>Ga0209237_1000338_pt1 | contig 25907 bp, 20 predicted proteins | sample GraSoi013_1_40cm_2_FD_185820 | JGI IMG/M metagenome (GOLD analysis project Ga0209237, IMG submission 185820) | Grasslands soil microbial communities from the Angelo Coastal Reserve, California, USA - Sample 10_02_2013_1_40cm (SPAdes) (version 2) | ecosystem: Environmental > Terrestrial > Soil >...
CCTGGATGGAATCCGAATCCGCCGGTACCGTCCCGTCGTGCAGCGCGGGTACTACGCAACCCTCTTTCGTCCGCGCGTCGAAGGAGCGGATGTGGTCCATCTCCATGGATATGGGTTCATGACCAACGACTGGGTGGCCCGCAAGATCCGCGGCTCAATCCCGATGGTCTACTCGCTCCACCACGGAGTCGCGCAGCCCGCCCCCACCTGGGGCGCCCGCCTCAAGCGTGGGTTCTACGATCCGATCGTCGGTCGAAGGACCCTTCGACGAGTGGACGCGATTGTGCCGGCATCGGGGGCGGATCGTCGATGGCTCGAAGCCCGCGGTTTCCCCAAGGACCGAATTCACGTCCTGCCCACCGGCCTCGACGGGGAGGCATTCCATCCGGGATCCCCGGAACGCGCCCGGGAGCGGTTCCACGTCGACCATTATGTCATGTTCTTGGGACGCCTCCAGCGGGAGAAATCCCCGGACCATCTCCTCCAGGCGGTCGCCCGCCTCGGCCGCGATTGGGCAGGCTCCGTGATCCTCGTTGGGCCTGATGGTGGAGAACGGGCCGCGCTCGAACGGCTCGAGGGCGAACTCAACCTCCGGAACCGCATCGTCTTCACGGGCGAAGTCGACGAAGCGACGAAGAGGGATCTCCTGGCGGGCGCCGAGTGTCTGGTCCTCCCGAGCTTCTACGAGGCCCAGGGAATCGTGCTTGCGGAGGCGTGGGCCCAAGGGCGCCCCGTCATCGCGACCGCGGTGGGCGGCATTCCGGAGATCGTGGACCGCAGTCAGGATGGCCTCCTGTACCCGTACGGCGACATCCCCGCCCTGACGGCCGCCTTGCGGGAATTGTTAATGGACCGATCGTACGCGGCCCGGATGGGCGGTGCGGGCCTCCGCAAGGCGGCGTTGACGTTCACCTGGGAACGGATCGCACCCCGATTCGAGAATTTGTACGAGTCGCTCGTCCACCGCTGACCGGAATCGGGGTCGGTCACCGCGCGACCGGTTGCAACTCGAGGACAATTTGCTTCGCGAAGTTCGGGAAGATTCGCTCGAGCGCCGTGTCGTAGAGGTACCGTTTCGGCAGGACCTGGAGGAGGAAGTCCCATTCCCGCGTCACCCGGAAGTCCGTGGAAGCGACGGCCTCCAAGAGATGTTTGCGCGTGAAGAAATGGATGTGGCCCACATCCTGACCATCGTGGAGGGTCCGGTCGTCGGGAAACTGTCCGAAGACCGCAAGGGCAACCCGATTGACCGGCGTCGCGACGTTCGGAGTCGAAAGGAGCACCCGGCCCGTCGTCCGAGTGACGCGACGAATCTCCCGGAGGAACCGGTACGGGTAGCGAACGTGTTCGATCACCTCAGTCGCAATGACCGCATCGAAGCTCGCGTCGACGAACGGGAGGGCTTGGCCGTCGGCCAGAATCGCGGGCTGGCCACGATGCGAGACGTTGACGCCAATGTACTCGGAGGCCTTTCGCGAGAACGAGACTTCGCCGGGCCCGATCTCGAGGACGCGGCCGCGATCCGGGACGAACTCGCTCGTCACCCGGCCACGCAGCGCCCGGAGATGCTCGCTCATCTGCTCCGCCCGCGCGGACTTCACGAGCCGACGATGGAAGAGTCTCGCAAAAGCGTTTCGCACGCGCCGCAAGGCACCGGGAATGTAGAGAGGCGGCAAACGTTAAGCGGCCCATCTCGGTGTCCGCCTGATGCGCGTGTGCATCGTCCTCCACACGGACCTGTTCCACCCATGGCCCGTGCTACGACCGATGCGCGAGGCGGAGGTCCTGCGCTCCGCAGGCCGGGAGGTCCATGTCGTCTCGTGGATCAAGGATCTCGCGGCGGACTGGCCGGCGCACGAGGTGCGCGACGGGCTCGAGATCACACGCATCAAGCTCGCACCACCCCGCGGGCGTTGGAAGCGGGGAGCCGGCTACCGCGCCGTCATGGAACGCTTCGCGGGGGAAATCGTCTCGCTGAAACCGGATGTCATCCTGTGCCACGACCTGGAGATGCTCTGGGCCTCGGTGATGGCCAAACGGGAGCTTGGCGTGCCGCTCCTCTACCACGCCCACGAGAACTGGCCCGCGATGGTCTCGGAGCGGAGCTTCATGGAAGGACTCGCCTTCGGGTTTCTCGAGCGTTGGCTCATTCGCGACGTGGATCATGTGTACACCGTGGGCGAGGTCCTCGCCTCCCGGTACCGTGCGTGGGGAAAGCCGGTGACGGTCCAGTATGGGTCGAAGTCGCTCGCCGAGATGCCGAGGATGACCGGCGCTTCCATCGCGGCGAGACGAGCGCAGCGGGGATTCGCGCCCGAGGATTTCGTCGTCGGCATCGCGGGTTCCCTGGGTCGCGACGAGGCGATTCCCGTGATCCTCGAAGCGCTGGCGGCCCTCCCCGCGTCGACCAAGCTCCACGTGGTCGGCGGCCTTCCAGAACGCATCGCATCGGCGCGCAACATCGTCTCGCGGTTGGGACTCCCGGACCGGGTGTCATTCACCGGACCGTTGCAGACGTCCGCGTATCTCGAAGACACCGCGCTCCTCGATGTCGGCCTCGCTATCTTCTATCCGACGTCCGCGAATCAACGATTCGTCGTGCCGCTGAAGCTATTCGACTACATGGGGCTCGGCGTCCCGGCCGTCGTCAGCGATTTTCCGGAGATGCGCCGGATTGCGGTAGAGACGTGTCACTTCGGCGTCGCGGTCTCGCCGAGAGATCCGCGCGCAATCCGCCAAGCAATCTCGGATCTCGCATCCAATCCACACCGACGAGAATCGATGCGGAATGCCGCCTTCGCGTGCTTCGAGGACACGTTCGCGTGGGAGCGTCAGCGGGAAATCCTCGAAGCCTCGCACCCGATCTTTCGGGCGGATCAGCGGCCTGCCTGATCTTTTCGGAGCACGAATGGGACTAGGAAACTGGCCTCCGGGCCTCGAGCCACAGCCGAGGGTAGTTCAGCCACGGCACGAAACGCAACAGCATTCGTCCCATCATCGTCCGAGGCTTCCAGTCGTTGTACGGAAAGATTCGCACGACGTCCATTCCCGCCGCGGCCATCAGATTCCGCAGATGACCGACCGTGTAGAGCCCGTAATGGCGGTCGTCCTTGCGGAGCCCGGCCCAAGAGTGGTAGTCACCGGGGCGAAATCCCAAGAAATGATATCCTAGGTAGGCGGCGTGGTCCGTCTTCAGAAAGAGACCTCCCCTCGGTTTCAGCACGCGTCGGCATTCCTGGACAAACAATAGGAGATTGGGCATGTGCTCAAGCACGTTGCTGCCGAACACCTCGTCGAAGACTTCGTCCTTGAAGGGGAGCTGCGTCGCGAGACCGATTTCCGTCACCCCCCGGCCGCCGGCAAAGTCGACGCGTTGGGTGCCGAACGTGTCGTCTCCACAGCCGACGTTCAGAATCCGATAGTTCGGCGGGAGCGACCTGCGTCGATACTCCGTTTCCGGCGTCATAGTCCGTCGATCCGATGGCTACCCGATACGACTGCCTGGGTTCGAGCGAAACGTCTGCGGGCGGATGAACGCTTCCGGTGCATTGCTGTGCTCGCACTACGCCGACCCGGATGCCGCCGCCTTATAGCTCCTGAGGGTTCCTTCCGCCATTGCGCGGAACGTGAATCGTTTCGCATACTGCGAGCGCTCCTCGCGGGTACCCATGGGGCCCTTCGTCAAGCAATCGAGGATGCGCGCGCCGAGCACGGCGGGGTCGTCGAAATAGCAACCATACGGCCCCAGCGTTTCGCGGACGGCGGGGGCCCGGGCGAGGACATGGGCGCCACAGGCGAGGGCCTCTAGGGGGACGAACCCGAAGCCCTCTTCCGGGCAAGGGTGTACGACGAGGGAGGCTTGGTTGTAGACGGTTGGGATCGCGTCTTCGCCGGGCCACCCGATCTTCACCCGAGAGACCAACGACGGGTTCCGCGCGAGGCGCTCCTTGACGGGATTGAGAAAGACGTTGTCGTTTCCAATGAACCGGAGCTCGTGCGGGATCTGACCCGCAATCTCGGCGAAGGCGTCGAACGTGACCGCAGGCTCTTTGATCGGACGGTGAACGCCGACCTGGGCAAGGAAGGGCCCATCTTCGGGAGGGTGCGGATCGACGACGAAGCGCTCCTCGACTCCAAGAGAGACCACATCGACGGGCGCGCGAGGGCTCAATCGGGAGGCCAGCACGTCCGCAGTCCGGTGGCTGTCGACAATGATTCGGGCGGATCGGCGCAAGAACCACCGGACTTTCCAGGCGAACAACGTCCGCACCCATCGCGGATAGTACCGCGGATGCGTAAACGGAGTGAGGTCGTGGACCGTGATGACGAGCGGACGCCTCGGCCGCAACGGCGCATTCCAGGGAGCGTGCGGGTCGTGGAGGACGTCGACATGACTCGGGTTGTCTCCTTTCCGCAGGCGGACCACGTCGACGCCGAGCCGTTCGAGCTCGCGGATCAAGTAGTAGATGTACTTCGAGGCCCCGGTGCCAATTTGGCCGTCCTGGTACAGATGCTCGGAGTACATTCCGACTCGCATGGTCCTCCCCTCAGGCCGCCTCAACCTGTTTGAGCGGTGGTGGCTCCGTCCCAATCACCGCCCCAGCGCGGCCTCATAGGCCCGGATATGCGCCTCGGTCACGAGGTCGATGTTTGCGGTCTGATCAACGAACCGGTGGGCGCGTTCCCCAATTGCCCGGGCGGCCCCTGGATCGCTGAGCGCCTCCTGGATGCAACCGGCGAGCGACTCCGCGTCGTCGGCAAGCCATCCCGTCACTCGATGCTGGATCACATCGGGGATGTTCCCCAGTGGGCTCGCGATGACCGGGGTCTTGAAGGCGATCGGGAAGAAGATCGAGCCCGAGGTCGTTATCTCCGTGTAGGGTTGGACGACGACATTGCACGCCTTGAACCAGTACTGCAACTCGTCATCCGCGAGTCCCACCACGTGGATTCGGAGATTCGGGTTCGCCGCGGCTGCCGCGCGGATCTCTTGGCCCAACGACGAATCGTGGCACGCGCCGAAAATGCAGTACACGATATCCGGTCGCGCAATTCGGCTCATCACGTCAAGGAATCGCCGGGTTCCCTTGTACGGCTGTGTTGGCGCGAAATGCCCGACGACGGGGACGTCGCCTTCGACGCCGATGCGTCGCCGTGCCTCGTCGTGCGAAACCGTGTCGGGCCAGATTCCATTGAAACTCATGAGCGGAATCACGCGGTTCTTCGCATTCCACGTTTCAGGAAGGCCTCGCGCGCCGAAGCGGCGCCGGGCCTCGTCGATGGATCGTTCGCTGTGCCACACGGCGATGTCGACGCCGTCGAGGTATGCATGACTGGCGAGGAGGTCGTCCCGGAGGAGAGGGACGTGCGGAACGAGATTGTGCACCGTCCAGATCTTCGGGGTCTTCGTCGAGAAGAACAATCTCGCCGCGGTGAGTGAATCGAAGATGCTCCAGTGCAGATGGATGAGGTCATGATGCCGAAGGAACTGGCGCATGAATTTCACGGTGTTCCCCGGCCACCGCAGGTACGGAAACGGCGCCTCGTCCACGATATGGCCGCGTTCCGAAAGGCCTTGCCGCAGACGCCGGAGGTACACGTGCGGACTGTCCGGCACCTCCAAGATCCTCATGAGCTCCCCGGTGCGCAACCCTCCTTTTCGGATAGTTCTTTCGAGCATTCGGCGGCCAAGTTTGTCAACTCGACGACGCATTCCCGCTACTCTTTTATAGCCATCAGCGCCTTCCGCGTCCGCGTCTGACCCTCGTCGGACGCCAGAGAGATAAAGATGGGATGGGTAGTGGCAGATTCCCCCAGGGCTGACCTTCCCCCACCAAGGTGAGGACCTTGTTTCTGAAAGAAATCCAGATGGAGAACTTCAAGTCGTTCGGGCGAAAGATCACGGTCCCCTTCCTCCAAGGGTTCACGGCGATCACAGGTCCGAACGGCTCCGGCAAGAGCAACATCGCGGATGCGATCCTGTTCGTCCTCGGACCGAAGAGCTCGAAGGCGATCCGGGCCGGAAAACTGACGGATCTGATCTGGAACGGCGGGAAGGACAAGCGAGGCGCCGACTCGTGTCAGGTCAGCCTCCTCTTCGACAACTCGGACCGCCAGATCCCCGTCGAGGCGGACGAGGTCAAGCTCACCCGGTACGTCGGCCTGAGCCCGTCCGTGGAGGGCGGCTACAATTCGTACTTCTACATCAACGACCGGAAGTCCTCGCTCTCGGAGTTCGACTCCCTGCTGGCCCACGCCCGGATCTCGGCGGAGGGCTACAACCTCGTGCAACAAGGGGACGTCCAGAAGATCGTCTCGATGTCCTCCATCGAACGCCGGCGCGTCCTCGACAACATCGCGGGAATCACGAAGTTCGATGACGACATCGCGCAGGCGGAAGGCAAGCGCCGCGAGACGGAGGAGAACCTCGAGCGCATCCGGATCATCCTCGACGAGATCGACAAACAGATCCGACAGCTCGAGGCGGACCGCGACGGCGCCCTGAAGTACAAAGAATTGAACGAGCGGATGTCGACCGCGAAAGCCCAGCTCGCGTACAAGAACCGCGAATTGATTGAGCGGCAGATCGTCGGCACGAAGGAGCAGATCGCGAAGCACGAGGCCGACAAGGCGAAGTTGGAATCCCAGAAAGCGGAATTCCGGACGCTGTTCGACGCGGCCGTCGCGCGCCTGAACGAACTCGAACAGGAGATGGCGGAGCGGGGCGGAGAGGAGGCCAAGCAGCTCAAAGAAAAGCTGGACGGACTCCGCATCGAGCGCGCGCGCGCGACGGACGGGATCGAGACGTCGAAGGAGGTCCTGAAACAGCTGCGCCTCGAGACCGGGGAAGCGACCCGGGATCAAGCGAAGATCCAGAAGGAGACGGACGCCCTGGCGCGCGAGCACGAGAAGCTCGAGGCGCGCGTGGCCGAGCTGGACGAGCAGATCAAGGCGGCCGACAAGGACCTCCACGACGTGGACGAACTCGCCTCGAAGAGCGACGCGAAGGTCCTGGGGATCCAGAAACAGATCATCGCGCTCAACAACGAAATCGACCAGATCGAGGACCGCGTCAAGGGGATCGTCCTCGAAGGGGACCGGACGAAGGAGGCGATGTCCCGCCTCGAGGCCGAGATCACCCAGATCGAGGAGTCCCGGAAGGCGTACCAGGTCGAGTACGACGACGCGGACTGGCAGCTCAAGGAACTGCGGACGTCCACGAAGGAGACGGGCAAGAGCCTCCAGAAACTCCAGCAGGAATTTCACGAGAAGCGAGTGGAGGAAGCGAAGCTCGCGAAGGAGCAGGCCGAGCTCCAAACGGCGATCCTCAGCCTCACCCGGCAGTACGCCCAACTGAAGGCCGAGGCGGACGTCGCGGAGAACATGAAGCGGGGCTACACGTCCGCGGTCTCCGCGATCCTCGAATGCCGCGAGACCGGTTCGATCAAAGGCATCCACGGCACGGTCGCCCAGCTCGCCCACGTCGAGACGCAGTACGAGACCGCGATCGTCACCGCGGCGGGCGCCCGCATGCAGGCGATCATCGTCGACGACGACACCGTCGCGGCGCAATGCATCGATTACCTGAAGAAACGGAAGATCGGGCGCGCGACGTTCTTGCCTCTCACCAAGATGCTCGTCGGGAAACCTCGAGGCAAGGCGATCCTCGTCGCGAAGGAATGCCTCGGCTTCGCGATCGACCTCTGCCATTTCGATGAGAAGTACCGCGACGCCTTCTTCTACGTCTTCGGCGACACGCTCGTCGTCCAGACGCTCGACGAGGCCCGGAAATGGATGGGCGGCGTGCGGCTCGTCACGATCGAGGGCGAGTTGATCGAAGCCTCCGGCGCCATGATCGGCGGCGACATGGAACGGTCCACGATCAAGTTCGGGCCGAGCGTCGCGAGTGAAATGGAGAAGATCGCCGAGAAGCTGCGGGACGCGCAGGCCCATGGCGAGACCGTCGCGAACCGTCTCGACGAGCTACGTAAGGAAATCCTCGACCTCGAAGGGGAGATCAAGGAATCCGGCGGCCGGAGCGGGGCCGTCGAGGTGAAGACGAGCACCCTCGAGGCGAAACGGAAGGAGTTCGCCGCGAAGGTCGCGACGTCGGACAAGGACCTCGGGGATCGGAAGGGGCGTTTCGACGAGGCGCAGAAGACTGCGACCCGGATCGAAGAGGATCTCACGAAGTTCACGAAAGCTTTGGAAGCGTTGAAGGGGAAGCGCGACGAACGGAAGAAAGCCGTGATCGCCGCGACGCCACAGCAGATCTCCTCCCGGATGAAGGAACTGATGAGCCGGCGCGCGACCCTGGCCGAGGAGTTGAGCGGGCTGCGGTCGAAGTTGGAGGCGATGGCGACCCAGACGGCGTTCCTCGAGGAGCGACGAACCGAGGTCGGCGCACGCCTCACCACGCTCGACGGCCAGCGGAAGGACCACGAAAAGCGAATCGATGCCTTCCAGGAATCCCTGGGCCACCTCGAGACCGAGATCCGCGGCCTCGAGAAGACGGAAGCCCAGATGGGCAAGAAGGTCAAGGACCTCCAGGACGCGCGGGACACGGCCTACAAAGAGAAGACGGACCGCGAGGCGGACCTCGACAAGGTCACGCACAAGATCGAGACGAAAGAGGACTTCCTCCTGAAGATGCAGACGGAGCTGAAGGTCCAGGAGGAGCAGCTCGCCGAGGCCGAACGCGTCATGAAGGAGATGGCGGTCGAATTGCAGGAGGGACGCCTCCCGAGTCTCGAGGAACTCAAGACGACGATCGCGGACTCCGAGGCGGCGATCAACGCGCTCGGCCCGATCAACCTCCGGGCCCTCGAGGACTACGATGCGCAGCAGGCCCGGGCGGTCGAGCTGAAGGACGAATTCAAGAGGCTCGAGGGACAGCGCGAGGAGCTGATCCATCTGGTCGACGAGCTCACGGACAAGAAGAAAGAGGGGCTCGCCAAGATCTTCACGTCGATCAACGAGAACTTCAGCCGCGTCTACGCGGAGCTGACGGAAGGCGGCGAGGCGGAACTCGCCCTGGAGAATCCGGAGAAGCCGTTCGAGGCCGGACTCCTCCTGAAGGTCAAGCCGGCCCACAAGAAGGCCCTCCGGCTCGAGGCGTTGTCCGGCGGCGAACGGTCCCTCGCCTCGATGGCCCTCATCTTCGCGATCCAGGAATACGACCCGTCGCCCTTCTACCTGCTCGATGAGATCGACCAGAACCTCGATGCGGTCAACGCGGAGAAGGTGGCGCGGATGATCCGACGCAACAGCTCGACGGCCCAGTTCGTCCAGATCTCCCTGCGGAAGGTCAGCCTGAAGGAGGCGGACCACCTGGTCGGCATCACGATGACGCCCGATTCGCTGTCGGAGGTCATCATGCGCGTGAACCTGGCCGACATCGAGGACGAAAAGCCCACGGAGGTGATCCCGGCATGAGCGAGAACTACCAGGCGATCCTGAATCATCTCCTGTTCCACAAGGCGCTGATCAGCGAGACGGAAGGCGGCGAGCGGATCAACCGCTACCTGGCGATGCTGAACGAGATCGATCAGGGGATGCACGTGGCCGTCCGGGACCCGTTCGAGAAGTCCGTCGTCGCGGCGTTCGAACTCGCGCTCGAACGACGGCTCGACCCGTGGGAGATCAACCTCGTGCCGTTCACGAAACTCTTCCTGGACAAGGTGAAGAAAGACGGCTCCGTGAACTTCGTCACGGCGGGGAAGCTCGTCTTCCTCGCGTGGTCCATCCTGAAGATGCAGAGCGACAAGGTCCTCCTCGATGCGATGCCGCCGGAGCCCGAGGCGGACGTCGGTGGCTGGGACCTCGACATGTTCCGGGATCCCGCGGACCTCGATTACAACCAGGTCGTCCTGGCGGGCACCGCGACGCCGCTCACGGAGGCGATCCGACGCGAAGGGCGCCGGGCCGTCACCCTGATGGAACTGATGGACGCCTTCGACGAGGCCCGCCGGGAATCCGAGATCCAGCTCCAGCTGAATGCGCTGCGCGAACAGGCCATCCGGAAGTTCGCGCCCAACTTCCACCGGAAGGTCCATGGGGAAGATCTCACGGACGACATCGCGCTCACCTGGCACCGGCTCGCCCAATTCAACGGAGAACCGATCCCGCTGCGCCAGCTCACCGCGGGCGACGTCTGGGACGAGGTGACCGTGTTCATGTCCCTCCTGTTCCTGGCTCACCTGGAGAAGGTGAAACTGTGGCAGAAAGACTTCCCCTACGGCGAGATCTACGTGAAGCGACTGTCGATGACCGCGGAACTGCAGATGGAGGAGCTCCTCGCGATCCCCGCCCTCGGTCCGAAACCCGAGGTCCCCCAGGAGGTGGTCCATTGAAGGAGCGGGCCCTCGTGGAGGCCGCGTTGTACAGCGCGGGCCGCGCCCTGACGATCGACGAGCTGGCCCGGACCACGCGCCTCGAACCGGAGGCGATCAAGCCCGCCCTGCACGGGCTCGCGAGCGACTACACGAAGCGCGAGAGTGCGATCGAGGTCGCTCAGATCGGGACCAAGTGGACCATGCAAATCCGCTCGGAGTACTCGGAGCGGGCCCGCGCGTTCGCACCCCCGGAGATCGATCGGGACATCCTGAAGACGGTCGCCCTCATCGCCTACCATCAGCCGATCCTGCAGAGCGATCTCTTCGACATGATTGGATCGAAGGTCTACGAGCACACGAAAGGCCTCGAGGAGCTCGGCCTCATCTCCCGCAAGCCTTCCGGGCGGTCGTTCGCCCTGGCGACGACGCGGTACTTCGCGGAGTTCTTCGGGCTCAAATCGACGGACCGCGAAGGGATCCGCCGGATGATGGCCCAGAAGGCCGGGGTGCCGTACACGGAAAGGGCCGAGGCGACCACCCCGGACGATTCGGCCTCCGAGGCACCGCTCCCGGCTTCGCCGGTCGCGGATGCCGTGTCCCGCCCGGCCGCCTCGCCCACTGCCACGGCGAACGAGTGACCCGCGCAATCGAAACGGTCGGCCGCGGAGCATCGCGGCGGCCCCTTCACCCCGGGTAAATCACACGTGATAATCACGGGCTAAGCCGTTTATAAGCTCGACTTCGTCGTAACTCGCAATCCTCGGTGGAGCCAATGCCGTCCCTCCGAGGCAGCGGAGCCGACGAACCGTGAGCGGGTACCTGCGAGACAGCCAGCTGCGCCGCCAGCTGGAGGAAAAGGTCAAAGAGGCGACGCGGACGCGTCAAGCCGCCGAAGACGGCATCAAGGCGGCGCAAGACCTCGTCGACCAAGCCCGCCGGACGGACGCAAACGTCGTCGAGGCGGAGAAGGCGCTCGCCGAGGCGAACGAGGCGATGGCCTCGAAGGACTACAAGGTCGCGGTGGACAAGGCGGGCGAGGCACTCGAACGGGGCAAGCGCATCTACCGGGAGCGGGCGCGCGCGATCGTCGACTCGAGTTCGGCGCTCGGCCGACTCGCGAAAGGCGTCGGCGGGGAGCTCGCGGAGACCGAGGCGGCGCTCGCGAAAGCCGAAGGCGCCCTCGCCTCCGAGGACCTCGGCACGGCGATCGACCTCGCGAAGAAGGCGTGGAAGCGGAGCGAGAAGGTGCTCCAGGAGCACCTGTCCTCCTCGTTCTCGAAGGCGCAATCCCTCATCCTGGCGGCAAAGAACCTGAGCCGGGATGTCGCCCCGGTCGAGGACCTCCTCTCCCGGGCGCGGACCGCGATGGAGAACAACGATTTCCAGAGCGCCCTCGATTTCACGAACGAAGCCCTCGAGACGATCACCGACGACATGACCTCGGCCGTGGACAAAGAGGTCCACGAGGTCGAGGATCTCATCCGGACCGCGGCGGAGCTCGGGGCCGACACGACGAAAGCCACGACGCTGATCGAGCGGGCGCGCGGAGACATCGGGAACCTCGACTTCGAGAAGGCAAAGAACGCCGTCCGACAGAGCCGCGCGGAATCCGAGAAGGCGCTCCAGCGATCCCTCGACGGCCGGGCGGGGGACTTCTCAAAGTTCGTGCAAGATGCCCGGGCCCTCGGCGCGGACCCGGCCGTCGGCCAGGAGTCCTTCGACAAGGCCGAGGCCGCGATCAAGAAAGGCAATTACCGGGAGGGGGCGCAGCTGGCGAAGCAGGGCTTCCAGTCGATCCAGCAAGCCCAGTTCCAGCGGGTCGTCGGCGTGATCGCCACGTCCCGCGAGAAGTTCACCGCTGCCGCGAACATGGGGATCGACCTCCACGGGCCGATGGCCGACATCACGAGCGCTCGGGACTTGCTCAAGCGGGGTGCGTTCCGGGACGCACTCGACGCCGCGAAACGCGCGGACGGCGCGGTCGACGCGATCATCAACGGGTACCGCACGGTCGAAGGGCGGCTCAAGGAGTTGCACCGCGCCTTCGCCGAGGCCGAGGCGTTCGGGGTGCAGACGGTCCGCGCGCGGAAGCTTGCGGAGGCCGCCCGCCAGGCCTACCAGGAACGCAATCTCGCCGACGTCGCGAAAGCGGTCGACGCCGCGGCCGAGGAGTTGCGGAAGGCCGAGCGCGAGCGGGTGATGCAGTCGATCGAACGGACGGAGTTCGTCCTCACCCTCGGCGAGCAGGCGGGTGCCGACCTGGGCGAACCATCGCGGCTCCTTCAGGAGGCAATCGTCGCCACGAAGGCCGACGAACATCGGAAGGCGTTGCAACTCGCGGGCGATGCTCAGACGAAGGCGGAGCGGATCCTCGTGGACCGCGCCTCGCAGAAGATCGGCGCGCTTCGCGGGGCCCTGCCCCACCTCGGAGACGACGCAGGGACGTTGAAGGCCCTCCTGAATCGCGCGGACGCATCGATCGGCACGCGAGATTTCGAGGACACGTTCCGGGTGCTCGGCGAAGGAGAAAAGTTCGTCGAGATCCAAATCCGGACGCACGCGGAAGAGATCGTCGGAGACCTCGCGCTCGCCGTGCGCATCGGCGTCGATCTCGGCGCCAATGTGGCTCCCCTCGAGACGATCCACCGGGAACTGAATGGGTTCCTCAGCCGCGGACAGGCGGGAGACATCGTCGCGGCCCGGGAGAAAGCGAGGATGGTGCTCGGCAGCGCGTCCGAGGAGCTCCTCGCCTTCGTCCGCGCGCGCATCACGACCGCGCAAGGACTCAAGATCGACGTGGACGAGATGTCGGACCTCGCTCGCCGGTCGCGCCTCGCCTTCGGGGTCCAGAACTACCACGAGGGCCTTCGCCTGTTGAACGAGGCGAACGAGCGGGCCGGCAAGATGACCGCGCTCCACCGCCAGGCGTACAACGCGATCGCAAGCGGGGCGGCGTTCGTGGCCGAGGCGAAGAAACGCAACGTCGACGTCTCGAAGGTCGTCGAGATGCTCGTCGACGCGAAGAAGGCGTTCGAACGGCTCGACTACGAGCAGGCGCTGCAGATGGCCTCGTCGGCCCGTGCGGAGACGGACAAGCTCACGGTCCTCTATTCCTCGGCCCAGAAGATCCTCTCGTCGCGCGGGCGCCTCGACCTGGCTGCGAAGCTTGGGATCGACGCGCCCCACCTTCGGGACGTGTTCGGCGCAGCGAAGGAGGCGATGAAGGCGAAGGAATACCAGAAGGCGCTCGCCCTCGCACAACGTGCCGAGGACGAGTTCACCGCGCTGATACAGGAGAAGCTCACCTCATCGCTGACCTCGGCAGAGGCGGTCCTCGGCTCCGTGGAGGGCGTGAACCTCGCGCAGTCGAGCGACGCGATCGTCAAGGCGCGCCAGCACCTCGACGCGGGCGAACTCGAACAGGCGGCGGACCTCACGCTCCGACTCCGGGAGCAGCTCGACGTCTTGAAGCGTCAAGGGGACGAGGCCACGACGGCCCTGCGCCGGCTCCGGGAGATGGTGGCCGACGCGGACGCGATGAACCTCCCCCTGTCGACGACGACCGGCTTGCTCGAACGTGCGGACCGCGCATACAAGATGGGACAGTTCGACGAGGCGCTCGACCACGCCGCGCAGGCGGAGGCCGAGGCGTCGAAGGAACGCGACCGCGGAATCGCCGTGCGGATGCGGGGCTTCGAAGAGACTCTCAAGCGGGCCCGGATGGACGGGACTGACACCCGATCCGCGGAGCGACTGTACGAGCGCGCGCGCGAGTTCTTCCGGGCGAAGAAGTACCGCCAGGCAATCGCGGCCGCCGAGCAGAGCGAGGAGGAGGCGGAACGCGTCGGCCTTCAACAGGGCATGGCGAAACAGGCCGTCGAGTCCGTCGAGCGAAAGCTCCGGGCGATCGGCAAGGGCCCCGTCGCGGTCACCTCGCTCGTGTCCGATTCCCGCCGGATGTACAGCGACGGCGATTACGTGAAGGCGCTCGACACCGCGATCCGTTCCTCCGACGCGATCGCGGACCTGCGGATCCTCCTCGAGGAGACCCAGGAGGTCCGGAACCGGGCCCAGGGGCTCCTGCAGACGGCGTACGAGGTCGGTGCCGATTCCACCAAGTTCGAGAAGTTCTTCCAGGAAGGCGAGGTCGCGTTCGAGGCCGGCGAGGTGGAGCGCGCGCGCTCCGCGTTCGCGGGCAGCATCGACTGGGGCCTCGGGCTCCTGAAGTCGTACGCGCGGGAAGAGCTGGCGAAAGCCGAACCGCTCGTCGAGACGTGCCGGAAGATGGAGGTCGATCCCACGCCGATCCAGAACAAGCTCTCGGAGGCCCGGACGCTGATCGACTCGGAGAATTTCCGGGAGGCGCTGGCCCTCGTCCGGTCCGGCCGGGATGCCGCGCAGTCGGCCCTCTCCGGGAAACTGAATCGGGCCCTCCAGGAGGCGGCGGAGAACGTCGCCCACGCGAAGAAATTCGGCTCGGATTCGCGGGATGCGGAGGCGCTCCTTCGGCAGGCGAACGAACAAATCCTCCAAGGCGAATTCGACCAGGCGATGGACGTGGTCAACAACGCCCTGGAACGGGTCGAGTCCGCAAAGGTCGTCGAGAAGCGGTTCATCGACCTCACGTACAAGGCCGAGACGACGATCCGAAACGGCCGCAAGTTCGGCATCGACATGAAGGCCGCCGAAGCGAAGCTGGCCCAGGCGATGCAGCTGCGGAAGTCCGATTTCGCAGAGTCGATCAAGGCCGCGGAGGAAGCGTACCGCGTCGCCTGGGAGGCGACCGAGCAGTTCGCGCCGAGCATGAAGGCCTACGTCGACGTCGGCCCGGTCCGGTTGAACGAGTGGGCGGACGCGACCGTCACGGTCGAGAACATCGGCAAGGGTCTCGCGAAAGACGTCCGCGTGCGGATTCTCGGCGATGCGGAGACGGAGGACTTGGCCGAGCTCCCGACCGTCGGCGCGCACCGCTCGGAGGCGCTGAAGTTCCGACTCAAGATGACCGCCTCCGGCTCCGTGCCGCTGGCAATCCAGATCGTCTCCCATCGGGTGTTCGACAACAAGGAGTACACGCAGGAGATGATCGCGCAGATCGACGTCTCCGAGCGCGTCCAGGAAAAGGCGAAGCGGCTCGTCGCGGACCTCGAGACCCGGTGCCCGATCTGCAAGGGACTCATCAAGGCCGGCTTCAAGGTCACGCGCTGCGGCTGCGGCCGGGACTTCCACGAGTTGTGCGCGACCCGCGTGGGCCGCTGCCCGGTCTGTTTCCGCTCCCTGCAAGGCGCCGTCGAGTGATCACGCGAGCCGGCCCGCGGCCGTCTCCACGGCCTCGAGGAATTGACCGGTCGCCAACCATTCCAGGATCCGGTTCGCGTCCGGCGCGAGCGAGCGGTCCTCGACGAGTGGGGGAATCCCGGACCGCACGAACTCGTACGCCGCGCGGGGCCCCGCGCCGGGACGGAGCGGCTTGAGGAACTCCAGGCCCTGGGCCGCCGCGAGGACCTCCAGGCCGACGACGCGCGCCGCGTTCTCGAGCGACTGCCGGGCCTTCAGGGCGGCCGCCATCCCCATCGGCACGAAGTCCTCCTGGTTCGCCGACGTCGGGATCGAGTCGGCGCTGGCCGGATGAGCGAGGACTTTGTTCTCGCTCGCGTAGCCGGCCGCGACATACTGCACGATCATCATCCCGGAATTCAGGCCGCTCTTCTTCGTCAGGAAAGGCGGCAGCTCGCTCAATCGCGTGTCGACGAGCCGGGCGATCCGGCGCTCCGAGAAGCCCGCGAGGACGGCCATGCCCAAGGCCACGTGATCGAGGGCCATCGAGAGCGCCTGCGCGTGGAAGTTCCCGCCGCTGATGCTCGTCCCTCCGGGGAAGATGAGCGGGTTGTCCGTCGCCGCGTTCATCTCGATCCGCAGGCACGCGGCGGCGTCTTCGAGCGCCGCCCGGACGGCCCCGAGGACCTGCGGGATGCATCGGAGCGTGTACGGGTCTTGCACCTTGTGCGGGCCCTTGTGGGACGGCACGATCTCGCTGCGTCGCAGGAGGCGTCGCAGATTGGCAGCGACCTCGCGTGCGCCAGGTTGCGGCTTCAGCGCCACGAGGCGATCGTCGAACGGCTTCGGGGAACCGCGGAGGGCCTCGAACGACATGGAGGCGGCGACCTGCGCGTCCTTCAGCAACCGCAGGCCGTCGTTCACGACGAGGGCCCCGACGCCGGCCATGACGGACGTGCCGTTGATGATCGCCAGGCCTTCCTTAGACTGGAGGGACAGCGGAGCGAGCTTCGCCTTCGCGAGGGCCTTCCCGCCCGGGAGGATCCGTCCGCCGACCTCCGCCTCGCCTTCGCCGACGAGCACAAGGCCGAGGTGCGCGAGGGGAGCGAGGTCGCCGCTCGCTCCGAGCGAGCCGCGCGACGGGATCACCGGATGAACCCCGCGGTTCAGGAAGTCCAGCAGACGGGTCACGAGGAGCCGCCGGACGCCGGAGTAGCCCATCGCGAGCGTGTTCGCGCGGAGCACGATGGCTGCGCGGACCTCATCGCGGCGGAGCGGCGGGCCCTGGCCGATCGCGTGGCTCCGCAACAGATTGAGTTGCAACGTCCGCACGTCGGCGTCGGAGATCTCGACGCTCGCGAGTTCGCCGAAGCCCGTCTTGATCCCGTATGCCAGCGAGCCTTTCGCGATGACCTTCTCGAGGGCCCGGCGGCTCGCGTCCACGCGCTTCGCCGCGGCCGGGGCCAGGGCGACCCGTTCGGCCTTGCGGGCCACCCCGACGACGTCGTCGAGGTCGAGCGACCGTCCGTCGATCGAACGCATGGAGGACCGCCGCGGCATCCCGGTTCCGCGATAAAGCTTTCACGCGGAGTCCAAAGCCGTTAAGCATCCGCGGGCCTTCAGGACCCGTCCATGCAGATCGTCTTCCTCGGCACCTCCGGATCGTGGCCGACGCCGAGACGGAACGTGAGCGCGGTCGCCGTCAAGCGAGGCCCGGAGGTCCTCCTGTTCGACTGCGGCGAAGGCACCCAACGCCAGTTCATGCTGAGCAAGCTGAGCTTCATGCAAGTCTCCCGCGTCTTCGTCTCCCACTTCCACGGCGACCATTTCCTCGGGCTGCCGGGGATGGTGCAGAGCATGTCGATGAACGGACGTGAGGCGCCCCTCGACGTGTACGGCCCGCGGGGCATCGAGCGGCTCGTCGGCGAGCTGCTGTCCCTCGGGTACTTCACGCCGGGATTCGCGGTGCGCGCGAAAGAGCTCCCGCCGGGCGGCGAGATCGATGGCGGCGAATACGTCGTGCGCGCGTTCGAAGCGGTCCACACGGTGCCGTGCGTGAGCTTCGTCCTCGAGGAGAAGACGCGCCCGGGCCGGTTCAGCGTCGATCGCGCGGAAGCCCTGGGGGTCCCGAGCGGGCCGCTGTACAGTCGGCTCCAGGCGGGCGAGCCGGTCACGATCGGCGGTCGGACGGTCCATCCGGAGGACGTGCTGGGGCCGCCTCGGCGCGGTCGCAAGATCGTGTACACCGGGGACACGATGCCCCATGAGACCCTGCTCGAGATGGCGCGCCACGCGGACGTGCTCATCCACGACGCCACGTCGGATGCGGCCCTCGAGGAGAAGGCGAACCGGTACGGGCATTCGTCCTCGCGGCAGGCGGCGGAACTCGCGAAGGAGGCCGGGGTGGGCCTCCTCATCCTGACGCACCTGAGTCCGCGATACGAGGACCCGACGTCGATCCTTCAGGACGCGAAGGCGGTCTTTGCGAACGTCCGGGTGGCCGAAGATTTCCTTGAGGTGGACGTCCCGTACCCCGAGTGAGACCGGGCGAGGGGGAGGCGACCCTCCTCGGCACGTTATCGTCAGCTAACGATAACGCACGACTGGCGATGATCAGCCGCCCGTCGCCATCTCGGACCGCGTAAGAGCGACAAACCGTCCCATCTCGATCCTCGCTCGCTCCGTATAGGCGGCGACCTTGCGGGCGACGCGGTCGCGGGCTCCCGAGTCGGTCACTGGCCCGACGTATTCTTCGACCTGTTGTCTCCGCCCGCCCCGATGTTCGTAGTGCCAGAAATACAGATACCGCCGGCGCCGGACCGTCTTCACGCAATATCCACAGCCAAGCATCATTGGGACCACGTCCGATGGAGGAGATAAACGTTATCGTTATTTAACGATAACGACGGGGTGTGCGAATCAGTTGGACGAGCCGGACTCCGGTCGTCACAGGAGTTTCATCAGGTCCGACTTCGTGACGATTCCGGTGACCTCGCCTTTCGCGGTCACGAGGACGGCGTTATAGTGTCGCAGCAGGCTCGCGGCGAGCTCGACCGGGGCCTTCGCGTCCACCTGCGGGAAAGCCGGCTCCATCACCTCGTCCACGCGGATCCGCGCGAGATCCTTCGGATCCTTGCCGGAGAGAATCAGGTTGTTGATCACCTTGTCCGAAATCGAGCCGACCGGGTGGCCGTTGTGCATGACGGGCATCTGGGAGAACTTCCAGTGGCGCATCTCGTCCACGGCGGTGGCGAGCGGAATCTTCGCCTCGACGTACTGGACCTTCCTCGTCTGGATCTGTTCGACGAGCGCCTTCTTCTCCTGCCGCTTCAGCTCCCCCTGGAGGGAGGCCATGACCCGCCGGACGACGTCGTACGAGGGGTTCATCTGCCGCTTCTCGATCTTCACGATCGTCGACTGGCTGACGTTCGAGAGGCGCGCCAGGGCGGTCTGCGTGAGCCCGAGGGCCTTCCGCAGCCGCGGCACCTCCTCTAGATCGGGCATCATCTCCCGCGGCAATGGGCCGAGGGTACATATTCCTGCCGGAATTTTCAGGGCGATTGCATATTATTGGTCGGTGAACCGGTCCATGGACTCGATCGCGCCCTTTCCGGATTTGGGCGACGCGGCGACAAAAAGCCATATATGCACCCCTGCATCCACGCCGCACAGCCGTCGGGGGACTTCCGTGGCGCGAAATATCTACGTCGAGGAACTCATCCACACGCCGATCGAGCAGCAGGGAACGGAGATCGTCGAGCGCAAGGGGGTCGGCCACCCGGACAGCGTCGCCGACGGACTCGCGGAAATCGTCTCGCGGGCCCTTTCAAAGATGTATCTGCAGCGGTTCGGGCGCATCCTCCATCACAACACAGACCAGGTCGAGGTCGTCGGGGGACAGAGCGCCCCGAAGTTCGGCGGCGGGGTGTTCCTGGAGCCCGCGTACATCCTCTTGGTCGGCCGGGCGACGACGATGGTCAACGGCGAACGCCTCCCGTACCGCACGGTCGCGATCCAAGCGGCCCACGACTACCTCACGACGAACTGCACGAACCTGAACGTCGACGCGGACGTCACCCTCGACTGCAAGATCGGCCAGGGTTCCGTCGATCTCCGCGGCTTGTACGACACGCAGAAGCACCTGGCGAACGACACGTCGTTCGGCGTCGGCTTCGCGCCGTTCTCCGAGCTTGAGACGGTCGTCTTGGAGACGGAGCACCTGATCAACGGACCGCTGAAGAAGGACCTGAAGGAGATCGGGCAGGACATCAAGGTCATGGGGGTCCGGCATGACGACGCGATGCGACTCACGATCGCCGCGGCCTTCGTCGACAAATACGTCCCGGACAAAGACCACTACCGGAGCGTGGTCGAGGAACTGCGTGAGCGGCTGCTGGACAACGCGGTGAAGTTCACGGACCGCACGGTGAAGGTCGACATCAACACGGGCGACAACTACGACGCCGGGATTTTCTATCTCACGGTCACCGGGTTATCCTGGGAGAACGGGGATGACGGCAGCGTCGGGCGCGGGAACCGCGTCAGCGGCCTCATCACGCCGTACCGGCCGATGTCCATGGAGGCCGCCGCGGGCAAGAATCCGGTGACCCACGTGGGCAAGCTGTACAACCTCCTCTCGTTCGACATCGCCGACCGTCTGGTCCGCGAGCACGAGGGCAAGGTGAAGGAGGTCTGGGTCCGCATCGTCTCCCAGATCGGGAACCCGATCGACGAGCCGCAGGCCGCGACGGCCCAGATCATCCCCGAGAAGGGGACACACCTCAGCTCGCTCCAGCGCGACGCGGAAGCGCTCATCGACGAGGAACTCGAGAAGATCTACAAGCTGACGGAACGCATCGTCGACGGGAAGGTCCACTGCTTCTAGCGCCCGAGTCAACGTATTTATCCGCCGCGCCGGTTCCCTCGCGGTCCGGATGAACGAAGACGTCGCCTTCATCGAAGACCAAGTGGACCGCCACCACGCGTGGTTCGCGCGGTGCCTCCCGATGATCGCGTCGGAGAACATCATCAGCCCGATGGCGCGGGAGATGCTCCTGACGGACTTCGGCGACCGCTACGCCGAGGGCCTCCCGCACGAACGGTACTATCAGGGCAACACGTTCGTCGACGAGGTCGAGGACCGGGTCGTCGCGCTGGCGAGGAAGATCTTCCGCGTGCGCCATGCGGACCCGAGGTTGACGAGCGGCACGGTCGCGAACATGGCCGTGTACTTCGCCCTCCTCGAGCCGGGGGACATCATGACGTCGGTGGCCTTGAGCCACGGCGCGCACATCAGCTCCGCGAGGTTCGGGGCCGCCGGGATGCGCGGCGTGAACAACGTCAACTATCCGTTCGACGTGGACCGGATGAACATCGACGTCGACGGGACGGCCACGCTGATCAAGCTCGTGAAGCCGAAAGTCGCGGCGTTCGGGCAGAGCGTCTTCCTGTTCCCGACGCCCCTGGCCGACCTGCGGGACGCGTTCCAGGAGGCCGGTTGCACCGTCTGGTACGACGGCGCCCATGTGCTCGGCCTCATCGCCGGCGGACAATTCCAGGACCCGCTCCACGAAGGCGCCGACGTCCTCACGGGATCGACGCACAAGACGCTCCCAGGGCCGCAGCACGGGATCCTGCTGTCCGACTCCGACGACGAGAAGTTCATCAAGCGCCTTCAGCGAGCCGTCTTCCCGGGCGTCGTCTCGAACCACCACCTCCATGCGATGGCGGCCCTTGGGATCACCCTCGCCGAGTTCGTCGAATTCGGGCGGGAGTACGCCGCCCAGATCGTCCGGAATTCCAAGGCGCTCGCCCAGGCGCTCCACGAACGGGGGATCCGGGTCCTCGCCGAGAAACACGGATTCACGGAGAGCCATACGGTCGCCCTCGACGTGGCGGCCCTCGGCGGCGGCGCGAAGCTCGCGGCGGACCTGGAGAAGGCGAACATCATCACGAACAAGAACCTCCTGCCTTGGGACACGTCTCCCGTGAAGCCGAGCGGCGTGCGTCTGGGAACACAAGAGCTCACGCGCCTCGGCATGCGGGAATCCCAGATGGACGAGGTCGCCGACCTGTTCGCCCGCGTCGCGGTCAAGCATGAACCATCGGAGAAGGTCGCCGCCGACGTCGGCGCGATGCGCACGGAATTCAACACGGTCCACTATTGCTTCACGAAAGGGGCCGAGGCCCACCGCCGGTGGCGCATCGCCTAGGTCACGCCCGGTTCCCCAGGACGTGCTTCACGACGCCGACGAACGTCTCGTGCACGCCGGTCCCGGTCTTCGCGCTCGTGTACGACCACGGCCAGCCGCGCTGCCTGAAGAAGGATTCGATCTCCGCCCGCGGGAGGGCCCGCTCCTTCTCGAGGTCCGCCTTGTTCACGACGCCGTACGTCGGGATGTCGCCCGCGACGGAACGGATGGACCGCGCCCATTCGTCGAGCGCGATCAGCGTGTCGCGTCGTGTGAGGTCCGCCACCGCAAGAATCCCCTGCGCGCCGTGGTAATACGCCTCCTTCAGCAACTCCCGGACCGTCGAGGTGCCCATGATGTCCCACAGGATGACGTCGGCCTGGAGCGGATCCGAGCCCGCCGGATTCGCGACGGTCAGGCTCTTCTTCGTGATCTTCGTGCCCAGGGTCGCGATGTATCGGTCGTCGTACTGGTCGAGCACATATCGCCGGATGAGAGAGGTCTTGCCGACCGCGCCTTCCCCGGCCATGCAGATCTTTAGTTTGACGACTTCGAGGGGCATCTTCATCTCTCCGTCTCTTCCGCGTGCCGTCGCGCGGACTGTTCCGCGGCCGCCTCCCCCTGCATCCCGTGCAGTTTTGCCTTGAACCGCCAGGCGCCCGGGTACCGCGGGTCGATGCGGAGCACGTGGTCGAGGATCGTCAAGCCTTCCTCCAAGTAGCCTTCCTGGGCCCGTAGGGCGGCGAGCACAAAGAGGGCATCGACGTCGTCCGCGTTCGCCATGAGGCGCTGTCGGACCAGGGATGCCGTGTCCGGACGCTCAATCGGCAAGGGAACACCCCCCGGGCATGGGCCGAGCACACGGTCCGCACATCATCGCCGCCACCCATGCATCCGCCGGAAGCCGCCGGCCAGGAACGACTCGAGGATCGGCCCGGCCTGGTCCAAGCTCGTGACCCGACCGTCCCAATCGACCAACGCGGCCCCGTGCGCCCTCCCCAGGGCCCGCTCGACGGCCTTCATCTGCGGGAAGAGATACCGAGGGTTGCCATGCGAGACGAGCGCCGCGAGGACGAGGTACCGGCCTCGGAGGACCGCGGCCTTCCGACCCGCGAACGACAGCTCGTCGAGCGTCGCCTTCGTGTGGAACGAATCGCGGACGAAATCCTGGATCGCGAGGAACATCGATGCGACCAGGTCGTCGTCTTTCCGCAAATCCGGTGCTGATCCCCGCCGGACATGCTGGATCAACACCCCGCTCCGGTGCACGAGAAAGACCTCATCGATGGTGAGACTTCGTTCGCCGAGGATGGGGGCGATGACGATCGCAGCCACAATGGCGACGACGGCGAAGGAGAAGACGGCGAGGACCGATGTCAAATCGCTCCGCAGCGGGGGTGGCGCCTGGACATCGTCGACCCATTCCGCAAACTTCGGACCGATCGAACGGTTTGCCACGTCATCGTAGAGGAGCGTCGCGTTGACGGAGATCGGCTCCCCGACGGTGGCATTCACGATTCCGGTGAAGTTCACGCTGTCGCTCTCGCTCGGCGCCAGGTAAGGCAGGGTGCGGAGCCGGGGGGTCGTGATCCCGACATCGAGGAAGGGACCGATCCCGATCGTGATGCGCACGTTGTACGCCGTCAAGTTCTGGACGTCGGCCGGGTCGACATCGGTGCGGATGATGTTCGTGACGTTCACAATGAAGTAGATCTGACTCCCGGGCGATGGCGCCGAGGAGAGAAGCGCGGTCACCTGCAGCTCGAGCACGCCGATGAGAATCCAAACCGGCACCCGGGCGATCCGGGGCGTGGCGGCTCCAGCTCCGAGCTCGATGGCTTGCGCGGTCGCAATCCGGGATCGGCCTCGGGTCGCGTTCGCGTCGACGACGGCCGGCACCGTGAAGCGGTAGGAACGACCCGGGCGGAGGAAGCTGCATTGCCATTCCGCGAACGTCGCGTTGGAGGTGCTCGTCCCGCACGCCGACGGGAGGACGATCGCCGCGCCGACCAACGTGAGGTCGGGATCGAGGGTGAAGTTCACGCGGACGAGCTGGAGGGAACCGCCTCCCGACACGTTCACCCAGATGCTGTACGTGATCGTCTCGTTCCGTTCGGCGGACCGACGATCCGCGGCGAGGGCGAGCGTGTAGGTCGTGGCGGCGGGAGCCGGCGACGGGCCGCGTTCCGCGAGCGCGGGCGCCGCCGTATCGAAGGCAATCGCGAGGAGGAGGAGGAACCCGACGAACGCGAAGCGGCTCACGGAATCCCGGTTACTATGAACCTGACGCTATTTGAGTTTGCGACACCGTTATCGCATCGGCTCCTTCCGGATTCCGAGAACGTGCGCGGGAAGTTTTATAAGCCGAGGGTTTCTTCGCAACTTCCCACCAGCCGGTCTCGAGAGGGTTTCGGTGCTGGATGAGCTACAGCTAAAGCGGGAGCGAGAGAACCAGGAGGCGGAACGCCACCGCCGGCGCCGCGACGAGCTGAACGACAAGACGCGCGAATGGGTCGAGAAGCGCGACGCGTTGAACGCCCAGGTGCGTGCGCTCGTCGACGAAGCGACCCAACACCGGATCCAACGGGACGAGCTGAACGCGCAGGTCAAGGCCGCGAAGGAAGAACGCGACCGCTACAACCGCCGGGTGAACGAGCTCCAGGATCAACTCACGGAGCTGAAACGGCGGAAGCTGCCTCGGGGCGCCGTGCCGCTCGGAAAACTCCAACAGGAGCTCAAGCGCCTCGAGTTCCGACAGATGACGTCCGTCCTGACCGTGGAGAAGGAGCGCGCGCTGATCGACGAGATCCAGCGGCTCCAGGCGGAGGTCCGGAAGCTCGAGAAGTCGCTCGAGGAGAACGAGGACGTCCGGAAGATGAAGGACGAGTTGAAGTCCGCCCGGGACCTCGCGGAGGACGCCCACAAACGCGTCTCCGAGCTGGCGGAGAAAGCCCAAGCGGAGCACGATCAGATGACCGCGCTGTACGAGCGGGGGGACAACCTGCGCCGCGAGGCGGACCGGGCGCAGGAGGAGTTCATCAAGACGAAGATGCTCGCGGACGAGGAGCACCGGAAGCACATCGAGCACATCCGCCAGGTCCACGACTACGACAAGATCATCCACGGCATCTGGATGAAGAGCCGCGGCGTCACCGAGGAGGTCGCCGAAGAGGTCGACGCGAAGAGAGAGGCGGAACTCATCTTCGAACGGTTCAAGAAAGGCGAGAAGCTGTCGACCGAGGACCTCCTGACCCTGCAGAAGTCCGGATACCTCTGACCCGGTCGCCCGTTTCGGCCCCATTGATCTGGGATGGCGTCCCCGCGAGGATGACTCTCGAAACTTGGATATACTTAGTATAGCACAGCAGTCGGTGGCGACGAGCGGGCTGGCACAGGTTTTGTCAGGCCCGGAACCCGTCGGGACACCGGACGCCATCCACTTCCAAGGATTTTACAAAGTGTTAAGTAGCCTATCCCGAATACGATTCCGGGGGAATTTTGGGCTAGTTCGTTAGAGTGCATCCCATCCCTTCTGACAAGGCTAGCCCTCCCTTCCCTTTTTTCTTCGAACGATCGCGTGCGCTGTTCGCACCGCCAAGCTTAACGTGCCTCCGTTCTTAGGAGGCGTCCGATGGTCCTCGAAAAACTCGGCGGCTCCCTCCGCGAGGCGCTCCGCAAGATCGCGGGCGCCAGCTACGTCGACGAGTCCCTCATCAAGGAAATCGTCCGGGACATCCAGCGGGCCCTGATCCAGGCGGACGTGAACGTCCAGCTCGCCCTCGGGATCACAAAGCAGCTCCAGCGGCGGGCGCTCGAAGAGAAGCCGCCCCCGGGCATGAGCCCGCGCGAGCACGTCGTCCGGATCATCTACGAGGAGCTGGTGAAGATCTTGGGGGCCACCCGCGAGGTCCCGCTCCAGAAACAACGTATCCTCCTTGTCGGCCTGTACGGCCAAGGCAAGACGACGACTGCCGGCAAGCTGGCGAAGTTCTTCCAGAAGAAAGGACTCTCCGTCGGCCTCGTCGCGGCGGACGTCCACCGGCCCGCGGCGTACGATCAGCTCAAACAGCTCGCGGAGCAGATCAACGCGCCGTTCTACGGGGAGCCG
>Ga0209237_1000340_pt1 | contig 25740 bp, 27 predicted proteins | sample GraSoi013_1_40cm_2_FD_185820 | JGI IMG/M metagenome (GOLD analysis project Ga0209237, IMG submission 185820) | Grasslands soil microbial communities from the Angelo Coastal Reserve, California, USA - Sample 10_02_2013_1_40cm (SPAdes) (version 2) | ecosystem: Environmental > Terrestrial > Soil >...
GATACGTTGATCTCCGGGGTCGCGGAGGACCCCAAGCCGATCGCTTGGTAACTGAAGAAGTCCGCTTGTCCTCCGAGACGGAAATTCACCGCGCCGAGCTCGGCGAGTCGACGGACCTCTCGCAGGACGCCGGCCACCGGCCGGAACTTCGGCTTGCCGTACATCGGCTCGATGCAGAACGAGCAGCCCTTGTTGAGATATCGCACGCAGCCTTTCGAGGTGTCGAGCTCGACGGTCAGCGGATCCGGGAAGTCGGGATGGGACCGGACCACGTCCGCACCGAGCAGCGCCCAGCGATCCCACTCCTCCATCGTGCGATCGCGGTTCGTCCACTCGCCGGTCGTCAAGTGGTCGTAGACCGCCGTGTCGGTGTCCCGCAGCGCGACCCAGTCGAACGGCTCGACGAGCGCCTCGTCGTAATAGCGGAATCGTGCGAGCGGTCCGCCGAACACTCGCGCACCTTCGAAGGCGCTCGCATGGTGGACGATCTCTCTCTCGCTAATCGGCAGGCTGCGGAGGTACTTGCCCGGGACGATCGGGCCCGAGATCAGGACGAGCAGGTCGCCGCTCAGCCGATGGCCTGCGCGGACCTGGTCGACGGTCACGTACTCCGAGGTGTGGCCGGCGTCGTGGACCGCGCCCGAGACGTACCGTGGATACGGCGAGATGTATGGCGGCACGCCGAAGTTCGACGGCTCGTCGACGTAGCCATCGAGGATCACGACCCTCATGGGCCGGAATCCATGCCGCGGCAGCGATAAAAGGGCTTCGCCCTCTTGCACTGCTTCGTCGTTGCCGATTACTTGCTGCCCCACCGGCCGATGACGATGATGAACACGATCATCACGATCGTCAGTACGACCGCGGTCACAAGATAGCCAACCCACCCGATCGGGGTGATAGTCGCGAACGTTGTGTCGACGCCAGCCACCTTGAGTCCGCCCGTCACCACGTTGTTCCACAACAGGGCGATCACGAATCCGAAGGCAGCCGCCAGCGAGGTCGAGATAGTCTTCCGCACTTCCGTCATCGAGATTTTCCTATCATCCGCCATGGAAGTTCCCCAGTCCCGGATGGATGGAGAGAATCTAAGGCCTACGCTCGCGCCCTTCGACGACCCTTTTCCTTCGAGACCACGTGAATCCCCCCGATCCGGGCCGTCGGATATTGGCCGCTCCGGTCCTTCTCGAGCGACTTTGCCATGTCCCAGATGGTCAGCAGAGCGACCGTCACCCCGTAGAGAGCTTCCATCTCAACTCCCGTCTTGTAGGTTGCCTCGACGGTTGTCGTCGCGATGACGCGGTCTGCACCGATCTCAAACGTGACACTGGCCGAGGTGATTGGGACCGGATGTGTATGCGGGAGAACCTGCCAGACGGCCTTCATCGCTTGCAGCGCGGCGATCTCCGCCGCCGCGAGCACATCGCCTTTCTCGATGCGACGGGCACGGATGGCACGGATGGTCCCCGGCTTGAGGCAGATCACGCCGGACGCCTCGGCCCGCCGGTAGACATCCGGCTTTGCGCCGATGTCGACCATCTTCGCCATCGCGCTGCGGGATGGCCGGTCACGCTATTTCACCCTGGGGCTTTGTCAACGGACCGCGCGCGCCGAATGCAGTTCCCGTGACGCGCCACGCGCGCGCGCAAGGGACGTTGTCAAATCGTGGCGTCCGACGCGAAAAGGATTATCTACGATGCGAGGGCGTCCTGCGACCAGCGTGCGGATAGGGATGCGCGCACGAAGGGATGGGAAGGGAGACCGCTCCGCGGGCTCCCGGAAAACGATCCTCTCGCCGCGACATCGCGACCTGCGCGACACGACACGCGAAGGAGAAAAGGAGAGGCGAAACATGATACGGCGAAAGACAGCGGTGGCCGTGCTCATCGCCGTGATCGTGGGGGCGGCGTTCGCCGCCTACACGTTCCGGCCGCGGGCGACAAACTCGAGCGTCGCCGTGAACGAGCCGGGCACGGACAACGGAAATCCGGGGGGCGGCACGACGCCGAGCACCCCGGCAACGCCTCCCGCGAAAGCGAGCGAGGGACCGAAGCATGCGATGTGCGTCCACGAGAACGACCACATCCCCGACAATGCCCGGGTCCACGGGGCGAACTGGTACCGGTTCTACGACCGGGCCGCATGCACTGCCCTGCAGTCGCTCGAAGACTTCGTGTCGATTTTCTAGACACGTCGCGGGACTGAAACCCCTTACCCCCTCGCGGGGGATCGTGGCGCGGGGTCGGAGCGACCCCGGCCGTATTTCTTAGCGAACCTGCCGAACGTGACGGGCGACCTTCGGAGCTTTCTCATGAGCGACGAGCACGCCGCTTTGCTGGACCGGCCTCGGTCTTCCAGATCGGGACGATCCGTTTGACTTCGTCCATGACCCAGGAACATGCGGCGAACGCCTCGGACCGATGGGCCGCCGCACACGCGATGACCACGGAATCCCCTCCGACCGGCACCCGGCCCGCGCGGTGCACGATCGACAGCTCGAGGATCCCGAACTTCTCTCGCGCGCGCTCGACGAGCTCCGTCAAAGTGCGCAAGGCCATCGGCTTGTAGACCTCGTAGTCGAGGGCCCGCACATCCGGATCGGCGCGCACCGTGCCGAGGAAGACGACGATAGCGCCGGCGTCGTTCCGGCGCACGCTGTCGACGACCGCCTCGACGTCGATCCGGTTGCGTTGGATCTCGATCATCGACCGCCTCCGCTCACGGGAGGCAAGAGGGCGACCTCGTCCCCTTCCCGCAACACGACATCGGGTCGCACGACCTCGTGGTTCACCGCGAGGAGCATGCTCTTCTCGTGGCCGAGGAGGCGCGGATACTTCCCGAGGACGGCCTCGACGAGCTGCTCGACGGTCGTGCCGTCCCGCAACGTCCAGGCGAGTTGCCCCTCGCCCACAATCTCGCGGTACGTCGCGAAGAGCCGCACCTGAATCTGCATCGCCGGGATTCCGATGGCCTCGGCCGGCGATAAGGGCTTCGCGTCACTCCGGCACCGCGCGGGCGAGGACTTCCGCGCGCTTCCGACGGACCTCCGCGGTGACGCGCTCGAGATACGCGTCCAGGGCTTCGGTCAGCTTCGCCCGGGCCGCCTCGGACCGCGCGGCACCGAGGTATCGGAACGCCTGGACCCGACGACCGCCCCGTTCCTCGTAATGCCAGAAATACAGGTATGGCCGCCCTCGGATCGACTTCGTCGTCACGCCACAACCGATCTGCACGGCTCCCGCATGGCGTTAACCTTACTTAAGGGTAACCAGGATGCGATCGGGAATGAGATGCGGCTGGCCCCACCCCTTAGTTTCCACTGGAAACGTTCATGACGGTCCGGCCCCCTTCGGATAGCTGTTGGACGTCCTCCTGATTTCCCTCACGGCCGACGTGGGAGAGATCTCGGCCCTCCTGGCGTCCGCGGGCCATCGGATCATCGAGACAATCGTCCAGCGTCGCGACCATCCGGACAGCCGCACGTTCGTCGGCCGCGGAAAGCTCGAGGAGATCCAGGCCCGGGTCGACGCGGGCGGAATCGCCGCCGTCGTCTTCAACGGCGAGCTCCGCCCCACGATGCACTACCAGCTCGAACGGGACCTCGGCGTCGAGTGCTACGACCGCCTGCGGGTCCTGCTGGAGCTCTTCGCCCAACGCGCGTCGAGTCGGGAAGGGAAACTCCAAGTCGAACTCGCCCTCCTTCAATACGAGGTGCCCCTGCTCCGCGAGTGGATCCACGAAGGCGACGTCGGAGAGCGTCCCGGGTTCATGGCGGGCGGCGAGCTCCGCGTCGAGGCGTACTATGAGACGGTGAAGCGGCGAATCAAGAAGATCCGGGACGAACTCGAGGCGATCCGCCGGGAGCGGGCCGTGCGACGATCCGTTCGGAAGGAACGGGGCTATCATCTCGTCGCCCTCGCCGGATACGCCAACGCGGGCAAATCATCCCTCCTGAACGTCCTCGCCGACGAACGCGTGGTCGTGGATGACCGGATGTTCTCGACCTTGGCGACGACGACGCGGAGCCTCACGGGGACGCGCAAGCGGATCCTGCTCACGGACACGATCGGCTTCGTCGATGGCGTGCCGTTCTGGATGGTCGAGGCGTTCAACGCGACGCTCGAGGAAATCCTTCAGGCGGATCTCGTGCTCCTCCTCGTGGACGTCGTCGATTCGGAGACGGAGATCCAACGGAAGGTGCGGCTGGCCGCGCGCACGCTCTTCCCGAAAGTCTCCACCGATTCCGTTCGACCGGTCCTGACGAAAGCCGACCTCCTCCCGGACGATGAGATCGAAGCGAAGGTTCGCGTCCTCGCCGAGTCGGAATTCCATCGGACGCCGATCGTCATCTCGACGCGGACCGGACGCGGGCTCGACGAGCTGAGGAACGTCATCACCAACGCGTTCGCGTACCCGATCGAGGTCCATCTCATCCTGCCGCAGGATGCCGAGGCGGGTGGCAAGCTCCACTGGTTGTACGAGCGCACGGAGGTCGTGTCCGCTGTTCATCGTCCCGATCGGATCGAGGTCGTCGTGCGCTGTCGGCCGCGCGATCGCGAGTCCGTCGAGCGCCTCGGACGCGTCCTCCTCGCGCGGACCATCGAGTGATCAACCTTTGATCCGGAACTCCCGTTTCTTGTCGAGGAACCGCCGCTCGTAGGCGGAGGGCAGGTGATCGTACGTGAGCTCCTCGATCCGACCCATGTTCTTCACGAAGATCTCTTTCGACGGCGTCGAGAGGAGACGTTCGAACTCGCGCTCTTTCCGGATCGTGTCGACGAAATAGAAGCCGCCGCCGAGGACCGCGAGGAAGCCCAAGAACGCCTCCCAGACCACGTAGTCGCCGACCGTCCGATGGATCGACTGGAGCCAGTCTGGGCTCTGGGTCGGGATTAGATATTGCGTCAACGAAAAGATCATCCCGAGGATCCCCAGGCCGAAGATGAGGGAGCTCAGCTCGTAGCGGAGTTCCCGGAACAGGCCCATGGTGGCCGCGGGCTATGAGGGGGGCGGCCATAAGCTTTGCTCGCAGAGAAGCTTTCATCGACGCGCGTGATGCGCCATCGTGGCGTTGCGCACCCCGCTGTTCGAATGGCACCGCGGGGCGGGGGCGCGCATGATCGAGTTCGGCGGATGGGAGATGCCCCTCCAATATTCCGGGATCGTGGACGAGCATCTCGCCGTGCGCCGCGCGGTCGGCCTGTTCGACGTGAGTCACATGGGCAAGATTTTCGTCGATGGGACGAAGGCACACGCGTTCCTCGATCGCCTCAGCGCGAACGATGTGCCCACGCTGTCGGGTAAAGCGCGGTACACGCATCTCCTGCGCGAAGACGGCACGATCCTCGACGACGTCATCGTGACGTGCCTCGCGGCCGACCGGTTCCTGCTCGTGTGCAACGCAGGGCCGCGTGCAGCGGTCTGGTCCTGGCTCACGTCTCACGCGAGCGCGGACGTCGCTCTCACGGATCGCACGCCGGAACGGCTCTGCCTGGCCCTCCAGGGTCCGCGCGCCCCGGATCTCCTTCAACGTTTCACGTCGGTGGATCTGAGCCGCGTCAAGCCGTTTGTCGGCGTCACGATCGACTTCGTTCCGCCGGCCCCGTGGGGCGCCCATCCGCGCGCCGTTCCACCGGAAATCGAGGGGTGGGGGAAATCGGATGCTACGGGACCTGCCATCCCACCATCGCGGGACCCCTCCGTTGCCGGTGGACGTGCGTCGTTCCTCGTTACCCGAACCGGCTACACGGGCGAGGCGGGGTTCGAGCTCTTCCCGATGGCGGCCGAGGGATTGTGGGTCTGGGAATCGCTCCTGAAGTCCGGGGCGGATCTCGGGATCCAGCCGATCGGCCTCGGCGCACGGGACACCCTTCGCCTCGAGAAGGGCTTCCTCCTCTCGGGCCAAGACTTCGACGGACACCAGACGCCGCTCGAGGTGAACTGCGCCTGGGTCGTGAAGTGGGGCCGACCCTTCATCGGTCGCGAGGCGCTCGAGGCGCAGCGGGCGCGCGACGACTATCCGCGCCTCGCGGGCGTGCGGATGGACGATCGTGGAATCCCGCGGCCCGGCCACCGTGTCCTTTCGCGTGGAGTCGACATCGGCCGCGTGACGAGCGGCACGATGTCCCCGAGCCTGCGCGTGGGGATCGCGCTCGCTTCGGTGGACCGCGGCTGCGCGTCGCCCGAGACACGCCTCCAGATCGACGTTCGCGGGACGCCGCACGCGGCCCAAGTGGTACCTCTTCCCTTCCTGTGATACCTCCTTCAAAAGGGGTACTTTCGGGGCACTCTCCGAGAGTTCATACGGTGCCGACCCGTAGGGTCCGTACGGTCCGTATGGTAACAAAGGTGGTAACAGCCGCTCGTGCTGCTGGTAACATACGTGGTTCAAAAAGGACTATGACAGGTGACCTCTTTCGCCGCGCCCACCCCCAGGGATGGTCTCCCCGCTTAGCTTACGTCGCACTCCGTCCCTCCTGGAGAAGGTCTCCCCATGGAAGAAATCAAGATTACTGATTCAAAGGCCATCGAAGTCGTGGCCCGTGAGCCGGATCCGAAGCTGTCCGAGAACGCGTTGCGTGTGCTCGCGAAGCGGTACTTGAAGAAAGACGACAAGGGCCACGTCATCGAGACGCCTAAGGAGCTCTTTGCTCGGGTCGCTTGGAATTTGGCGCAAGCCGAACGGAATTACGGGGCCACCGAGGCTCAGGTCGAAGAGACCGCGCGGAGGTTCTTCCGGATCATCTCGAACCTTGAATTCCTTCCGAACAGTCCGACCCTCATGAATGCTGGGCTCGAGTTGCAACAGCTCAGTGCTTGCTTCGCAACCGGAACACCAATTAGCACCAGCCGCGGTCCCGTTCCGATCGAGGAAATCGTTGCCGGAGATCTCGTACTCACTCACGCAGGCCGTTATCGCCGGGTCCTCGCAACGACGCGCAGGGAAGCGCACGTAAGCCGGATTAGGATTCATCGGTTACCTCCCATAGTCTCTACCGGCGAGCATCCGTTCCTCACTTCCGGGGGTTGGGTCAGGGCTCAGGATCTCGTCGGCAAATACGTAAAGCTCGGGCAACCCGAGGAACCGCTCACTCGAACCACCATCGAGTTCGACGGTGAGATCGAGGGCGACCTCGTGTTCGGTCGCAAGACCGGTCGGTCCGAGGCGTCAAGACAGAGACATCAAATCCTTGGAACGAGGAGCCTACAAATCAAGCCGGTGAGGGCCCGAGTTGAGCTCGACGAGACGATTGGCTGGTTCCTCGGCATGTACCTTGCAGAAGGCGAGATCAATCCTGAGCTCCGCTCGGTGCGGTTCACACTCGGCCTGCATGAGGAAGCAGAGGCCGAGCGGTTGGCGTCGATTCTTAGGGACCGATTTGGCGTGGACTCTGAGATTACTCATGTACTCGAGGCCCCCACTTCGTGGCTGACCGTACGAGCCCACAGCAAGATCCTGTGCGAATGGATTGCTCGAGAATTTCAACGAGGATTCGCGGGCAAGAGACTGCCTTTCTGGATTCACTCCACTCCCTCGGGCTTCCGAGTCGGGCTGCTCCAAGGCGTGGCGGCCGGGGATGGAACGCCGGTGAACGTCCACCAGACCCGCATCACGTTATCAAACGAGCAGTTGGTCAGGCAGTTGTTCGAGGTCGCCGTGGAACTCGGCCACAGCCCGTGTCTGCGGCCGGAGTACATGCCTGAAAATGCGACGGCACGGCCTTGGTCGCTCACCATTGGCGGAAAGCCTATGTACGTTCGAGACGGCGCTTACCTCGTCGAATTCGTTGAGCCTTTAGAAGGCACTGCGACCGTCTACAACTTGGAAGTCGAGGAGGACAGCACCTATGTGGCGAACGGTGTGGTCGTGCACAACTGTTTCGTCTTGCCAGTTGACGACAGCCTCGTCGGCATTTTCGACAGCCTCAAGCATCAGGCCCTGATTCATCAGAGCGGGGGAGGAACCGGATTCTCCTTCTCTCGACTGCGTCCCAAGGGGGACTTCGTAAAGTCTACAATGGGTGTCGCATCCGGACCTATCTCGTTTATGAAGATTTTCGATGCTGCGACGCAGACCGTGAAACAAGGCGGGCGTCGTCGCGGAGCTAACATGGGGATTCTTCGCGTCGATCATCCGGACATCCTCGAGTTCATCACTTGCAAAGACAGAACGTCCGAGGTGACGAACTTCAACATCTCAGTCGCCGTCACAGACAAGTTTCTGGAGGCCTTTAAAGCAGGGACGAAGTATGACCTCGTCAATCCTCGGAACAATCAGGTCGCAGGACAACTCGATGCACGCGAGGTCCTGGACAAGATTGCGTATCAGGCTTGGAAAAACGGCGAGCCAGGTTTGTTCTTCATCGATGAGAACAGTCGACGGCAGCCGACGCCGAACGTCGGGGAAATGGAAGCGACTAATCCATGCGGCGAGGAACCACTTCTTCCTTACGAGTCTTGCAACCTCGGGTCCATTGACCTGCAACGCCACCTAAAGCGCAACGCGCGGAACGCGTGGGAAGTCGACTGGGATAAACTCGAGCAAACGATTCGGACTTCAGTCCGCGCGCTCGACGATGTAATCGATATGAGTGCCTATCCAATAAAGGAAATCGAGGAGATGACGGATGCCACACGCAAGATTGGTCTCGGCGTGATGGGCTTCGCACGCATCCTGTTCGCCCTTGAGGTCCCGTACGATTCCAAGGAAGGCGTCGAATGGGGACGCAGGATCATGAAATTTATCCAGGAAATCGGATACAATGAAAGCGCGAAACTCGCGGAGGAGCGGGGCGTCTACCCCGCTTGGGAGGGGAGCCGTCAATGGGAAAAGGGGCTCAAGGTTCGCAACTCCTATGTCACCACAGTCGCACCCACGGGCACGATTTCGATGATTGCGGACACGTCCGGAGGATGCGAGCCCGAGTTCAGTCTGATTTGGTACAAGCGCGTCATGGACGGCGAGGAGCTCCCTTACTTTCTCGACTACTTCGAGGAGGTCGCGAGGCGCGAAGGCTTCTGGCGGGAGGACCTCGTGCAGAAAATCCTTGACAACCACGGATCCCCGCGAGGGCTGAAAGATGTGCCGGAAAAGTGGCAAAGGGTCTTCGCGACCGCCCACGACGTTTCGCCAGAGTGGCATGTGCGGATGCAGGCGGGTTTCCAGGACTACTCCGACGCCGCCGTCTCAAAGACGATCAACCTCGCGCGAGAGGCCACCGTCGAGGACGTGAAGAAAGCCTATCTCCTCGCCTACGAGCTAAAATGCAAGGGCATCACAGTGTACCGCGACGGCTCGCGCCAGGACCAGGTCCTCAACATCGGCGTCGCGGAGGCCGACAAGCCAAAGGAGATCCGCGTCGAGGTGCCACCCGAGGCCGCCGTCGTCCGGCCCCGAGCGCGTCCCGACGTGATCACCGGCCGCACGCAGAAGATTCTGACCGGATACGGCGCGCTCTACGTCACGGTCAACGAGGACGAGAAAGGCCTCTTCGAGGTGTTCGCGCAGATCGGCCGCGGCGGCGGATACACGGCCTCCTTCACGGAAGGCATCGCGCGCCTCGTCTCGCTCTGCCTTCGGTCCGGCGTCCCGGTCGACGAGATCATCGACCAGCTCGAGGGCATCCGCAGCCCGCGGATCGCGATCGACCACGGGGAGCGCGTCTATTCGATCCCGGACGCGATCGCGAAGGCAATCAAGCGTCACATCGGGATGCAGAAGACGGGAGTCCAGCCGGCCGTGGAGACGTTCGACGAACTCGGCGGCGCCGTCGAGACGGACATCGAGATGGAGAAGGAGTCCCGCGACGCCGCGGAGCTCTTGCGGAAAGGCCTGAATCCCGAGTGCCCGGAGTGCGGCAAATCCCTCGTGTTCGAGGAAGGCTGCGTGAAGTGCCACTCCTGCGGGTACTCGGAGTGTTGACCGAGCCGCGTCGAAAGGGCCAAGTCCCGCGGCCGCGTCGGGTGGGCCGATGGCCCGGGTCCTGTTCATCGTCCCGATGGACGCGGAGCGCCGCGCCGCGGTAGCGAGGGCCGCGGCCGGGGCGTTCGAGCCGGTGATCCTGGAAGACCTCCCGCCGGAGGAGCGCGACGGCGCATGGTCGACCGCGGACGTCGTCGTATCGATGGGCTTCCCTCGGGAGTTCCCCGCGGACTTCCGGCAGAAGGCACGAAGGGTGCGGATGATCCAGTCGCTCGTCGCCGGAGTCGACCATTTTCCATTCGATCGATTTCCTCCATCCGCCATCGTGTGCAGCAACGCGGGCGCGTACAGTGTGTCGGTCGCCGAGCATGCGATGGCCCTGCTCCTGGCGGCCGCGAAGGACATCGTCCTCCGGACCGACGAAATCCGGCGGGGCATCTTCGATCAGGGCGTGACCAACAGGGCGCTGGCCGGCTCCACCGTCGTGATCCTGGGGCTCGGCGGAATCGGCTCGGAGATCGCGCGGCGCTGCAAGGCCTTCGACATGCGCGTCGTCGGGATCGCGCGGTCCCGGACGTCCCGCGAAATCGTGGATGAGATCGGAACGATAGGGGACTTGCCGCGTTACCTGCCGGAAGCCGACGCGGTGGTCCTTGCGCTCCCTCTGACGCGGGCCACGGCCGGGATCGTGGACCGAGGCTTCCTCGGGCGGATGAAGGACGACGCGATCTTGGTGAACATCGCGCGCGGGAAACTCATCGTGGAAGACGATTTGTTCGACCACCTCAAAGCGTACCCGAAATTCCGTGCCGCCCTGGACACGTGGTGGACGTACCCCGACACGAAACACGGTCGGCCCTTCCACCGTCCGTTTCAGGAGCTTCCGAACATCATCATGACGCCGCATGTCGCGCCGATGGTCCCGGGGCAACGAGCGCGCGCGATGGAGGCGGCCCTGGCGAACGTTTTGCGGTTCCTCCACGGCGAGAAGCCGGCCAATGTTTTTGATCCCTCCGACTATGTGAAGCGAGCCACCCAACCGACTAGCGGGTCCGCGGGTTGAGCCCTGGGAATCGCCAACCGGAACTTCGAACACAATCTTTAAAAGCGGACGGCTCTACTCGCGACCACCTTCGACATCCGTCGGATGTTCGGGAGGCGTGTGCCATGGCGAAAGTGAAGGAAACGCTGAATCCTTTTGAGATCGCCCGGGAGCAGATCGACCGGGCCGGCAAGAAGTTGAACTTGGACTCCGGGCTCCTCGAGGTCTTGAAGAGCCCGCGCCGCGAGCTCACGGTGCACTTCCCCGTGAAGATGGACAACGGGAGGGTGAGGGTCTTCACCGGCTACCGCGTGCAATACAACGACGCGATCGGGCCCTTCAAGGGCGGCATCCGGTACCACTGGAACGTCTCCCTCGACGAGGTCCGCGCCCTCTCGTGCTGGATGACCTGGAAGTGCGCCGTCATGGGCATCCCCTACGGCGGCGCGAAGGGTGGCGTGATCTGCAACCCGAAGGAGATGTCGAAGGACGAGCTCGAGCGCATGACGCGCCGGTACGCGTCCGAGATCTCGATTATCATCGGACCGGAGAAGGACATCCCCGCGCCGGACGTGTACACGGACAGCCAGACGATGGCCTGGATCATGGACACGATCTCGATGAACAAAGGATTCGCTCAGCCCGGGGTCGTCACCGGGAAGCCCCTCGTCATCGGCGGTTCGCTCGGCCGGGACGAGGCGACGTCGCGGGGCATGATGTATGCCACCCGCGAAGCCGGCAAGAAAGTCAAGTTGAACCTGAAAGGCGCCAGCGTCGCGGTCCAGGGATTCGGGAACGTCGGATCCCACTATGCCCGGTTGATGCATGACGAGCAAGGCTCGAAGATCGTGGCGGTCTCCGACTCGAAGGGCGGCATCTACAGCGAGAAAGGCTTCGACCCGAAAGAGGTCCTCGCGTTCAAGGAGAAGACCGGGAGCGTCGTCGGATTCCCGGGAACGCGGGAGATCACGAACGAGGCGCTCATGGAGCTCGACGTCGACATCGTCGCCCCGTGCGCTCTCGAAGGCATCCTGACCTCGGAGAACGCGCCGCGCATCAAAGGGAAGATCGTCGCGGAAGGAGCGAACGGCCCGACGACGCCCGAGGCGGACGACATCTTGCACAAGCGGGGCATCCTCGTGATCCCGGACATCTTGGCCAACGGCGGCGGCGTGACCGTGTCGTACTTCGAGTGGGTGCAGAACCTGTCCGAATTCTTCTGGACGAAAAAAGACGTCGATGAGAAGCTCGAAGGCATCATGGTGAGCGCGTTCAACCGCGTCTGGGACATGCGGGAAACGAAGAAAGTCGACATGCGCCAGGCCGCATACATGGTGGCGATCGCCCGCGTCGTCGAAGCGTACAAGTGGCGCGGGATTTTCCCGTAGATAGTCGAAGGCAGACCCACGGGCCTGCCGCTCTTTCATTTCGTCGCCGCGGCTTCGGATCGCCGGATCGCATCGTCCCATGAGGGCGGGACATCGGAACCGCGGATCGTCCAGCGCGTGAACGCGGTCTCGCCCATGTACCGCTGAGGCAGGCCCATCGTCGCTCGGTGCGGATTTTGGCCGACGAACGTCATCAGCGCCCGCTCGTCTTCCCAGATGGAAAGAGTCCAGAAACGATGACTCGACAACTTCGCGCGGAACGAATACCCGACGAGCCCGCGAGTCTCCGCGAGCTGTTTGCCGACCTTGCTGGATCCCCGCTGGAGCGTGAGCATCTTGCGAAATCCCTTCAGCGGGAGGTACGAGAGCAGCGCGAGGTACTCGCGTCCGCGGTCGGGTGTCGAAAGCGATCGCCACGGCGTGTCGACCATCGTCGACTCGAATCGCACGACACGATTAAATAGCGTCCTCTTCTACGCCCGCGCGCCGTGCCACTGAACATCGTCGTGTGCCTGAAACAGATCCCGAATCCGGATCTGCAATTTCAGATCGCGCCAGATGGCAAGGACATCAAGCGCGACGCGCTCAACTACAAGCTGAACGGCGCGGACGAGTACGCGCTCGAGGAGGGCGTCCGGCTCAAGGAGAAGTCGGGAGGTCGGGTCGTCGCGCTGACCGCGGGCCCGAAGCGCACGGAGCCGATGCTGCGCGAGGCGCTCGCGAAGGGAGCGGACGAAGTCATCCGGATCGCGTTCGACGAGGCGGCCGCATACGACGTCGGCAAGGTCTCGCGTCTCCTCGCGGCGGCGATTCGCACGATGCCTCACGACCTCGTGCTGACCGGAGTCCAGTCGGACGATCTCGTGAATTCGGCGACGGGAGGACTCGTCGCGGGCCTCCTCAACCTCCCTCATGCGAGCGTCGTGACGCGCGTTGAGGTGAAGGGCAACGGGCTCGAGGTCGCCTGCGAGCTCGAAGGCGGACTCCAACGGCTCTATTCGATCGCGCTCCCGGCCGTGCTCACGATCCAATTCGGCGCGAACACGCCGCGGTACGCGCCGCTCCCGGCGATCATGAAAGCGGCCCGTCAGCCGATCAAGGAGCTCTCCCCCGCGGCGCTCGGCTTCGCATCCTGGGACGCCGTTCCGCTCCCGTACACGTTCGCCGTCCGAGGGCTCTCGCCGCCCGCGGCGAAAGGCCATGCGGAGATGATCACCGGGACCGTCGACGAGCAAGCGAAGAAGCTCGCACAGTTCCTCCGGGACAAAGGGTTCGGACGGAGGTGAGCGGCTGCCGGGCGATGTCCTAATCTTCGCGGAGCATCTGGAAGGCCGCATCGCGCCATCGACCTTGGAGGCGATCGCAGTCGGTCGGGAACTTGGATCTCGCTCGGGTGGCCGCAGCCGTGTTGCGCTGTTCGGACATGACGTGCGGGCCCTCGCCGACGTCCTCGCCGGCACCGGCACCGAGGTCCTCCTAGCGGACGACCCGGCGCTGGCGGAATACACGCCCGATGGGTATGGTCAGGCGGCGCGCGCCGTCGTCGAGAGCGCGAACCCCCGTCTCATCCTCGTGGCCCATACGTCCCAGGGCTACGACCTCGCGCCCGCGCTCGCCGGCGCGATGGATCTCCCGCTGGTCACGAATTGCCTCGCCTTGCGCTTCGAGGGCGAGCGCCTCATCGCCACCCGGCGCCTCCTGAACGAGAAGGTCCAGGCGGAAGTGGAGATTGCGTCGAGCCGTCCCATCGTGGTGACCGTGCGGCCCGGTTCCGTGAAACCGGCGGGGCCCGCCGCAGGCGGGACGGTCACGACGATGCCGGTCCGAATCGATTCGTCGAAGGCACGGACCCGGTTCCTGTCGATCGAGCGACCGCAGGTCCAGGACATCGACATCGCAGGGGCGGACATCATCATCGTGTCCGCGGGCCGCGGGATCCAGAAAAAAGAGAACCTCGCCCTCATCGAGGAGTTCGCGAAAGCCCTCGGCGGAGTCGTCGGCGCCTCGCGGCCGCTCACGGACATGGACTGGCTGCCGAAGACGCGTCAGGTCGGGCAGAGCGGCAAGACCGTCCGCCCGAAGCTCTACGTGGCCTGCGGGATCAGCGGCGCGATGCAGCACGTCGCTGGCATGAAGGACGCGAGCCTGATCGTCGCCATCAATACGGATCCGAGCGCGCCGATCTTCGAGGTGGCGCACGTGGGAATCGTCGCGGACGTCCTGAAACTCTTGCCCGCGACCTTGAAAGAACTCAAGAGTTGACGCGGCAAAGGCCCGGAGCCTTCATCTAAGTCCGGTCCAATTCGGAGGCGTGGCCCAACCGCCTCCCCCGCCCGCGGGATGGTTTCCCCCGCCGGTTCCGCGCAATCCGTCGCCGAACACCGTGGCCATCGGCATCGTCCTCGCGGTCGTGGTCGGGATCCTCGCCGTCTTCGCGATCGCCTTCTCTTTCGCGGGTTCCTCGGCGTTCTTTCCTCTTGGATTCGCGCCGTTCGTCTGCGTCCCGTTCCTGTTCGTCATCATCTTCGTCATCCTCGCACTGTCCTCGGCCTCGAGCCGGCGGTCGATTCCGCCTCCGCCGCCAATCCAGCAGCCGATGGTCCCTGCCGGCCAGCAAGGGCCCGTCGCGTTGAGCTGCCCCAACTGCGGCGGCCCTCCGACGAACGTCGATCGATTCGGCATCGCGACGTGTTCGTATTGCGGCACGCGGTTCCTCGTCCGGTGAGCCATGTCGCCCTGAGGTGAGTCGACGCCCCGAGAGATCGTGGTCGAGTTGCCTCGGACGTCGTATTACACGGGAGAAGTGATCGAGGGCACCGTCGTGATCGAGACGACGCGCGAGGTCTCGAGCCGCGGACTGTACGTCGACTTCACGGGCACGGAGGAGACGGTCATCACGCGCAGCGCCGGGAAGACGACCGTCACGTATCGATCGAAGGCGACCATCGTGCAATGGCGCCTCCCGGTGCGCGGGGAGGAGTCGATTCAGCCGGGGACGTACCGGTATCCGTTCCAGTTCCAGATTCCGCTCCACGCCCTCCCTTCGTACGCGGGTCGACACGCGAGCGTGAAGTACATCCTTAGTGCGCGACTCGATGTCCCCCTGTGGCTCGACACCGTCTGGACGACCGAGATCTTCGTGTTCTATGATCGCCCGAGCGTCCGCACGTTCGCCCAGCCCGTCCGATTTCGTTCGGGCGGCCAGGGCCCCGAAGTCTACGTGGAGCTGGACGGCGACCGGTTCTTCGCGCGCGAGCTGATCGGTTGCCGGATCACCTTGAACCGCGCCGAGAACACCCGGATCCGGCGGGTGTACACCCGTCTCATCGGCGGGGAGTGGGCCAAGGCGGACGGCCAGCAGGAGACCACGGAGACGTATCGGACGGAGGTGTCGGTGCCCATGGAACAGATTCGGATCGGGGTGCCGTTCACGTTCGAAATCCCGATTCCCGCGGACGTCGCATCGAGTTATCGCGGCACGTATTCATATTACAGCTATGTCCTCCACGTCGGGCTCGACATCGCCTGGGGGTTCGACATCATCGCACAGACGCCGATCGTGATCGTTCGATAGGCCATGCCGACGATTCTAGGGGGTTGCTCCCTGTTAACCTTAAACAAGGTTGATTTTGGAGACGCCAACCTTTTGCCCGCCATGGTCCTTCCGGAGCCCGTGGCCCGGCGAGCGCTCCTCTCCGACAACGAGACTGCCTCCCGCCTCCGCGAGGTCCCGGGTTGGTCTCGCGCGGGCAATTCGATTGAGCGCACCTGGACGTTCCATGATTTTTCCAATGCGCTTGCGTTCATCAACAAGGTCGGCGCGCTCGCGGAGGCGATGAACCATCATCCGGACATCGCGAACTCGTGGGCGACGGTCCGGCTCACGCTGACGACGCACGACAAGGGCGGCCTGACGAACCTCGATTTCGATCTCGCGAAGAAGATCAACGATCTCTAGACCCAACCGAGGAGCCGATCGAGCGACCACGCGCCCGGGCCCAAGAGTGCCACGACGAGGGCGAAGGCCGCGTACACCAGATCGAGTTCGTAACCCAAGCTGAATTTCTTCTTCAGCTTCGTCTTCGAGAACACCGTCGTCGCAATCATCTCAAGGACGAAGAGGACGGCCACGATTTGCGTCAGGAGGCCAAAGACCAGGGCGAGGGCCCCGAAGAATTCAAGCAACGTGAAGAGAGCCGCGAACGCCGCCCCTCCGGGCCACCCGGTCCCCTTCACGAAGCCGATCGGCTTCCTGATGTCCTTGATCTTCGGCCAGCCGTGGGTCAAGAAAAGGGCCCCGAGCGCCACGCGGCCGATGAGGGCCGCCACATCCGCGTACGAAGTAAAGACCATGGGTCCGCCCCCTCGGGACCCTTTGGCGGCCGCGGTAGAAAAACCTTTCACGACGGCTGCCGACATCTCCGCCGCATCTAGGGGAGCGACCGTTCGAGGAGTTCTGCGATATCAAACCGACGGATGTCCTCACGGTTCTTCGTCTTCGTGGCGTCGTCGAACATGATCAGACAGTACGGACACGCCGTCGCTACCGCGTTGGCCCCCGTCTCTTCGATGTGGCTCAGCCGGCGGTGATTCACCTTCTCGCCCGTCCGCTCGTCCATCCACATCCGCGCCCCGCCGGCGCCACAGCAGAAACCGCGATCGCGGCATTCGCGCATCTCGACGACGCGGACGCCCGGGATGCGGTACAACACGTCCCGCGGTTCGTCGTACACGTCGTTGTATCGTCCCAGGTAGCACGGATCGTGGTACGTCAGGAACTGAAGCACGTCCCGCGTGGGGGTGAGCCGTCCCTCTCGAATCAGCCCTTGGAGGAATTGGCTGTGATGGACGACCTCATACGTCCCTCCAAACTCCGGGTACTCGTTCTTGATCGCGTTGAAGCAGTGCGGGCAGCTCGCGACGATCCGCTTCACCCCGTATTGGTTCAGCGTCGTCACGTTCGCCCGAATCATCGTCTGCGCGAGGTACTCGTTGCCGATGCGCCGCGCCGGGTCCCCCGTGCACTTTTCCTCGGCTCCCAGGATGGCGAATCGAACGCCGGCCTTCCGCAGGATGCGGGCGAAGGCCTGCGCGACCTTCCGGTTCCGATCGTCGAAGGAGGCCGCGCAGCCGACCCAGTAGAGGACATCGATCGGCTCGTTCGCCGCGATCGCCTCGGCGACGGTCCGGACCCCGAGGCCCTCGGCCCACCGGCCGCGCTGGTCCCATCCAATGCCCCATGGGTTGTAGTTCGTCTCGATGTTCCGCAGCATGTCCATCGACTCGGGAGGGATCTTCCCTTGGGTCAGGACCAGGTTCCTTCGCATGTCGATGATCTTCGGCAGATGCTCGTTCATCACGGGGCACTCGTAGACGCAGGCGTAGCACGTCGTGCACGCCCAGATCCCCTCGTCCGAATGGACCGTCTGGAACATGTCCGGCAGGCCCTCGACGTGCCCTCCGACGATCGCGCCGCCCTGGTCGCTCAGCGTGTCCCGCATGTTCGTGATGATCCGCATCGGGTCGAGCGGCTTGCCGGTCACGTTCGCCGGGCACGCCGCCGTGCAGCGTCCGCACTCCGTGCACGCATATCCATCGAGGAGCTGACGCCATGAGAGTTGCTCGACCCGGTTCACGCCGAACGTCTCCGTCTTCTCCAGGTCCACCGTCTTCAACGCGCCCTTCGGGGTCAGGTCCATGAAGAACGTGTTCACGATCGCGAAGATGATGTGAATGTGCTTCGAGTGCGGCACATAGGCCAAGAACGAGAACAGGAGGACGACGTGCGTCCACCACAAGGTCCGCCACCAGAGCGCCGGGTCGGCGCTGAAGATCGAAGTGCTCGCGATTGCGGACGAAATCGGCTTCCATTCCGGGAGGGCGACCGTCCCGGCGGCGGCGTCCGCGGCGTTGAACAGGAGAAATGAAATCACGATGCCGAGGATGAAGCATAGGACGATCGTCGCGTCGCGCATGCCCTCGTGCATGAGCTTCTTCGGTCGGATCACGTACCGCCGGTAGAGGGCCATCCCAACGCCGATCGCCGCGAGGGCGGCGATCCCCTCCTCGGTCAGGTAGAGCGGACCGTTCAGCGAGAACCCCGCAATCGCGGGGGTCGGGACCCGCCATCCGGGGGCGTACGCCTGGGCCGTGATCTCCACGACGCTCGCCCCGAGGATGACGAACGCCCAGAAGATGAACGAGTGGAGCACGCCTGCGTACCACTCCCGCGCAACCTTCCGCTGGAAGATCCCGTACACGACGAAGTTCTTGAGCCGCGTCGGGAGGTGGTCCCATCGCGGTTCCTTCCGCTGCGCGGTGAACAGGTACCGAAGACGGAGATACATCTTCCGCCCGAAGATCGAAAGGGAGACCGCGAGGAAGACGGTCACCGCAATCGTGTCGAGGGCGGTCAACACCATGCGCTCTCGAGGAACGCGCGTTCCCTTTTCAACCCGCGGGTGTTGCGAGGACGATCAGCTTGCGGTGGTCTGCCGTTACGGCCTGCCGCTGCCATCCGCCCCAGACGCCGACCATCCGCCAACCCGATTGGCGGAGAATCGCAACGAGGTCCTGCGGCGTGAGGAGGAGGAGCTCCACAGACGACTCGGTGCGGTGCTTCAAGTCCTGGCCGACGCGTTCGTAAAATTTCCATTCCAATCGCAACACGCCCGTCGCCGGTTCGAACGAACGGAACTCGTGTTGTTCCAGCGAGCCGATCGTGTGGAACGCGAAGGGTCGCGGTCGGGATGCGAAGAAATCGCGGTTCAAGGGGTCCAAGATGAGCCGGCCGTCGGGACCCACGTGGGTTGCGAGGCGACCCAGGAAAGCGACATCGTCCGACCGAGGCCCACGACCGAGTGCGTGGTCCAAGCAGAGGATCGCGTCGAATCGGGTGCCCGCCACCAAGCCGGGCAACGCGTCCCGGGGCACGGACACGAAGTGGAGGCGGTCGGCGATCGAATCGGGGATCCGCTCCTTCGCTGCGTGGATGGCCATCTCGTTTGGATCGACGGCGGTGACATCGAATCCGGCTTCGGCGAGCCCGAGCGCGCGCCGACCGATCCCGCAAGGCACGTCGAGGAGATGCGCACCGGGCGCGATTCGTTCCTCGTGGAGGAACATCCGGATTGACTCGACGTCTTCGAGGGGTGGCCGTACGACCGCCGCGGGCATTTATCGCCTCCCGATGACGATTTGAGTCGGACTGTCGATCGAGGGCGGGTCCATTTTGAACCCGCCGAACGCATCCGTCGGATGCCACCCGCCGCGAACAAGGAGCCGGCGGAGCTCGTGGAGACTGTAGATGCCGTGCTCGATCGGCACGGTCAGGATGTGGTCCAGGTCCTCTCCATTTCGGCGGAAGAACCGCCATTCGTTCCGCATTCGTGAGCTCGCGAGATCCAGGTGCCGCTGTTCGATGTGGACGATGTCGCCGAACGCCTCGTACCCCTGCGGGTCGAAATGCCGGACGACGAAGTCCCGGTTCACGATGTAGATGACCAGGATGCCTCCGGGGCGCACGAGCTTCGCATACTCTTGGAGGATCTGGACGTCCGTGTCTTCGTCGTAGTACCCGAGGGACGTCCAGAGGTTGAGCGCGCCGTCGAATGGCGCGGCGCTCGCCGGCACGCTCTCCGCGAGACGTCGCAAGTCTCCGACGTGAAACGTCGCTCGACCGGCCACGCCCTCACGATTAGCGAGTTCGATTGCGCGCGCGACGAACACCGGCGAAAGGTCTATGCCCACGGTCTGGTAGCCCATCTTCGCGAGACGGGTCGCATGCCGTCCGATGCCGCAGGGGGCGTCGAGGATTCGGCCATCCGCGGGAACGCCAAACCGCTCCAGGATGGCATGGAGGTCGCGCGCCTGCTCCTCGCCCGTGGACCACGCGTGCTCGTGGACCGCGAGGAACACCTCCGGATGGCGGAGGAACAAGTCTTCGGTCCAGTGGACAGCGGCCATTGGCTCGCGATGTGGCTCGCCTTATTTGGCGGTGTCGTGGTGCCGCACGCCGCGTCGTTGCGCCTTCTGGAACGGCTCTACGATTCCCTCCGGATCCTGGTCGCGGATCCGCGCCGTCAATCGGCCCACGTTCGACGCCCCGTAGATCTCATCATACGCCTCGGGACGGATCTCGTCTACCGCTGCATCGGCCGTCACGAGGACGAGCACGATTTCCGGCGAGTGCTGTTCCAAGAATCCGATGAGGCGCCGGATTCGTGCGGTCCGGCCGGGGGCGACCGGCTCCACAAGGAACAGGATCGGACCGCGTCGCGCGACGATGGCGGGCTCGTATTTCGTCGAGCCGCCCGCGGCATCGTGTACCCGGAACTGGAGGGAGCGATGCTCGTGCGGCAGTCGCTGGCGGTCCATCTCCGTGCAGATCGCCGTCTCGAGTTTCGTCCGGCATGCATGGCCGGCACGCGGGGTCACCGGCCCGCCCCATCCATCGCGTCGACGATTGCGCGGGCGAACACGGAGGTGCGGACTTCCTTGGCCCCGGGCATGAAGCGTGCGAGGTCATACGTGACGACCTTCGATCCGACGACCGTTTTCACCGCGGACCGCAGCCGGATGGCGGCCTCGCGCCATCCCAGGTATTCGAGCATCATCACACCCGCCAGAATTTCCGCGGTCGGGTTGACCTTGTCCATCCCGGCGTACTTCGGCGCACTGCCGTGGACGGGCTCGAATAGCGCGAGGGCGTCCCCGATGTTCCCGCCAGCCGCCACGCCCAACCCGCCGATCTGGGCCGCGGCCGCGTCGCTCAGGTAATCTCCGTTCAGATTCGTCGTCGCGAGGATGTCGTACTCCTCCGGCCGCAACAGGAGCTGCTGGAACATGTTGTCCGCGATGACGTCCTTGATCACGACCTTGCCGTCCGGCACCTTCCCGTCGTGCGACTTGACGACGTCGTCCCAGGGAATCGTCGACTCGCGGAACTCGAGCCTCGCGACCTCGTAACCCCAGGTGCGGAACGCGCCCTCCGTGTACTTCATGATGTTCCCTTTGTGAACGAGGGTCACGGACTTCCGGCCGTTGTCGATCGCATACCGGATCGCCTTCCGGACGAGGCGCTTCGAGCCCGTCTCGCTCACTGGTTTGACGCCAATCCCGCTGTCCGGGCGGATCCGCGCGTGGAATTCTTTGTCGAGGATCTCCACCATTCGCCGGGCTTCCGGGGAGCCGCTCTCCCACTCGATGCCGGCGTAGACATCCTCGGTGCCTTCGCGGAAGATGACGATGTCGAGTCGCTCCGGATGGGTGACGGGGCTCGGGACGCCCGGGATCCAGCAAATGGGCCTGACGTTCGCGTAGAGATCGAGCGCCTTCCGCAACGCCACATTCAGGGAGCGGAAGCCGCCGCTCACCGGCGTGGTCAGCGGTCCCTTCAGGCCGACGACGTATTCCCTGATCGCCCCGAGGGTGGCCTCCGGGAGCATGTCGCCATACTGGAACATCGCGCGCTCCCCGGCGGGGACCGCGTACCAGGCGATCCGGCGGCGTCCTCCGAAGGCGCTGGCGACCGCGGCGTCGATCGCGGTCCGGGCCGCCCGCACGACCTCCGGACCGATGCCATCGCCCTCGATCAGGGGGACGATCGGATCGTCGGGCACGCGCAGCCCGCTCTCCGCGATTAGGATCTTGTGGCCCGTCTCGGGGGCCCGGAGGACGAGGCGTTCCGACGGCATCCCCCTCGCCTCAGGGACGCTCGTCGAGGGGCACGTACACGCGGTCTTGCGGGCCCACGTACCAGTCGAGCGGCCTCAGGAGGCGATTGTCCTCCCAGTACTCGATGACCTGAGCCGTCCAGCCGGCGATCCGGGCGACGGCGAAGACCGGGGTGAACAGGTCCGTCGGGATCCCGAGGTCGTGGAAGACGAGGCCGGAGTAGAAGTCCACGTTCGGGTAGATCTGTTTCGCCGCGAGCGCTCGCACGACCGTGTCCTCGATGATCGTCGCGATTCGGTAATACGTGTCGTCTCCGCCCATCTCCGCGAGGCGGCTGGCGTAATCCTTGAGGATGAGCGCCCGCGGGTCGTACGTCTTGTAGACGCGGTGCCCGAACCCGAAGACCTTCTCCTTGTTCCGCAACGTGTTCAGGACGAACTCCTCCGCGGTTTCCGGGCGGCCGATCCGCTCGATCGTGTTCAGGGACGCCTCGATCGCGCCGCCATGGAGCGGGCCTTTGAGCGTCGAGATCGCGGCGACGATCGTGCTGTACAGGTCCGCGAGCGTCGACGCCGCGACCGTCGCGGCAAAGGTCGACGCATTCATCGCGTGGTCGGCGTAGAGGATCATCGCCACGTCCATCATCTGCGCGTGGACCGAGTCGGGCCGCCGGCCCGTCATCATCCGAAGGAAATCCTCGGCGTGACCGAGTTTCGGATCGGGACGGACGACGCGTTGTCCCTTGCGGATGCGCTCGTACGTGGCCACGATCGTCCCGAACTGGGCGACGAGTCTGCGGGCCTTGCGCATGTTCGCCGCGCGCGTCATGTCGTCGCGTTCCGGGTCAAAGCTGTACATGTACGAGACGGCCGTCCGGAGGACGTCCATCGGCGGGGCGTGCTCGGGCATTGAACGGAGCAGCCGCAAGACGGACGGAGGAAGGGTGCGCGCCGTCCCCAGGTCGGCCCTCGCCTTGTCGAGCTCCTCCCGGTTCGGGAGATGTCCCTCCAGGAGCAGGAAGACAGTCTCCTCGAACGACGAGTGCGCCGCGAGATCGCGGATGTCGTACCCCCGGTACAGGAGACGCCCTCGTTGGCCGTCGATGAAACAGATCGACGTCTCCTTTACGTAGACGTCGTCAAGGCCCTTGTCGATTCGCGGGCCGGCGAGGTCCGCCTTCAGGGGGGAGACCATCTTCGTCGCCTCAGGAACGGCTTCCCGAGAGGATGGGGCAACCTAAGGTCGGTGCAATATTAAAGGTGAACGTTGTCCGTCGTGGAAGAACGTCAGAGGGGAATCCGGAGGATCGCATCCGCCATCATCCCGATGAGGAGAAGGGCGAGGTAGATTCCCGAGAACTTGTAACCGGCCCAGGCGGTCTCCGCGCTGGGATGCGCGATGAACTTCGCGGTGAGCGCGAGGAGGGCGACGCCCAAGACGATGGCGACCGCGAGGTAGATGGCGTCGAATGCCGCCGTGAAGAAGAACGCGATGCTCGCGAGGGCGACGATGGCGGTGGAGCCGGCGATCGCCACCGTCGATCGCCGCTCGTCCCAAACCGCCGGGAGCATCGGCAGGCGCGCGCGGCGGTAGTCTTCGCGACTTCGATACGCGAGGGCCCAGAAATGCCCCGGCGTCCACAGGAACACCAGCAGGGCGATGAGGATCGCCTGGAGACTGAGCGAATTCGCGACGGCCGCCGACCCCGCGAGCGCGGGGAACGAGCCCGCGAGCCCGCCGATCACGATGTTGCTCATGTGAGTGCGTTTGAGTCCGACCGTGTACACCCCGATGTAGACCGCATACCCGAGGCCGATCATGAGGGCCGTCAAGAGGTTGATTCCGAGTCCCGCGATCGCGAGGCTCAACGCGAGCAATCCGACGCCGAACGCGAGCGCATGGGCCGGCGGCTCAATGCGGTGCTGCGGCAACGGCCGGCCCCGGGTGCGGTGCATGACCGAGTCGATGTCCCGGTCCAGGTAGTGGTTCGTCGCGCTGGCCCCCGCCGCCCCGAGGAGGCCGGCGATCATCAGGAGGCTGAAACGCCAAAGGTCCACGGCGATGCCGCTCGTGGCGACGTACCCGGCGGCGGCCACGAGCAGCAAGAGAGCGTCGATGCGGAGCTTCATCAAATGGACATAGTCCGAGACGACGGCCACCGAGAACGCCTTCGCGCGCTAATCTCACGGCGCTCTTAATCCTTTGTCGCTCGCGGCGATGTGCTGCGGCGCGACCGTTGTGCGCGGGTCCTCTTGCGTTGGTACCAATCACAATCCCGTCGCACGGGACACTCGCTGCATCGTGGATTCCGGGCCTTGCAGAGCGTGCGACCGTGCGCGATGATCGCGAGGTGCCAGGCCTTCCGCTTTCCCGGAGGCGTCCATCGTTCCAGAGCCGCCCGGATGGACTCATAATCCGTTCGGCGAACCAGGTTCCACCGTCGGGCAATGCGAGCGATGTGGGTGTCGACTGGGAACGTCGGATGGCCGGCGGCCATCGCGAGGACCACGTCGGCCGTTTTGGGACCCACACCGGGGAGGGCCATCAGTTCCTGCCGCGCGCGGTCGGTCGGCAGCTCGAGAATCCGTTCGAGACAATCACCGCGACCTTCACGGAGCGCGCGAGCGACCGCGACGATTCGCGGCGCTTTCTGCCTCGCCAGACCCGCGTGCCAGATCGCCGCTGCAATCTCCGCCTCCGGCGTCTGTGCGACTCTTTCCGGGGTGATCGCGCCGACCCGCGACCGGAGGTCGTTGAAACCGCGGCGTTCGTTGGCGACGGTCGTGCTCTGCGACAGGATCGTCGAGATGAGGATCTCGAACGACGTCATCCCGCGGCTCCAATCCTCGACCGGGTACCGGGACTCGAGAGTCCGCATCGTGCGGGTGAAGGCGCGACGGTTCACGCGCTCGAAAGGGGCGACGGGAGAAAAGGATGTGTCACCCGCTCACAAAGGAGCGGATCATCGTGATCACGTTGCGCGGGCGCTCGCGGAGTCGCCGGGTGAAGTATGGGAGCCAGTTCGGGCCGTAGGGGATGTATTCGGCGACTCGGTGTCCCGATCGCACGAGCTCGATCTTGAGCGGATCGCGGACTCCCTGGAGCATCGCGAACTCGAACGGGGTGGGATGCAGCTTCGCCAAGGCAAGGGCGCGTTCGATCATTCGACCGTCGTGGCTGGCCACCGCAAAATCCCGGCCTTTCGTGAAGAGCGTCTCTAGGTGCGCGAGGTACGCGCGATCGATCTCCGACCGCGTCCGGTAGGCGAGGTCCGGCGTCTCTTGGTACGCGCCTTTCACAAGACGGACGCGCGCGTGGGCCTCGAGGAGTCGGTCCAGGTCATCGGCCGTCCTCTTCAGGTTCGCCTGGAGGCAGATTCCAACCCGGTCGTACTGGGCGAGAAGCTGCTCACAGATCCAGATCGCGTCGTCGGTCGTGTGCGCGCTTTCCATATCGAGCCAGAGGACGCGCCTCAGCGCCTTCGTCGCCTCCAGGATCGGGATCATCTCGGAGAGTGCGTAGGCCCGATCGATCAACACTCCGAACTGGGTCGGCTTGATGCTCACCTCCCCGCGGATCCCGTCGGACTGCATCGTGGCGAGCAAGCGCAGATATTCGCGCCTCGTCGACTCGACGGGCGCTTTCTCGCGGTAGTGCTCGCCGAGGTGGTTCACGAGCGCGTCGAGCCCGCGAGCGTTCGCCTCTTTCGCCAC
>Ga0209237_1000341_pt1 | contig 25736 bp, 25 predicted proteins | sample GraSoi013_1_40cm_2_FD_185820 | JGI IMG/M metagenome (GOLD analysis project Ga0209237, IMG submission 185820) | Grasslands soil microbial communities from the Angelo Coastal Reserve, California, USA - Sample 10_02_2013_1_40cm (SPAdes) (version 2) | ecosystem: Environmental > Terrestrial > Soil >...
TGCGGCAGCTCGGCCGAATCCCGTTCCCGATGGTGCGCTCCCACGGCGAGCGCGGCTTCCGTCGAATTTCCTGGGAGGAGGCGCTGCAGACCGCCGCCGCGCAAATTCGCGCCACAACCCCCGATCGCATCGCGTTCTTCATCACGTCCCGAGGCATGACGAACGAGTCGTACTACGTCGCGAACAAGGTCGCCCGGTTCCTCGGGACAAACAACATCGACAACTCGAGCCGCCCGTGTCACTCGCCGAGCACCACGGGGTTGAAAGAAACCATCGGCGTCGCCGCCTCGACGTGTTCGTACACGGACTGGATTGGAAGCGACTTAATCGTGTTTTTCGGCTCCGATGTCCCGAACAACCAACCTGTGACGATGAAGTACCTCTACTACGCGAAGAAGATGGGCACGAAAATCGCGATTGTGAACCCGATGCGAGAACCGGGCCTCGCCCGATACTGGGTGCCGTCGGTCCCCGACAGCGCCATCTGGGGCACGCGCTTCGCCGACGAATTCTTCGCGGTCCACACGGGGGGCGACATCGCCTTCATCAATGGAGTCCTGAAGCACCTCATCGACAACCGCTGGATCGATGAGCCGTTCATCGAGAAACACACGACGGGCTTCTACCACTTGCGGGTCCAGCTCGCGTCGCTGTCCTGGGACGAGCTCGAGCGGCAGTCCGGCGTGACCCGGGACCGGATGCTCGCGTTCGCCCGCATGTACCATGAGGCGAGGACCGCGGTCTTCGTCTGGAGCATGGGGATCACCCACCATCGGTTCGGCGTGGACAACGTGAAGGCCATCGTGAACCTCGGCCTAGCCCGAGGCATAGTTGGCCGCGAGAAATGCGGCCTGATGCCGATTCGAGGCCACAGCGGCGTCCAAGGCGGCTCGGAGATGGGGGCGCAACCCGCGGCGTACGGCCTCGGCTTCCCCGTCGACGATGCGAACGCGGATCGGTTCGCGAAAGTCTGGGGGTTCCGACCGCCGACCGTGCCGGGGATGACCGCGGTCGGGATGATTGACGCCGCGCACGAAGGCCGCCTCGATGTCCTCTATCAAGCGGGGGGCAACTTCCTTGAGACGCTGCCGGAGCCCGAGTTCGTCCGCGAGGCGCTCGGACGGATCCCGCTCCGGATCCACCAGGACCTGGTCCTCACGTCCTCGATGCTCGTTGACCCCGCCGACAAGGTCCTCCTGCTCCCGGCCAAGACACGGTACGAGCAGGCCGGCGGCGGCACGGAGACGTCAACGGAACGCCGCGTGTACTTCTCCCCGGAGATTCCGGGCCGTCGGATCCGCGAGGCTCGCACCGAGTGGGAGATCTTCATGAGCCTCGCGCAGTGGGTGATGCCGCACGCGACGCACCTCACCGCCTTCAAGGATGCCGCCGCGATCCGCGCGGAGATCGCGAAGGCGATCCCGACGTACGACGGGATCCAGAACCTTCGGTCCAAGGGAGACGCGTTCCAGTACGGCGGTCCGCGTCTCTGCGAAGACGGCAGCTTCCCGATGCCGGATGGGAGGGCCGTTTTCACGGAGCTCGCCCTCCCGGACGCGGACATTCCGGCGGGCTTGTTTCTCCTCAGCACGCGGCGTGGGAAACAGTTCAACTCGATGGTCCACGGCGACATCGACTATCTCTTGGGAGCGAGGCGCAGCGACGTGCTCATGTCGGCGGAGGACGCGAAGGCGTTGGGAGTCGCCGAGCGCGAGGATGTCCTCATCTCAAACGACGTCGGGTCGTACCGGGGGCGCGTCCGAATCGCCCCGATCCGCCCACGGAATGTTCAGATCTACTGGCCGGAGGGGAACGTCTTGATTCGCCGCGGCATCGTTGATCCCCAATGCGAGATGCCGGACTACAACGCCCTCGTGCGGATTGAACCTGCGAGAGCTCCGCAGGTGAAGGCGTGAACCGGCCCGGCCCGACCACGCGCTTGGATGTATGGAAGACCCGCGGCGGGAAAACGTCGAAGGAGACCGACCTTGTCGCCGCGGAGGAGCCGATGGAGATTCGCGTCGAGAGCGGGACGAAGGGCCGACGGGAGACGACGTCGCTCTCCGTCACGATGCGGACCCCGGGAAACGATTTCGAACTCGCGGCGGGGTTCCTTTTCACAGAAGGGATCGTGGCCCACAAGAGGGATGTGGCCCGGATCGAGTACTGCACGGACCCCGGTGTGCCGCAGGAATACAACATCGTCAGCGCGATTCTCCGGCCCGACGTCGAGTTCCACGCGGAACGGTTGAGTCGACACTTCTACATGAGTTCGTCTTGCGGAGTCTGTGGGAAGACCTCGCTCGAGGCGGTTCGTGTGGCGGCCCGATATCCGATGGCGCGGGACCGGCCGATCCTCAACGGAGAGACCATTGCGGCGATCCCGGACCGACTTCGGAAAGAGCAGACGCTTTTTGCCGAAACGGGAGGGCTGCATGGGGCGGGGATCTTCACCGCCGACGGCGATTTGCAGAGCATCCGGGAAGATGTGGGGCGTCATAACGCCGTCGACAAAGTCGTTGGCGAGGCGTTCCTCGCGGACCGCGTGCCACTCTCGGACCGCGTCTTGGCCGTGAGCGGTCGGGCGAGCTTCGAGATCATGCAAAAGGCCGCGGTCGCCGGCATTCCGTTCGTCGTGGCCGTGGGCGCACCGTCGAACCTTTCCGTGACCCTCGCGGACGAATTCGGGATGACGCTCGTGGGCTTCGCCCGCGGAGACCGATTCAACGTCTACGCGGGACGGGATCGGATCTCCATGGAGAAGGTGCGATGAGCTTGCTCGAGACGCGCCCACAGATTGTCCCCGTGGGGCCCCGCGAGACCCAAGCGTCCTGAACGGAAGGTGATTCGCGCTTCAGGATTGAGGTCGAAACCTCTAAGGCCCGACATCCGCTTCGACGCGCGCGTGAAAGCGGTCGTCCTCGGCACAGGCGGTCTCGGGCGAATCATCACGCTCGAGCTCGCGGCGGACCCGCGCGTGGACGACATGGTCATCGTGGACAAGCGGGGCGACCGGTCGCGCGCGCTGAAGTCCCTCGGGAAGGCCGCGGACCTGACCGCGCTTGAGTCCGACGTCACGGACGCGGACGGCTTGCGGCGGATCCTTGCAGGCGCCGACGTCGCCGTGAACGCGACCTTACCGGAACACAACATTCGTGTGATGGAGGCCTGCTTCGACGCGGGCTGCGGGTACGTCGATAGCGCGGGCTACAGTCCGACCGCGGCGGGGGAGCGGGGCGGCGTGCTCGATCAGCTTGCTCTCGACCCGAAATGGCGCGACCGAGGCCTCATGGGAGTGGTCTCGATGGGCTCGGATCCGGGCATCTCGAACATCATGGCCCGAGTCGCGGCAGACCGGTTCGAGGCGATCGACCGGATCCTCATCCGGAAGGCGGCCACGGGCGAGAAGGGGATGGACGGCTTCCCGCTGTACTCGCGGGAGATTTTCCTCCGGGACGCTCTCGCGCGCCCGGTGGTCTGGAACGGGAAGGAGCTCGTCGAGCAAGACCCCGTGAGCGGCGAAGAGGACTACACGTTCCCGCCGCCAATCGGCACCCGACGGGTGCATTTGTTCCGCCACGAAGAGGTGCTCACGTTGCCGTCCCGCCTCGGCAAGCCGGTCGGATGGGCGGACTACAAGCACGACATCAACCCGGAGCTCGTCCGGGCGATCCACGCGTTCAACGCGCTCGGGCTGCTGAACCCCGCGCACGTCGTCAGGGTGGGCGCCGCGCAGATTCCGTTCCGGGACGCGTTCCTGGCGGCCCTCCCAGAGCCGTCGACGATGATCGGCCCGTTGCCCGGGGCGCTCGGAATCGTCGTCGAGGTGCGTGGTACGAAGGTGGGTGGCGAGAAAGCCGGCGTACGGGCCTCCCTCACGATGGAGCACCGGGAGGCGAATCGGCGCCGCGGCACGACCGCGGAACGATTCCTGACCGCCGCGGCCGCTGCCGCTGCGGTGATGCTGATCCACCGAAAGCAGGTTCCGCGAGCCGGTGTCTTGGCGCCGGAAGAGCTGCCGCCGAGCCTGGTCATCCCCGAGCTGGAGGCCCGCGGCGTGAGCTTCCACCTCGAGGACCTCCCGTTGTAGGGCCCATTCCCGTCGAACGTCCCGCAGATGCGTTAAATACGGCCGCGACGGTGCCGCGAAATCCGGAGGGGGATCGAGCGGCAAATGAGACCTTGACCGCAATCCGCGGGGTGCGGGTGGGCCACGCGCACGACCTACGCCGGCGCACCGGGACGACGGTCGTCCTCCTCGATCCCCCGGCCATCGCCTTTGCAGACGCACGGGGCGGATGGCCTGGGACGTACGATACCGCCGCCTCCGATCTGGGGAAGACGTTCATCGAACGCCATGCGCTCCTCTTGACGGGCGGCGACGTCTACGGATTCGACGCGGTACGAGGGATCCGGCGTTTCTTGCTCGAACACAAGCTCGCGTCCTGGTCTGGCGGGGGGAAGATGCCCGCGATCATGGGCACGAACATCTACGACCTCGGATTCGCAGACGTGCAGGGCCTGGACTACACGGACCTGGGGTACGCGGCCTGCACGGCCGCATCCGCGAAGCCCGTGGCGCAAGGGAACGTCGGCGCGGGAATCGGCGCGACCGTGGGCCCGTTCTTCGGATCCTCTGGCGGGACGAAAGGCGGCCTCGGGAGCTGCGCGGCCCGGGCGGGACCGTGGGCCGTCGGCGCGATCATGGTGACGAATTGCGTCGGAAACGTGTACGACCCGTTCGAGAACCACACGATCGGGGGCACGCTGCGAAAAGACGGCGTCGGATTCATGGAGATGGATGACGTCTCCGACGAGTACCTGAGACAGTCCACGACGCGTTCCGGGACCACGGTGGGAGTCGTCGGGACCGACGCGCCCTTGGAGCACGAGCAACTCGCGCGCCTCGTGGAACTCGCCCACGACGGGATCGCGCTCGCGGTGCGGCCCGCACACATGTCGACCGACGGAGATACTATCCTCGGATTCACGACGCGAACGCGGAAAGGATCGCGACTCGACTACCGAGCATTCGACGTCCTGCATCATGCCACGGTGCGCGAGGTCGCGCGCGCTGTCGTGAACGGCGTTCGAGCTGCCAAGACCCTCGCTGGCGTTCCGGGATTCGTGAACCGCTGAAGCCGTTCTCCCGGGTCGGGTCCGTTGTGTGGAATGGTTCATCGAGGCCCGAGGTCGATGGTTTATTAGGATGCCGTTCTGTGCCGAGGCCGGACCCGTCGCCTAGCACGGATAGGGCTCCGGATTTCTAATCCGGCTCTCGAGGGTTCGAATCCCTCCGGGTCCGCTACAACGGGAGGAGCGGTATTCTCAAGCTGCTACCTCCGAGCCACGGTCCGAGGGCCCGCGGCCTCCAAGGGTTTTGAGCTTCTCGGGTAGTGCCGTCGCTCCGGGTGTTCGCCCGTCCATTCGGGCCGGCCCTCACGGGCCGGGCACTTTCCCCTCTCTGTGGCAGGGTTTCAAGTCAAGCGATCCGATTAGTCAGAGCGAGGTCACGCTCGATGGGAATCATTTGGTCGCTTCTATGCATGAAGCATCGGGAAGTTCTCACGACGGGGAAATTCTTTCCCGGATCTCCTCCGACAACGCCAAATCAAATTGACGAACTCCGACAACGACTCCGAGATTTCGGCGATTCCCCTGAAGAAGCCGCGGCGTACGCGCGTCTGTTTGACCTCATTGTGGCCTTTATCGAGAGACACCAAGGCTGCGAACTCCAGACTGAACAGGGCTTGGGCTTATTAGACAACAGGAGGGCGCGAGTCGTCTACTCTTGGATTAAATACAGCATGTTTGAGGATGGCCCATTAAATGAGGCTGTCCACGGAAAGGGAAAGCCGATCATTGACGTGGTTCTCAGGCGAGAAATCGTGGAAGGGAGGATTCGCGAGTACGAAGGCCGAGGCTACGAAGACAAAGCGAAGCTCCTGGACGTACACGGGCACCTGGACGTTCTCGATTATATGAAAATGCAATCTCTACACTCATGGGCCACTTCGGCAGAGAAGACATGCACGAACTGCGGGAAGCGCATGCCGGTCATCTTCGGTGATTGCCCGAAATGTGGCGAGGAACAATATTGGCTCCCTTAGTCCTGTGTTTCGCGGCGGAGGACGGCCTCAAACCGAGGCTCGTATCGCTGCCCTCACGCCGGGCCCTCGCGGCCCGGCACTTTCACAGCCCTGTCCCCGTCTTCATAAACCACGACTCCTGTAACAACTCTCAGTTGACGTAAGGAACATGTCAATCAAATCTCTGAGAAGAAAGCGGCGCAAACGATTCAGGAGCGAGCACTTCGTCGTCTACCTCGTGACGTGCAAGACTCCAAATCACTTTTACGTGGGCTACTCCGCCGCCGTAAAACACCGGTGGAACCAGCACACGCTCGGAGTGGGGGCGAGGTTCACAAGGACACATGGCGTCGCGAGAGTCCAGATCGTCAAGAGGTTCGCGGAAAGGGAGGCCGCTCTACGGGAGGAGCAGACGTACCTTGAGGCGTTCAGGGCGCGCTATCCACGAGCCATCATCAAAGGCGGAAACGACACGGGGCCGTGCGAGTGCCACCCTCGGTGAGTTGGTGCCTACCGCGTGCATAGGTCGGCCACAAGCGCATCCTGCATAGAGTATCGATACGGCCATCCAACCGCCATGTTTATGAGCAACCTCCGCATTCTCTCACGAAGGTGCAAAAAATGCCGTCAAAAATCCGGCTTCTGACGCGGACATTCGATCTCGCCGTAGAAGGAGAATCTGTGTCTGAGGTCGAGCAACTACTAGACATGGTGGAGAAGCGTGGCTTGATGCTGCCTCGGGCCAACCTTACACGGAACGAGACGGCCGACAAGTCTGCCGTAAAACAAGCTACGCAAAATGAAGCATTTGGGCAATTATTCGGCGAGTCGAGCCTGTTCGACATCCTCGGGGCACAGCGGAATTCCCCCGCACCTTCTGATTCGGCCGAAAGGCGCGAGATCTTCCGGGTCCTGAAACGAGAGGGAGACACGTACGTGCTCTCGCCAAAGTTCCCGCCTAGTGCAGATGGCTCGGAACGGTTCGAGGCGGCCGCGATGGTTCTTCTGGCAGGGTACGACCAAAGTGGCGACGTCCCGATCACAGGCTCACGCCTACTCAAATCGATGAAGCTCACCGGCTATAATCTGGAACGAGTCGACCGAGCCCTTGATTCACTTGAGCAGAGGGGACTGATTCTGACCGAAGGGGTCAGGCGTGGTCGAAGGTACCGTCTTTCCGAGTCCGGTCGCGCGGAGGCGAGAAAACTTGCCCAAGAACTCGCGTCTCTGACGGGGACTGGCGCATCAGCGGATGTGACTGCATGAGCGAGGAAGTCGTGAGCCGAGTCGAAGAACTCGAGCGCCGGGTCATCGCCCTCGAGACGGCGATTCGTGGCACGCCGGAAACGCCGCCCGCTGGCGCAAAGTCTCTGTCCGTCAGGGAGTTCATCATCTCGAAGAGCCCCAAGACGAGCGTGGACACGACGCTCCTGATCGCCTACCACATGGAGAAGTTCGCTCGGGTCTCACCATTCAACCACGACGACCTCGTCAGCGGGTTCGCTCAGGCGAAGGAGCCGTTGCCGAGCAACCTGAGTGACACGGTCTACAAGAACGTGAGGCGCGGATTTCTGACTGAAGCGAAGGAGAAGAAAGATGGCTCGAAGGCGTGGGTCGTTACGAACTCGGGGGAACGATTCGTGGACAACGGTCTCAAGGAGCGGTAGGTTGTATGAAATGCCCCCACTGTTTGGTCGAATTTCACGCGGATCCGAGCCGAATCCAACTGGGGAGTGATGTGGACGGCCTCTGGGAGGTAGAGTGGACTCTATGTCCGAACAAGGAGTGCAGGAGGTTTACGATCTTCCTCGTCGGCAGCTCCCCAGCCGAAGTGGGAGTGCGACACATTCTTCGAGTTGAACGAATAATGGCGCGCCCCAGAGGAGTCGTCCGGACTCCGCCCGTCATTGAGGTACCCAAGGCCTATTCGGATGATTACCGCGAGGCCTGTCTCGTCCTCGCCGACTCTCCGAAAGCTAGCGCCGCTCTCAGTCGGCGCTGTTTGCAACGTGTGTTGAGAGATGTCGAGAAGGTCAAGCCGGCAGACCTCGCTGACGAGATCCAAGAAGCGATCGACCGAGGCAAGCTTCCGAGCCACCTTGCCGACGCAATTGACGCGGTGCGGAACATCGGGAATTTCGCGGCCCATCCAATCAAGAGTCGGAGCGGCGGTGAGATCGTTGACGTGGAACCGGGCGAGGCGGAATGGAACCTGGACACCTTGGAAAGCCTCTTCGATTTCTACTTCGTGCTACCGTCCCGAATCAAGGAGAAACGCGACGCGCTCGACAAGAAACTCAAGGACGTTGGAAAGCCGCCAATCAAGAGTTCATCGGTGGTCTCGAAGACTTCCTGATCCAGAACGCCAAAGACAGGGCGGCCCACGGGACGCAGCGGTGGGGCACTCCTGGGGCGGCTGATGGCCAGCCCTCACGGAGACCATCCCGGATAAGGCGGACGTGGCAGCAGGCGAGAGTCCGGACCGAGGGCCCCCTTATCGCCAAGAGGAGCCCGGCGAAGGCCGCGACTCCACCGAGGACCGCGACGGTCAAGGTGAATACACGACGGTATGTTGAAGAACGCCTCTGCAAATTGACTATCGGAGCACCTCGTGAAGACGCCCCAAGCCCCGGCCCCCACCCCGGCCAAGGCGAGCACGATGCCGAGCGCCAGCACGGCCTCGTTCAGTGGAACACCCCGAGCGCGAATAACCCATGACGCCTACGCCGTCGCGGTCTGAGTAAGCATCTGCTCTACGGCCCGGATGCCTTCTGTGGTGAGCCGATACTTCTTCCGCGCCTGCCGCGAGGTCCCGCTCTTCCGCGTCTGTATCACGAGGGCTGGGCGACGCGCGATCAAGTTGCTCAGGGCTTCGGTCACGTTCCCGATTCGATGGCCCATGTTCTTGAGTTCGTCGTTGAGCAGCTGCCCGTGAAGGTCGTCGTGGCCGTTGACGACCTGGAACCAGTAGCCCGCGACGAGCGCCCTTTCGGGGTCGGTCGTCGGCGCCGCAGCAGCGAACAAGGCTGGGAAGTCCGGGAACTGTCGGGGCGCCGATGTCTCTTCTGTGTCTTCCACGATGTCCGGCAATAGACCACTCTGAAGACGAGTCGGAGACGGACCAGCCTTCGGACGATACTTCTCGACAGCCCATCGCAGGACCCTCACTACTGCTTCTGGTGTCTCCTTGAGTTCGGTCAGCGCGGCACCTATCTTCGACATCACCGAGATTTCTGGGTCCTGAGGTTCCATGAGGGACCGTATTGGACCATCGTTCATAAACATTGGCCTTTGTATGATGCCGCACATTCGGACATCAGGCGCATGGGTTGCTACCTTCCACGCGCGTCTGAGGAGGAGGGGACGGTAGACCACGCTGCGTGCGCGCCCCTGCCCGCGTCTGGGGCGGCTGAGCGTGGGAACCAACTGCCAATCCGAAGCTGTCGTGCTATCCGCGGCGAAGTCCATGGCGCCGCTTCCAGGCTGCGATGGCCTGCTTTCGCCGCGACGTCTCCGCCATTCGTGCCTTCGTGGCGGCTGCGCGGTCTTGCCTCTGCTTGATGCGGATCGCCTCGTGTGGGTCGCTTCCGTAAGGTCGCACCACAGCCCGATGATCGCACCGCAGACACCTCACCCGGACCTTCTCGAAGCGGGCACCGACCCTCTCCGTCACGACCCGCTCGCTTCCGCAAAATGAGCAGATGTAAGCAGGAGGACCGCTCGGCGTCTGCCACGGACGGGTCACAGTCCGAGTCTCCGGCGGAGCGGCTGTAAGGCGCACCAAATCAGGAAGGCGACGAGGGCGATCATGCCGAGGTCCAAGAGGGTCACGGGTCGGCCCCGGACGGAACAGGTTCAGAGTAAGGGAGAACGTGGCCGTTCGGTGGAGGCGTCCAAGTCCGCCAGCCCTCGTCGGCGTGGAGGTTCCAGTCCAGACGCTCCACGTCCTCCCGGCGGTAAGCGCAAAGATGGTAATGCGGATGGGGCGGACCCGGCAGGGCCCCGAACCTGGGGAGCGGGGAGCGCATGACGAATCTACTCAATCTCAATCCTCCCGCGTTCAACGAGCCACCGCAAGACCTCGTCCTCTGTCATTTGTTCAACCTGGACGAGCCGACCCCAGGCACCCTTCACGTTCGTGATGAGGAGAAATTCGCCCGGCTGCGGCTTGTCAAGCCCCTCAACGCGGATCCAAGCACCAGAGCGAACAGGAACGGTCGGAGCCTCAGCGTCCGCCATCACACTGCCTCCAACTCCGGGCGCTTTCGGAGCCAAGCCGCGCGATGCAAAGCGCGGGAGGTTCGGGTGGGCATCGGGGCGATGACAACTGCCGACCAAGGAGCGGAAAATGAGGAAGATGCCGCGGGCTGTGGAGCCTGCGGCTGAGACCGGCACACCGAGGGAGGGGAGCACGCCGGTTGTCATCCGGCACGTCGGCACCTCACAGCTTCTTCTTGAACGTGCCGAAAGCAGCAGCGACGACCGCGAGCAACAGCCCCAATACGAGCACGATTGGAACGATGCTCTGGAACACCGGACCAACAGAGGTCTGGTTCCCCGCGAGCGAGGTCAGGGCCGTGTTCAGCGGACCGAACAAAGCTGCGACGATGATGACAACGACGATGATGGACACAAAAATGAGCGCCCACTCACCGGCATCAACACCGACCATCGCTGCCTCGTCGTGGCGAAGAACGCGAGCCTCGGCGTGGAGCTTCGGCTTGGATTTGAATAGCAGGAACATCACCCGCCTTTACCTGGTCCGTCCCGGTCAGCACCGGGTAAAAGTCAGGCACGCGCGGTGAAGGTCGCACGCCCCCGTCCCTCAGGGCGACGCGGCTTTGGGCAGACGGTTTATGTAGAGCTCCGCGAATGGGGGGACGCAATGAAGTACATCCCTTGCGCTCGGAGCACTTCTCGTCGGCTCCGGAGGCGCATCGTGGAACCCCGCCTGGGCGGCGCGTCGCTGGCGTCCGGTGGATAAGGACCGGCACCCGGCGAATCACGGACTCGTTCAGTGTTCCTTCGACAGGGACGGCAAGTTCGGGATTGACTATTGGCTGATCGACGAACCGCCTCGGGCTTGGCGCGTCCGTCCCCGTTGCCGTGTTCCGTTTTGCAGACGGAGCGCAGCTTGGGACGGCCCCGCAGCTGAGCGGGGCCTGTGCAAGTTGCATTACGTCGTGGAGGATTGAAGATGACCGCGACGCAGCCAGGCCCGACCTTCAGGGAGAGTGTCTTACTTTCGCCGCGGGGTGACCCGTGGCCTGCGAGGCTGAACCACGGGAGCGACACCAACGCGACCGAGGTTCAACTTGAGGAGCCGAGGGACGGCTCGTGGGGGCTCTCTGAGCCCCTGAAGTCCCCCGGACCGGGCCTGCCTGTCGAACCCGGTCCGGTCATCTCCCGCTCGCCCTTCGGGCGCGCTGGGTGAAGTGACAGGCGGAGATGAACATGGACGAGACAGGCGAGACTTCTGAGCCAAGGTGGAGACAGCGACGGCCTTACGAGAAGGGACCGCGGTGGTTCCAGGCCCGTGACTTTGCTGCACGGATCCTCGAAGGCCAAGGCTACGACATTCTGGGCCGCTTCGCTCCACTGCAACCAGCTCTGCTCCGGCCGTCTACGAGCCTGCGGAAGGAAACAGCCCACTTCGACAACTTCTGGCGGCGAGCATTCTACCGCTTCGCAATCGTCGCCAAGAAGTTCGACGCTGGACTCGGACCCGGCGAGTACCGACTCGTCCACACAGCCCACGCGCCGCGCGGAAATTGGGTGGCAGCTCGCACTTTGGTCGAGAGGTTGGGTGTCAAGTCCGAGTCCGTTGGCCCCTTGCAGGAAGGCGGCCGCGACGTGGTCCTCGTGGTCGAGGTCTGGAGTCTGCATGACGCGCACGAGTTCAGGGAGGGGCGCGAGTGTACGGCGAGGCTCGAGGACGGCAAGCACTTTCTGTGCCGACGAGCCGAGCAGGGGACGCGCGAAGTCAAGACGGGACCGAACAGCGCGGTGCGCGTCCCAGGGCTTGAGTGGCGGGTGACCGGCGTCCGGCCGGTCGTTGAGGGATCCTGATGGCGGCCGCGCGGAGCCTCGAGGGCGGAGCGCGGGCCGCTGGCAGTGCTGTACAGCCACCGAGGCGCCGCCCCGTTCCCTACACTTCGTGTAGGAGGGGGCGGGGGTGTACAGCAGGGGCCTGGGGGCTGTACAAGCGTGGCGACCCGCTACATCTCGACCTGCGTACGCCAGTCGCGACTGGTGTACGCCAGAGCGGGCCGGACGGCGCGAGCCCCGCCAAGCACGGTAGGGGGTTGGAGGGTACTGTACCCCGGCTTCTGGCTCGGAGCCAGGCGGCTGGGCAACGGCGTGCAGCCGGCGGGCCTTCGCACTTGCAGGTGGTGCCGGCGTGACGGAGCGGCCCGCGCGACAGCGGCGCGTCCGGACCAACTTGCGGCTCGACGGGAAGTTGTACGCCGCGGCACGAGCCGTCGCCCGCCAGCAAGGCGTGACGCTGACCGCCTTCGTCGAGGACTGTCTGCGACGAAGACTCGGGAAGCGCGGACCGCTCGATGACTTCGGACCCGCACATGCACCAGAGCCGGATCGCGCCGTAGTGCCTAATCGTCGCGACCAGCGAGTCGATGTACGGGTTCGATTCAAGGAGCTCTACGAAGACGAACAGTTGAAGCATCCACAGGTCGGACACCAGGGCTGGAAGGATGCAGCCCGCAAGCGGCTCTCGCTCGAACTGCGGCGTGAGGTCCCGTGCGAGGAACTCTGATGGGGCTACATGTGCACGTCGGTCTCGACTCCACATGCACCGATCTCGAAGTCGAACTGCCGCGCCGATCGCGAGCGGGCGCGCAGGCGCGAGGCGGGCCGGGCCGACCCTCAACATGCAAGACAACGAGCAGTCCGGATCCATCTCAGCTCCGGGGCGTTGAACGGCCGCACGACGACAGCACCGGCGCACGGTGTCGAACACAGACGGAGACGGCGCGCCTATGAGGCCCACGGACGAAGGCGGCCGGGACGGCCCCGCCCCGGGGTCCCAATCCCGATCGCCGCGGCGGAGGCCCGCAAGTACCTATCCCAGGGGGTCCGCTGATGCCGCGGGCCGTCCCGGAGATGCGTCAGCTCCGCGGCAGACGCAGCCGTTCGTGAACGTCACAATCTCCACGCTCCGAGCTGTGACGCCTGCGATAAGGAAATGGAAAGAGGCGCCCCCCGCCCGCCAATTTTTATCTGAGGCGTCACATGAAAACGGACGAACAGAAGGCAAGCGTGAGCAAGAAGGCGGGAATGAAGCGGGTGCGCCACAAGGCGTACTCGTACGAGGTCAAGGGCAGGGACGGAAAGACCGTGAAGGTCACGGTCGCGGCGCACTTCGAGTGGGTGCGCATCGCGAAGCCGAAGTCGAAGCCGCAGGAGAGGTAAGTCGATGAGCGGTCTGACTCAGTCGATGCGCCGCTACATCAACGACCTGCGGACGTGCGGGCGGAGTGAAGCGACGCTCGGCCGCAAGGCGCGCAATCTGGCGGCCATCGTGCGGGACGCGGACAAGCTCGGCATCGCGCTGAATCCGCAACTGCTGGGCGAGCCGGACATCCGGCGGCTGCTGCTTCACTGGCAGAGCGCGAAGCGCGGGATCAGCAGCGCGTATCAACGGAAGCTGGTCACGGAACTTGGCCGCTGGCTTGCGTACCACGGGAACCCGACGCTCGGCAAGATGAAGGCAGTCGGGCTCGTCAAGTTCCCGCCGAAGGACGACGGCATCGTCCAGGTGCTCGGGGACGAAGAGCTCGCGCGGCTGCGGGCCGCGGCCGCGGAGATGCGCTACTGGACCGGCTCGGTGGCGCGGTTCCTCGTCGGGGTGCTACCGTTCTGCGGGCTGCGCCCCAAGGAGGTCCGGCTGGCCAAGCTCACAGACCTCGACCTCGACCGGATGCGCATCTATGTGTCGCATCCGAAGGGCGAGGGATCGTGGGCGACGCGGGACTTCGCACCCATCGTCGAGGAGGCCCGGCCCGCAGTCGCGGACTACCTCGCGGAGCGGGCCGAATACCTCGGCGCCGATGAGAACGACCTGCTGATTCCGCTGCGCTGGGCCGGGGCGGGCGGAGAGGGTATCACACAGCCAAGCGATGCCTGGCTGCGGAAGGTCAAGGCCGATCTCGTGGAGCGGAGCGGCGTGAAGTTCCGCGGGCTCAAGACCTTCCGGGCGTCGTTCGCCCAGGAGGCCAAGGACCGCGGCGCGCCGATCGAAGCAGTAAGCCGCGCGCTGCGCCACAAGACGACTGCAACCACCGAGAAGTGGTACGCCCGCATCCGGGCCGACAACGCCTTCGCCGAGATTCAAGCGGCGTTCCGGCGCCCGGTCGTGAAGGCAAAGGATCGCGCACCTTGAAGCGCGGGCTCCTCCCGTTGTTGCGAATCCCTCCGGGTCCGCTACTTCTCCCGAGTAATTGAAGGAATGGCCATCGTGGACGGAAGGCAATCGAATGGAATGTGCCGCCTTAAGCAACGGGGACCGCTGGCATCTCCTCAAATAACGGATAAAACATCTGGCAAGATTGCATGAAAGCCGAAAATGCGGTGATGGTTTCCGATCGTGCATTCCAAGGACCGGCGCTTTCCGAAGTTAGCGAATGGGTGAACAAGACTTGGCCGACCCCGTCCTGTTGAACCTGGACCACATCGACCTCGCAAGGTTCGAGGTCGTCGGCAACTACGTCAGGTTCGACGAGAAGACGCGGCATTTGCTTAAGGACTTCAGGAGGAAAGTCATGGCGGGGTTCGACGGCTCTCTCGGCAGCAAGGAGAACTACCTTATCTGGGGTCCTCCGGGATCCGGGAAGACATTCCTCGTTCAAGAGCTCGCTCGTTCCATGGGGGCGCCGGCCTACGTCGAGCTAAACCTCGCCGAATCCAACGAAGGCAGGTTCCGCGCCTCGTTGGACATCCTCGAATCCACTCCACAACACACCTTGTGCCTCGTTGATGAAGCCGACTCGAAGGCCGAAGAAAGTTGGCCCTACGAACTGCTCCTGCGGCATCTGGAACCGCCGGAAGGTCGTCGAAAACGCGTGTGTTTCATCCTGGCGGGGAGCTCGGGGCGGAGCCTCGAAGAGATGACCGCGGCGATCCGGCAGCGCCCGAAAGGGGCCGACCTGCTCAGCCGAATTCCCGCGGATCACCGCCTGGCGGTTCCGTCCCTCACCGAAGGAGACAGGACGTTAGTAACCCTCGTTCAGCTCCTTCACGCGGCAGCGGAGCGGGGGCGGTTGATTCGCGAGGTGGAGAAGATGGCGGTGTTCTATGCCACAGCCAACGCGCAGCTCGAAAGCGCGAGGCAACTGAGGGATTTTGCGATCAGTTGCGCGAGACGAATACCTCAAGGCGAGGACCGGATCAGGTACGACGACCTGTTCGACCCGGGCGACCCCGAGAACAAGGAGTTCTGGATCCGAACGCAACAGGACCATGGCGCCCTTGTCAACCGATACCTCACCGTACAGATGGCCCAGGTCCCTCAAGATTTGGGCAAGCGGTTCGTCCCGAATGCGAGGCTTCGCATCGCCGTCTTGCCCCTTTCGAGCATCAGCCCTGACCCTGGCGACGAGTACTTTGCGGACGGGATGACGGAGGAACTCATTTCCGCCGTTTCCAAGATCGGCGACCTGCGGACGACTTCGCGCACGTCCGCCATGAGGTACAAAGGGAGCAAGAAGTCCGTCAGCGAGATTGCGAGCGAGTTGGGCGTCGGGTCCGTTCTCGAGGGGAGCGTCCGGAAGGCGGGGAACCGGCTCCGAATCACGATCGAATTGATCGACGTCGAGAGAGACGAACAGCTCTGGTCCCAAAGCTACGACCGGGAACTCGCGGACATCTTCGCCATCCAAGGCGACATCGCCAACAAGGTGGCCGAAGCCCTGCAGGTTCACCTCCTCGCCGACGAAAGGCAGAGGATCGAGAGGAGAGCGACGGCCAACATGGAGGCGTACGGCCTCTACCTCAAAGGGCTCCACTACCGATCGGAGAGGACCGAGGAAGGTTACAAGAGAGCGCTCCGATACTTCGAGAACGCGATCGCGGAAGACCCGCGCTTCGCCCTCGCCTACGAGGGGATCGCAGAGTGCTATGAACGGATGGGCGAGGAGGGCTACCTTCCGCCCAACGAGAGTTTCCCCAAAGCGCAGGACTTCGCACAAAGGGCACTCAGCCTCGACGATTCGTTGGCGGAACCTCACGCGACATTGGCAGCCGTCATGGAATCCTATTACTACGACCAAAGGGCCGCCGAGGAGGAATTCAGGCGTGCCCTCGAGCTCAACCCGAACTACGGGCGGGTGTGCAACTCATACGGAGCGCACCTCGCGTGTACGGGAAGGCTCGACGAAGCCATCGCGGAAATCGGCCGGGCGAGGTCTCTCAACCCCCTTGCCCTCGAGGTCAACGACTGCGCGGCCGTCATCTTCAACTGTGCGAATCAGTTCGACAAATCGCTCGAGGCGTGCGAAAAGATGTTCAAAATCGACGAGAGCTTTTTTCCCGCGTACCAAGACCTCGCCGAGGCGTACATCGAGAAGTCGAGGTATGACGAAGCCATCGAAGTGCTCCAGAAGGCCATGGCCTTATCAAAGGGGGCGTCGACGATCAGGGGGAGGCTCGGCTTCGCCTATGCTCGCGCCGGAAGATCTGCCGAGGCCCGGGCGATCCTGCGCGAGATGGAAGAGGACTCGAAACACAAGTATGTCTCGCCCGTAGCGCTCGCGATCGTCAACTGCGGCCTGGGGGAGAACCAGAGTGCGATTCGTTGGCTCGAGACGGCCCGCGAGCAGCGAGCGGGAGGCCTTCTCTCCTTGAAAATCCGCCCGTTATGGGCGAGTCTTCGAGCCGAACCAGGGTTCACGGAGGTTGTGAAAAGCCTGGGGCTCGCAGGAGATGTCCGCCATTAGTCCTCGAACTCACTTCAGGCAGAGGCCCTACCGCAAGCGAAGGCCGAGAGCGGTCGGCTCGACATCTGAAGGGATGTCTTCCTTGGGTTCCTCCCTTGCATCCTTCTGACTTGGAACACTCATCGTGTGAAGGAGCGTCAAAAGACCTCTCGTCGGGGATTTGCGAAAAAAAGGGAAAGGGAGGAGGACCCAACGATCCTCCTCATGATGGGACGGGACGACCATCTGCTCTCGGCGTACCTCGATTTGTCCGCTGAATCGTCAGCGGTCGACACGCCCTCATGGAGAAGTGGCGCCCCCTCCGGGTCCGCTATTCCTGCATTACGACGCGGCCGAGGGGTGCTCGCGTTCGGTGATCTGATGTCTGACGCTCGCGGACGCCTGTGGCAGGACCGCCGCCTGGGACAGTCGGAGAACCAATGGTCATCAACGAGGCACTCTCGTCGTGGCCGGGATTGGTGGGTCCCACGCTAGGCGGACATCAACTTCTCGCTCAACGTAGCGCCATTCCTCGGTACTCCGTAGACGCTCCACGAGCTGCTCGAAGGCAGCCGCGTGGTCCGGCAAATACTCGAACCAGGTGAGGAAGTCGAAGGGCTCGCCGAGCTCGCGCCCATGATAGAGTCGCCGGGCCACGGCAGGGAGATATTCGATTCCGGTTCGGATGTGGTGGGAGCGCTCTTCGAAGATCGCGCGCCGCTCGTCGTGCGGAAGGTCCCACCAAGCCGCGGATTTTCGGATCGGGATCAAGGCCGCGCTCGTGGCTGACTGCCTCCCAAGGCTCTCTTGGCGCGCCTCCAACAGAGAGCGCTCAGCGCTGGTCACATACCGATCGAAGGCTGTGACACCCCTGAGCACCCAATTGCCAGGTGGCGGCTGTGCCTCCTGTTCGGTGACCTCTAGTCGTGATATCCAGGCGAGGGGGACGCCGATGACAGGATCGACTCGAAGGACCCGCCAAGATCCAACATTGCCTCCGACGAACGACGTCATGTCGCCAACGCGCCGTGACCGCCGGCGACCGCATTACATCGGTGCAAATCAAGGCGCCTCAATCTTCGTGGCCGGCTGGCGCGTCGCATTGCCCGGACGGACACATCTCAACCCTGCCGTTCCGCGGCCGTCTCCGTAACACTATATACCGTCTCCTCGATTCCTGAGGCACCCGGTCGAGTGGGGCGGATGATGAATCGGATTGCGCGCTCGTTCCTGATCGGGACCATGGCTTTCGTGCTACTCGCGCTGACGCCGCTCTCCGCGCAAGCGAGTCCGGGCCTGACCCACGTCGAGCACCCGAATGTCCTCGTGACGATCGATCCGGAGGCGAGTTCGCAGAACGAGGTGACGATCGCCGCGTTCCCGAGCGACCGAAACATACTCGTGGCGACCGCGCGCGATACGCGGCAGGCGAGCGGCTTCTCGTGGGCCGGGTACTACCGATCGACGGACGGCGGAGACACCTGGCAGAATGCTCTCGTACCGGGCTTTCCGGGCGATACCTCCCCCGAGGGGCTCTCATCGCCCGTGCATGAAGCGGGATGGAAAATCGGGAGCGATCCCGTGATCACGACCGACCGCGAGGGCCGCGTGTACCTGGCGTGGCTCTCGTTCGGACCGACGACGACAGAATTCGCGGGTTGGCTCGTCCTCACTCGGTACTCGAACTTCGGGGCAACGTACGACTTCACATCCGTTGTTTTCGCCGGCCACGACACCCCGAGCGACAAACTCGGCGGTCCAGGGAACTCCCGCGTTACCGACAAAGAGTGGATCGCGGTCGACGACACGGGCGGCACCTGTGACGGGAACGTGTACATCCCGTGGGCCTTCTTCGAGGGGAGCCACGGCACGAAGATCGTGCTCCAGCGGTCCACGGACGGGGGCCTGACCTGGACCCCGATCCTTTCGCTCAGCCATTCCCCGAACTCGCAGAACCAAGGCGCGACGGTCGCCGTCGGCCCCGGAGGGGAGGTGTACGTCGCTTGGGAGGATTTCCACAAAGACCAGATCCTGTTCACCCGGTCCCTCGACTGCGGCCAGACGTTCGACGTGGAGCAGGGAATCGCGTCGATCGTCCCGGTCCCGGAGCCACTCCCGGGGAGCGCATACCGCCTCGACAGCTTCCCGCGGATGGCCGTCAGCCAAACCACCGGCTCCATTTTCATGACGTGGGCGGACTATCGAAGCGGAGATGCGGATGTCCTGCTCGCCCGGTCGACGGACCGCGGCCTGAGCTGGTCGCCGCCATCCCGCGTGAACGACGTCACGACAAATCACCAGATCTTCCCGGCGATCACGACGTTCCGCGGTCGAGTGGACGTCTCGTTCTACGACAGCCGGAACGACCCAGGAGGGAAGCTCTTGGACATCTATTATGCGCAGTCGAACGATGATGGAGTCACCTTCCTCCCGAATGTGCGGGTGACCGACGCGGCGTTTGACCCGAACGTCGGGGTCACGGGCGGGGGGGCCGCGTTCCTCGGCGACTACAATGGCATTGCCTCGAATGCCGCGGGCGCCCATCCGATCTGGGCGGACAATCGCAACGTCTCCATCAACGCGCTCCGTGACCAAGATATCTATACCGCGACGATTTCATGAGCTAAGCCGCGAGAGACTCTGCACGGCTCCAAAGAAGCTATCGGTCGAATCTGAACGGGTCCGCAAGAATGGGAAGAGGAGAGGAGGGCCGGATGGTCCTCCTCATGATGGGACGGGACGACTCTCTCCTCTCGGCGTCCCTCAACAAGCCCGCCGTTCCGTCAGACATTGACGTGTCCTCATGGAGAAATCACGGATCCCTCCGGGTCCGCCATTCCTCCATTGGGACGTGTCCGAGAGGGTCGCCGTTTTCGGTCATGCCGTGTCTGACGTTTTGCTGACGCCGAGACGCCACGAACCCTCGCCTCGACGACCGGAGTCTCCCACGCCTCTTGGGCAGCCTTCTGCCCTCGGCGGTCCGAAGGTCTGCGTAGTGCCGAACCGCCTTCTGCATCGAATGGCGCAACCGCTTTCTCGAGGCTCTGTTGCTCCGCTCGCGCACTAGCTACGCCTTCACGCGTTCCCCTGATGCCGCGGACCTCTCGATGGCCGCGATGACCTCGTGGCGCCGGACGGCATCAGCGAAGTCCGGAACGGTGTGCGTCCCGTTCTCGATGTCTGCCGCGAACGCGGCATAGGCACGCCCGACGTTGTAGGCGGGCGCTCCTTCTAGACTGGTGAGCGCGGGCCATTTCTGCGTCAGCGCCGCCGGAACGGCGAGCTCGGTGGGCTCGTTCCGCCCGTGTGCCCCCGCGACGGTCAAGGGATAGAGTTCGGGGTATGCAGCGTCAGCGGTAATCCGGAGCGTTCCGTCGGTTCCGTTGATTTCCCATAGGAAACCGGTTCCGCCGGCCACTGCCTCACGGACATGGACGCTGGCGGTCGCCCCGGACGTCAGGGTGCCGATCACCGCGATTTGGTCGGGCGCCGTTTTCACGATCTGCTCCCCGGTCTCTTCGATGGTGATTCGCGGCCGGCGGAGATTCGAGACGGCCGACAGGTCGGCGAACTCGCCCAGGACGTAGTTGAGGATGTCCAGGCTGTGGCCGACGGCGATCGTGAGCACGTTGGCCCCGTTTGCCTTGTCGAGCATGTAGGCGTTGGGCTGGCCGATGACGTCGCCCGGGATCGACAGCCCGACCATGGTCGTTGACAGGACCTCACCGACGTATCCGTCGCGGAGCAGCTCTTGAACGAACTCGATTGCCGGGGCCTGGCGGGCCTGCAACCCGACGACCGTGCGCACTCCCTGCTTGGCGGCGAGCGCGGCCATCGCTCGGGCGTCGTCGAGGTCGCGGCCAAGGGGCCACTCGCAGTAGACGGCCTTGCCGGCAGCAAGTGCGGCGGAGACGAGCTCTCGATGGTGCGGGACCTTGACCGTAACAGCGACCACATCGATGTCTGGTTGGCTCACCAGCTGCTGGTGGTCTGAGAACACCGCGCTGACCCCGAACACTTCGCCCGCTGCGCGCGCGGATTCCGCGCTGTGTCCGCTGAGTGCCCGGATCTCGTAGGTTGGCAGCGCGCGCAGGGCCGGGATGTGGGCGGTGGCGGCCCAGCCCCGGACCGGGCTGACCCCGATGATGCCGACACCCAGCGTCGATTCAGGACTTGCTAGGGCTGATCTCACTTCAAACCTCCCGCTACGGGCGGTCGACGAGAGTGCTCTGTGTCAAGGCTCGCCTTCCCGGGAGTGATCGGTCCGACCGCCTCGGGGACGAGTATGAACAGGTCCACGAACGAATACGGGATCCGCCGGTTCGCCAAGGATTCGAGGACGTCGGGCTCATCATCGGGCGGATCCGGGCGTGCTCGACCAAGACGAGCTCATGCTCCGTTGTTTCGGCTTGGGTGGCCACGGTGGATTCCTCCATCTGTTTGCGCTAGAAGCCGAGGACCTCGTCAACGAAGACGACGGTGATGCGGCCGGGCACGAGCTCGCGGTTGATGATGAGGACCTTGTTAACGCCGCTGTGCACGCCATACGCCGCCTGGGCGCGGGCATCCTCGAGCGGGAAGACGTACTCGTTGATGCGGCGGAGACCCTCCTCGAGGTCGGACACGATCTTCTGCGTCCCCACGACGAGGATCACTCGTCCCGCACCGTTGACGTAGGGGCCGAGCTGGCTGCCACTGGCCGAGGCCGCGAGAAGCGATCCACTCTCGGTGACCGCATGCACGCTGCCGAGCATGACGTCGGGCGCTGAGGTAAGGCGGCGGATCTCGTCGGCCTGCGTCTTGCGATCCATGCCCCAGATTCGCGGCCGGAGCGGCTCGAAGCGCCCGGATTTCTCGATCTCCTCGGCGATGCCCGACTCCTCGAGGGATTCCGAGGCGCCGTGATAGACCTGGGATCCGTCGGGGATGAGACCCAGCACGATCCGTTTGGCTTCTGCGGCGTCCGCCGCCCGAAGAACGCTAATTCCGTTTGCTTCGAGGGCGGCCGCGGTGCGCCTCACGCGGGCGTCGTCCCCCAGAGTCCCGAACCGACGTCTGATTGACCGATCCAGGTCGGTGTAGAGCTCGGTAGTCATTGACGCTCATTTCCTCGTTGTTCTGGTGGCATAACTTGCAAGTGCAAGTACTTTATACCCTGAGTGGCGTATAAGGTTGCGGATGCAAGTAAAATCGAAGCCGAACGTCACTGCTCTCTTCGACCGGCTCACAGCGAACGCGCTGTCGGGCCGGCGCGGGTTGGAGGCGTGGCGCTCCCTGCTGCGAGCACACGCGACGCTCATGCGCCAACTCGAGACGGATCTCGAAAAGAAGACCGGCATGGCCTTGGCCGATTTCGACGTGCTCGCTCAGCTGGCGCTCGCGGGCGGCGAGCTCCGCATGACCGACCTCGCGGCCCAGGCGCTCATTTCGCGGTCGGGCATGACTCGCCGTGTCGCGCGGCTGGTTGACGAAGGCCTCGTTCGTCGAACCGACACCGATGCGGACGGACGTGGTGTCGTGGTCGTATTGACCGATGCGGGCGTGGCCCGCCTGACCGAGGCAGCGCCGGTCCACCTGCGCGGGGTCTCCGATCTCTTTGTCGCGCGACTCAACCAAAAAGAGCTGGTTGTCCTCAAGAGCGTCATGGATAAGGTCACCTTCGATTGCACGTTTGGGTGAGAGCCAAGACACACCCGCGACTGAAGCGATATGACGCCGAGGAGAAGACGCAGATCCGATTCTGATCGGAGTATCCGGCCCGTCCCGTGAAAGAGCATCCAGGAATGCATCGTGCCGTAGGCCGCGCCGGGACCGCAGGCCTTCCGCAGCCCGTCCCAATTTGGACGAGTTCACGATATCGCGTCAGAGGCTGACTGCGCAACCCTGAAATAGAAGCCTATCGTGTTCGAGGATTCGTCCAGGTACTTCATGCCAGAACTGCGGAAAGACTACGTGACGGATACCTGGGTTGTCTTCTCGGCGTCGCGGGCCCAACGGCCCGGGGCGTTCCGCGGCGGGAGATCGACGACGGACCCGGAGAAGTGCCCGTTCTGCTACGGCCACGAACACATGACCCCGCCCGAAGTCCTCGCCTATCGAAAGGACGGAGTCCCGAACGGTCCCGGGTGGTGGATCCGGTGTGTCCCGAACAAGTACCCGGCCCTGCAGGTCGAGGGGGAGGTCCACCGCCACGTGAGCCAGCTATTCCACAGCGTGAACGGCGTGGGAGCGCACGAGGTCATCGTCGAGACCCCGGAGCACGAGCACCACCTGTCCATGCAGAGCGAATTCCAGGTGCAGGAGATCATCACCGCGTACAAGCAGCGGTACCTCGACCTGATCCGCGACAAGCGGTTCAAGTACATCCTGATCTTCAAGAACCACGGCGAGCGCGCGGGCGCATCGATCTCCCATCCGCACTCGCAACTCATTGCGACGCCGATCGTGCCGCGTCGGATCGTGGAGGAGGTCAATTCCCTCAATCGATTCTACGAGTCGACCGGGGGATCCTGCCTCTATTGCGAAATCGTCGAGACGGAGCTCGAGGAAGAGAAGCGGATCGTCTCGGAAAACGAGTCGTTCGTCTGCCTATCCCCCTATGCGGCCCGGTTCCCGTTCGAGTCCTGGATCCTCCCGAAGGCCCATGAGATGGCCTTCGAGGACATCGCGGACGACGAGCGCACCCCGTTCGCCCGCATCCTCAAGGACATCCTGGGTCGGATGTTCGGCATCCTCGACGACCCGCCCTTCAACTATTACATCCACACGGCCCCCTGCGACCGCAAAGAGACCAAGTACCACTGGCATCTCGAGATCACGCCGCGGCTCGCGGAGACCGCGGGATTCGAACGGGGCACCGGTTTCTACATCAACCCCGTCATGCCGGAGGACGCCGCGGGCATCCTCCGGGAACGCGTGAAGCTCTCGGACAAGCCACACTAATCGCACGAGCTTCTTGAAGTGTTCATCCGCTCGCGGTACCGAACCGTTCGCGAGCCTTCTCATAAAGGGCGACATATTGGCGGGCCGACGCCTTCCACGACAGGTCGGCGGACATGCCACGCTGGACGACCGACTTCCATCCCCGTCCGGATTGATGGAATCGGATTGCCCTCTGCACGGCCTCGAGTAGAGCCGCCCGGGTGTACTCACGGAACACGAAGCCGTTGCCCTTCGAAGTGTGCTCGGTCACGTCGACCACGGTGTCCGCGAGGCCGCCCGTGGACCGGACGATCGGGATCGTGCCATACCGAAGGCTGATCATCTGTCCCAGCCCGCACGGCTCGAACTTCGAGGGCATGAGGAAGAAATCGGAACCGGCATAAATTCGGTGGGCGAGGGCCTCGTCGTACTTCAGCCAGACGATCAGGTCGCTCCGAGCCCGAGCGAGTTGCGACACCGGATCTTCGAACTTCTTCTCGCCCGTCCCGAGGAGGACGAACTGGATTCCCAGGTCCAAGATGTCCGGGAGCGCATCGATCAGGATGTCAAACCCTTTCTGCGCCGTCACCCTCGAGACGTATCCGATCAACGGCCGCGTCGGGTCCGAGGGGAGACCCGCTTCCTTCTGTAGCGCGGCCTTGTCCGCCCGTTTCTTCTCCACCGTCGACTTCGCATATCTTTGGGCCACGAACGGATCCTTCGCTGGGTTCCACACGTCGTAGTCGATCCCGTTCAGGATTCCCGATAGCTTCGCCGCGCGGGAGCGGAGGAGGCCGTCGAGGCCTTCCCCGAACTCTGGCGTCTGGATTTCCTTCGCATAGGTGGGGCTGACCGTGTTCACGAAGTCCGCGCAGACGATCCCGGCTTTCATGAAATTCAACTGGCCGTAGAACTCGGCTCCTTCTGGAGTCCATAGGTCTCCGGGCAATCCGAGCCAGTCGAACAGCTCCCGAGGGAAGAGCCCCTGATGCAGGAGGTTGTGGATCGTCAAGACGGTCCCGATGCGTCGGAACCGCGGATCTTCGGCGCCGGCCGACCGAAGGAACGCAGAGACCAGGGCCGAATGCCAGTCGTTCGTGTGGATGACGTCGGGCCAGAAGTCCGCGGCCGGGATTAGGTCCAGGATAGCCTTGCAGAAGAATCCGAACCGCTTCCCGTCGTCGTCATACTCGTAGACCTTCGGACGGTCGTACAGGTCCGGCTTGTCGACCAGGTAGACCGGGACCTCTCCGATCCGAGCGATCTGAAGTCCGGCTTCGTGTCGCGCGTCGCTCAACCGGACCGGGAATCGTGCGACCTCCTCATGGGCGCCCTGGATCGTCCCATACCGTGGCAGGACGATCCGCACGTCGTGGCCGAGGGCTTTCAGGGCCTTCGGCAAACTGCCGGCCACATCGCCCAGACCGCCCACCTTGGCGAGGGGATACGCCTCGGCCGCCGCGAAGAGAATCTTCATCGGAATCTCGGAGTGGACCGACGGCCGTTACTTAAACCTGCGTCTGGCGCGCCTTTCTACGCGGCTCGCACCTGGGAGAAGCGATCCATTCGGTCACGGACGAGCTTTCGCGAAGGGTTTTTCCCTTGACGTCCATGCAGAGGGCCGTGCCGCCCACTCCGCTTGGTCACCTCGTCTTCGTGCTTCACACCCATCTACCGTGGGTCCTCGGCCATGGTCGTTGGCCGCACGGGGAAGCGTGGCTCTACGAGGCCACGGCCGAGTGCTATCTCCCGATCCTCCGGCTCCTTGATCGCCTCGAGGAGGAAGGCCGCAAAG
>Ga0209237_1000343_pt1 | contig 25691 bp, 35 predicted proteins | sample GraSoi013_1_40cm_2_FD_185820 | JGI IMG/M metagenome (GOLD analysis project Ga0209237, IMG submission 185820) | Grasslands soil microbial communities from the Angelo Coastal Reserve, California, USA - Sample 10_02_2013_1_40cm (SPAdes) (version 2) | ecosystem: Environmental > Terrestrial > Soil >...
TGGTATTTTGGAATGAACGTCGATAGTCGTGTATCCTTTTCTTTCTCCATGCCCATTGAAACGAACGTGTCGGTGTAAATCGCGTCTGTTCCCTTTACTGCTTCTTCAGGGTCTTCCACAATGCTAACTGTTGCTCCGGACGTTCTGGCGGCTTCTTCGGCATGTTTGATTGCTTCTGGGTCCGGGCCATAACCTCGGGGCCTAGCGACTGCAATGTCAACCCCTGTCTTGGCGCAGCCTATCAAGAGGCTGTTGCAGACATTGTTTCCGTCGCCCACGTAGGCTATTTTCAGGCCTTTCAGTCGTTTCTTGTACTGGATAAGTGTCAGCAGGTCCGCCAGAATCTGGCACGGGTGGTGTTTGTCAGAGAGACCGTTGATGACGGGCACCTCCGCATTCTCAGCGAGAACAACAAGGTCGTCATGCGAGTAGACACGTGCCGTTATCGCGTTGACATACCTATCCAAGACCTTGGCAGTATCCGAAATCGTTTCTCCTCGTCCCAGTTGCATCTCGTTCCAACTCAGATAAATGGGATGGCCCCCTTGTTGCGCGACTGCTGTTTCGAAGGAAACCCGGGTCCTTGTTGAGGGTTTCTGAAATATCAAGGCCACCGTCTTTCCTTTGAGTTGTTGTGGAATTCTCGTTCGTCTTGCCAATACCGCAGAGTGCTTTAGGATTAGATCGATTTCTCTGGCAGATAATTCGACTAACGAGAGAATGTCTCTTCCTTTCAGGCCGACCAAGGCTCTTGATACTTCTCCGCGACCGTTTCGCGTCGAGGATTCTCCTCTTATAAGAACCCGCTGACTCGCGCCCTCTTATCGAACTTGGGGGTGAAAACGAGTTTAAATCTCGCTAATCGTACATTCTACAGTTGAGCTACATGGTAGACCTAGAAATAACATACTGCCAACCCTGTGGACATCAGCCAACGGCGATTGACATGGTAAATCAGCTTCTCGCGACCTATGGCATGCCGCTGAACCGGAAACTGACGGTTTCGCTGAAGCCGGCAGACAAAGGAGTCTTTGACGTTGTACTTGATGGCCAGCTTATCTTCTCGAAGCACCAACAAGGTCGGTTCCCGACTATGGAAGACCTTAGGAAACAGCTTGACCAGAAGCTTACGATTCCCCTAGAAACCCCGCAGTAAATACACTAAAACGTCTGACTCTTCCTTACCAAGGTTTCGCCCGGGTACTACACTAGATTCGCTTCATTCAACTAGGTTTCTTACGATAGTCTGGGGCTGGAATGGCTCCAGATCGTCGTAACCCTGGCCTGTTCCGACCATGGTCACAGGACGACCCATTATGTAGGACAAAGATATCGCGTTACCGCCTTTGACATCAGCGTCGAGTTTTGCCAAGATTATCCCGTCAATCTTAACTGCTTGGGAAAAGACCTTGCCCTGCTCTACTGCATCGTTTCCAGTGAGGGCATCAACCACCAGAATCGTCAAGTCTGGTTTCGTAACTCGAACGATCTTTCTCATCTCTTCCAACAAGTTCTGGTTTGTTTGCATCCGACCCGCGGTGTCTATTAGAACCACGTTTATCCCATGCGCTCGTGCATAGTTGACCGCGTCAAACGCTACAGCAGCTGGATCAGCCCCGTATTGATGTTTTATCATTCTTACTCCGATTCTTCTCGCATGCTCTTCAAGCTGTTCTATTGAACCTGAGCGGTAAGTGTCGCTTGCAGCGAGTATACAAGTCCGGCCTTTCTTCTGGAGAATGTGTGCGAGTTTTGCGACGCTTGTTGTTTTCCCCGTTCCATTGATGCCTACAAACACGATTATCGCGGGCTCTCCGGCGTTCCTTTTCTCTTCAACTAGCTCGAAGATGTCGAGTCGTCCAGCTCTATCTAGTACTGATAGTAGTACGTCGCCTAGAATGGCCTTTACCCTTCCTCTGGGATCTGAGAATCTGGCGAACTGAACGTCTTTCAGCTTCTCTTTCAATTCGGTTGCTACGTAATCTGCAACAGAGACCGCGACATCATTTTCCACCAGCGAAAGCTGGAACTCGTCTAAAACTCTGTCCAGATCCTTTCCTTGGAGCTCTGCCTTGGTTACGCGGTCGTAGAAGTTGGAAAACTGGGCTCTGAGCTTGTCAAACAATCTCTACCGGCCCACCGCTTTTCCTGCGAGCTAGATCCTCCAGGCGGGCTCTGTAGTCCTCGGTTTGGTTAATGATCTGGTTCAGCTGTTGTGTAACATTGATTCGTGCCTTGTCGAGATCGGTCGCTCTCAAGTTGAGATCCTTAATTGAGTCCTCTACAGTTTTTTCCAAACAGACGCCCGCCCCAACTCCGATTATGATATGCTGAGGGTCTTCGAGCTTCGCCTTGACAAAAGAGCCGGAGCCTATTGGAATGAGCATCTCGACGTCCTTTCCGGACTCTTTCGTGCCTTCTAGAGTCTGCTTAGCGGTCTGTGTCTCGGAGAGAGCCCCTGTGACAATATCAAGTCTTGACGAGAGAACTCTGGCTGACCCCTCCAGCATTCTGATCTCGACAAGAAGCTGGCGCATTTCCTCGTCTAGGTTTCGAGGTGCGGACATCTGCTTCTTCGAACTCGCCATCAGGCGGCCTCTGGTTCAGATAATTCCTCAATCTGTTTGACTGTTATTTCGAACCGTCGTGCTTTGTGACGGCTCCCCATGTCAGAATAGAGGTGTTGTAAGGCGTCTTCTTTTTTGACCGCTCTGATATCCTTGGTGAATGGAAGTTTATCTCCCCCCTTGCGCAATTCGCCTGTTATCTTGAATCGTCTCACTTGACTCAGTGTGGTAGCCTTTTTCCTAGAATATCCGAGTTTGCGAATGGGCGGTACTTAACCTAATCCGTTTGGAAAGCGTTGCTTAGAGTGATAAGTTCGGAGCCCAGTGTGTGGGACCCAACTATTGCGCCTCTGGAGTTTACCACCAGTCCGGCTTTGGGGTATGGAACCCCAGAGTTGATGGTCCCTTTTGACACGGGAACGCCGAGAACATCTGAAATGGTCCTACTCTCATTGTCGGTTATTATTGGGTTCACTAAGACTCCCTTGTTTGAAGCTGTTGCCAATGCACCAACATGGGGAAGTCCTCCGATTGTGGAAGGCCGGACAGGGACTACAAGCGTTTCTTCGAGTTCTCTAATTGTATTGTGTTTGAGTCGTGGGTCGACTATGGCACCATTGTCGTTGCAGAGTATTATGTTGCCCAGTGCTGTTCTTTTCTCTCTTATAATCTCGATGTGTGTTCCTGTAGAGCGGAGTTGCTTTAGTTCGTCTTTCGTGGTAATGTAGGGAACTAGGACGGCGTTGGAGTTACCCGTGACATAGATTCCGACAAGTCTGGATTCTGCGATTCCCACTGAACAGGGTTCTACTCCCAGTGTGTCGTGGAAGCTGCTAATCTTCTTGTGAGAAATGCCGGCAGGCAAGATTGCTATCTTGTCGTTCGCGAAGGAGAAGATTCCGACGTTCGGATCCCCGAAGATGTCAGAGAGAATGACAGGCACTATTCATTTTCCCTCACCCGGAAACACGATAACCTTGCCTTCTTTGTCTTTGACGACTCGAATCCTAATCTTTCGCGGGGGTTTGCTGATTCCTCTCTTCCATAGAAGACTGTTTGTCTCCTCGCTTAACGAGACGTTATCAGTTTTCATTCTTTGGGCAGCATATTGTCTGACATATCTTACCGCTCTAGGCGTTCGTTTCTCCCTGGGAGCTGTCCAAATACGACGTAGATTGAGGTCGTAAAATTTCTCTTCAACGATCTCTATCTCCTCCTCTTCCTCAGCAGCCTCTTCAACTCCCGGAGTTTCTGGGGCTTCGGGTGCCCTCGCCTCTGATTCTAGCCCTTCCGTTTCCTCTTCTGTCGATTCTGCTTTTCCGGCCTCGGGCCTAGCGAGATCCGTCTGTGTAGACGGTTCTATTTCAGCATCGTCTTCAAGCGCAACTTCCTTTTTCGTCATCTACATTACACTTTGATCTTCGTTTCTCGCCAGTGTCGCTGCTTCGGGTTTCTCCTGACTTTGCCCTCAGTCTTGGCTACTACCCACGAGGGAACGGCTTGAGCTTGTTTCAGAGCATGAGATAGGTGCTTCTTCTTTCCTGAAGGTTTGTGGCGTGCCATCTTATGCTCTCCTGATCTTGATTTCTTTTTTCTGCGACTGTAACTGGACCAGTGTTTTTTTCAGTTGTTCGTCCGTAATCTGTGTTTGAAGCCGTCCTGACTGAGCGAGCTGTATGAGTTGCATTTCCAATTCCTCGGCGAACTCGGGTTTGACCATTCGAATATTGGCAAGCCGCTGCCTTGCTTCTGGCGTGAGGATTTGGCGAATAATTGATTGTTTCTGACGCTCCACTTGTTGCTGAGCCTGTGAACGACGCTGTTCATCGTAGGCTGACCTTTGCATCTCGGCTATTCTTCGTCGACGTAATGCTTCAAGCTCTTCGTCCGTGTAGTCTCCATTGGACATTAACTTGGGGCCTCTTGAGGCCGGGTTTTCAATTCCTTGGCAACTTCAGCTGCTGTGCGGTTTAGGAGCGCGATTCCTTCCCTCGTTAGCTTCCGGCCTTTCTTTCCATCCACTGCGACGAGTTCTGCCTTCTGAAGCTGTTGAAGTGGTTCTCTGATGGCGGAACCTCCCGCGGGTACATGATGAGCCGGCCGGTTCCCGTGGCTCACACGTCCTCCGTACTGAACGCGCAAACGGGAAACCCCGACGGGGCCTCGGACATACATTTTTCGGAGAAGCGAGGCACATCTGAAGTACCACCAATCCGGGTTCTGTGGAGGCCTCTCCTTGTGAGCTCCAGTCTTCGCGAATTCCGTCCAAGGCGGAGGCGTAATGTCGCTCACACTTTCTTTCAGATGCTTGGCTAACCTATTGATCAGTTCCTCGGCCGGGACTTCGAAGACCGTAGGCAATTATGGTAATGTCCTCAGTGGGTTCTAGATTTTCGTCGGGAAGGCGAGGGTAGCGTAATATAAGGCTTCATCGAAAAAATGTGGTGGTTAACCTAGTTTTCTACACGGATACCTTCGAATTGCACCGCAGGCGAGACAGGAAATGATGACTCTTGAATTGATAGGGCGAAGCCTGATTCGCGCGTTTTTTCCCAGAACTAGGGGCTGGCCGCAGTTCTTGCAAAGATAATGTTTTTTCTCTCGTGGAATCCTGACCTTGGTCCGCTTCGAAATCTTCCTGGCGAGTCCAACATACCTCCTAGACAACTTGACATCCTTCGCAAGGACTTCTTCCGCCTGACGGAGAAGAATATCTATCCGTTCACGCGCGACCGTTGCTACGGCCGACCGCATCTTTCCGTAGTTTCGCCTCGTGGGCCTATTTCCCATGAAACTCATAACCTAGCTCTAGCGACGAATGACTGGTCCGCGTTGGTTCTGTCACTAATTCTCGCAGAGTCCTCGATAGAGCTTGTGCCTAATGAACTGGTCGACCACCCCGCGATCTTAAATTGGGCGCAAAGGAAAAGAAAAGACCCCCACTCCCTAGTATTAGACCAGACCTATCATCACTCGGCCATCCTCCGGCTGGGACCCCGTGGGATTGGGAGGGGGCGTCCAGACATCGCCCATCTCTCCTTGCTGCTCGCACTAGGTTCGCCGCTTAACCTGACAGGTGGATTGAGATGCTACGTGCATACGAGGGATAACAATATCATTAATGTCGATTCGAAGGCAAGGCTTCCGAGGAACACTGACCGATTCACATCACTACTCGAACAACTCCACCAAGAAAAGGCTGTTCCTCCTACGGGGCGTCCGCTTATGTCGATTAAGCCCGGGTCCCTTGGAGATCTACTTAGCGAAATATCAGGAGTGGTCATAGCGCTAACAACAAAGGGGCTCCCCAAACGCATGAACGAAGTAGCTTCGAGATTGGCAGAATTACACAATCCTGTGTTGCTGGTAGGAGGGTTTCCAAGAGGACACTTTTCCAAAGACGCCCTCTCCAAAGTGAAGGAATGCTACCGAATTCATGATCAGGGTTTAGAGGCGTGGACAGTTGTCGCGAGAGCAATCTACGACTACGAGAAGGAGACTGCGTCGAGAGGAACTTTTCCCAAAACTAGCCTTATGTAGACCAGGTCCGAATTTCTCTCTTGAATGGTCTAGACTGATGTCCTCCGATTTGGAACTTCAGAGACAAAAGCGAGCTCTGGAACTCCGCCGGAGATTGCTACAGTCCCAGAACAAACCGGCCGCAGCTCCACCGCCAAAACCGACAGAACCTCCACGAGACATCGTTCGGAAAATCCTTGCTGGCAGGGGTACCGAAGTGATGGAGACTGCACGTAGACACTATCCTGCTGAAATCGAACGATTGGAGTCAAGTATCGCTTCCCTCGTCGCCGAAGGAAGGCTGAGAGGCCCCATTTCAGGAGAAGAGCTGTATGCATTCCTCCGGAAGCTCGGACTCGCGTTTAGCATGGATGTGAAGATTAGGATAAAGGAACACGGCGAACTCAAGAGCATCGAAGAGAAACTTCGGAAATCGTCGAGTTAGCATCCGTCTCGGGAGTCTTCACGGATTCTTCGTCGAGAGTCCACGCGGACCATAGTACTCTAGGCGTGGTTTGAGGGGCACGGAAGACATTTTTTCGTTCCGCCCGTCTTAAGGCTTGTTCGTCCTTGGTAACGACTGCAGGTGCCTTCAACGTTCCGCTGAAGTGCACGCCCGAAGAAACTAAGCATTTTGTCGAACCGGCTATGAAGGAGGCTGAAGGCTCTAACTTTACTGGAGCGCTAGAGGTTGTCAACGACGGATTGAACGCCCATCCCGCTTCTGAAGGGCTTCTCTTTCTCCGATCGTATTTCTGCTACAAGATTGCAGATAGCATAAGCAGTGAGCTCAGCGCGTTGCCGCGTCCGATTCAGCCGTTAGGAGAAGGTGTGTTGATGGTTGATGGCGCCATGACAAACCAAATGCTTGGCCGCTTCCAAGAGATAGTCAAAGTTCTAGGAGACGCTGACGAGGCGATCAACGAGATATTGCAGGTGAACCCTCATAACAACGAGGTCAGTGCCTTCAGAGCCTACATTGACAGCAAGCTGCAAAAGCTTGGACAAGAGTCCGAAAATATGAGGATCACTTTCACAAACACCCCTAACATAGCGGGCAGTTTCTGTGTGGGGTGCAGGAAGAATATTTCGTTCGACACGCAAACGGTCGTGTTCCGGAAGACCTCCTCTACACAACTAGAAGTTTGGCATCTCCCATGTTTCAAGCAGCTAGGCAACAAGAACTAGAGCAATTTGGTTATTAGTATCGGCAGTGGGCCCCTGTCTGATTCTACGACTAGCTTGGTTCCTTCCTTGGCAAAGTCTCGCTGGGCATAACCCAGACCTACGACGGCTTTCAGTCCGGGGGAGTATGCGGCGCTGGTGACGTATCCTGCTTCTTTGCCGCTTGCTTGAAGCTTCGACTTTGGGCCCGGTACGCGATCAGATTCGGTTTGAAACTGGACGAGGTTCTTGTTTACCCGGCCAATGTGAGTGACTCGGGCTACAACCTCCTGACCGAGATAGCATCCTTTGGTGAAACTGATGGCGTCTTTGTATCCAGCTTCTAGGATTATTGTATTCTCGTCTACGTCAACCCCATATTTTGGGTATCCTGCTTCGAGCCTGAGAATTTCTAGCGCATCTTGCCCTACTGGGGTTACTCCTTTGAGCAGGAAGCCTTGCCAAACTGCCTCAGCCTCGTCATTTGGAATGATCATATCGTATCCAGATTGACCGGTCCGGTCGCGGACGACGATCATGGTAGGGCCTATCATTTTGTGCTGCAATGGCTTTATGTCTGCGAATGCGGTGCCGAACAACTCTTTCGCGTTCTCAGTCGCTTGCGGCCCTTGCATTGTTAGGTGAACAAATTCAGAGGTAATGTCTTTGACTTGTACGTCCTCGGTAATGATGAAGCGGTCGAAGGTATCTCTAATCCCGGCTGCAGGAGCATCACCGGTGTCGATGAGAAGATCACCTTCTCTTGCATAGAGGTAGAGGTCAGCTAGGACTCTGGCTTTTGTGTTGAGAAGTGCCGAGCGGACGCCTGTCCCTTCGTTCAGCTTCAAGACTTCGTTGGTGAGTAGTCCGTTGAGGAAGGATAGCCTGTCCTTACCTGTTATTCGTAGTAGGCCGAGGTGTGAAAGATCAGCTAGACCTGAATGGTCTCGAACGGCCCAGTATTCTTTAGCTGGACTAGTGTAGGATAGTGGAATCCGGCTTTGTTCCAGCTGGGCACCCATCTTCTCATGATGCAGAACCAGAGGATTGGACATGCCACTTTACATGGTTCCAGTCGCGGGTAATAGGATTGAGCCTATGTCGTTCATCTTTGGTTTGGACTCGCGTCAGCTGTTTTCTTAATGGTGCGGCCGCCGGGATTTGAACTCCCGAACCGCTGTCAAGGCGGTTTCCCGGGTCGTCAGCGTTCTGCTAAGCCTAGGATTGGCAGGCTGATATCATAGACCAGGCTAGACCACGGCCGCACAAAACGAACTCCAAAGCTACCGGTCATTTAAAGACTGAGCAAGCTGAGGAACCACGAACTGGGACTTCCCAATCGCGTATGCCGACTTGTGCCATGTTCCATTGTCTTAAATAGAAAAATAGACTCTCGCCCGATCTCAGAAGAGTCACAATCTTGAGCATCCCGCTGGAGAACTTGAGGCGTGACTTACGAACACGGCTCGAAAGCGACAAGCAGATGTCGGGTGCCTGGGCCATAGTTCCACTTCTACCGGTCATAGTCGGAGTGGTCGTGTTCGTCGTTGTGTTCGCAGCCATCTTTTCAGCCATCGGTTCCGTAGGACCCTCCGGAACTACCACCACAGGAACCTCAGCCTTTGGTGCCGCGCTGGTTGGATCAATATTTCTCTTGTATTTTCTCTATTTCGTGGTCTTGGTTCTGGTCGCCGTATTGATCTTCAAGCTGGTGAGTCGCCGTAACACTCACTTCAACCGGCAGATTCTCCTGCAGGAAGACATCATCAGCATGGCGAAGGAGATAGCCGCAAAGAAGGGCGTCGATGTCTCGATTCTACTTAACAACATGGACAGGAATGTGAGAGAAGCGCGACTTGAGGAGACTGAGAAAAATGCTACCCTGTATGCACTACTCTACGGCTTCGTTTGGCTCTACACGGCTTATTTTCTTATGAAGGACTTTTTCAAGCATGAGAGAAGAGAGGACCTATTCATCAATGACATGCTTAGGACCTTTAACGCGCTAGGTGTGCCGATAAACTTCCCCTACAGAAACCCGCCGATACCAGACAGAAGTTTTGCTCTCTACTTCGTACTGACACTGATAACCGGAAGCATCTTCGGAGTATACTGGGTCTATGTACTGGTAACTGACCCTAACAACCATTTCCGACAACAGATGCTGATCGAGGACACGATAATGGCTCAGCTCTCTGGGACGCCATCACCACCTCCGATTCCTTCTCTATCTCCAAGTTAGGAGGGACATTTCGTCGGTGACTGAATGACCTCTCCTCAACCAGTTAGCCAGGAACCGACTCTTTCGGCCTTAGTTCAAATGAGGACGAAGACTGACGCTGAGATTCCGATCGTGTGGCTGTTGTTGCCCTTAGCAAGCTATCTCCTGTGGGCAGTCTTTGCCGTTGCCTGGTGGTCCGCGGGAGCAGGATTAGGAACAAGTGGCCTTACGCCCGTAATTAGCGGGCTGGGCATCCTCGGGATAGCTGCATCAGCAGCAGGGTCCTACGTAGTGTTCAGATTGGTGAATAGGGCCAACGAGCACTCAGGAAGGACTCAGGCGTTGCTTTCAAGTGCTCTTAGCTCTCTTGCGGCCCGATCAGGAGCATCCGGAGCACAAGCCCTGCTCACTTTGAACTCGGCCGAAGAAGGCTTCTACAAGCTGAGTCGGAGCGAACGAGAGAGAAGCGCAGTGCTTTGGGCACTCCTCTCCTTGATTCCTTTTGTCGGCTGGATCTTTCTGGCGGTCTCACTGTGGCGCCTCTCACGAGACCTCGCGAAACACAGTCGCCTAGAGAGCGTGGTCTTGGAAGACGTGGACAGAACACTAAAAAATACAGGAACCCAAGGCGTCCTTGTTCGAAATACTCCAGTTCGTACACACGATACTTTGGGCTTCGCTCTCGTCATCCTTTCAATAGTCGAACTCTTCTCTGCATTTGTTCTTGGCCTCGCTGGCTCCCTCATCCTGATCTACTTGACGGTCGGTGCGTTCTCCCTCTTCTGGATCGACCTATCCATCAGGGATCCAACTGACCACTTCCATTACCATTCTCAACTCGAAGCTGACATGCTCCGGGCCCTGCCGGATTCTACCAGTGGTGGGATGGGATTTGGCTAGATGTCAAGAAACGCTTTTCTCGGTTTGAAAAGAGTCTTCTTCGACAGGATCATTGAGAGGTCCTATTGGATTTGGAGGAAACACCCCGCGATCATGATTCCCTCAATGCTGCAAGCCGCGCTATCACTTATTCTCCAAAGCGTTGTAACTCTCGCTGTAATGCTACTCCTAATCAATGACCCTGCCAACCCACAACTTGCACTACTCCTAGCCTCAATTCTGTCCCCCAATTCGGGATTGGTGGGCGTTCTTCTGAACCCCGCGTTTTGGCTCACGAACATTCCCTTGTCCACAGCAGTGGTTGTCACACTCCTTCTCGTTGCGGTTTTGGGGGGAGGTTGGGTGTACTCTTCCGAGTACGGAATATACCTAGAGGCTTGGAACAGCGAGAACGTCCCAATGTCTTCGGTTTTATCCAATGGCTCCAAAAGATGGAAGTCAATGGCGTGGACCCTGCTGCTGTCGAACCTCGTTACCTGGGGTCCAGCGTCGATAGGGTTCTTGTTGATAATAGCCTCAGCTGCGAACGTAAACGGTTCTGCAGGATTGGTTGCTCGCCTAGCGGCCTCTAGCGTGTTTCAACCACTTCTCTTTGCGTCCTTGGTACTGTCGATGTTTACCGCCTACTCGTACCCCGCAGTTGCTGTGGATGGGGCGTCTGGCATAGGAGCCATCAGGCGAAGCTTCAGAGTTGCGAGCCACAATCTCGGGCTCACCTTGACTTACTCGGTGGTTCGACTAGTATTCCAAGCCCTTCTGCTCGTTCTCGTATATCTGGCGAGGGGGTTAGGGGTGACGCTCGCTGCAGCGTTCCTCACGGTGACACTGAGCTTCCTACTCACACCGATGCTTCACTTGACAAAATCGATGATCTACTACCACGCGGGACTGTCGGCTGCGGAGATGCCGTTCCAGATATCCAACCCGATTTGGGAAGATGTAGTCCACAAACTGCCGCGTGCGATCTGGCTCAAGATAAGAGCTGGCCTGGGAGAAGGGACGGGGTTTGTGATTGGACCTAGAAACCTTCCCTTTCATGCTACCTCTCTCGCGGCTTTTGTGATCGGAATCTATCTCGGCTACAACGTGTCTGTTAGCGGGGTAGGGAGCAGTTTGTTGAGCCTTGGTGCTCAGCCGGGACACGGCAATCCTGACTTCCGAGAATTTAGCGCTGCGACGCCCGTTCTAGGCCTCGCTATTTTTCTCAACAATTGGTTTGTCTCTTTTGCTACTGCGCTTTCGGGGTTGGGATTTGCGGCTCCAAGCTTCCTTACGATATTGTTCACCGGTTTCACTCTGGGGGTGATCGTGGGACCGCAGCTGTCACCGAGCCTGGCAATGTTTTCGGCGTTGATTCTGCCGCATGGAATTATCGAGATTCCCTCGTTTGTCTTGTCAGGATCTGTGGGGATTAGGCTGGGATATGCGGCTTGGAAGGCAAAGTTCCGGCGTGGTCTGGAGAATGATGCGTATCTGTCAAGGACTCTACGATTGGCCGTGTATGTTGTCGTCGGGCTCGCGCCTCTCTTCTTCATTGCGGGCTTGATAGAGGCCGACATTACGCCGATAATCATGCGGATGTTCGGCTGGACCTTCTAACTAGGTCGTTGTAGACGGGAATACAATATGTCAGTCTACTATGTCGATGGACAGAGTCAGGGAAACGAGCAGAATAGCCTACCTCGAAAGGCGAAAATTGCAATTGCCTACGCGGAGTCCGATGCTGTTGACCGTGGAAAATTCAGAATCTACTGGCAGCCGATCGGAGACAGAACTAACAACGAGGCAGAGTACTATGCGTTGCTCAAGGCACTAGAGCTGATCGCGGAGAAGACGACCGGAAAAGGCCGAGGTAACATCGGTGAGGCTCTCGTTCGTTCGGACTCAAAGCTTGTAGTAAACCAGGTCAATGGAGAGTGGCGGGTTGAAGACGAGAAGCTCATTGAGCTGAGCAACAACGCAAGAGACTTGATCGAGAAGATTGGCCCAGTCCGATTGGAATGGGTTCCACGTGAGGAGAACCTCGCGGGTCTCTGGTTGGAAGGGATGCTGAAGCCTTTCAGTGTCGAGCGATTGCGCGAGTAATCCAGCCCAGCCCTCAGCTCTCTGGTAACCGTCTGAAGGTCCGACTCTGCCTAGAAAAGGGGTTCTATGACCATGACCGGAGAGGGAACACCATTCTCATATTGCCGGTAGAGCGAGGCCTATCGTGAGGCGAGCACGACCGGTCTGTCGAGCTGTTTCTGGGCTCGTAGATTGATCTTGGAGGATGGTGGGCAGACTTGGACAAGTTTTCTACTATTCGGACCATCAAGTTGTCTTACAAGATTGATCAGGTGGAGAACGGCTGGACGGTAACGACTATGGACGGAACTGTCTTCGTCTTTCCTGATGCTAGGGAGATGGCTGAGTGGTTCTGTATGGTCGTCGGTGTTCCTTTCCAGTACAAGAAGATGGAACTGGATCCGTTGGAAGAGGAGATACGGAAGCTTACGAAGGCTACAGCCAGCCTCCTAGCCTGACCCTTTCAGGGCTTCTGGTTTGGTACTGGAAAACAGATATTACCGATTGTTATTGAGGTTGGCTGGAAGGTCTAATATTTGGCAAATGTTCCTTCAGATATCGTTCGTGTTCTCGGTCCCGGCGAGCAGGTTGAATTGTACATTCAGCAGAAGATCTATCATCCAAAGATCAATATTGACTCTGTGGTCTTGACTTCGCAGCGGATTATTCTGCGTCACCCGCATGATCTGGGTTTGAAGAAGGATTTTACTGATTTTAACTATACGGATGTTGCGAATGCGATTCTCGACAAGGGAATACTCCGATCAACTGTAAAGATTACGTTGAGGTTTGGCGGTGATCCTTTGAATCTCGCTGATCTTCCGAACAGCGATGCGGAGAAGGCTTACGGGATCATACGGTCGAATATTTCACGGTTCCAGACGCCCTTCTCGACAGGCTACGCGGGGATGGCGCCGGTGATGCCGATGGGCGGTATGGTCCAGCAGCAGCCTCCTCAGATGCAGGGAATTGTATGCGGTAAGTGTGGGGCGCGGAGTGCGGCTGGGACAAGGTTTTGCGGGTCCTGCGGCAAAGCCTTCTAGACAACTTCGAGCTAGACTAATCGGATTGCCGGACCTTCCTACCTCAGCTTGGATGGCAATTTTCCATACTCTTTTGGACGGGATTGATCGGCTCTCTCGATCACCCTGAGCGTCCTAGCGAGGAACGCTTGTTCTTCCATGTCTGTTGATAGTAGTATTTTCCAGTGGACTCTCTCTTTTTCATGGCACAGTCCGCAGAGGAAGAGGTTGGAGTCGTCGGCCTTGTCCACGTCTTCGAGGTCTCTTCGACACTCGGCGCAGATCATACGTAAATGATGGTTGGTCGCCGGATAAGTAGAGTAGAGCGGGAAGAAAGAATAGCCGCTCCTCTTTCAAGGTAACTGGGACGGTTGGGACTCCGGGCGACAAGTCACGCTCGTGTCCGCGGCGACCCGGTGGAGGTGGGAGGGACGCCACGCTTTGCACGGGGGTCCGTGCTCGCAACTACGTCTTATTGTAAAGAGAAAAAGGGGTTTGTGAATGGGTTTCTCGTGTAGGCTTGTCTTAGAGTTGTACGCAGCGGCCCAGCAGTATATGATCGCTGACTGGCTGGCCGCGTCCGTCCAGGAATGTCAGGAATATCCATGGGTTTCCTCCTGCTCCTCCGAGAGGGGGTTGTTTGGCGAACTGAATTGTCTGTCCTGCTGGGATTAGTACGACGCTTACAGCTGTGGGCTGTGTATTCTGGTGGGGTCCTCCGACTCGGTTGTCGTTGTTGCTGAAGATGATGTTGGCGTTGATCCCGGTGAGTGACATTTGTCCGGTGAGGCTTATGGTCGAGCCGTGGTTGTCGCAGCTTCCGGCGGAGACCTGGGTTGTAGCGGTTGCTGGAATGGAAAGGTCAACAGATGTGCTGAAGAGTCCTTGGACGCAGCGTCCGAGGATGATTGTGTTGGATAGTGGGTTGTTGTGGTTGTCTACGAACTGGATTGATATGAAGGGATTTCCGCCAGTTCCGCCTAGGACGGGCTGTTTGGGTATTGTCACGCTTTGGCCTGCGGGTATCACAGTTGCTGTTGCGGTGGATTCGACTGTGAATGTGTGGGTTCCGGCGAGGTTGTTTTCGAACAAGAGTTGGACGCCGATTCCTCCGACGGTCATTGCTCCTTGAAGGGTGATCTGTGGTCCGGGAGAGTTGTCGCAGCCGGATGTGGTCATTGAGGTCTGGACGTTTACGGGTGTCTGGAAGGTTGTGCTGGCTGTTGTTGTTGCGTGGGCAACGCTGGTTATGCCGAGAATGGCTATCACCAGTGCCGCGATTGTTGTCTTTTTCAACATGTTTTTCGAAAAAAACTCTCTCAGAAGAGTTACTATATCATTCAACAGATTTGAACAGGCAGAAAGATTGGATGAGACTACGAGAGATCTCGGAGGCTTGCGCTAGAAATATTCCGAGCACCTGCTTCAGTGGATGTTCTTTGTCCTGGACGGTGCGCGGGTATGGCTGGGTCTATGTTTGGGAACAATTACGGCGCGTTTGTCGGGTCCCAGGAGTTGCGAAAGTTCTCGTTTAGCGAGTCGAGTATCCTCATGTCGTCGTTTGTGAGGTTGTAGTCGAACACCTGGCTGTTCTCTTTGATCCTCTCTTCTCTGACTGACTTTGGTATGGTTACGAGGTTGTGTTGGAGACTCCAGCGTATCAATACCTGAGCCGGGGTCTTGTCGTGTCTTTTGGCGATCTGCTGGATTTTTTGATGGTTGAGCTTTTCGCCCTGGGTCAACGGGCTGTATGCTTCAACCTGGATCTTGTTCTTCTCGCAGTAGTCTAGGAGTTGTTTCTGGTAGAGGAAGGGGCTGAACTCCACCTGGTTTACCATCGGAGCGATTTCCGATTTGTCAAATAGCTCTGTTAGATGCTGGATTGTGTAGTTGCTGACACCGATGGATCGACATTTTCCATCTCTCAAGAGCTGTGTGAGTGCTTGCCAGCTCTCGTTTCTGATTTCTGGGACAGGCCAGTGAATTAGGTAGAGGTCGAGATATTTCAGTCCGAGTCTTTTGAGGCTCTCATCGCAAGCACGGAGAGCAGATTCGTATCCGTGATCGCTGTTCCAGAGCTTGGTTGTTATGAACACGTCTTCGCGTCTGATGCCGCTCTTGCGGAGGGCGGTGCCGACGTCTGATTCGTTATTGTAGATCCGTGCAGTGTCGATGTGGCGGTAGCCTATCTTCAATGCGTACTCCACAGCTCTCTGGGTCGTCTGTCCGGGAGGCGATTGGTAGACTCCGAGGCCGAGGCGTGGAATCATGACTCCGTTGTTGAGTTTGGCAACCGGCTCGACTGTGGCTTGCATGTTGTTGGCAATGTTCACGGTTCCACTTCAACTTTAATTCCGGAGAAATTCCCCGAGGAGGCGTTCTTGGAAAAACCGTTCATGTAAGTGTAGGGGTTAGTTTCACCTGCGTCCGGCGGGGGCCGCTCTCTCACACGGGGGTCCTGCAAAAGTTATACGAATTTATTTTCCAGATCCTCTTTCTGTCTGAAACCGATTCGGGCTTGTTTTCTTGAGGAAGCGGTGTTCTGGGCTTGTCTCGGGTTTCTCGATACCCGTGTGTTCCCCTTGGGATCAGCGTGGATTTTCCCGTTCTGGAAATCGTCGGCTTGGATCCGAAATCAGGGCTGAAAATGGGCTTATCGGGCTATGCTTTGCCGCGAATAAACCTGTTCGCCGCAGTTGGCGCCAGCGCTCCTTTCCCACTGCAAACGCCCTTGTGAATCTTCTCATAGAAGAAACGATCAAAGGTCTCCCCACACTTCTCACATGTCACCTTTCGAGACTGGTGAGTGGACTTGAACGGGGACTTCTTCATCGGAGCGTTGCCCATTATCGGTCTTCTTACTGGTGGGCACCGTATCCTCTAAATCTTACGCGAGGCGCGTCGAGACTCGACCCGGCACAAGGAGCTAACGAGCGATTCTTACTGCGAGGCTGAGGGGTTTTTTTAGGATCGGAGGGCTGATCGATTGAGGGGGTCCGGAGGATAAGGGATGAGATTGAAAAGAGAGTGAGAAAGACTGCACAAGAAGAAGGACTGGCGACTGGACCCTAGCCATCGAAACTTGCAGCTGTAGAAAATTTCGATGACCATTTGAACAAAGAGAGAAGATCATGAGTTCCGTATCTCAAATCCGGATCAGGGCGCGGCTGGCCAAGCCTCCGGAATATGTACTGGTAAAATTTCCCCGTTATGAGCGAGAGTTCTTTCAGGGCTACGCCAATTTCATACTGAAACTGATCCTGTCCAGCGAGATCAGAGAATTATTGAGTACGCTTGTTTCCTCAGAGGGAATTCGCTCAGACCGATCGATTGATCTGCGTGTAATGATCTTTCCAGCAAAACAGCTGAGACGGCAACCCTCCAGAATACTATATGGAAGCTACAGTCATTCTCTCGCGCAGATCAGCCTCTACCCACTGAGGATCAGCAAAGACAGGATTCGGAAAGAAGGAACAGAACTGTTCGCGACTTCTCTTATCCAGCTGACCCTTGCACAGAGGAAGCTTGTAGGAGAAATAGCAACCGCAGCGATTTCAACTCTTACCCATGAGGTGTTACACGTGAAGTTCCAGCAGAGAAGCCTTGCCCGGTATGTCGAGGAGGGGATGGTGCAAAGATTGGAGAAAACGTACATGAGACAATGGGCAGACAAACTTGATGTGGTCCTCAAATCCCAGTTTCAATCAAGCGAGTCATATGTTGCGGAGGCCATCGGCCGGTAGCCTGTCCAGGATGGGCGAAAACGATCTCGACGGCAACCCCATAGTATCGTACCCCATCTATTGTATACTTGAAGGATGACTAAATGGAAGTTCTGACGACCAGAATCCCGGAAGACCTTCTCAAGGACATTCAGCAGATAGAGAAAGAGAGGTCCGAGAGAGCCGAGGTGGTGCGGAAGCTGCTTGACACGGCGGTGCAAGAATGGAAGATGACTAAGGCGCTCAAAATGATATCAGAGGGACGATGGACTGTCAGGCGTGCGACCAGACTTGCCGGAACCACCTACCATGAGATTCTGGTGATGATGACAGACCGAGGCGTCGACTCGGGCCCAGCACTGAGGGACTTGAGGGACGCCCTTGATCACAGTTGATTCAGCCCCTCCTATCTATATGAGCAAGTCTTAGCCGAAGCGGTGCACATGATGAGGGTCGCACCTAGATCACGGGCTTGATCCAATCCCTTTCGATTGAAACCCATTTGTTTCTCAGGAGTTTCAAGGAGTGAGCTATCATATCTGGTGAGGCTCAGCGTCCGCGGCCGCGCATCCAGTCCCTATCCGACCTAATCTTCGGGCTCGCCCTATCTATCGGCGCGCTCAACCTGATTGCGAACAGGCCGAATGATACGCAGGCACTGTTCGGGAATATTGCCACGTTTGGCTTCAGCTTTCTCATCCTGATCTTCGTCTGGTTCCGCTACACCGAAACTATGTCGGTTCTGCCGGTTGAAACAGGTAGGACCCGCTCGCTAAACACAATAATGCTCTTGCTCGTCGCCATCGAACCATACCTGTTCAACCAGCTCTCGTTCGGCTTGAATGCGGTAGCCTCTTCGCGCCTTCCGCAAGATGTTGCGTCTGCGACCTATGGCCTCGACCTAGGTGCGATCTGGATAATTCTAGCAGCTTTCACGCACGTCCTAACCATAGAGGAGAGGAATCTGGTCGCGCCGGATCTAGTTCACAAGTACCGGCTGATGAGGAACCTTGAGATAATCGTTGCGGCAATCTTCTTCGTATCGCTTCTCCCCCAGTTCTGGACCACCCTGATAGGCGGCACGAGCCTGAGGTATGTATTGTGGGGTCTGACGTTTTTCGTTCGACGCACGGGAAACCTCTATTCCCGACTGGTTTCAAAAAGGACGAAATCATGATTAGCGAAGCGACTTTCGGGGGAAAAACTGTCTGAAAGGGAGAAGGAGCGCCAGAAGCGATACAATGGTGAACACTGTAGCGAGATAAATCACCATGATGGACCCGGTAAGCGCGTACACATTGAGCTGGGCCGCGAGTATGCCAATCGGCATGGACCATGATACGTACCATGCCCATTTTTCGCCCTTCCTGTAGCCTGTCAGGGAAACAACCATTCCAAAAACGGCAAGGCCGACGCCGGAAATACCGTCATCGACTAGAGCGGAACCCAGAAAATTTGCGAACTTGGGATTCGAGGAAACTAGCTGGCTCCAAGTCGCCCCGGTGACGGCCTGTATCGGCGTTTGCGCCCCTAGAAGGCACGCAATGCAGAGATCCTGCAGACTGGGAAGAAAGTCGCGCGCAGACAGGACTAGGTGAAGTGCCCAAAAGACGAAGAGAATAGCCCACCCATATTTTTCGTACCCCTTGATGGACCCAACGGCTACCATGCAGATTTTCGGGCAGGGCACCCACGCTTAAGCTTCTCCGCCAGCTGTTGATTCTGTAAAGGTCCAAGACTACCGCGCTCTTCCCGAACTGCCAGGATCGAGCTAACGCCTCGCCAAACCTTTTTCTTGTCGTAATTCAACACCGCTCCCCAGTGAAGTGTTTAGTCGTTGAAGTCAGCTGAGAAACCGGATTCTTGGTGGGAGAGGGCTAACAAGAAGCTCGCGGAATCAACACTCAAAACCAGATTCACGCTGAACAAGGACGGGAGAGTCGAGGTCAACCCCCCAGTCCTTCCAGCCGACTACGAGGAGACGCGATTGCTCTTCGAGATAGTGGACGACGTTTTCTCGATGCTCGAAGAGGAAGCTGAAGAAGCAGAACTAGACCAACCCGACAGCTAGATCTTGCGCACTGTCTAAATACGCGGATTCCCATTCTCTTCTCCGGATATCGTGTACCGATCTGACTTATTGCGTGTCGTCTATTTCTTCGCACTCGTTTCCCTAGTTCTTTCTGCTTCGATCCTTTCCACCCGTGCGACTACGTCGTATCTTCCTGCCGTTGACCCTGGGCAATTTGCCCAGTACAAGGTTCTCAAGGATTCCTGCCACTCGTCGATCTCCTCAGTCTGCCAGTCGTTCGGGGCTAGCCTGAACAGCCTGAATGATACCGCGTATGCCGCGGTTCAGGTAGTTGGGATATCTGGGCAAACGGGGGTTATCCTGGAACTCATCTCGATATACAAGAATGGAACAGGCGCTCATGCAGGAGCGCTCGTGAACGTGGCGACGGGGGAGTCTAACATTACGGCTTTCTCTCTTGGTGCTAGAGATTATTTCTTGCTGGCGGGAGGCCTTGCAGCTCCTGAGCAAATTTGGTATACTCTCTCCGCTCCCACATTTAACAAGACGATAAATGAGATGGTCCTAGGCTCTCCGAGAAACATAAACTTCCTCAACTATTCTGCGCCAGGATCCTACCTAGGAGTCTCCTATCTGGAACATGCGGGTTTTGCATTCGACCAATCCTCAGGCTTTCTGATCGAGATCAACTTCTCCCTTAGAACTATAATTACCGGGATCGCGGAGATCGATTTTGCGATCGCTATGGTCGACAATAATGTTTGGAGGAACGCTCACATTCCAGATTTTGATCTTGGCGCTCTTCCGACAAGTGTGAATAGTGCTGCGAACACTTTTGGCAATTCAACTATTACCCTCCACCGGCTGTACGGGTTCACTGCGACCGTTAAACTCTCAGCTAGGTCATCCGCTAGCGGCATTTCCTGTTCCTTTTCCGCAAACAGTCTCCAGAACGGTAGTTCGGATACGTCGATTCTCTCGTGCAAGGGTTCCTCGGGAACTTACACTGTCCGGGTCGAGGGCGATGGAGGATACTCTGTGCATAATACGTCGATCAGTGTCACGGTGATTGCTGCCCCGATTCAACCTGCTAGCATTCTCTCGATGCCTCTACTCTATGGCGGAATAGGCGTTGCCACCTTAGTCGCGGTACTGTCCGCCTTTCTCTTGCTGAGAAGGAAGCCGGCCGAGGCTGTAGTCGCACATAACGAAGCGCCAACTCCTGCAATCTAGCGTAGAGCCGCTCTTGCCTGGGACTTGACGACGGTCACACGTGATTAAAGACCGGGCGGGGACGACATGGTCGAAGGGGAGAGGTCTTGGCTTCTACCGGACGCTTTGGATGGTTCCTAATCGGCGTGATACTCGGCGCGATAATACTCGAACTCTTCAATGCCACTGTTAGATTTGTTCCTCGCTGGCTTGGTGCCGCAACAGTGGTTGTTGGATTCCTGATCCATTTCGTCGCCTGGTTCGGCCTAATGCTCGCAGTAGCAGGGGTCCTCGGATCGCGAATCATAAGAAAAGACCAGATGAACTACTCCCTCATCGGCTTCGGCGCGATCATTGTGACCCTAGAACTGTGGTTGTCCATACCTTTCGCGTAAAACAGGGTCCGAACTGACCAATCAAGCGTTTCTTTGTCGTCCGACGTGAGTGTCCAGGAATCTTGCTGCTCGCTTGATCGAGTCTATCTCGTTCTCTCGTCGCACGAATCCATGGCCTTCATTTTCGTAAATCTTGACCTCGACTGTTATCCCGTTTTTCCGGGCTGCTTCTGCCATCTGTTGTGTTTCTTCTACGGGGCATCGGATGTCGTGTTGGCCGGCGAGTAGGAGGAGGGGTGCACGAATCTTGTCGGCGAAGAATATTGGCGAGCGGTCACGCCAGAGCTCGCGATCAGTTATGGGATTACCCATGAGCCATTCGTCATTCTTCTGGAGGACCGGGTCCTCGTTCTCGTGGGCCGTGAACCAGTTGGCGAGGGGGACGATACTGACTCCGGCAGCCCATATCTCCGGGGTCTTAGTCAGCGCCATCAAGGTGAGGTATCCTCCCCAGGACCCGCCCATTACCGCGACTCTCTTTGGATCAACATAACCGGTGGTTTTGAGATAGTCGACGGCTGCGACGAGGTCGTTGAGATCGCCTTTGCCAGCGTCTTTGCGTAGGGATTCCATGTATTCGCGTCCGAACCCTGTTGATCCGCGGTAGTTTGGAGCGATGACGAGGTAACCGTGACTCGTCAGGTATTGGATGTTGGGGTACCAGCTGTTGTAGTGTTGCCACTGGGGTCCGCCGTGGGGATAGACGATTGCCGGGTGGGATCTGTCGGGTTTGATGTTGGCGGGGATGTAGAGGAAGCTGGAGATCGGGGTCTGGTCCTGGGCTGGATATACGACGAGGTGGGGTTGGACGAAGTTGTCCTGGTTTAATCCTCCGACTAGCGAGTAGGTGATTTGTTTGAGGGTGCGGGCTTTGAGATCGTAGACCCAGATATCATGGGGACTGTCGCCGGACCCGTGTATTATAGCGAGCTGTTTGCCGTCGGGGGAGAAGCGAGCAGCGCGGACGACTCCATGGCCGGGAGGTATCTCTTCTTGCTCGCCTTTCAGATCGCGGATGTAGAGGTGGAGGTTGCCTGCCTGGTTGACAATGTACGCGTACTTATCTTCGGCTGGGCTGGTGTCGACGAGCTGGCTGTCCCAGTCCTGGAGGGTCAGCCATTGGAATTCCGGGTTCTCTTTGAGATCGAGGAGGGCGACAGCGTCTATTCCCTTGTCGTTCGCGTTGCTCGTAACGTATACTCGACGGTTGTCGCGGGTCCAGCCACCGACGATGCTGGTGGAACGATCGTCTATCGCGGCGAGCACTGTCTCGCGTCCTGTCTCCATATCGTGGACGCTGACGCCAGCGTACTGGTAGTTTCTTGTTCTGGAAAAAGCGAGTTTTTTCCCGTCGAGGCTCGGCTCGAGGGCTTCGCAGTCACCTGTATCGCTGCTGATGATCTTCTTTACAGTCCCAGTCGCGAGGTCATGTTGGAAGATGGGGTAGGTTCCGGGTATGTCTCGCTCTGCTGCGTAGAATAGAGATCTACCATCGGGATTCCATTTCATGTCTCTATGACCGATCTTCTCGGTCACCGTGATATTCCGGGTAGTGTACTCTGTCAGATCGAGCAGGTAGAGGTTGGGTTTCTCGTCGCCCTGAGAGTCTTGCGAGTACAGGATATGGCGACCGTCGGGCGAGGGATCCCAGAGATCGTTTCTCTCATCGCTGACTGTAAGCTGGACGGGCCAACCGCCAGAGCTCGGGACACGCCAGATATTGTATCTGCCGGTAATATTCGTCTCGAAATAGAGATGCTCACCGTCAACAGACCAGCGAAGAGTGAACATGGAACGCGTATAGTAGAGAGTGTCAATATCCAAAGGACGATAAGCCGGGCTGGACGGGCTAGTGATAGAGTCGCTGGCCAGTTTGGCAGCGGGGGTGGGGATCATTTGATCGGTGAGGTTAATCCGGAATAATTAGAACTATCGGAGGTCTTTCTGAAGGCGCTCAATTCTCTGGCCCACGGTGGGCCGAAGATGCAGACGTTTCAGCGGATATCCCGTAGCGGAGATTGTCTGTCCGTATTTTGTGAGGGTTGCTAGAAGCACAGCTCTTCCAACCTTTTCTGCTGCTTGCCTGTCCGCGGCGTAGAAGAGACTTCTCCAACGTCTTCTGACGTACAGCACGATTACTGGGATATAGAGCAGCAAGATAACGAGGTTTGCGAGGTTGAGTTCTCGAACATATTCTGGCTGAGAAGAACGTATTATCTGAATCGCATCAAATCCTACTAAACTAAACCCGATGGCGAGCGGTAGGAATACACGCAGGGCGTAATCGCGGATCGGATCGCGCAATAGAAAATAATCGTAAATAATTGACGGTGCCAGTACTGGCTTCCAGTCTTCAGCTGTCAACCGGCCCCTCATGCTCCGAGGCAGCCTCACCTCTCCAAGCTTGACCACTACAAGGTCAGGGCTCATGCCATCATCCCAGACGACTGTATCCGGCTCAGGCTTGGTTATCCCGAGCTGTCTGAATAGTTCGACAGCGAATTTCAGAATCATCTCATCATCTGGACCCGCGGAGGCGTCCGGCATGGATGGCACTGTCTGTTTCTGGTATCTCTGAGTATAAGTGGCTGGGGTCTAGTGCTATTTCTTGTAGCTTGTCCCTAGGCAGACGAGTGTGAAGCCAACCGGCTAACGTGAGAATAGCAATAGAGAGCCCAACCCAGAATAGATAATCCAGTACGACCTCCAGTGGGTCGTAGGCAACGCAGCCCAACGGACTTCCTGGGCCAAAGCAACCTGGAATTACATACGTCACCGAAAACGGAAATCCACGTGAGGCTGAATAAGGATTCGAAGCAACCTGGACACTTACCCCTAGAAGAATGGGCGCTACTCCGAGGGCAATCGCTAGATTCCGGACGAATCGGCGCAAGCGATTCTGCATATGGGAATATATCGGGTTCGTGATACCTGGTGTCCTCCAGACACGCCACACCATGAGGGATACTCCTGCTCCGACAGGGATGAGGGAGCCGGTCATGTAGGTCAAGTCGATTGCAAACGGAAAGAGGAGGAAGAAGACTACTAGGTTGAAGATCCACCGAGCACGCTTCTCCTCAGCCTCATCATCCAGCATGTCCCTGGTATGCTCGGACAAGTCACGTAGCTAGATAGCAGCTCGAATATTAATCGCTATATGACGTCTCATTCTGGACGTCGACTAAAGCTCCAAGGCTGCTCTTGGGTCATTTCTTGTTGCGTGTCTTCTTCGTGGGGGGTTTTCCTTGCCACTCGATGACCAGTCTGGGCTTGACCGCGATGGGTGGAGGTGGTATGGGCACGAAGGGCATTGGGTGCTTTAGTCTCTCATTCTCCTTCGACTTTGCCTCGGGTCTAATTCGAATTATCTCGAAAGTGTCTGCTCTAGCTAGGACATTGTACTCGGATAGGTGGTTGGTGTGGAGGAATTTGCGGAGAAGAAACTTGACCCTCTTGTTAGTCAGACGGGTGATCTCGATCCTCTTTCCGCCCCGGCTAGCTTTCCGTTGGAGGCGGACCTCATGAACTCTAATAGGGAGGAGAATTGCTTGTTTTCAAGATCGTTAGTCAGGATCTTTGTCAAACCGGTTCAGTCGCCTGCCGTCCATCGATCGTACCTAGGTGGACGAATTCAATAGGTCTCGATTTTTAGACCCGGGATTCTCCTGAAATCTTGAGCGTTTCTAGTGACTAGCGCCAGCTTCAGGGTTAGAGCGGTTGATGCGATATAAAGATCGTTGAGGCCAGGAGTCTCCCCGCGCCGTTGCATCTGGGCTTGAACCTTTGAGCTTTCCTCCACAATCTCCGCTGTCAGAGGTATCGTCTGATAGGGAATCATATCTCGGCGAGCCTTTTCCAACTGATCTTGAATCTCCTTAGGACCTGTGTAGGCGAGGTGGACTCCGAGCAGGTACTCGTGAACTGTTATGACGGAGATTGCGGCAAAGCTTTCTTCTTCATCAACGGTCTTGGCGAGTCTCGCCGCTCCAGGGTCTCCGTTGACAAGGTCAATAATGAAAGTGGTGTCGAAGAGTCTCAGGAGAGTGTCTTCCGTAGCTTCTTGCGTGTTTCAGCCTCGGCATTCCGGATGACTGCCCGGGCTCTCTCCCAGTCTTCCTTCGAGATAGTCTTGCTCCCCACAGTGTCGCTGAGCTTTAGCGGGCGCTTCATGCCTCGTCTTATGACGTCGGAGAAGCTTTCCCCGGGCAGCTTTGCCCTGCTGAGGAGCTGGTACACGTCATCGGAGATGGCTATGGTCTTGGCCATGACTAACAAAAAGAGAGAGTTTCCTATATATGCATAGCTATACAAAGAGCCAAGGCCGAGCATCCTACCGCGTCCACGGCGGAAAAGTCGCTGACCGAATCAAAAACCATAGACGCGGCTGACAGTAAACGCCGCCTCGGTAACGGTACAAGCTAACCCGCCCCTGCAGCGTCACTTTCTCTTTGATGAAAAAAGTTTCGGAGGTGGTTGTCTTCGTCGTGTGAAGCCTCAAGCTTTTTCGGATAGCAGGACTTTTCCGTGTTTGACTATTTCTCTTGCGAAGCTGGAATGGGTTTTCACCATCTTATCCCACTCTTCTGTGCTGTATGCAAAGGGTTGAAGGTCCAGCCCTAGCACTGTGTCTTTTAGCATGGCGAATCTTTTGCCTGGGTCGCTGGGGAGATTGTCGGCGATGATGGCTAAGTCGATGTCGCTGCCTGGCGAGTAGTTGTCTTGGGCGTAGGAGCCGAAGAGGATTGCCTGGTGGACTTTGACTTGAGTGCTGATCCGCTTCAGGTAGTGTTGGAGGGCGGTCTCAACCTTTTTTCTCGGTATGGCGTATTCGATCCTCACAGTACTGTTGGATCTTTTCGGCAATCCGTAACGC
>Ga0209237_1000348_pt1 | contig 25500 bp, 30 predicted proteins | sample GraSoi013_1_40cm_2_FD_185820 | JGI IMG/M metagenome (GOLD analysis project Ga0209237, IMG submission 185820) | Grasslands soil microbial communities from the Angelo Coastal Reserve, California, USA - Sample 10_02_2013_1_40cm (SPAdes) (version 2) | ecosystem: Environmental > Terrestrial > Soil >...
CCGACGTCATCGACCTCTATTATCAGCACCGGGTCGACCCGAACGTGCCGATCGAAGACGTGGCGGGAACGGTCAAGGAATTGATTGCGCAAGGCAAGGTGAAGCACTTCGGCATGTCTGAAGCAGGCGTGCGCACGATCCGCCGCGCGCACGCCGTCCAGCAGGTCACCGCGGTCCAGAGCGAGTACTCGTTGTGGTGGAGACGCCCTGAAGAAGAGCTGCTGCCAACCCTGGAGGAGCTCGGCATCGGGTTCGTGCCATTCAGTCCCCTCGGCAAGGGCTTCCTGACGGGCACGATCGACGACAAGACGGCGTTCGTGAGCTCCGATTTCCGCAACATCGTGCCGCGGTTCACGCCTGAGGCGCGTAAGGCGAATCAGACCATCGTGGATGTCCTGCGGAACATTGCGGCAAGAAAGCAGGCGACACCAGCGCAGATCGCCCTCGCTTGGCTGCTCGCCCGGAAGTCATGGATCGTGCCAATCCCGGGCACGACCAAACTGGCGCGCCTGGAAGAAAACATTGGCGCAGCGGCAATCCGGCTGACCTCCGATGATCTCCGTGAGATCGAGAGCGCCGCGTCACACATCACGATCCAGGGGGCGCGCTACCCCGAACACCTGGAGCAAAGGACCGGTCTCTGACATGCAAGTTGGCATTCTGGGTTCGGGATTGATGGGCGGCAAGCTCGGAACAATCTTTGCGCGCGCCGGACATGAGGTGGTGTTCAGCTACGCCCGCAGCGAGCAGAAGCTCAAGAGGCTCGCACGGGACGCCAAGGGCAAGTCGCAGGCCGGCACACCGCGAGAGGCCGCGCAGGAAGCGGACGCGGTACTGCTGGCCGTGCACTGGTCCCGAGTCGACGACGTGTTGAAACAGGCAGGCGATGTGTCGGGCAAGGTCATCGTGAGCTGCTCGCTCCCGATGAATGCCGACGATACCGGCCTGGTGATCGCCCACACCTCCTCCGGTGCAGAGGAGCTTGCAAAGAAGGTTCCCAAGGCTCGGGTCGTCTCCGCTTTCAACACGGTGCCGAGCGAGGTGCTGTTTGGTGTCTTCGAGGCTCGGCGCAAAGCCAGTAGACCAAGCCTCATCTACTGCGGGGACGACGCGAGCGGCAAAAAGATCGCCGTTGAGCTGATCCGCGACGTGGGGTTCGATCCGGTGGACGCTGGGCCCTTACGGATCGCCCGCTACACGGAGCCGTTCGCGCTGCTCGTCGCACAGCTCGCGTACGAGGGTGACGGAGGTCCGGAACTCGCGTACCGCTTCGAGCGGGTCGGGAGGAAGGGATAGAGGCGCTGAAACACGACGGCCAGCGCTGACGGGCGCCGGCCGTGCGGGATTGCGAATCGAGAGTTCAGGCAACCCTGGCTCTTGGTCGCACCACGAGCGCAACCCGCGCGCCGGCGTGACCGAGCATCTCGACTAGAGTGTCGATGCTGAACCGCTCGATCTTTCCCCGCACCAGGTCGCTCACCCGGGGCTGCGACACACGAAACAACGCCGCGGCCTGCCCTTGCGTCAGACCGCGATCGCGGATCAGCCGCTCAAGCCGCACCATCAGCTCGGCTCGTAGCTTCAGGTGCTCGGCCTCCTGAGAGGGGAAGCCTAGGTCACGGAACACGTTGCCAGAGCTCCGGCGAATCCCTCGAGCCATTCCTACCTCCTATCGTGCCGCCGGACCCTCATGACCGCCGCGAGCCGCAATAGATGGGCCGGACGGTCACGGTCGAGTATATAAGTACTTATATGGCACCGCAAGCCCGGCAGGCGAACGGGCCAAGAGTGAGTCGGCGCCGTCAACCGGCACGATCCCGCACGTGGCGTTCGTCGACGGGAGTTTCCTGCAGGAGCTCACCGGTGCCGGCACGGACGACCACCCGTACGGCGACATCCGCGCCGGCGAGGCGATGATGAACCGCATCTATACGGCGGTGACGCAGAGCCCCGCGTGGAGGAGCACGGTCCTCGTCATCAACTTCGACGAATGGGGAGGATTCTTCGACCACGTCCCACCACCGGTGGCGCCGATTCCTCCGGCCGACCAGGCGGCGGGAAACGCCGATGGCCGGCTCGGCTTCCGCACGCCCACCCTGCTCGTCTCACCCTTCGCGCTCCGGACGCATACGTCCCACGTCGTGTACGACCACACGTCCGTGCTGCGGATGATCGAGTGGCGCTGGGGCCTGGACCCCCTCACCGTACGCGACGCGACGGCCAACAACCTGGCCGATGAGCTCGACTTCACGCAGGTCGATCCCGCCCCTCCGCCGGTCTACTCCGTCCCCGCCGTGACCGGGGCGGTGTGTCCCCCGCGGCTCCCGGGTCTCGCGGCACCGGCCCTGCGGCGGCCGCCCACAACCAGGGCCGGCAGGTCCGGTCGGACCCGGTGGGTCTCGAGCCACTGCGTGGCGTCCCGTTCGGCGCCCCCGGCCGCCACGATGACGGCCACCGTCTCGGGCGACGAGGTGACGGCGTCGGCAGGGCCGACGAGGTCGATCGCCGTGTCCAAGTCCAGGGCGAGGTCATTCCAGAATCCCTGGAACGCCTGAGACAGCGTGATCACGCTGAGTCGCGACACGGCAATACCTCCTCAGCCACACAGTTGCCCCCGCGGCCCTTCGCCAGGTACAGCGCCCGATCGGCCGCGGCAATGAGCCAGGCTTCCGAAGGAGACGACGCGGCGAGGGAGAGGTCGGCCAGGCCGCCACTCACCGTCACCTTGATCGAGGCATCGGACGCCCCCACATTCGCGCAAATCCGTTCGGCGACGAATCGCGCGGCCCGGGCGTCGGTATCGGGCAGGATGACGGCGAATTCGTCGCCCCCGTAGCGGGATGCGATGTCGGAACTACGCAGGCTGTCCCTGATCGCGCCGGCCACGCGGGCGAGCAGCTCGTCCCCCGCTTGATGCCCCCACCGGTCGTTCACTGCCTTGAGCTGGTCGACGTCCAGCAGCAGCAGCGTGAGCCGCGACTTGTAGCGTAGGCAGCGAGCGGCTTCCCGTTTGAGCGTCGCTTCGAAGTGATACCGGTTGAAGAGCCCGGTCAGCGGATCGGTCACCGAGCGGTGCTCGAGAACCTCGAGAATCTCATGCTCGACGATCGTCGGAGCGACCAAGTCCCCGCTGATATTGAGCAGGTAATCGAGCGCCGCGACCGACAGGCCGACATTGCGCCCGAGCCGGGCGCTGAGCTCGCCCTGATGCGCGGCGATCGCCACGGCACGGTCCGCCGCTTCGCTCTCATTGAACTGCGCATGGGGAAACAATCGCCCGAGGGGAACCGGCTCCGGGTGGCGCGCCACCCGTTCGGTCACCGTGCCGAGCCAAAACCCGCGGCTTGGGTGGTCACGGCTGTCAGCCCCGCGCTGGGACGCGGCCCGGCGCTCCGCGCCCGAGCGCCGGTCGACGCCGCTGCGCCGATCGAGACCGCGGCGGTGTTCCGCGCCCGGGCTCAGGGACATGCGACATTTTCCCGCTTGACAGAGGCCTGCATGCGCGACACCTTAGGACAGTTACGGCAGACTACTGGGCCATTACTAGGCCGATATAGTCGCTAATCTGGAGTCGCATTGTTATCTGTCAAGTCCAGAAAAGGATCCGAACTGGGTCCGGTAGGTGAACGGCTCGCCATCCTACTGCGGGTTTTTAGTCCCTGGGAAGGCATCTCGTTGACCTATCGGCAGTTCGCTGCCGAGCTCGGGCGGCCGATCACCGCAGCCGCCGTGAAGAAGTGGCCGCAGCGCAAGCACTTTCCGGCGGAGGCCGCCCGGCTGATCGTGATGAGGGCGCGCGATCGCGGGATTGGCGCCGTGACGCTGGAATGGGTGTTGTTCGGGGACGGACGCGGGCCGCAGCAGGAACCGCTCGCAAGCCTGGCGTCGGATCGCCCGGCGTTCCCGACCGCCGGCCAGGAGCCCCAGGGCCGAGTCCCCGCCGCTATCGCCGAGGCCCTGCAGGCGGACTTGAGCCATAACGAGTTCGGCCAGTGGTCCTCGATCGAAGTGCAGCGGACGGTGCTCTGGGGGCTCAAGGACCTGGCCCGGCGACTGCGCACGCTACGCTTCGATATGGGGAAGACGTTCGAGCTGACGGACGAGTGGGCCGGGAACATCGGCCTGCCCGTGCGTTCGGCGGAGCGGGCTTCGGAGGAGCCAGGCTAAAACTCCTTCGAGCGCCGCCGGTTCTGCGGTCGGCCTAGAAGCAGGACCGGAGTCGGCGCAAGCCTTCCGAGATGTGCGTGGTGGCGATCGCTCCGTAACCGAGCAGGAGTCCTGCCCGACGTGCCCCCTCCACAGGGAACCGCGACAGCTCCTGCACCTCCACGCCGACGTCGGACGCGCGCCGGGCGACGGCTCCGATTTGCGCGGGCGACGCGCGGCGCGTAGCGAATGGCTTCAACCGCTCCGTCGTCCACCTGGCCAACCACGACGTCACCGTCCGTTATTGCCGAGCCGGCGCTGCGCACGGATGACGACAACCACCTTGACCTCCTCCATCGTACCGGGCACCCTTCTCCGTCCGTGTCCGAGAGAGGCCGCAATGCTGCTGCTCGCAGTTTTCTTAGCCGTACAGACACCTGTCGATTCTGTTGCACTCGTGACGCGCGACATCCCCAGTTTCTGGCGCGCCTACGATCTCGCTGCGGGCAAGGATAGCGTCGAGCGGACGCGCATCTTCCGGACGGTGTACCTCCAGCCCGGCTCCCCGGGATTACGCGACTGGATGCGTGTGCGCCTGATGAACCGAGACACTGTGCGAGCGCGGATGAGCGCGTCCGGATGGACCACCGTTCGGCTGGACTCGCTGAGTCGCGACTCCCTCGAACGCGCGAGCGCGCCGTTCGCAGAGCAGTCGGCCGCCGAGGAGCTGCTCCACGCGCTGCGCGCGTACCCCCGCTATTACGCGGCCGTGCGCGCGAGGACGCTCGCGGTCGATACCAACTCCGCCATCAGGCAGGGCATCCGCCAGGGTCTCGCGAAACTCGCCGAGCTCTATCCCGCAGCCCGCTTTCCCAACATCTACTTCCTGATCGGCACCCTCTCGACCGGCGGCACCATTTCGCGGAGCGGCATGCTCATTGGGACAGAGCAGTCCGCGAGCGGCCCCGATACGCCGCTCGACGAGCTCCCCGCCTGGGCGCAGAAGGGCTTCCCCACGCATCGTTTCGAATCGCTCGTTGGCCTCGTCGTGCACGAGGCGGTGCACACCCAGCAGAAGTCCATGCCCCCGGGCCAGCACGACACGCTCCTGCGCCACGCGCTCGGCGAAGGCATCGCCGATTTCCTCTCCGAGCTCGCGGTGGGACCGTGGGCGGCGAACACGCCGCGCCAGATCTACGGGCGCGCGCATCAGCACGACGTCTGGGTGGACTTCCAGGACGAAATGGAAATGGCCAGTGATTCGATAATCCGCACGTGGATGTACAACGGCATGGTGCCGCCGGACAAGAATCACGGCGCGGTCGACATCGGCTACTGGGTGGGATATCGCATCGCCGCTGCCTATTACGCGCGCGCCGCCGACAAACGCGCGGCTGTGCGTGAGCTGCTCGAGTTACGTGATCCGGTCGCGGTCCTGCGCGAGAGCGGCTACGCGCCTTAAGACTCGCGATGCGATTCATGAAGACGACCATTGCCGACGTGCCATTCACAGAAACCAACGAGTTAAAGGAGAGAAGAGCGATGACGAAGCACAAAACCGGGACACATGAAGAGTGGCGTGCAGCCCGGCTCACGCTGCTCAAGGCGGAGAAGGACCTAACGCGGAAGAGCGACGAGCTGGCGCGGCGACGGCAAGAGCTGCCGTGGGTCCGGATCGACAAGCAGTACCGCTTCGACACCGACGAGGGGAAGGCCTCGCTGGCAGACCTCTTCCGGGGACGCTCGCAGCTCCTCGTCTACCACTTCATGTTCGGGCCCGACTACACGGCGGGGTGTCCGTCCTGCTCGGCGATCGCGGACGGGTTCGACGGCTCCGTCGTCCACCTGGCCAACCACGACGTCACGCTTGCGGCGGTGTCGCGGGCGCCTGTCGCGAAGCTGCAGGCGTACAAGCGGCGGATGGGGTGGACGTTTCCCTGGGCGTCCTCGCTCGGCAGCGATTTCAACTTCGACTTCTACGTCTGGTTCAGCGAGGAGCAACAGCGCGAGGGGAGCATCGAATACAACTACCGGCGCGGCGGCCACGCGATGGACGCGACGTCGGTCCCGGAGCCTGTCGCCGAGCTCGCGGCCACTGTCGGAACCGACGCGGCCACGTACACGCGCGAGAGGCCCGGCATGAGCGCGTTCGCGCTCGAGGACGGCGTCGTCTACCACACCTATTCCACCTATGCGCGCGGCGTGGACGGCCTCTGGAGCATGTACCAGTGGCTCGACCGCACCCCCAAGGGGCGCAACGAGACGGGCGTCTGGTGGCGCCGCCACGACGAGTACGACAAGCAAGCGCTGAGGTGATTATGCCGTTACCGAAGATCGTTTCGCAAGGCGAATGGCAGGCCGCCCACGAGCGACTCCTCGCGAAGGAAAAGGCCGCTACTCGCGCCCGCGACGCGCTCGCGGCGGAGCGGCGGCGGCAGCCGATGACGCGGATCGAGAAGGACTATGTGTTCGCCGGTCCGAAGGACCCGGCGCGACTGCGCGACGTCTTTGGGGCCCGCCGACTTGATCTCGCCCGGCTATGACGACGAGATCTTCCGCGGCGGCCGGCACCCGATGGCGCCGGGTGCTCCGCCATCGCGATGGTTCGACAATCCGACGCTCCGCGATGGGCGACACGCGCCGCTACGCCGAGCGGATGAACCTGATCGACATGGTGCCGCGTGGCGATCTCACCTCGACGGGGTACGCGCTGGTGAATCCCGGCCAGGAATACCTCGTCCTGCAGCCGAACGAAACCAATGATGCCTTCGAGGTGCGGCTCGCCGCCGGCAGTTACGACGTCGAGTGGTGCAGCGTGAAGACCCGGGAGACGAAGCAAGCAAGCAGGGTGAGCGTCGAGAGAGACGGGAGCGTCCGCTTCACGGCTCCGTTTCGCGGCGCCCGGCCCTTCAGTCTTGTACCTGAAGGCGACCTAACCGGGAGCTCTAGCTGGCGAAGGCGCGTGGGCTGACGAGCCCAGCCTGTCGATTGCAGGGCCACTCGCTCGTCGTGTAGGGAGAGCCGGAGCGCTCGCCCGGCCCCGAACCGGAACCCATTGGGAGACAGGCCGATGCCGCGATTCATGATGCTGGTGATTCCGAAGGCGTACGAGAACACATCGGCGGACTTCGTGCCCCCGGTCGACCTCGTCGCCAAGATGACGAAGTACAACGAGTCCTTGACCAAGGCGGGCGTGCTGCTAGGGCTCGACGGGCTGCAGCCCCCGGCCAAAGCGGCCCGCGTGCAGTTCGCAGGTGGCAGGCCCAAGGTGACCGACGGACCGTTCGCCGAGGCCAAGGAGCTGGTCGGCGGCTACTGGGTGATCCAGGTGAAGTCGCGGGAGGACGCCATCGAATGGGCCAAACGGGCGCCCATGCTGGACGGCGATATCATCGAGGTGCGCCAGGTGCAGGAGTTGTCCGACTTCCCGCCCGAGATCCAGAAAGCTGCGGGGAGGTAAGCCATGCGATTCCTCTCGATCGTGAAGTCGGCCGAGAACCAGGGGCCTCCGCCGCAGGCGCTCATGGATGCCATGGCCAAGCTCACCGAGGACTCCCTCCGGGACGGCTCCCTGATCCAGACCGGAGGACTGTCCGCGAGCTCGACGGGCGCACACCTCCGGGTCTCCGGAGGGAAGCTGACGGTGACCGACGGGCCCTTCACCGAGGCCAAGGAGGTCGTCGGCGGCTATGCCGTGCTCGAGGCGAAGTCGCGAGAAGAGGCGCTCGAGGCTGCGCGGCGATTCATGCGGCTGCACCAGCAGCACTGGCCAGGGTGGGAAGGGGAGTGCGAGATTCGTCAGGTGTGGTTCCAGGCCCCGTGACGGGGCACGGCATGAAAGGAGCGGGTCATGAGCGGTGTACGGGTACTGGTCGGCACGCGAAAGGGAGCCTTCATCCTGACAGCAGACGGCAAGCGCAAGCAGTGGGACGTGAGCGGTCCGCACTTCGCGGGCTGGGAGATTTATCACGTGAAGGGATCCCCCGCCGATCCCAACCGCGTCTACGCGTCGCAGTCGAGCGGGTGGTTCGGACAGGTCATCCAGCGCTCGTGCGACGGCGGCAAGACGTGGGAGACGCCCGGGGGTGGAATGACGAAGACGCCGGACGGCATGCCGGCCGGCGAGAGCAACAAGTTCGTCTACGACGCGTCTCCGGACACCGGCAAACCCCTCACCACGCACCAGTGGTACGACGGCACGCAGCACCCCTGGGAGTTCAAGCGCGTCTGGCACCTCGAGCCGTCACTCACGGATCCCGCCACGGTGTACGCCGGGGTGGAAGACGCGGGCCTGTTTCGCACGAGTGACGGCGGCACGACGTGGCAGGAGCTCGCCGGCCTGCGCGGCCACGGCACGGGGCCCAAGTGGCAGCCCGGTGCCGGCGGGATGTGCCTCCATACGATCCTGCTCGACCCGAGCAACCCCCGGCGGATGCACGTGGCCATCTCGGCCGCGGGCGCTTTCCGTTCGGACGACGGTGGCACGACCTGGAAGCCGATCAACCAGGGCCTGCGCTCGCAGTACATTCCCGACCCGACGGCCGAGGTGGGCCACTGCGTCCACCGCATCGCGCTGCACCGGTTGCGCCCGAAGGTGCTCTTCATGCAGAAGCACTGGGACGTCATGCGCTCGGACGACGCGGGCGAGTCGTGGCGCGAGATCAGCGGGAACCTGCCGACCGACTTCGGGTTCGTGATCGACGTGCACGCGCACGAGCCGGACACCATCTACGTCGTCCCAATCAAGAGCGACTCGGAGCACTATCCGCCCGAGGGGAAGCTGCGCGTGTATCGCAGCCGCACGGGTGGCAACGAGTGGGAAGCGCTCACGAAGGGCCTGCCGCAGCGCGATTGTTACGTCAACGTGCTGCGCGACGCGATGGCCGTCGACTCCCTCGATGCGTGCGGTGTGTATTTCGGCACCACGGGCGGGCAGGTGTATCTGTCGGCCGATGCCGGAGACAGTTGGACGCCCATTGTCCGAGATCTCCCGGCCGTGCTGTCCGTCGAGGTCCAGACGCTGCGGTGATCCGCGTCGTGCTCCCCCCGCACCTGCGGACGCTGGCGCACGTTCGGGACGAGGTGCAGCTCGACATCCCCGGCCGGGTCACGCGGGCGGCGGTGCTCGACGCGCTCGAGGTCCGCTATCCCGTGCTACGCGGGACGATCCGCGACCACGTCACCGAGCAGCGCCGGCCGTTCCTGCGCTTCTTTGCCTGCCAGCGGGATCTGACCCACGAGCCGCCGGACGCTCCGCTGCCCGACGCGGTCGCGTCGGGGGCGGAGCCCTTCGTCGTGCTGGGAGCCATTGCCGGCGGGTAGTCCCCACGCTGTCGATCTCGCCACCCCTCGCTCGTCGTGTAGGTAGACAACCACGAGGAGAGATGACGATGCGATTCATGATCCTGGTGAAAGCCAACAAAGACTCCGAAGCCGGGGTCCTCCCGAACGAGAAGGCCCTGTCCGCGATGGGGAAGTTCAACGAAGAGCTGGCGAAAGCCGGCGTGCTGCTCGCGGCCGAGGGGCTCCAGGCGAGCTCGAAGGGCGCGCGCGTCAGGTTCTCGGGAAGCAAACGGACCGCGATCGACGGACCGTTCGCCGAGACGAAGGAGCTGATCGCCGGCTTCTGGCTCTGGCAGGTGAAGTCCAAGGAAGAGGCCATCGAGTGGCTCAAGCGTGCGCCCTTCGAGGACGGCTTCGAGGTCGAGATTCGCCAGGTCTTCGAGGCGGACGACTTCGGTCCGGCGCTCACGCCCGAGGTGAGGGAGCGAGAGGAGCGCCTGCGCAGGGAGGCGAGCGCCAGGGCCAAAAGGGGGAGATAGGACGATGCGATTCATGATCATTGTGAAGGCCATGCTGGTGGGCTACGCCGCGTTCAAGGAGCATTGCAGCCTCTTCATGAGTACCCCTCTCGCGAAGGTCTACAAGAAAGCACTCGCGCCCTTTACCGTCGACAAGCCCCTCCCGACGGCGCTGGTACGAAAGCTCGTCAAGGCGCGTGTCGCGCAGAACGAGGCCAGGCGGTGACGGCATCCGATACCCACCGCGCGATCGAGGCCGTGTGGCGGATCGAGTCGGCGAAGGTGATCGCGGGGCTCACGCGGCTGACGGGCGACGTCGGCACCGCGGAGGACCTCGCCCAGGACGCGCTCGTCGCCGCGCTCGAGCGGTGGCCCGAGTCGGGTGTCCCGGACAACCCGGGCGCCTGGCTGACGGCGACAGCGAAGCACCGGGCCATCGACATGTTTCGCCGCGGCAGGCTACTCGAGCGCAAGCACGTGGAACTCGGCCACGAGCTCCGCGCCGGCGCAGAGAGCCCCGAGCGCGACCTCGACGCCGCGCTCGACGATCACGTCGGCGACGACCTCCTGAGCCTCATGTTCACCGCCTGTCATCCGGTGCTCTCGACCGAGGCGCGCACGGCGCTCACGCTGCGGCTGCTCGGCGGCCTCACGACCGACGAGATCGCGCGGGCCTTCCTAGTCCCAAAGGCCACCATCGCGCAGCGCATCGTCCGAGCCAAGCGGACTCTGGCAGCGGCACGCGTCCCGTTCGAGGTCCCCCGCGGAGCCGAGCTCGCGGCTCGCCTGTCGTCCGTTCTCGAGGTGATCTACCTCGCCTTCAACGAGGGCTACTCGGCGACCGCCGGCGACGACTGGATGCGACCGGCGCTGTGCGAGGACGCCCTCCGGCTCGGCCGGATCCTGGCCGAGCTCGTTCCGCAGGAGCCGGAGGTACACGGCCTCGTCGCGCTGATGGAGATCCAGGCGTCCCGCTCGGGCGCGCGCGTAGGCCCAGCGGGCGAGCCGATCCTGCTACTCGATCAAGACCGGGGACGGTGGGACCACCTCCTCATCCGCCGCGGTCTGGCGGCGTTGGAGCGCGCCGAGGCGCTTGGCGGTGGGTACGGCCCGTACGCGCTCCAGGCCGCGATTGCCGCCTGTCACGCACGCGCCCGCACGCCGGAAGAGACCGACTGGACCCGCATCGTGGCGCTGTACGATGCGCTTTCACAGCTGCTCCACTCCCCGGTGGTGGACCTCAATCGGGCGGTGGCGCTGGGGATGGCGTTCGGTCCGGCGGCCGGCCTCGAGGTCGTCGACACGCTGACGTCGGAGCCGTCACTCGAGGCGTACCATCTGTTACCAGCCGTGCGCGGCGACCTCCTCGACAAGCTCGGCCGCTTCGCCGAGGCGCGCGCGGAGTTCGAGCGCGCGGCGTCGCTCACCCGCAACGCCCGCGAGCGCACGCTGCTCCTGGAGCGCGCCGCTCGAGCACGCTCCGCACGATGATCGTTCACCTCGTGGACGGGACGTACGAGCTGTTCCGCCAGTTCTACGGCCGGCGTCATCTCACCAAGGGCGAGGATAAGCCGTTCGGCGCCGTCGCCGGCGTGCTGCACTCGGTCTTGGAGATGATCGAGCAAGGAGCCACCCACATCGGTGTGGCAACCGACCACGTCATCGAGTCGTTTCGCAATGACCTCTGGCACGATTACAAGACCGGAGAAGGTATCGAGCCCGTGCTGCTCGCGCAGTTCCACCCCCTGGAGGAGGCACTCGCAGCCATGGGAGTGGCGGTATGGCCCATGATCGAGTTGGAGGCTGATGACGCGCTGGCGTCCGCGGCCCACCTCGCCTCTGCAGACGAGCGGGTGGAGAAGGTCTGCATCTGGACACCCGACAAGGACCTGGCGCAGTGCGTGCGCGACGATCGCGTCGTGCAGGTCGACCGCAAAGGACACAAGGTCCGTAATGCGGCAGGGGTGCGCGAGAAGTTCGGCGTGGAGCCCCGCTTGATTCCGGACTTCCTCGCGCTCGTGGGCGACGCGCAAGACGGATATCCCGGCATTCCCGGGATCGGCGCGGTCACGGCCGCGCGGCTCCTGAACCAGCACGGCGCGATCGAGGAGTTTCCATCCACGGTGCTGGGGGAGCAACGCGAGCGGGCGCTGCTGTTCAAGAACCTGGCGACGCTCAGGACCGACGCCCTGCTGTTTCGCGATGTGGATGAGCTACGGTGGCGCGGCCCCACCGATGCGTTCGCCGCGTGCGTCGACGAGCTGGGAGATACGCGTCTACTGAGGCGCTGCCTCACCCTTGACAAGGTCGCGCACGCCTGATGGAGTTCTCCTACCATGTCCAACCGCGCGACGGCCCTCGCTGCGGCCGCCCACCTGGCGCTGGCCTGTCACCCCATGGCGCAGCCGGACGCGGCCATTTCGTGTACCTGGATGAGCCGGAGCGCTTCGCCATGGACGTGACCGCCTTTCTTAGCGCCCGATAACATCGTCCCTCTTGATGTCGATCTCGCCGAGCCTCGTTCGACGTAGGAGAGGCCTATGAAGATCGCTCGGAGGACATTGGCGGCTCGTGGCTGGCCATCGGCGGCCGGGTCCCCTTCACCCAAGAAAACGGAAAGTGAGACGCGTATCATGACCGCACCAAGCATCGCGGCGAAATGGCCGACGCGGGCGCCGTACTTGCTCAGCGTTCTCCGGATCGTCGCCGCCTTTCTCTTCATACAGTTCGGGACGGCCAAGCTGTTCGCGTTTCCGGCGGCCATCATGCCAGGCGGGGGCACGGCGCCGATCACGTCGCTGCCCGGCATCGCCGGAGTCCTCGAGGCGTTGGGGGGCCTGTTCCTCTTCGTCGGACTGTTCACGCGGCCGGTGGCGTTCATTCTCTCGGGCGAGATGGCGGTCGCGTACTTCCTGGGCCACGCGCCACAGGGCTTTTGGCCGGTGCTCAATCAGGGGCATCCCGCCATCCTGTTCTGCTTTGTCTGGCTTTATCTCTCCGCCGCCGGGCCGGGGCCGTGGAGCCTGGATGCCAAGCGGGGGAGGTAAACCGCTCGACCGCTCTATCGTCGAGGGTCCGCTCGCGCGCGCCGTCTGGATGCTCGCGTGGCCTACGATGCTGCAGAATCTCATCGGCGGGCTCCAGGGCGTCGTCGATCACGCCCTGGTGGGACACTTCGTGGGGTACGCCGGCAACGCCGCGATCGGCGTCGCGATCCAGATCTTCATCGTCGTCATCGTGTTCGTGATATCGGTGTTCAGCGGGATGGGTGTGCTGGTCGCCCGCTTCGCCGGGGCCAACGACCCCGACAAGGTGAATCGCACCGTCTACCAGGCCTTCCTCGCCGCGGTGGCGTTGTGGGGATTGCTGCTGGCTCCGCTGGGGTGGGTGCTGGCGCCGTCGCTGCTCGGCGTGGTGAACGCCGCGCCCGCCGTGCGCGTCGAGGCGTTGCCGTTCCTCCGTATCATGTTCGTCGGCAGCCTCGGGATGCTGCTCTTCTTCATGGTGAGTGGGGCCCTGCGGGCCGCGGGCGACGCGCGCACGCCGCTGCGCCTCGGAATCCTCCTCACCGTTCTGAACATCGCGTGCAACGTGGCGTTCATCACGGGCCTCGGACCCCTGCCGCGATTGGGCACCGCCGGCGCCGCCGTCGGCACCACGGTGGCGGGCATTGTCGTGAGCGGCATCGCGGGGTACTTGCTGCTCTCCGGGCGGCTCCCGGTGACGTGGCACCGCGGCATGAGCTGGCGGCCCGACTGGGGCATCATCCGCGAGCTGTTCCGTTTCGGGCTGCCCACCGGCGTTCAGGGGATCGCGATGAACATCGCGGGCGTGTTGCTGCTCCGCTTCATCGGCTCGCTCGCGCAGAGCGCCGAGGCGCAAGCCGCCTATGCGGTGGGGTACACCGAGCTGTTCTCCTTCATCACGTGGACGTCGGTGGGGTTGATGAGCGCCGCCGCCACCGTCGGGGGTCAGAACCTGGGAGCTGGCCGTCCCGAGCGCGCGGTGCACGGTGTGCACGTCGCGGCGGGGCTCGGCCTCGGGCTCGCGGCGGCGATCGGCGTGTTGTTCCTCACAATCCCGCGCTCCCTGCTCGGCCTGTTCGGCATGACGGACCCGGTGGTCGTCGGCCTGGGCGCCCAGCTCCTCGGCTTCCTCAGTGTTTCCGGGCTCTTCGTCACCGTCGCCCTCACGTACACAGGAGGCCTCCAGGGCACGGGCGACACCCGCTCGCCGCTGTACATCTCGATCGTGTCTCAGATCGTGGTGCCACTCGGTCTCTGCACCGTGTTCCAAGCGACCCGCGGCCTGCGCCCCGCCGACATCTGGACGGCCATTCTGTTGGGCCACATCACGCGTTGTGCGCTGAGCGTCGGGCGGTTCCGCCAGGGAAAGTGGCGCGGCATCAAGGTGGAAATGGAGCCCGCGTGAGCGGCCCCAAGGCGACGCGCCGCGAGTGGATCGGGCTCGCCGTGATCGCCCTGCCCTGCCTGCTCTACTCGATGGACCTGACCGTGCTGAACCTCGCGGTTCTACGGCTTCCTGGTCGCCGGGTCGCTGATCACGATGGGCACGCTGGGCGACCGGATCGGACGCACGCTCGGCCTCCGCGCCGGAGCCGCCGCCGGGCACAGAGCCGGATGCGGTCGGGACCGATTAAAGAGGTAAGAGTGAGCTCGGGCGCGTAGCCCTTCGACGTTGGCGGGAATGCCCTGGCCCGGATTCGAACCGGGATGCCTTGCGGCGCTGCCCCCTCAAGACAGTGTGTCTACCAGTTTCACCACCAGGGCGGGCGAAGAAAGGTAGAATCGGCGCCTTGGGGGGTCAACCGATGCGGCGCGGCGCGCCGGTGTGCACTAGATTGGTGCCCCATGGAACTCTGGGTCGCGTTCGCCTTCGGTGCGCTGATCGGCGTCTTCGTCGGGACGCTCATCGGCCGACAGCGCGCGGCGGCGCGCGCCGCTGCTGCGCCGCCGGTCGCCCCGCCTCCCCCCGCCGCGCGCTTCGCGCCCCCGGAGGTGCAGCACGTGGTGCTGGACGAGGGTTCGGCGAACGTGCTGAACGCTCTCAACAACCGTCTCGCGGCAATCGGGGCGCTGGCGGACCTGCTGCACGGCAGCCCGCTCGACCCCGAGCGCGCGCGGGCCCTTATGATGCTGCACGGCGAAGTGCGCCGGGCGGCCGAGATCACGCAGCACTTCCTCGAGCTGGCGCAGCACCCCATCGGGGCGGCGGAGCCGTCGGACTGCTCCATCGTGCTGAACGGCGTGCTCGCCGAGCGCGAGGGAACGCTCAGGGAGCTGGGCGTAAAGCTGGTACGGAGCATTCCCCACGAGCTCCCGATGGTCGCCTGCCCCATGGCGCAGCTCACGGAGATGCTGATGAAGCTGCTGGATTTCGCGCTGCGTCGGCTGCGCGACAGCCAGCCGCCGCGCGAGCTGCGCATCGCCGTGACCGAGACCGGGCCCTCGCTCACGATCTCCTTGTGGGACTCAGGGACTCCGCTCTCGGTCGAGGCGGAGCAGCGGCTGGTGACGCCGTTCCGCTTCACGCAGAGCGCGGGCGGGGGCGAGATCGAATTCGCGCTGGCGCGCGCGCTGGCCCAGTCGTCGGGGGGGACGTTGCGACTGCGCCCCCGTCCCGGAGGCGGCGCCGAGGTGGTGGTGACGCTACCGAAGAGCGTGCTCGCACCGCTGGCGCGCGCGACCGCCGCCACGCCGTCGCTGCCCAAGCTGCGCATCCTCGTCGTGGACGACGACGCGGTGAACCGTCAGGCGATGCGCCTGCTGCTCGAGCGCGAGGGCCACGAGGTTGTCGCGGTCGAGAACGGCCTCGAAGCGATCGAGCGGCTCGGGCCCGCGAGCGATCGCTTCGACGCGGTGGTGACGGACCTGCAGATGCCGCGGCTCGGCGGCCGGGCCCTGTACGAGCAGCTGCGCGAGCAGCGCCCCCTGCTCGCGGAGCGCTTCGTCTTCGTCACCGGCGACCGCGCGCGCGACGAGACGCGCCGCTTTCTCGACGAATGCGGCCAGCCCGCGGTGATGAAGCCCTACGACTTCAACGACCTGATCAGCGCGATCGGGAAGGTGGCGGGGAAGGCGGACTGACCACCTCCGGCTCGTAGGCGAGTCGGATGCCGAACTGCTTCTCTACCCCGGCCCGAACCTCTTCCGCCAGCGCCAGGAGGTCCGCGCTCGTACCGCCGAGATTCACGAGTGCCAACGCGTGACGGGTCGAGATCCCTGCCCCGCTCCCCACGCCCCGGTATCCCTTGGGAAACCCTGCCTGCTCCACGAGCCACGCCGCCGGGACCTTCACGCCCCCGTCCGCCGGAAACGATGGGATCCCCTTCCAGCGCCTCTCGAGGTCGGCGAAGGCGCCGACCGACAGCACGGGATTCGTGAAGAACGAGCCGACCGACCGGGTGTTGGGGTCCGCGGGGTCGAGCACCATGGACTTGCCGCGGCGCAGCCCGAGGACGGCCTGTCGCACGAGGCGCACGGCCTCGCCCGTGGAAACCGTGTCGACGCCGCCGGCCCCCGCCACGGCGCGCTGCAACTCCGGATATCGGATGCGTGGCGTCTGATCGCGTGCCAACCGCAGGGCCACCTCGAGCACGACGTACCGCCCGCGGTCTGCGCGCTTGAACCGACTGTCCCGATAGCCGAAGCCACAGTCCTGCGCGGCGAACGTTCGCCGCTCGAGGGTGGTCCTATCGAGGCAGGCGACGCTCACCAGCGTCTCGGCGATCTCCTGCCCGTAGGCACCCACGTTCTGGATGGGCGTACCGCCCACCGTCCCCGGGATGCCCGACAGGCACTCGACCCCCGTCCAGCCGCGTTCCACCACGCCGCGCACCAGCGTGTCCCAATCGACTCCCGCGCCGGCGCGGACCTCAGGGCTCGGACCGTCGCGGAACTCCGTCCCGCCGATCGTGATGCGCATGACGAGACCGGGGAAGCCCGCATCGAGGAAGATGACGTTGCTGCCGCCGCCCAGGACGTACACCGGCAGGCGCCGCTGGGCGGCCCGATCGAGCGCCGCGCGGACCTGTTCCTCGGTGCCGCACTCGACGAAGTAGCGGGCCTTCCCCCCGAGCCCGAGTGTGGTGTAGGGAGCGAGGGGCACGTGCTCCCGCGTGTAGAGGGGTTCCGTGCTCACGTGTAGGCACTCACACTGTGGCGCGTCCGCAACAACCCGACTGGGTACGGCGAGCCTTGAACGAACGTCACCGGCGAACGAGGTTGTGGTGCATGGATCTCACCGAGCGCGCGTCCCTTTCCACCGACCAACTGGTCGGGAGTGTCACGGCGTACGCCATCTTCCTGCTCGACCCGGACGGACGTGTGGCGAGCTGGAATCCGGGCGCCGAGCAAATAAAGGGCTATCGCGCTGACGAGATTCTGGGGCGTCACTTTTCGCTGTTCTACACGCCGGAGGACGTGGCGGAGGGGAAGCCCGGCTGGGCACTCGAAACGACACGGGCGGTAGGGCACCTGGAGGACGAAGGGTGGCGCGTCCGTAAGGACGGCAGCCGGTTCTGGGCCAACGTGGTGATCGCCGCGGTCCGGGACGCGCAGGGTGTGTTGCAGGGGTTTGCCAAAGTGACGCGGGATCTCACGCAGCGCCGGCGCGACGAAGAGGCGCTGGCGCAGGCGCATGCCGAGCTCGAGAGGTTCAGCTACTCCGTCTCGCACGACCTGCGTGCGCCGCTGAGGGCGATCAGCGGGTACGCCCAGGCCCTGCTCCAGGACCACGCCGCCGCGCTCGACTCCGAGGGCCAGCGCCTGCTGCGGGTGATCGCCGACAGCGCAAAGCTCGGCGGTGAACTGATCGACGGGCTCCTGAGTCTGTCGCGCCTGGCCCGGGGCGCAGTGGCGACGTCCCGGGTGGACGTGACGGCGCTCGCTCGGAGCGTTGTGGACGGGCTCCGCCAGCTCGAGGACGGCGCGACCGTGGAGGTCGCGTTTCACCCGCTGCCCGCGGCGATCGGGGATCCGATCCTGCTGCGCCAGGTCTTCACGAACTTGATCGGCAACGCCTTCAAATTCACCCGCGGTCGGCCCCACCGGCGAGTCGACATCGGCGCCGAGCCGCAAGCCCACGAGACGGCGTACTTCGTCACGGACAACGGCGTCGGGTTCGACATGCGATTCGCGAACAAGCTGTTCGGCGTGTTCCAGCGACTGCATCGCGCCGACGAGTTCGAGGGGGCAGGGGTCGGTCTGGCGCTGGCGCAGCGGATCGTTCACCGGCATGGCGGGCGAATCTGGGCGGACGCGAAGCCGAACGAGGGAGCCACGTTCTGGTTCACCTTGCCCCAACGGAGCCTGGCGACGTGAGGCGCGTTGCCTGCGGAGTGGGCCGACTCGGAATCGAACCGAGAACCTACTGATTAAGAGTCAGTTGCTCTGCCAGTTGAGCTATCGGCCCTTGAACCTCTAAAGACGTCTCGTGAAGTCGTCTCGACAAGACGTCACGAAAACGACGTCCCGTAGAACCGTGATCCTTCGCGAGACACTTCGCGACGCCTCTACGCGACGTCTGTCCGCGACGCCATTCCCTCGACGCCTCTCTTGGCTTGTCTCTGCCCCCAAGGGGAATCGAACCCCTGTTCCCACCTTGAAAGAGTGGTGTCCTAACCGTTAGACGATGGGGGCGGCCCGCTCGGGAGAGATCGGGAATAGCGGTAACGGGATTCGAACCCGTGTTTGAGCCTTGAGAGGGCTCCGTCCTAGTCCCCTAGACGATACCGCCACAGCGGGGAAAAATATCACTAGCCGCCCGCACGGCACGCAACCCGACGGTTGACCTCGGCCGCGTTCTGCTTACCGTTAACCCGCCGCCGTCCCCAAGGGAGTGAGCGACCGTGCCGCGAGCCGCGCAACAAGAGACGCACCCCTACGAGGCCGTCTGGAAGGTCCTGTCGTACGGCCTCCCGGAAGCCCCGATCATTCTCGCGGCGCTCATCTACACCCAGGCCAAGTGGCTCCAGGATCTGGTCGCCCCCCTGGCGCCGTTCTTCCCGTACGCGGTGTTCGGCGCCGGTGTGCTCCTGGGCTGGCGCTTCCACCGCAGCCGGCTGCTGTTCGCCCTGCTGCTGGTGACGCTCGCCGACCGCACGCTGCTGTATTTCGCGGCGGGGCACGGCCTGCCGCGCGACCGGGTCGTACTCCAGGCGATCGGCGTCCTGCTGCCGCTCAACCTCGCCGCCCTGTCGCTCACCGCGGAGCGCGGGGTGCTCACGCCACCCGGGCTCGCCCGGTTTGCGCTCGTCCTCGGGCAGCTGGCGCTCGTGGCGATCCTGGACCGCGAGGCGCCGGGGGCGACGGCCGCGCTGCTGCACACGCGCCTCTTGCCGCAGTGGCTGTTCGAGTGGAGCTCGCTCGCCGACCCCGCCCTGCTCGCTTTCTTCGTGGCAGGCGGGCTGGTGGCGGCGACCCAGCTCATGTCGCCCACGCAAACGGGACGCTCCTTCGCCTGGGCGCTGATCCCGACGTTCTTCGGCCTCTCGACGGTGCGCCCCGGGAATCCCGGGTTCTCGACGTTCTACCTCGCCACCGGGGCGCTGATCCTCATCGTGGCGGTGGCGGAAGCCTCCTACCACATGGCGTACCAGGACAGCCTCACCGGGCTCCCTGCCCGACGGGCCCTGAACGAGGCGTTGCTGCGGCTGGGCGGTCAGTACACCGTGGCGATGCTCGACGTCGACCACTTCAAGCGCATCAACGACCACCACGGGCACGACGTCGGCGATCAGGTCCTCAAGATGATCGCCGCGAAGGTGGCGCAGGTGGGCGGGGGTGGGAAGGCCTACCGCTACGGCGGCGAGGAATTCGCGGTGATCTTCGCGGGGCGGGGCGCCGAGTCGTGCCTCCCCGACCTCGAGGCGCTCCGACAGATGGTCGATGACACGCGCTTCATCTTACGCGCCCGGTTCCGCTCAAAGAAGAAGAAGGAGAAAGTGTTGACCGACCGGGGCCCGGGGCAACGCGTCCCCGTAACGATCAGCATCGGGGTGGCGGAGAAGAACGAGCGCCACACGAAGTGGGATCAGGTGGTCAAGGCGGCCGACCGGGCGCTGTACCGCGCGAAAGAGGGGGGGCGCAACCAGATACAGACGTGACCATCGGTCACCCCGCGCGTTCCTCCTGGAGCTCGGATGACGTCCGGCGGTGCCGCTCGAAGTGCGGCTTCTCGACCAACCGGTAAAAGGTGAGGATGGCGGCCTGGGCGAACAGGGCGGCGACGAGCCCGAACACCGACCCGGTCGCGAGCGCCAGGCCGTAGGTCGGCAGATAGCCCACTGTATACATGGGATTCCTGAGCCAGCGATACGGCCCGGCGGTGTTGGGGACGACCGGCTCGCCGGACGCGAAGAAATTGCGCCAGTAGTACCCGTCGCGGAGCGTGGCGGCGGCCCAGAGCTTCGTGGTCACGCCGACCAGGACGAGCACGGCGCCCACGGCCATCTCCAGACCGCGCGGCAGCCCGATGCGCAACGTGTTCGCGCTCACGAGACACAGCACGACGAAGCTGACCGCATCGTTCGCCATGACGAACGCAGCCGCGCGACGGAAGCGCCGGAATCCCGCTTCCGCACCGTGGCGCCTGGTGAGGTACGCAGTCCGGTCCTGCCGGTTGAGCGTGAGGCCCACGTAGAGCACGTACGCAAGCCGGCTCGCGAGGTGGTAGGCGAGCGCGATCCAGATCATTGGTGTCCCTCTACGCCGGCCGCAGCTGGTCCTTGACCGGGAGCTTCCGGATCCGCCGGCCGGTCGCCGCAAAGATGGCGTTCGTGACCGCGGGCATGACCGCGGACGTGCCGGGCTCGCCGACGCCGCCCGGCGCCTCCGCGCTCCTGACCAAATGGACTTCGATCGCGGGTGTTTCGCTCATACGCAGCATCCGGTAGTCGTGGAAGTTGTGCTGCTCGACGCGCCCGTTCTTGATGGTGATCTCGCCCCACAGCGCGGCGGTGATCCCGAAGACGATCCCGCTCTCCATCTGGGCCTTCACGATGTCCGGGTTCACGACCGTACCGCAATCCACGGCACACACTACCCGCCGGACCCGCACGTCACCCTGCTTCGACACGACGACGTCCGCGACCTGGGCGATATGGCTGCCGAAGGCATGCAGCAGCGCAATCCCGCGTCCACCGCCCGCCGCTACCGGGCGACCCCAGCCGGCATGCTCCGCCGCGAGCTCGAGAACGGCCTTGGCCCGCGGCGACCGGTCGAGCAGGGCGCGACGGTACTCGAACGGGTCTCGCTTGGCCGCCGCCGCCAGCTCGTCGATGAAGCTCTCGACCACAAAGATGCTATGCGTCGGCCCGACGCCGCGCCAGAACGCAGTGGGCACGCCTGGCGGCTCCTGGCGGACGTAGTCCACCCGGATGTTGGGAAGCGCATAGGGCGGCTCCGCGGCGCCTTCCACGGCGTCCACGTCGAGCCCTTTGACCATGGCGAACAGCTGGTGGACGCCGGCTGCCCGCATGACCCGGAGCGTCTTGGGAAAGAGCTCGTTGACCACGCGGGCCATGATGGAGGAGCCCGTGACCCGGTGGGTCCAGGCGACCGGCATGCCGTGCGTATCCAGGCCGGCGGCGATGCGATCATAGTAATACGGCCGGTACATGTCGTGCTGAATGTCTTCTTCCCGGCTCCAAATCACCTGCACCGGGCCGGTGACCTGCGTGGCGACCTGCACGGCCCGGGTAATGAAATCCACCTCGAGCCGCCGGCCGAACCCGCCGCCCAGGAGATGGTTGTGCACCTGGACCTTGGCCTTCGGCAGACCGGTCACCTTCGCCGCGGCGGTTTGGGTGAAGGTGGGCACCTGCGTGCCCACCCAGATGTCGCATCCGTCCGGGCGGACGTGGACGGTGCAGTTCACCGGCTCCATCGTAGCGTGCGCGAGGAACGGCAGCTCATAGATCGCCTCGACCCTTTGCGCGGCGCCGGCCATCGCCGCGGCGACATCCCCTTCCTTGCGCGCGACCGCCCCCGACTTCTGCGAAGCCGCCACCAGCTGTTGCACGATGTCGGCGCTCGAGAGATTCGCGTTTGGCCCTTCGTCCCAGCGGATGTCGAGGGCGGCGAGGCCCTGTTTCGCCGCCCACGTGGCGTCGGCGACCACAGCCACGGCGTCGTCGAGGCGCACCACCTGCTGCACACCGGGGACGGCCTTTGCCTTGGTGTCATCGACGCTCGCGAGCTTGCCCCCGAACACGGGACAGGCGGCCACCGCGGCGAACTTCATGCCGGGGAGCCGCACGTCGATGCCGAATTGCGCCGTGCCGTCCACCTTGTCCGGGGTGTCGAGCCGCTTCACCGACGTGCCGATCAGCTTGAAGTCCTTCGGGTCCTTGAGCGTGACGTCGCGCGGCACCGGCAGGAGGGCCGCGCGGTCGACCAGGGCACCGTAGCTCAAGCTGCGGCCGCTCGGTCCGTGGATCACCGCGCCGCTCGCGGCGCGACAAGCGCCCGGCGGGACCTTCCAGGTCTCCGCGGCGGCAGACACGAGCATGCTGCGGGCAGTGGCGCCGGCGCGGCGCAGCGGCTCCCAGTTCCCGCGCACCGACGTCGAGCCGCCCGTCTCCTGGACGCCGAACAGCGGCTCGGCGTACAGCGCGTCGTCGGGGGGCGCATGCTCGAGACGGACCTGGCTCAGATCGACTTCCAGCTCCTCGGCGAGGAGCATCGGCATCGAGGTGTAGGTCCCCTGACCCATTTCCACTTTGTGCATGATCAGCGTGACGCGACCGTGGCGATCGATGCGGATGAAACCGTTGGGCATGAAGTCGCGCGCCGCCTGCGCGCCGGCGGCGAGTGCGCTGCGGATTCGCCCAGGCAGGCTGAAGCTCACGAGCAGGCCGCCGCCGGCGGCGGCGCCCGCTCGCAGGAAGGTCCGGCGGGACAGGGTAGGCACTGCCGTCGAAATTAACTCACCGCGCGGCTTCGTGCTGCGTGCCGACAGGCCGTTACCGACGCCGCATCCTACATATAGAAAGGGGGCGGTCAGTTCGGGGCGTGCACGCGCGGGCCGCCGTAGTCGCGGTTCCGGCCCAGCGTCGGACCGGAGACGTCGAGACCGCCGCGCGTGTTGTCGATCTTCGCGATGAACTGGCGGATCGAGCCCGGAAACGCTTCCGTGCGACCATTCTTGCCGAACGGGTCGGTGAACCAGAACACCGGGCCCTGGGCGTTGTCGATCACGTTCTCGTTGACGTCGACGACGCGCTCGACGCCGACGCTAGCCCGACCCGTGCCCAAAAGGGGCCCGCGCGGGCCCCTTCGTGCTCCTCATCCCTCGACAGTGAAGAACGGCGCGTCAGGGCAGGAACCCGCGAGCAAACCCTCCCGGGCAGACATCCGAATGGAAATTGACATAGAAGCTGCTCGGGTCGCTGAGGAGCTCGGCCAGCGCCAGCTCCGCGGTGGCGAAATGCGGGTTGGTGACAAACACGCCCTGCTGCTGCACGTCGATGTGCTCCTCGGTGAGATTGAGATCCACCCCCACGGGCGTGGTGAGCCACCAGATGATCGGACCAGTCGCCTGCCCCGGGGGCAGGTGATGGATGTGCCCGAACCGGACGCTCTCGCCGCCCTTGTTGCTGATGGTCGCCGCTGCTTCGATCGTGCCGTCTTCCAGAACCTTGACCTGTGCATGCCCCTTCGATGCGGACGCGCAGGCCGGGACCTCGAGCTCCGAGCGCATCTGTGTGTTGAACACGACCGCCGGTACCAGCTCGCTCTGGGCGTTGGCGAGCATCGACGCGCTGCCACCAACGGCGCTCGGCGGCATCTGATCGCCGCAGGCGACCACGATGAGCGCGGCCAGGAGCGTACGCCAGTGATGCATGGAGCCTCCCGGGTTGCGGGTGAAACGAGGGGTGTGGTGGTGCTCGCTGAAACTACCGCGGAAGAAGCGAGGGGTCCAGAATGCATTTCTCGACGTAGTGGCGCATTCGACCCCTGTCGTTAGACTGTTCGGGTCATGGGCAAGGGCCGGCTCGAGGCGTTCAGCGACGGTGTCATCGCCGTCATCATCACCATCATGGTTTTGGAACTGAAGGCGCCGCACGGCAGGGAGTTCGCCGCCCTCGCGCCGCTCGCGCCGGCCCTGCTCACATACGCCCTCAGCTTCGTGTTTGTCGGCATCTACTGGAATAACCACCATCATCTGTTGCACGCCGCCCAGCACATCGACGGCCGCGTCCTGTGGGCGAACCTGCACTTGCTCTTCTGGCTGTCGCTCGTGCCGTTCACGACGGGCTGGGTCGGAGAGTATCCATCGGCGGCGATACCGACGGCGATATACGGCGTCGTGTTCCTGATGGCTGGTGTCGCGTGGCTGCTGCTGCAGCGAGCGCTGGTGAAGCGGGATGGGCCGACGTCCCTGCTCGCCCGCGCCGTCGGGCGGGACCTGAAGGGCAAGCTGTCCGCGTTGCTCTACGCCTCGGCGATCGTGCTGGCATTCGTCAGTGCCTGGATCGCAGACGCCCTCTACGTGCTCGTCGCACTGATCTGGTTCGTCCCCGATCGCCGCATCGAGCGGTCCATCGATGCGATCCGTGACTCGGGACCGCGGGCGTCTTGAGTCGCGAGCGTTCGCGTTTCAACACTTCATGCCAACGGGCCGCGACCGATTCGTCGCCGCACCTTCTAGACGACCTATGGCGTGATCAGCCGCTCCCGGCCGTCCTTGTTTATCAGCTTCACGGTGCGCTCTCCACCTTCCGCTGACACTTGGACATATGTTGGGTCGGACTCGCCGCCGATCAGGAGCCCCGACCCCAGCTTGATGCTCCAAGTTTTACGTTCGGCCTTCCGTCAGGACTCATCAACCGCAGTAATACCGTTTCAGGATACGGCTTGCCTTTCCACATGACCTTGGGGTCCTCGGGGAGCACCGAAAGGCTGGCTCTAACCTTCCCCTGATCATCCACGATTTCGAGGGCACGTCCGCGGATCACGGGCAGTCTCTGACTCTTCATGAATGGTCCTTGGGCGTTCCTTTGTTGATGCATCGGCTGGTCATGTGGTTTGAATGAACGAAATGGCCGCAGGAATCGCTCCCGCGGAGTGACAGCGACTGCGAAACAGGCCCGGCAGGAATCGAACCTGCAACCCCCGGTTTTGGAGACCGGTGCTCTACCAATTGAGCTACGGACCTAGGAATTGCTCCGGCTTGAAGTTAGCGAATTCGCGTGAGCAACGGCAGGCAATTGTCCTCGCCCGGCACCGTTAGTGCAGCCACGTGAGCCGAATCACGACGTAGAGCAGGATGACGACCAGGAGGGCTAGTTGAAGCTGCGCTAACCGCACCCATCTCGACCTCACCATCTTGAGCACCCGGACCGCTGCCCTGCCCCTGGATTGGGTGACTGACGGCTCTTCCGAGACGCGGGGACCCCAGGCGAGCACTCTCACGGATTCACCCGGTCGCACGTTCCCTATGACCGCCCGATCTCGGAGGACCACCCACTCCTCCGCGATGCCGTCACCCATGCTGGCGCGCCGCACCTCAATTTGGACGGCCTCAGGCA
>Ga0209237_1000350_pt1 | contig 25455 bp, 25 predicted proteins | sample GraSoi013_1_40cm_2_FD_185820 | JGI IMG/M metagenome (GOLD analysis project Ga0209237, IMG submission 185820) | Grasslands soil microbial communities from the Angelo Coastal Reserve, California, USA - Sample 10_02_2013_1_40cm (SPAdes) (version 2) | ecosystem: Environmental > Terrestrial > Soil >...
ACCCACTTCGTGCGCGCGCCGCTCGCCTTCGCGCGCGTCGCGGCCGACGACTTCGCGCGCGCTCGGCTGGTGCGCACGGCTACCGCCACCCGGTGACCCTCCTCAGCTGGAGCCTCGATTCTGGCAGAAATCCGGTCAGCGACTCGCGACGTGATCCGCGGCGCTGGCAGGCTTCGTGCTCCACCGGCGCCGGTGCGCGTGCCTGCGGTACAGTCGCGGCCCATGCCCGCGGTCCCCGGATACGCGGCCCCCGGCTACCGAACGCTGCTCGGACGCGTGCGCGCGAACGTCCGCGCGTACATCCGCAAGCAGCTCGAGCTGCCTCGCCAGGAGATCGCCGAGATCGTCCGCGCGAACCTGCGCGCGGCGATCTGGTTCGGCGTCGCGGCGGCGTTCGGGCTCGCGTTCCTCATCGCGGTCGTGGTCCTCGTCATCGCGCTCATCGGACTCGCGCTCCGCGCCCTCGCGGGTCTAGACGATCCGCTCTGGGCGGCGGCACTCATTGCGATGCTGGTCTTCGCGGTCGGCGCGGGCGTCACGGGCTACGTGGGCTTCAAGAAGCTCGAGCTGCGCGGACCGACGCGCACGATCAATTCGGTAAAGGAGACGATCCGTTGGGCGAGAGCGCGTCTGCTCGGACGGAGCGCGAGCTAGCCGACCTGCGCCGCGAGATCGACCGGGACCTGCGCGCGCTGCAGTGGCGCGCCAAGCAGGACCTCGATCCCCGGCGCCTCGCGGCGCGACAGCCGGTCGCCGTCGGTGGCGCGCTGGCGTCCCTCGCGGTCGCGGGCGCGGTCGCGATCGCCTCGCGTCTCAGGGGCGCACGGCGCTCGCGCGGCGAGCGGGAGCTCGACCAGATCGTCAGCCGGCTCGGCGGACGTCTCGACCAGCTGAAGGGCAAGACCCGCAAGCGCTTCCGGGAAGCGCTGCGCAAGGAGATCGGCGAGGTCGAGTCCGGCCCGCGCGCCAAGCAGGCCGCCTGGGAAGCGGTGACGGCGGCGCTCACGGCCGCGGCGACGCTCGTCGCGCAGCGGTTCGCCGGGCGCCTCGCCGCCGACGAGGACGTCGCGACTGCGAGCCGGCGCGAGCGCCGGCCTCGCTAACGAAAAAGCCGGCAGGCGCGTCCTGCCGGCCTCTTCGCAGCGTTCAGTCCGCCGTTATGGAGACCACGTCACGTATGGCTTGCAGGGCTCGTAGCCGATCGCCTGCACGTTCGGGTTCTGCGCGACACAGGTGCCCTGCGCGGGGATCTCGCTCGCGTGCGGCCCGGTGTACTTCAGCACGAAGAGGCCCGACACCGAGTCCGAGTAGACGATGTAGCCGTTCATCGTGATCGGGTAGCTGCGTGCTTCGATGTCGGGCGGGATGAGCCCCTTGACCCGGACCGGCACACCCTCGCCGTCGACTTCGGCATCCGCGCAGAGGCCGCTGCGCCCGCTGCACCAGCGGACCTCCTGCGGCGGCTTGTTGAAGAAGTAGCCGAGCTCGAAGGGCGTCTGCGGGTTGGTGATGTCGATGGCCCGCAGCCCGCCGCCGTCCCACGTCGAGAAGATGACGCTCGGGAACGCGATCGTGTCGTGGACGGTCTTCGATCCGCGGAGGACGTCGACCCCGTAGGGGCCGGTCGCGCTCGTGGTCGCCGGGACCTGGTCACCCGGCTTCGGGCAACGATCCGGGTTCTGCTCCGGGATCGCGAACGTGCCCACGTTCCGCGGGAACAGGTCCGCGCGGAAGCTGCCCGCGTAGCCCGCGGCGGGGCCCACGATCGCACCGGTCTGCTTGTCGTAGTTGTTGTAGGCGTCCTTGTTCCCGATGTACGCGATCGTGATGCCGCCGAACGGGCACGTCGTGCCCTCGTGGTTGAGGATCACGTACGGCCGGCCGGGGACCGGGACGACGCCGTGGACCGTCGCGACCTCGGTCCCGAACGCGGGAAGCGGCTTGAAGTCAGGGAAGACGGAGAGGCAGTGACCGGACTCGGTCCTGCTCTTCGCCGGCGATGGGTCGCACGAGCGGCCCTCGGCGATCGCCGAGCTGTCGATCTGGAAGTAGCCGTACTTCGTCTGGGCGAGGTGGATCCGACGGCCGTCGAGCGACCACGTGTGGTCGTGGGTCTGCGTGCTGTCGGTGCGCTGGCCGCCTTCGTACTTGGTGACGACGCTCTGCGGTACGCCGAGCTGCGCGCGGAGGCCCCACTCGCCGACGAGCTTGGGGTTGCAGCTCTTGGGGCAGCCGGTGAGGTCGTAGACGCGGATGTCGACGCCGTCGGCCGGCGCGCCGTTGCCAAGGCTGACCGACGCGAGGACGCGGTCCGGCTTGTTCGGGTCGCGCCAGAGGTTCATGTAGTGGGTGAACTCGTTCTTCACGTCGATCTTCGCGACGATCGTGGGCTTGCGGCAGTCCGTCGCGTCGTACACGACGAGGCCGATGTTCTTGTCGGCCTCGGAAGGCTTGTACGTGTACTTGCCGATCGCCGACATGCGCGTCGTGTTCACCAGGAGACTCAGGTCCGAGACGCCCTGGAACGATTCCGTGCCCATCGACTTGCCCGGGATCCCGGGCAGCTCGCCGACGACGGCCGGCTTCGTCATGTCCTTCATGTCGACCACGAGCGTCGGCTGCGCGGCGATGTTGCTGCCGACGTACAGGCAATCGCGGACGGCGGTGATGCCACCGTTCGCGCCGCGCGGCAGGTTGAACTTGGGATCGAGCAGCGGGTTGGTCGCGACGAGGGTGAAGTTCTTCATCTGGCCGCCCGCCGGGATCTTGTCGATCGGTGTCCGTGGCTGGACGCCGCTGTACGACTCCGGAGCCGGCGACGAGCAGGCCGCGACGATCAAGATCGCGAGCGGAACGAGCGAACCCCAGCGCGCAAACCTTTTCATTGACCCTCCCTGCCGGCCCCGCGGGCGCGAGGCCGGTCCCTCTGCCGCGATGCTAGCGGAGGGTCAAGCGCCGTTTCGTCGCGCGGAACGCGACCGCAGCGCACGCGCCGCCGCGAGCGCCCCGAGAAGCCCGAAGAGGAGCGCTCCGTACACGAGCGGCAGCGCCGCCGCCGACGGGGCAAGATCCGCGGCGAGCGTCGCCGCGACCGCGAAGTCGCGCGTCCCGCCGCCCAACACCGACGCCACCACGTCGCCACCGAGCACCGCCGTCCCGACCGCCGCCGCCAGCGTGCCTGCAGCCAGGAGCGCGAGGGCGGCGAGGAGCGAGCCGCCGTCCAGCGCGGCGATGCCTCCCACGAGCGCGTTCGCCACCAGGATCGCGAGCGCCACGTTCGCGGCGAGCCGGATCGCACCGAGGAGCGCGTCGCGCGCGGTCGGCACCGCGCCGGCGGCGGCCGCGCCGACGGCGAGCGCGACGAACGCGGTGTTCGCGGTCGCCGCGCTCGCGCGCGCGGGCCCGACGACAGCGAGGAGCAGCGCGAACGAGACGACAAGCGTGCCCGTCATCACCGCGGCCGCCGTCTCGGCCCGTCCCCCGACCGCGCGCGCGAGCGCGGGAGCGGCGAGCTCCGCCGGCGCCGCCGCAAGGAGGAGCGCGCCCAGCGCCAGCGTGGGAGCGAGCCGCCCGATCGCGACCGCGACCGGGACGAGCACGAGATACGGCGCGACGACCGCGACGAGGACCCGCGGCCGGCGTAGCGCGAGGAGCGCGAGGACCGGCGTCTGCGCACCGATCGCGAGCATGAGCAGCGCGAGCGCCGCATCGGCCAGGTCGCGGAGGTCAGGCGCTGGGAAGGCGCTCCCGGAGAGCGGGCACGAGCTCCGCGATGGGAACGCGGACCTGCGCCATCGAGTCGCGCTCGCGGATCGTCACCTGACGATCGTCGAGCGACGGGAAGTCCACGGTCACGCAGAGCGGCGTGCCGATCTCGTCCTGGCGCCGGTAGCGGCGACCGATCGCCTGCGTCTCGTCGTACGTCGACATCCAGTGCGGCCGGACGAGATCCCACACCTCGCGCGCGAGCGGCGAGAGCCGCTCGTTCTTCGAGAGCGGCAGGATCGCGACCTTGTACGGCGCGATCTCCGGGCGGAGGCGCAGGACGACGCGGACGCCCTCCTTGTCGGGCTCCTCGTCGTACGCCGCGCACAGGAGCGCGTACGTCGTGCGATCGGCGCCTACGGCGGTTTCGACGACGAAGGGCACGAATCGCTCGTTGCTCAGGTCGTCGAAGTACTCGAGCTTCTTCCCTGAGAACTCGGCGTGCCGGCGCAGGTCGTAATCGGTCCGGTTGTGGACGCCTTCGAGCTCCTTCCAGCCGAACGGGAAGCGGAATTCGATGTCCACGGCGCGCGCCGCGTAATGGGCGCGCTCGTTCTCCGCGTGCTCGCGGAAGCGAAGGAGCTCGGTGGCGACACCGAGCGAACGGTGCCAACGCATGCGCTCCTCCTTCCACTCCTCGAAGACGCGAGGAGCGTCGGCGGGGCGGCAGAAGTACTGCATCTCCATCTGCTCGAACTCGCGGGACCGGAAGATGAAGTTCCCGGGCGTGATCTCGTTCCTGAAGGCCTTGCCGATCTGCGCAATGCCGAAGGGCAGCCGCTTCCGGGTCGCCTGTTGCACGTTCTCGAAGTTCACATAGACGGCCTGCGCCGTCTCGGGCCGGAGCCAGGCGACCGCAGCGTCCTCCTCCACCGGTCCGACGAAGGTCTTGAACATGAGGTTGAAGCGCCGAGGATCGGCGAGCTTGCGCTCACCGCAGTTCGGGCACGCGACGGCCGAGAGGTCGAGCCGCTTCGACCGCCACGCGTCCATGAGCGCGTCGCCATTCGGCAGGTCGTCGACGCGAAAGCGCTTGCGGCAATTGCGGCACTCGACGAGCGGATCGATGAAGTTCTCGACGTGTCCCGAGGCCTCCCAAACGCGCGGGTGCATGAGGATCGCGCCGTCGAGGCCGACGATGTCACCGCGTAGCTGCACCATGGCGCGCCACCACGACTCCTTCACGTTCCGTTTGAGCTCGACGCCGAGTGGACCGAAGTCCCAGGTGGCCCCGGCACCGCCGTAGATCTCGCTCGACGGATAGACGAACCCGCGCCGCTTTGCGAGCGACGTGAGCTTCTCCGCGAGGGACGGCGCCGGGGGGTTCTCGGGGGGCTTGGCCCCCCGGACCGTGGTCACGAGACCGCGTGCGGTCGAGGAAGCTCGCGCAGCTCGTCGAGGAGGCGCGCGGTCGCGATGTCGCGGTCGAGGATGAAGCGCAGAAAGGCGCGCAGGTGCCGGTCGAGCTCTCGCGCCAGCGCGGCGTCGACGCGCAGCTGCGACGCGATCGCGAGCTCGCTCGCGAGCAGGTACCGCAGCGATTTCAGGGCGCGCACCGTGAGCGGGTCGACGAACGGAAGCGTCGCCGCGCAACGCGCGCAGATGGCTCCGCCCGCCTCGGGCGACCACGCGTTCGTCTCCTCGAGGAGGACCGCGCGGCACTGCGCGCACTCGCGCAGCTCAGGGCGGAAGCCCGAGCGGTCGAGCAGGTGCAGGTCGAACCAGCGGCAGACGACGGCCGGCGGGACGCCGGCGTCGAGCCGGCGGAGCGAGGTCTCGAGGAGATCGAAGAGCGGCGCGGACGGCACGCGTTCGGCGGTGAAGCGGTCCACCAGCTCGGCGACGTACCAGCCTGCCGCGATGAGCCCGAGGTCATCGCGCATGTCCGGGTAGATCGCGCGCGCCTCTGCGCCGGTGAGGACGTCCAGCTCTCTGCCCCGGGCGAGCTGATACGTCGCGTGCGTGAGCGGCTCCGCGTGCCCGGCCATGCGGCTCGTCGCCCGGCGGATGCCTTTCGCGACGACGCGCACCTTGCCGAAATGGCGCGTGAAGAGGACGAGGATGCGATCGGCCTCGGCGAAATCATTGGTCTTGAGCACGATCGCCTCGGCGCGGTACGTGCGTGCTGCCACGACCGGGCAATGGTAAGTCGCGGGGGCCGGGGAGCGGAGCCGGGCGACTCGTATCATCGATCCGAGGTGGGCTCGCGCAGTCTCGAAGGCCACATCACGGCGATCGACGAAGAGATCCGCGCCGTGCTGAGGCAGACTGAGCCCGCCCTCCAGCCCTTCTACGGGATGATGCTTTACCACCTCGGGCTCGACGCGGCCGCACCGAGCGGCAAGCGGCTCCGCCCGCTCCTCTGCACGCTTCTCTTCGAGGCGATCACGGGCGACCCGAGCGCGGCCCTTCCGGCGGCCGCCGCGATCGAGCTGCTCCACAACTTCACGCTCATCCACGACGACATCGAGGACCAGGACCCCGCTCGCCATCACCGTCCGACGGTCTGGTCGGTGTGGGGCGTCCCGCAGGCGATCAATGCCGGCGACGGCATGTACGCGGCGTCGCGCCTCGCGGTGCAGCGGCTGCGCGACCGGGGCTTCCCGGCCGAGCGGATCCTCGACTTCGCCCGCCTCCTCGACGAGGCCTGCGTCCGCGTGTGCGAGGGGCAGTTCCTCGACATCAGCTTCGAATCGCGGACCGACGTGACAGCCGATCGCTACCGCGCGATGGCCACGAAGAAGACCGGCGCGCTCTTCGCCGCCCCGGCCGAGGGCGCCGCGGCCTTGGCGACGGACGATCGCACGATACGGGACGCGCTCGCCCGATTCGGCGAGGCGTTCGGCCAGGCCTATCAGGCGTACGACGACCTCATGGGCATCTGGGGCACGACCGACCGCACCGGGAAGCTCGAGATGAACGACCTCACGAAGCGCAAGAAGACGCTCCCCGTCGTGCTCGCGTTCGAACGCGCGGCAGGGCGCACCCGCGAGCGGCTCGCCGTGCTCTTCGAGCCGGCCGCGCCGCTCCCCGCCGAGAATGTCGCCGCGGTCCGCGAGATCCTCGACGAGCTCGGCGTCCGCGCCCTACTCGAGGACGAGATCGCCTCGCATCGTGGGCGAGCGGTGCACCTGCTGCGCGGCGTCACGCCGCTCGCAGCACCGGACGCGATCGCGCTCGTGGAACGGCTCGTCGCGAGCGCGACCGGCGCGAGGCAGTCCTCGCTGGTCGGGGCCGGGGGCGGAGCCCCCGACTCGTAGAATGCCGCCGCGATGGCGGCAGGGCCCGGCGATCTCATCCTCGAGCCGAACGAGCAGGTCATCCTGGCGACGCGTCCGCTGTTCCTCTGGGAGCCGCTGCTGCTCATCGAGGTCGTCCTTGTCGTCCTCACGCTGTACTTCGTCGGGATCGGGAACGCGACGCTGGTCGGCCTGGGGCTCGTCAGCTTCGTGCTGCTCACGATCTGGATCGTCGTCCGGTGGATTCCCTGGAGCGCGAAGTGGTTCGTGCTCACGGACCGGCGGCTCATCTCACGGTGGGGCGTGTTCAACAAGAACCAGTCCGCGCTGCTCCTCGACCGCGTCCAGGACGCGAGCCTTGCCAGGCCGTTCCCGCTCTCGTTGATCCGCGACTACGGCGTCCTGCGCCTCGAGTCCGCGGGCATGCATTCCGAGGAGCGCATCACCGAGGGCCTCCACGAGCTCGCCATGACGCGTGCGACCGCTTTCTACCGCGCCCTGAACGACGCGCAGACGCCGGGCCGCTGATCAGCCGCACCGTCCGATCGCGCCGATGACGTCGGTGCTCACCGTTCCGGGCGGACACTCGAAGAAGCTCGACGCGGCACGGTTGTCGTCGATGAAGATGCGGAGGCGCACGGACTGACCGGAGCGGTTCGCGTACAGGTCGACCGCGAGCCTGCCGCTGTGGTCCACGTAGGCGAGCCCGTCGCCGTACTTGAGCGTGAACTCGCGGCCTTCCGGCGTCGCGCGGGCGATCGCGACATATTCGCTGTCGTTCAGCGCGGGAACGGGCTTCGCGCACGCCAGCGTCGCGAGCGCGACCGCGACGACGGCCGCGACCCGCAGCGCGGCCAGCGCGCCGGGCGCGATCAGGGGAGATTCTCCGGCCGGAACGGTTCGGGAAGGAGTGCGGCGAGCGTCGTCACGTTCCGCAGCCCGCCCGTCGTCGCGAGGATCACGCGCAGGTCGGGCGCGAACTCGACGAGCACCTGCCGGCAGGCGCCGCAGGGCGTCGGGAGCTGCTCGTCGTCGATGACGATCGCGATGGCGTCCCAGTCCTTCGTCTCCCCCGCCGCGACGGCGGCCCACGCCGCGCAGCGCTCGGCGCACACCGTGAGCCCGTACGAGGCGTTCTCGACGTTCGCACCGCTGTAGATCTTGTTGCGACGCGTGCGGATCGCGGCGCCGACCCGGTACTTGGAATACGGGGCGTACGCACGTTGGCGCGCGAGGGCCGCGACGCGGATAAGGTCCTCGTCGCCGGGCCCCAGGCTCAAACCGGCTCCGGGCTCGCCGCGATCTTCGACACGCGGACGCGCCGGATACGCCGCCCTTCGACGCTCTCGACGACGAACCGCGCCCCGCCGGACTGCACGGACTCACCGACGCGCGGGAAATGCCCGAGCTGCGCGACGAGGAACCCGCCGAGCGTGTCGTAGTTCTCCGACGGCGGCACCGATAGGTCGAAGGTCTCGCGGACTTCCTCGAATGACACGCGCGCGTCCATGAGCGCCTCGTTCTCGGAGACCGGGAGGACGAGCTCCTGCTCGACGTCGTACTCGTCGCGGATCTCCCCGACGATCTCCTCGACCAGGTCCTCGATCGTCACGAGGCCGGCCGTCCCGCCGTACTCGTCGACCACGATCGCGATGTGGACCTTGTCCCGCTGCATCTCGCGCAGGAGCTCGTCGACCTTCTTCGTCTCGGGGACGAACTGCGCCGGCCGCAGGAACTGCCGGAGCTGGACGTCCTTCTCCCCGCGTGCGAGCCGCCGGAAGACGTCCTTCACGTAGAGGATGCCGATGATGTTGTCGGCCGAGCCCTCGAACACGGGGATCCGCGAGTGGCCGACCTTGGTGATGATGTCGAGGATCTGGTCTGGCATCGTCGCGACGTCGATCCCGACCATGTCGGTCCGCGGGACCATCACCTCGTGCACCGGCTTCTCCGCGAGCGCGAAGATCGAGCTGATCATCTTCTGCTCGCCCTCGTGGAGGACGCCTTGTGCCTCACCCGTCTCCACGAGCGCCTTGATCTCCTCCTCGGTGACGAGCGCGCCGGTCTGCGGGTTCGCGCCGAAGGGGCGGGTGAAGACCTGCGTGAGCATGAAGAGCACCGCGACGAGCGGTCGCGTGAGCCAGGTGATGAGCTCAAGGGGCCACACGAGGACGAGCAGGACGGACTGCGCGTGCCGCGCGCCGATGGACCGCGGCACGAAGAGGCCGAACAGGACGGCGGCGAGCGAGAGCACGCCGACGGTGACGATGACCGCCGCGACGTCGCGGATCACCGGCGCGGCCGGCCCGAAGAGGAAGCGGAGGAGATCCGACAGACGCGGCGCGAGGAAGGCTGCCGCGATGCCCGCGAACGCGAAGACGATGAAGAACTCGGCGACCTGGATCGCGGCGAGGTACTCGATCGCCTTGCGGCCCATCGTCCCGGCGAGCCGGCCGCGCCACCCGCGCGCGGCGAGCTCCTCGATGAGCTGCGGGCGGCGGATGGTGTGGAGCGCGGCCTCGCTCGCGGACAGCACGGCGAGGAGCGCGACGAGGAGCAGCTCGATCCCGAGCAGCTCCCAGGTCATGGCGTTCACTACGGTCGGGGGGCGCTGCCCCCCTGCCCCCGGGGTTTCCTTCTATCTGATCGCTTGATCGCACGCGCGGGCATGCCGACGGCGACCATGTCGTCGGGGACGTCCTTCGTCACGACCGCGCCCGCGCCGGTGACCGCGCCCTTGCCCACGGTGACCGGCGCGCGGAGAAGCGTGTCCGAGCCGATGAACGCGTCGTCGCCGACGGTCGTCCGGTTCTTTCGCACCCCGTCGTAGTTCAGCGTGATGGTCCCCGCGCCGATGTTGACGCGCGCCCCGATATCCGCGTCGCCCACGTAGCTGAAGTGGTGCATCTTCGTGCCGGTCCGCAGCCGCGCGTTCTTCACCTCGCCGAAGTTCCCGATCACGACGCCGCGCTCGAGATACGCGCCCGGACGGAGGTGCGAGTACGGTCCGATCCGCACGTCGTCCTCGAGGGTCGCTCCTTCGAGCGTCGACTGCTCCACGCGGCAGCCCTCGCCTACGACCGTGTCGCGCAGCACGGCGTACGGCCCGATCCGCGAGCCGGAGCCGATCACGGTCTTGCCCTCGAGGATCGTTCCCCGGTCGATGAGGACGTCCGCCGCGATCTTCACGTCCGCGTCGACCGGACAGGAGTCGGGGTCGGTGAAAGAGACCCCCGCGAGCATGTGCCCTTCGCGGATGCGCCGCCGTAGCGCCGCATCGGCGGCGGCGAGCTCGACCCGAGTATTCACGCCCATCCCCTCCTCCGGTTCGTCCGTGCAGTGGACCGCCACACGTTTCCCCGATGCCTTCGCCTCCGCGACGAGATCGGTGAGGAAGATCTCGCCGGTCTCGTTCGGGCGAAGGCGCGGCAGCGTCTCTCGCAGCCAGGCGAGGTCGACGGCGTAGGCGCCGAGGTTGGACTCGGGGAGCTTCGCCTCGTCCTGTGAGGCGAGCCGGCTCTCGACGATGCGGGCCACGTCCCCGGCGCCGTCGCGAACGATCCGCCCGTACGCGTTCTCGGTACCGACCTGGCCCGAAAGGAGCGCGAGGGGCGCGCCGCGCTCCGCCAGGAGCGAAGCCAGCCGGCGGAACGTCTCGGGGCGCATGAGCGGCGTGTCGCCGTAGACGATGAACGCGATCCCGGACGCCCCATTCGCCGCCCCGAGCGCGACGCGCACGGCGTCGCCGGTCCCACGCGGGGGGTCCTGGAGCGCGACGGGGATCGTGTCGTCGAGAAAGGCGCGGGCGGCCTCGCTCTCCTTCGAGAGGACGACCACGGGACGGGCCCCGGCGGCGCGGACGCTCGCGATCACGTGGCTCAGCAAAGGCTTGCCGGCGACGGGATGGAGGACCTTCGGCGTCCTGGACTTCATCCGTGTCCCGAGGCCCGCCGCGAGCACGAAGGCCAGCGGCGCTTCGCTCACGAGATGCGTTCGGGCTGGGGCGCCAGGATTCGAACCTGGGATAGCGGATCCAAAGTCCGCCGCCTTACCACTTGGCCACGCCCCACAGATCCGGGGGCTTCGCCCCCGAGACCCCCAACGGGCACGGCTCCATGTTAGGGCGGCGGGAGAGTCCTACTCTGGCTGCTTGCCGCGCTTGATGAGCTCGGCCACACGACGACCGCCTTTGCGTCCGAGCTGCGCGTAGCCCTCGCTTCCGAGCTGGGACTTGCGCGCCTCGCCGCCGCGACGACCGAGCTCCGCGTAACCCTTCGAGCCGAGCTGCGTCTTGCGCGCCTCTCCGCCCTTGCGCCCCAGCCGCGCGTACCCCTCGGTGCCGAGCTGACCCTTCCGCGCCTGACCCCCGCGGCGACCGATCTCGCGATAGAAGGACAGCCCGTGCTTTCCCGCGGTCGACGTCCCCCCGCGCTGTCCGGCCTGACGGACCGTCAGCTCGCCTCTCGAATCCACGATGAAAATTTAGGGGGACAGCCCTCGGTCGCTCGCCGCGGTCAGGGGGTGACTCCGAGCGCGTACGGCCGCGCGCGCAGCTCCTTCCGCCGCAGCCGCCGGGCGAGACGGAGCGCGTTGGCGCGGTCATCCGCTACGGCGAAGAGCGTCGGGCCGCTCCCGGAGAGCGCGAGCGTGATGCCCGAGGATGCCGCGGCTTCGCGGACCGTGCGGATCGCGGGCGCGACACGCTCGGCGGCTGCGGCGAGATCGTTACCAAGATGTTCGCGGATCGTCGCGGGCGTCAGCGCGCCCCGCTGGAACGCGCCGACCAGCGCGGCGGTCCGCTCGCCGCGTCCGCGCTCGTCCGAACGAAGGGCCGCGTACACGTCAGCGGTCCGCACGCGCACCGGAACGCGCACCAGCACGACCCAGATGCCGGGGGGCGGTGGCCGAAGCGGATCGACGCGCTCGCCGCGCCCGCGCACGTGCGCGTAAGGCGCGCCCGCGATGAAGAACGGCACGTCCGACCCCAAGCCTGCGCCGATCGCGGCGAGGTCGACGCCCGCATCGAGCCGCCATGCGCGGACGAGGCCGCGCAGAACGGCGGCGGCGTCGCTCGAGCCGCCGCCGAGACCCGCCGCGACGGGGATGCGCTTGGCGATCCGGACGTACGCCGTGGGCGCGCGGGCGCAGCGCTCGGCGAGCGCCCGCACCGCGCGCGAGGCGAGATCGTCACCCGGCGGTGCTCCGACGTCGGGCGCGATCCGCACGTCGAGCCTGCGATGCGGGGCAACGCGGACGCGATCGCAGAGAGCGACCGTGGCGAAGACGCTCGCGATCTCGTGATAGCCGTCGCCCCGGCGACCGAGCACCTCGAGCGTGAGGTTGAGCTTCGCGGGCGCGTCCAGCACGGTCGCGCGGCTCATCTGTCGGGGGGGCGCTGCCCCCCCGGCTCCCCGACGGTCGGCAGTCCGACCGCCCGCGCGAGCCGGATCCACTCCTCGAGCGACAGCTCCTCGGGCCGGCGCTCGGGCGCGATGCCCGCCTCGGAGAGCAGCTCCGTCGCGCGGTCCCGCGCTATTCCGGCCTCGTGCCCGAGCGCGCCCCGCAGCTGCTTGCGGCGATGGCGGAACGCGTCGCTCACCAGACGCAAGAAGGCGTCCTGCGCGAGGGGCGCGAACGCGGGTCGCTCCCGCGAGCGCAACGAAAGCACGGCGGAGTCCACGCGTGGCGGCGGCTGGAACGCTCGCGGAGGCACTCGACGGATCAGGCGCGGCTCGGCGAACGACTGGACGAACACGGAAAGGTAGCCGCGTTCCTTCGCGTCGCGTGGCGTCGCGATGATGCGCCGGGCGACCTCGTGCTGGAGGAGCACGACGAGGAGCGGCGCCCGGCGAGGATCCGCGAGGAAGCGCTCGAGGAGCGGCGTCGTGATCTGGTAGGGCAGGTTGGCGACGACGCGCGTTGGCGGACGGTCGCCGAGCGCGTAGAGGTCGGTCGCCAGCGCGTCGGCCCGCACGACGCGCACGTTGTCCCGGCCCGCGAGCGTGTCGGCCAGCACGCGGACCATGCGCTCGTCGACCTCGACCGCGACGACCGAGCGCGCGCGCCGGGCCAGCTCCGCCGTGAGCACGCCGGGCCCCGGGCCGACCTCGAGGACGTCGTCGTCCGCCGAAAGCTCCGCGGCGTCGACGATCGCCGACAGGACCGTCCGATCCACGAGGAACCGCTGGCCGAGCGAGGTCGCGGCGCGGACGCCGTGGCGGCGGAGGACGTCGCGGAGGCCACGCGGATCGGCGACGTCCATGCGCGAGAGCCTAGGTGCTACCGCCGGGCGCTCACCTGCAGGTCCAGAGGCTCGCGCTCCCGCGCGAGAACATCCATGCGGCGACGTTCGCCGCCGCGACCGGGTCGAAGGGGCTCGCGCCGACGTACCCCGCGCGGACGCTGTTCGCCGCCCAGGTCGTGGGGATGAACTGGAAGAGCCCCGAGTCGGCGTGGGTCGGGTTGTACGCGCTCGGGTCATAGCGGCTCTCGCACCAGGCGACCCGCAGGAGCTGCTCCGCATCGGCGCCGTAGCGGGCGGCCGCCTCGCGGATGACGGAGTCGATCTCGGCGGGTGCCCGGGGCGCGGGCCGCGGCCGCGCGCCGACGGCGACGACCTCGGCGACCGGCGGGTAGACCTCGGTCCTCGCGACGAGCGTTCGGCCGATCTCACGACCCTCCACGACACGGACGACGTAGGTGTCGAGGGCCAGGCCGTCGACCCCGCGCGCGAGCACGACCTGCCGGCCGGCCTCGAGGTCCGGGTCGCTCACGTACTGGATCTGGTGCGCGACCGGCTCGCGGAGGGTCTCTTCCCGGTCGCCGACACGGGTGATGCGCACGACATCGCCGGCGCGGATGACGGTGCCCGGGTCACGGTCGATCCGGTCGAGCGGGCCGAGTGAGATGCCGAGCTCCCCCAGAAAGCGCGCGATGGTCCCTGGCCCGGCCGTAAGCCTCACCGCCCGCCCGGCGTCGATCACCGTCACGGGGATCCCCGCGACCGGCGACCAGCGGGCGTCGATCTCGTGCCGCGCGCCCTGCGAGGTGGCGCCGGCGTGAGACCCACCGCGGGCCACCGTCGCCGCGCGGGTGACGATGGCGGAATCGTCGGCGCTCCCGGTGCCCGAGAGCCACCACGTCACCGTCGCGGCGGCGCAGGTAACGACCGCGAGGACGGCCACGCGCAACGACTCGCGGACGACGCGCTCCCTCACCCGTTTCCCCTTCCCCACCCGTTCCGCGCCGACGGCATGGCGATGCCATCTGTACGAAAAGAGGGACGGCGCACATGCTAGCAGCGCGCCCCAAGGCGAGCGCGGCCTAGGGATGTACGGTCAGCGTTCGGGTGGAGGGCGCCAGCCCAGCTCCTTCAAGTGGGCCCGCATCGCGGGCCCGATGTCGGCTCGTCCCAGGGCGGCGTCGATGAAGGCTTTCACGTAGCCGAGCTTGTCGCCGGCGTCGTAGCGCAGGCCCTCGAGCTCGACCGCCCAGACGGGCGAGCCGCTCCGGGCGAGCTCGCTGACGGCGTCGGTGAGCCAGATCTCGCCGCCGCGGCCGGGCTTGAGCTCGGCGAGGACGTCGAAGATCTCAGGCTCCAGGACATACCCGTGCACGGCCGCGAGATCGCTCGGAGCATCCTCCGGCTTGGGCTTCTCGACGATCGCGAGCACGCGGAGGGTCCGCTCGTCGACCGGCGTGCCCGCGACGACGCCGTAGGCCGAGGCCTGCGCCTTCGGGACTCGGACGCAGCCGACGACGCTTCCGCCGCCCAGCCGCTCCCGGGCCTCGATGAGCTGCGCGAGCGCCGGCCCGGCGCCGAGGACGATGTCGTCCCCCCAGAGCATCGCGAAGGGCTCGTCGCCCACGAGCGGCCTGGCCTGCAGGACGGCGTGCCCGTTCCCCTTCGCTTCCTCCTGGACCACCGTCCGCACTGCGGCGAGCTTCTCGGGGCGCTTCAGGAGCTCGATCTCCTTCTGTCGGAACTCCACCGCGAGGCGCCGTTCGAGGCGTTCGTTCCGGCGGAAGTACGCGTCGAGGGCCTCCTTTCCAGGCGCGATCACGACGACGACGCGGGCGATCCCCGAGGCCGCCATCTCGCTCACGATCATCTCGATGATGGGCGTGTCGATGATCGGGAGGAGCTCCTTTGGCACGGTGCGGCTGATGGGCAGGAAGCGCGTGCCGAGCCCGCCGGCCGGGATGACGCCGTAACGGACGGGTTTGAGCCCGTCCTGCGGCCCCGTCACGGACGCGCTTCCGACCCGACCGTGAAGGACACCGGGACGGTCGTGCGCACCGCGAAGGGAGTGACCGCGACGAGCGGCGGCCGGCGGTCGCCGGAGGTGTCGAGGTCGAGGGTGAGCGCGCCGGTCTCCACGATGTGGCGCTCCACGGTCGGCCGCTCACCGAAGCGCAGCAGCTGTACGAGGTAGCGCTCGCCGACGACGTTGGTCGAGCGGACGAACCCCTCGGCCGTCCAGCCGCCGTCGGCCTCGGCGTCGTCGTTGAGGACGCCGCCGCTGATCTCGAGGTCGTCGATGGCCCAGCCGCCGAGGTTGAGGTTGCCATCGGTCACGTACTGGAACCGCAGGAGGATCTCCTTCCCCGCGTACGACGCCAGGTCCGCGCTGAGACGTACCCACTGCGGACTCGACCCTCGGCCGGACACACCGGTGATCCCGTTGCCCAGGTTCTGACCGTTCGGGTCCGTCGTCGTGGACGAGTCCGTGGGGAGCGGCTTCCAGCGCGCCCCGCCGTCGGTCGAGACCTCGACGTAGCCATAGTCGTAGTCGGCCTCGATCTCATACCAGCTCCAGAAGGTCAGCGTCGCGGCCGTCCCGGCACGCAGGTCGACCGTCCGGGTGAGTGTCGCATCCATCCCGTCGCCTTTGTCCGACCACCAGAACGCTTTTCCCGAATGCGGGTCGGTGGCGATCAAACGAACGGAGGTCGGTCCCTCGAACTTCACGCGCTGCGCGGCACGTGGGAGCTCGACGTAGCGGGCCGCGTAGGGATGGACCGACGGCCGCACCGAGCCACCGACGGAGACGCGGTCCTGCTCCGTCGGACCCGCGGGCTGACGCGCGGTCGTGCCTTCGGGGTAGGAGAAGCGCCGCTCGGGCGTCTGGCCGATGAACGCGTTCGCCGCGACAAAATCGCCGAAGAGCTCCTCGAGCGGGGGCTGGCCGCGCTGCCGCAGCACCGCGTCCATGTCCGCCGGCGTGTCGATGCCCTTGGCCATGAACGCGCGGATGAGCTCGTCGCCGCCGGCCTGCTGTCGTAGGAACTCGAGGAACAGATAGCTCAGGCCGTAGTGCGCCTGCGAGGCCTCGAGATCCGACCAGTCGTTGAGCTGCGTGTCCGGCACGTGGAGAAAGACCTGCGCGTGATTCACCGGGAATCCATTCGCCTGCTCGCAGAGCTGGGCCTGGCCTTCGTTGAACCAGACCGCCGACCGCCGCCGGGTGTTGAACTGGATCATGTGGCAGAACTCGTGCGCGATGACCGACGACAGGTAGCTCGTGCCGGGCCGCGCGGCGAGGGAGTTCACGTAGATCATCTCGCGTTCGGCCGAGAACTCGTTCACCCAGGCCGGCTCCTCGTCGGAGCCGCTGAAGTAGCCCGCCGCGGAGCCCGGAAGCCGGGCGAAGACGAGGTTGATCCGCGGGTCGCCGTCGATGCCCGGGGACCATTCCTCGCCGTACAGGCGCCGATCGGTCGGATAGATCTTCGCCTCGAATTCGCTCGCCGTGCCCCCGAGCGCGCCGAGATCGAGCGTCGCGTCGGTCGCGACCCACCACTTCGCGTGGTCGGTCACGAGCCGGAGCGTCGCCGTGGTCTTCACGTTCTTCTTCGCGGCGAAGTCGTAGGTCCAGAACTCGTGTGCCGCGCCCACCCCCTCGACGGGCGGCGCCGTACGGACCGGCTCGAAGCCCTTCGCGGGGACCCCGTCGCGACCGCGGACCGTCCGCGTGAGGACGAACCCGTCGGCATACGGCAGGGGCTTCGCGAGGAGCGTCGCGCTCATGTCGAGCGTCGTCGCGGCGGGCGGCAGCGATGCCAAGGCCGGCGTCGCGCTGGCCGAGGGCGTGGTCGCCGCGGGCTCCGCCTGCGGCGGGATGCACGCGCCGATGAGGAGGGCCATCCCGGCAAGCAGTGCGCCGCGCGTCATCGCGCGCGATACCCCTCGAGGAGCGTCCGCGTCGCGACGAGCCGGCCTCCGCGGAAGTAGCGGCGCGGCACGCGGCGGCGGATCGCGGTGACAACCTCGTAGGCGATCGTTCCGCAGGCCGCGGCGAGATCGTCGGCCGACTGGCGCGCGCCGGCCTGCTCGCCGATGATCACGACCTCGTCCCCCTCCCGCACGCCCGCGACGTCGGTCACGTCGAGCATGACGAGGTCCATCGCGATGCGGCCCGCGAAAGGGATCCGCTGGCCGCGCACGAGAAGCCCGCCGCGCTTCGCGGCGATCCGTGGCAGTCCGTCGCCGTAGCCGACGGGCACGGTCGCGATCACGCCCTCGCGGGCGAGGCGGTATTCGTGGCCGTAGGACACGCCGGTGCCTTTCGGCACGCGCGCGACGCGCAGGATCCGCGACCGCCAGGAGAGCGCCGGCTGGAGCGCGAGAGCAGCGGCACGCTCCGCCGCGTTGGGTATGCCGTAGACCGCGATCCCCGGCCGGATCGCGGTCATCCGATCGACGGGGCCGAGCCCGGCGACGCCGCCGCTCGCGGCCGCGTGGACCAGGCGGGGCGGCTCGCCGATCGCCGAGAGGACCTGCTGGAAGAGCCCGAGCTGCTCGCGGTCGCTCGTCACGTCGGCCTCGTCGGCGCGCGCGAAGTGCGTGTAGATGCCGTCGACGTCCAGACCGGGAAGCGCCCGGATCCGCCGGTAGCGGTCGGGCGCTTCGCCGACCGGAGCGCCGAGCCGCGTGAGGCCGGTGTCCACCTTGAAGTGGACCGACGCGCGCTTGCGCAGCGCCGTGGCGGCCTCGCTCACCGCCCGTGCGCGCGACTCGTCCCAGACCGTGAGGACGAGATCGTCCGCGACCGCGCGGGCGACCTCGGCCGGTTCCGTCGCGCCCGACATGACGAGGACCGGACCGGCGATGCCGGCCTCGCGCAGCGCGACCGCCTCCTCGACGGTGGCGACCGCGAGCATGACCGCGCCGGCCTCGAAGCACGCTTCCGCCACGGCCTCGGCGCCGTGTCCGTACGCGTCCGCCTTCACGACGGCGATGACGTCCGCCCTGGCGCGGTCCCGCAACGCGCGAACGTTGGCGGCGATCGCGTCGAGGTCGACGTCGGCGACGGTGGAGCGGAGCGCTTCGTGCGTCATCGTCCCTCGACTGTTTCACGGAGCGCGCGGGGCAGCGCGTCGACGACCTCGGTCGCTAGGGCGCCGGACTCGCCGATCTCGGCGGCGAGGAGCGCCCCGGCGCGGCTGTGCACCCAGACCGCCGAAGCCGCGGCGGCCAGCGGCACGAGACCGCGGGCGAGGAACGCGGCGACCGCCCCGCCGAGCGCGTCGCCGGAGCCGCCGACACCGAGCGTCGGGTTCGGGTGGTCGTTGACGTAGGTCTTCTTCCCGTCGCTCACCATGGTCACCGGCCCCTTCAGGACGACGACGGCGTTCCACTCGCGCGCGTGACGCTCCGCGAACGCCGCGCGCGCCGCGCCGGTCGGCACGACACGGCCGGACAGTCGCGCGGCCTCTCCGTCGTGCGGCGTGAGGATGGTCTTGGCCGGGAGGAGCTCCGGCCAGCCGTCCGTGCGCGCGAGCGCGTTGAGCCCGTCCGCGTCGATGACGGTCGGGATCGCCTTCGCGTTGCGGAGCACCGCGCCGACGAAGTCGTCCGTCCCGGGCGCGTGCGCGAGCCCGGGGCCGAGAAGCAGCGCCTTCGTCTTCTCCGTGGCCCCACTCGTGAGCTGCGCGGCCGCGCCGGTCGCGATGACGCCGGGCTGCGCCTCGGCGAGCGGGAAGAAGGTGACGTTCGGATCCTCCCCCGCGATCGCCTCGACGACCGACCGCGCGGAGGCCACCGTCACGACGCCCGCGCCGCAGCGCAGCGCCGCTCGCGCCGCGAGGAGCAGGGCACCGGGGTAGCGGAGCGAACCGCCGACGATGAGGACGCGGCCGCGCGCCTCCTTCCCCGCGTCGGGCGGGAGCGGCTTCACGGCCGCGCGCACGACGCGCGCCGTGAGCGCGCTCGGGGCGGCCGGGCTCAGCGCAGACCTACGGCGACGGCGACCGCGAGATCGCGGATATGCGAGATCGACACCGAGAGCGGCTCGCGGAGGCCGATGGCCTGCCGGCGCGCCTCGGCGCGCCCGTGGAGCGTCACCGTGGGCTGCCCCGCCCGGGTGCGTCTGATCTCGATCTCGCGCCAGCCCACGCCGCGCACCCCTAGGCCGAGCACCTTCGATACGGCCTCTTTCGCCGCCCAGCGTCCAGAGAGATGGAGGATGTTCGAGCGGCAGTAGGCCTGCTCCCATTCGGTGTACACGCGGTCGACGAACCGCCGCGGATACCGCTCGAAGACGTTGCGGATCCGCGCGGTCTCGATGATGTCGATCCCGACTTCCGTCGGGATCGACATGTGCTCTTGATCCCTGCTCACTTGGCTGCCTCCGGCTGCTGCGCTCGCGGGGGCCGGTCCGTCTGATGCTAGTCGCGCGCGGGCGCCAGGCGAAGGACGTGCGCGGTCACTACTCGACCGTGACCGCCTTCGCGAGGTTCCGCGGCTGGTCGACGTCGTTCCCGCGGCGATCCGCGATGTGGTACGCGAGCAGCTGGAGCGGGACGACGGCGAGCACGGGCTCGAGGAGCTCCTCCGTCCGCGGGATGCGGATGATCTCCTCGGCGCGGCCGGCGATCTCCTCGTCGTCGTCGTTGGCCACGGCGATGACGACGCCGGCGCGCGCCCGGACCTCCTCCATGTTCGAGCGGATCTTCTTGTACACGGAGTCCTTGAGCGCGATCGCGACGACCGGCAGCTCCTGGTCGATGAGCGCGTTCGTTCCGTGCTTCATCTCGCCCCCCGCGGTCCCCTCGGCGTGGATGTACGAGAGCTCCTTCAGCTTGAGCGCCCCCTCGAGCGCGGTTGGGTAGTTGACGCCGCGGCCGAGGAACAGGAAGTTGCGCGCCTGGTAGTAGCGGTACGCGAGCGCACGGATCTTGGGCTCCTCGCGCAGCACGGCGTCGACGAGCGTCGGAAGGTGGAACGCTTCCGCGAGCAGCTCCCGCGAGCGCTTGGCGTCGATCGTGCCGCGGCGCTGCGCGAGGTACACCGCGAACAGGTAGAGGTCGACGAGCATCGCGACATACGCCTTGGTCGAGGCGACGCTGATCTCGGGGCCGGCGTGGAGGAAGACGACGTCGTCAGAGACGCGGCTCGCCTGGCTGCCCACGACGTTCACCAGCGTCAGCAGGCGCGCGCCCTGACGCTTCGCCTCCTCCATCGCCGCCAGCGTGTCGACGGTCTCGCCCGACTGCGTCACCGCGACGACGAGCTGGCCGGGCACGATGACCGGCGAGCGGTAGCGGTACTCCGAGGCGATCTCGACGTCGCACGGGACGCGTGCGAGGCGCTCGACGAGGTACTTGCCCACGAGCGCCGCGTGCGACGCCGTGCCGCACGCGACGAACGAGATCCGCGGGATCGCGCGGACGAACGCGTCGTCCATCCGCACGTTGCTGTCGAAGACGACCCGCCCCGTCGATCGCTCGACCCGGCCGAGGAGCGAGTCCGAGATGGCGCGCGGCTGCTCGTGGATCTCCTTGAGCATGAAATGCTTGTATCCCGACTTCGCCGCGGCGATGGGGTCGAGGGCGATCGTCTCGACCGTTTTCTCGATGGTCTTTCCGTCGAGCGCGCGGAACGACACCGCGTCCTTCGTCACGACCGCCATCTCGCCGTGATCGAGGAAGCTCATCCGGCGCGTGTGCTCGAGGAGCGCCGGGATGTCCGACGCGATGAAGTTCTCGCCCTCGCCGTAGCCGACGATGACGCCGCCGGCGTTCGAGATCCGTGCGGCGACGATCTTCCCCGGGTCGCGGACCGAGATGAACGCGAGCGCGGCCGCGCCCTCGAGGCGCGGCAGGACCGCGAGCGCGGCGTCCTCGAGACTCCGGCCGGCCTTCAGCTCCTCCTCAAGGAGGTGGACGGCGACCTCGGTGTCGGTCTCGCTCGAAAAGCGATGGCCGCCCGCGACGAGCGGCGCCTTCAGCGCTTCGAAGTTCTCGATGATGCCGTTGTGGATGACCGCGGTGACGCCGCCGCAATCGACGTGCGGGTGCGCGTTCTGCTCGCTCGGCCGGCCATGGGTCGCCCAGCGCGTGTGACCGATCCCGGTGTGCCCGGCGGCACCCTTCGCGGAGACGACGGAGGCGAGGTTGTCGAGCTTGCCTTCGGCGCGCAGGACCTCCAGCGTGCCGTCGCGCTGCACGGCGACGCCCGCGGAGTCGTAGCCGCGGTACTCGAGGCGACGGAGCCCGTTCATGAGGAGCGGAAGGGCTTCGCGCGGTCCGGTGTATCCGACTATCCCGCACATCAGCCGAGATGCTCCTTCGCCGCCGCGACGAGCGCGGACGCGGTGCTCGACGCGATCGTCTCGCTCCGCGCCTCGACCGTGATCCGCAGGACCGGCTCGGTGCCGGAAGGCCGGACCACGAGCCGCCCCGTCGACCCGAGGTTCGCGCGCGCGCGGTCGTAGGCGTCCTTGAAGCCGCGGACCTCCTCCCACTCCCGCCGTCGGGCGGCGCGCACGTTCTCGGTGACCTGCGGCCAGAACTCGATCTCGGCGCCCAGCGCCGACAGGGGCCGGCCCTCGGCCTCCATGAGATGGAGCACCTCGAGCGCAGTGAGGATGCCGTCCCCGGTGCTCGCGTACTCGCGGAAGATCACGTGCCCCGACGACTCGCCGCCGAACTGGGCGTCGAGCCGCTCCATCGCCTCCCAGACATAGCGGTCGCCGACCTGCGTCCGCTCGAGCCTGATGCCGTCCCTGGCGAGCGTGGCCTCCATGCCGCCGTTGGTCATGACCGTGCCCACGACGAGCTTCGGGCTGAGCCGGCCGTGACGCGCGAAGTGGCGCGCCGCCAGCGCGAGGACGAAGTCGCCGTCGTGCAGCCCGCCCTTTTCGTCCGCGATGACGACGCGGTCGCCGTCGCCGTCGAAGGCGAAGCCCGCGTCGGCCTTCCGTTCGACGACCGCGCGCTGGAGCGCGGCCGGATACGTGCTCCCGCAATGATCGTTGATGTTCAGCCCATCGGGCGTGTCGAAGAGCGTCACGACCTCGGCCCCCGCGTGCGCGAACACCGGCGGGGCGACCCGGTACGTCGAGCCGTTCGCGCAGTCGAGGACGATCCGCAGTCCCTCGAGCCGCGAAGCCTTCGACACGAGGAAATCCTCGTACGCCTTCACGAGCCCGCGCGCATCGCCCACGAGGCCTATGCCACCTTCGGTGGGACGCGGGAGCGCCTCCTGGTCCCCCATCCCCTTCTCTATCTCGTCCTCGACCCTGTCCGGGAGCTTGAGTCCGCGGTGGTCGAAGAACTTGATGCCGTTGTCAGGCGCGGGATTGTGCGACGCGCTGATGACCACGCCGGCGACGTAGCCGTTCGTCTTCGCGAGGAACGCGAGGCCGGGCGTGGGAACGTGCCCGACCAGACGCACTTCCATGCCGACCGAGCAGAGTCCGGCCGCGAGGGCGCCCTCGAGCATGCGGCCCGAGCGGCGGGTGTCGCGGCCGATGAGGACCGAATGGCCCGGGCCACCGAGGACGTGGCCCGCGGCGCGGCCGAGCCGCAGCGCGAGCTCCGGGGTGAGGTCCTTGTTCGCGACGCCGCGCACGCCGTCGGTGCCGAAGAGCCTGGTCACGGCTGTCTCAGTCGTATGGTGAGCGTGACCCGGGTCGGTTGCACGCTCTGTACCGTCGTGCCCGCGGGTGCCCTAACTACTACGTCCGCGGGGTAGTTGCCGGGACCTTTCCCGGCGGCGTCCACCACGGCGCTGATCTGATCGGTCGCCGCGAGCACCGGCAGCGGTCCGGCGAGCAGGACGGCCGCGGTCTGCTGATCGACGTCCGCGGAGAGACCCTGGCCGAGGTTCGCCACGACGATTGCCACCGACGGGAACGGCCGCGTGCCGCTCAGCGGGATCACCGTCAGCGTCACCGTCGCGTCGACCGGGCGCAGGAGCGTGATGCCGTCGGGGAGCAGGATGCCGACGCGGCTCGTGCGATTCGCGTTGAGTCCGGTCACGTCGATCGGCGCCGTCTCGAGATGATCGAGGGCACCGAGCGCGCTCGTCGCGCCGCGCACCGTCACCGCCGGCGGATCCACGGCGACACGCGAGAGCCAGAAGCCGTTCGCGACCGCACCCCGGATCGCCCAGAGGACCGGCACCGTTCGCGTGGTCGCGACCGGAAGGACCGGGACCGAGACCCGGACCGCGACGGGGTCCACGCTGAGGCCGTCGAGCGGCTGGCCCGCGGCGTCGACCGGCACCGGCTGCGCGTTGTTCACGAGATCGAGACCGGCATCGCCAAAGCGCACCGTCGCGTACACCGCCGCGACCTGCGCGACCACGCTGTCCGGCCCGGACACCCGCGCCTCCGCCGGCTCGAGGGTGGGGTCGCCCGCCTGCGTGCCCGCGGGGGGCTCGTTCGCGAAACGCGCCTGCACGGCGACCGTCCGGGTGGTGATCGGCTCGATCCGCGCCGCGATTGCCGCTGGCGAGACGTCGACGACCTTTACCTGGTCCGACGCGATCGTCACGCGCACCGGCAGGTCCTGGGCGTCGCCGCGCCTCAGATCCGCGCCGGATATGTCGAGCATCGCCCGCAGGTCGGTGACCGCGACGCGCGCCACCGCCGCCTCGGGACCGCGGAGCGTCACGCTGACGTCCCCGAGCGACCCGCGTAGCACGTAGCCGGTCGGGACCTCGGGCCGCTCGACCGGAACGCGGCCGGCGAACGGCGTCGTGACCTCGCGGGGCTGGACGTTCTGGCCGGCCGCGACCCAGAAGAGGAGCGCGACGGCCACGGCCGTCGCTTTCAGCGGGAAGTCGTTCGTGACCGCCCGACGCAGGTCGACGCGACGACCGATCGCCGGACGCCGGAGGTTGAAGGCGCGCACGGCCTAGGACGCCTGGCGGCGGAACGGCAGCGGCTGGATCCGGCTGCGCAGCAGCGACGAGAGGACGCGGCGGAGCCGCTCCTCGTCGAGCCCGCCGATCATCCGGCCGTTCGAGGCGATCGAGATCGCCTGCGTCTCCTCGGAGACGACGATGACGATCGCGTCGGTCTGCTCGCTGATCGAGAGCGCGGCCCGATGGCGCATGCCGTACCGGTGCACCGCCCGGTCGGCCGACTCCTCGAGCGGCAGGAGGCACGCCGCGGCGAGGATCTGGCTGCCGCGGACGATGACCGCTCCGTCGTGGAGCGGCGAGCGCGTCATGAAGATGGACGCGAGGAGCTCCGCCGTGAGCTTCCCGTGCACGGGGACGCCGGTCTCGCTGTAGTCCTGGAGGCCGGTCCCGCGCTCGAGGACGATGAGCGCGCCGTGCTTCGCCTCGCTGATGAGCAGCGCCGCGCGAACGAGCTCGTCGACCACGCCCTGCACCTCTTCCTCGGTGCCCGGGACCAGCAGACGGTTCAGAGGACCGAGCTGACCCAGCTGGAGCAGGCCGCGGCGCAGCTCGGGCTGGAAGACGACCACCAGCGCGATGAGGGCGACGGCGAAGAGCGCCTGGAGGAGGAGCGTCGTGAGCGTGAGCCGCAAAAGCACCGCGATGCCGTACACGAGGACCAGCACCAGGACGCCGAGCAGCAGCTGCACCGCCCGCGTGCCTCGGATGAGGACGAGCAGGTAGTAGATGAAGACGGCGACGATGAGGACGTCGAGCACGTTGTTGAGCCCGCAGCACTGACCCCGGAAGAGCGCCTGCAGCTCCTCGCCGATCCGATCCACGCGCTATTCCTCGACCAGCGCTGCGACCTCCGCCGCAAGGTCGTTCCGTCCGTCCAGCAGGAGCGCCTGGACCAGAAGCTTGCACTTCTGCTTCACGACGTCGCGCTTCCCCGGCAGAAGGCGCACCACGTCGACGAGCAGGCGCTGCGCGTCGTGATCGGCGACGCCGGATGCGATGAGCTGGAGGAGGAGGTCCGACGCGGCGTCGTTGCGCCCATCCTTGATGTAGCGTCGCGCCGCCTCGAGCGCCGAATCCGCGGCGCGCGGGTCGTGCGTCCCGAGATAGCGCGCGGCGTCGGCCTCGACGACCGCGGAGTCCGCGCTCGCGAGCGTGCCGTCGGCCGGCGTCGCGTCCGCGGCGGTCGCGGATAGCCGTACCGTCTCCGCGGCCAGCGGAGCGGCGCGGGGGGGTGCCGATCGCGGAGCGGCGCGGATGGGTGCCGGCGGCGGTGCCGCCGTGGCCCACGGGTCGTTC
>Ga0209237_1000351_pt1 | contig 25447 bp, 23 predicted proteins | sample GraSoi013_1_40cm_2_FD_185820 | JGI IMG/M metagenome (GOLD analysis project Ga0209237, IMG submission 185820) | Grasslands soil microbial communities from the Angelo Coastal Reserve, California, USA - Sample 10_02_2013_1_40cm (SPAdes) (version 2) | ecosystem: Environmental > Terrestrial > Soil >...
CCTCTCCGCCGCCATCTCAGCCTTGATGTCTGGACACGCCTACGCAACCTCATCACTCATCGCTAAGAGGCTGGGACCCTTCAGAGGCTACCCGAGCAACGAGAAACCATTCCTCAACGTTATCGGGATGCATAGATCCCACGCTGGCAAGATTCCACGCGAAGATGTTCCGAAGGATTTGGTTGATGCAGCGGTAAGGTCCTGGGACGAGGCCTTGTCGCTTGGGGAGCGATTCGGCTTCAAGAACGCGCAGATATCCGTAATCGCGCCGACGGGGACGATAGCGTTCATGATGGACTGCGACACGACGGGCATCGAACCAGACATTGCCCTAGTCAAGTACAAGTGGCTAGTAGGCGGTGGAGTCATCAAGATAGTCAACGGCACTGTCCCGGAGGCCTTGAGGAGACTCGGATACTCCACAAGTCAGACGGAGGAGATTCTAAGCTATCTTCAGAACAACGACACGATTGAGGGCGCTCCATATCTAAAGCCGGAGCATCTCCCCGTCTTCGACTGCGCCTTCAAGCCGTCCAAAGGATCTCGAAGCATCCATTACATGGGACATGTGAAGATGATGAGCGCGGTCCAGCCGTTCATCTCCGGAGCCATATCGAAGACTGTCAACATGCCTAACAGTGTGACGGTGGACGAGATAATGCAGACCTATGTGAACTCGTGGAAGATGGGTCTCAAGGCTATCGCGATCTACCGGGACGGGTCCAAGAGAACGCAGCCGTTGACGACGAGCATGGACGAGAAGGAGAAGGGCAAGCCGTTGGAGAAGGTGGCTTACAAGCCTCTACGGAAACGTCTGCCTGATCAGCGTGACGCGACGATTCACAAGTTCAGCATCAACGGCAACGAAGGATACTTGATGGTTGGTCTCTACGCTGACGGATCGCCCGGCGAGATCTTTGTGGTGATGTCGAAGGAAGGCAGCACAATATCGGGACTGATGGATGCATTCGCTACATCGATCTCGATAGCTCTACAGTACGGCGTTCCACTGAGGGTTCTGGTTAACAAGTTCATTCACACCCGGTTCGAGCCGGCGGGAATGACGAACAATCCAGAGATCAGATTCGCAAAATCTGTAGTGGACTATATCTTCAGGTATCTCGGGCTCAAGTATCTCTCGAAAGAAGACCAGGACGCGATGGGCCTGGCGAAGACGATGGTTGAGAACCATGAGACTCAAGCAAAGCTCGTCGAGCCAGCGCAGAAGCTGGCAGAACAGAGAGTCGTGGAACACGAATCCACGAGTCGTCTAGAGCCTGATCTCTTGACGTTCGATCCCCAGTCAGACGCGCCCGCCTGCGACAACTGCGGCATGATCATGGTCCGAGCCGGGTCCTGCTACAAGTGTCTCAACTGCGGCAACACCAGCGGCTGCGGCTAGAAGCAAGAGATTTCTTCGCAGAGAACTGCTCCAAACAAGACTCTCGTGTCGCGAGACTGAACTGCTTTTGGCATTTCTCTGCTGGTAGCGGATATGGTAACTGTGAATGGTAACGGGGCCTTGACCAGAAAGTCCTAGGCGACAGATAATAACGGGCTGGGAAGCCCCAGTTCTACTATCTCCGCAGGACCCGCATTACTAGACTGTTGCCTTTCCTTAATCCTCGTGATCGACACTCTATCCATTCGCTAGGGTTCGAGGAGAAAATCATTAACAGCAACAAGCGTAAGGAGGTGAGTAGATAGGAGTAGATCGGGCGAATTGTTCAAGGTGACCAGTAGACGGAATGGCTAGACAAGAAAGGGATAGGTCATCACGTTGCATCATGCCCTTGTTGGAGATGCCACCTTCTCAGACTAATCGGATTGGTCTCCGCTGGTAGGCTGGGGGAAGCCGGGTCCAGATTTGAACCCCAGAGCGTTAAGCTCTCAACTAGACTCGAGTTACCTCAACCGAGAAAACGCGCTGAGACCGCAGAGGCTCTGGCTCTTCGAAGGCGCTGGCTGATTCTTGGAGTTGTACTGGTTGGCTCATTCATGGCTATTCTGGACGTGTTCATTGTGACGCAAGGCCTCCCCTCGATCAAGACCACTCTCGGAGCTGGAGTATCCGATCTTGAGCTCGTAGTATCAGCATACTCGCTCGTCTATGCAGTCTTCCTGATAACCGGGGGTCGTCTTGGGGACATTCTAGACCGGAAACGCGTATTCCTGTTTGGCATGACGGTTTTCACCGTCGCCTCGGCTCTCGCAGGTTACGCACCCTCGGCACCATTTCTCGTCGGAGCACGAGCGCTTCAGGGCCTCGGCGCGGCCTTGATGTATCCTCAGGTCTTGTCGATTATTCAGGTCACTTTCAAAGGGTCCGAACGAGCCCTAGCGCTGGGGCTTTTCGCGGCTATCAGTGGGATAGGCGCAATCACCGGCAACATTATTGGCGGTCTTCTCATACAACTCGACCTGGCCGGTCTCGCCTGGCGACCGATCTTCCTAGTCAACGTTCCAATCGGCGTTTTCGGAGTCTTAGCAGGGTTCCTGGTTCTACATCCTTCAAGAGCAGAACGAGCACCAAAACTAGACTTACCGGGTGTCGGACTAATCTCCCTCTTCCTAGTCTCACTGGTCCTGCCGCTCGCTGAAGGACAACAGCTGGGCTGGCCCACGTGGATGATACTGCTCATATTCGCGTCCCTCCCACTACTCGGGGCTTTCGTTCTCTACGAACGCAGAAGAACAGACGCTGGAGCTGACCCTTTGGTCGACATGGACCTGTTCAAGCACAGGTCCTTCGCCGTCGGCATGCCACTCGTCATCCTCTACTACGTTGGAGCAAGCGGGCTCTTCTTCACCTTCGTCCTATTCCTACAATCAGGCCTCGGATTCTCGCCAATAGACTCCGGACTCGCATTCGCCGCGATCAACACCGGCTTCATCACAGCATCACTCCTCGGGCCACGACTAATTCCACGACTCGGCACACGCCTCCTGAGCGTCGCATATGTCCTGCAAGCAGCTGGTCTGATCTGGACACTGTTCACCGTCGCCTCTTCCGGGACAGTCCTCACTCTTTACGAACTGACCGCCCCACTCATTCTATTCGGACTGGGAGCCGGCTTTGCCCTTTCACCACTGCTAGGAATTATTCTATCGGGAGTCCCGAGCCAAGATGTGGGAGCAGCCTCTGGCGTCGTCTCGACTTCTATGCAGATCGGTAATACTGTCGGCATCTCGCTGTTCGGACTTCTCTTCTACCGTTTCCTCAGCAGCCACCTATCATTAACCCCCATCTCATACCTAGACGCGTTCAAGTTGACTCTGCCCTTATTGATCATACCATCGGTCTCATCTTTCATCATTGTGTTCTTCCTATCACAACATCGTGCGAGGCAGATCATCCACCGGCTCGAAGCGTGAGTAATTGGGTAAGCCCAGACCGAAAGACTTCAGATATTGCGGCATCTGATCAAAACAGAAATATGAATCCCAACATGGGGACCTAATCTCTGTCTCAATCATTGATGTTTTTAGAAAAATCTGCGGATAGGATTCGTCTCTTTTTCATCAAAGAGGTCATGCAATTAGACTTGGTTTCTTGAAGCACTAGTCGGTTGGTGCAAGATCAAACTTTGTCATTATCTTCAGAATGATCTTTTCTGTGTCTGCTGAACGATCAAGCGAGAGGCCAAGAGACCTTCTTCCGGATAAAGGAATTGTCACCATTTTCAACCCTTTGTGTGTGATAAGCACTGATTCTGTGCGGCCAAACAACTCGTCGGTCTGTCTCGCCATCTCTGTAACAATACTTGACCAGAACCCAATCCTCTTGCGCAGGTCAATACTCTGGCTGAGCACGTTCTTTGTCCTCGCGGTTTCTGCATACCCTGTAACCTCTGCCCCTTCTATGAATGCGGCGACCCTAATTGTTGGATCGGAGTCTAGAATCTGTTTGCAGACCGTATTATCATCGCGGTTTTTCTCGGTTGAGAGATTCTCCAACTCGAAGTTCCGGCCGATATTTTGGGATGGCAAGGCCTGAGCTTCGAGGTCCTTCTCTCAGTTTGTCTTTCTTGTACCTGCTTTGCATGCAAAGAGTTACGCACTAGGGCTGAGACCTCTTCCCGACCGGTTAGGCCTCATGTCCCTAAATCTATCCTGCACCAGTAACGAGATAGTTAATCGCCACTGGAACCGCTTTTCATTAACTCGCTAGAGCGCTGAATACTTTTTGGACGAGAAATGGTTGGACCCTAAATCGGATTTCTCCAGCATATTTCAAGAGTCGGTTAAGGAAGGTTTGCGCAATACTCTAGGAGAAACGGTCATGCTAACGGTTGTGCCGCTTCTCAAACAGTCGCTCCAGACCTACGCTGAGAAGCCCAGCGAGTTTCACCGAGAACTCCAGTTCTACTTCGGATTCGGAGCCTTGACATTGGAACGGATGATAGTGAAAGAGCTCTTCCAGAAGCTGAATCTTCACTACACATCGAGTAGCGAGCTCGACTTCGAAACCTCAATCGGACTTGCGAGGAAGGATCTTTCCTTGCTCCAAAGAGGAGTCACAAGAAAATGACTACCGAAAACAAACCCTTCGACACGCTACTCGTCAACCAGTTGAAGACTCTCAAAACAGGAAAGAAGGACTAGGCATGGCCCGTAACAAGACTGGAATCCTTGAACTCGATGAGATGCTCCGAGGAGGATTCATGGACAAGGACGCGGTAATGGTAGCCGGGAGTGCGGGCACCGGAAAGACCACCCTCGCTCTGGAATATCTCGTGAACGGTGCAACCCAGTTCGGCGAGCCTGGAATATACCTCACCTTCGAACAACTCCCAGACCAGATCTATCGCGACGCAGAAAACTTCGGCTGGGACCTAAGAAAGCTAGAGGTGGAAAACAAGTTGAGAGTCGTGTGCACCAGCCCCGATCTCCTCCTGGATCCTGAGGGAGAAGAACAGTTACTCGGTGAAACGATCAAGGAATTACGGCCGCGAAGAATGGTAATCGATTCTCTCAACCATTTGGAAATGTACGTGCCACGGGGAGATCTTCGCAAGGAAGCCTACCGGATACTAATGTACATCAAGACACGGGGAATCAGTCCCTTAGTGATCTGGGAAGCCCAACAGGGAACAGAGAGTTCCTATGCGGTTACACAAACCGGCATGAGTTTTCTCATTGACTGCCTGGTCCTGCTGAAATTCGTGGAGATCAACTCCTCGATGAAGAAGGCTCTTGTGATAATGAAGATGAGAGGGAGCGACCATGACAAGCACTTGAGAGAATACGAGATAACCGCTCACGGAGTAAGAGTGGTAGCACCCTTCTCAGGATATGAGGGGATCATAACGGGTACCCCTCACAGGTCACTGACACAAGAAGTCGCCGGAGCTTGGGACGACGCCTTCACAAGAACGAAACATAAGCAATAGCTACTGAGAGAGTGTTTGGAAAGACGTCACTCAGTCAAATCTCCACCGTCTGCCCTTGGCAAGGAGTCTGAGTTTGTTCCCCCATAATACCACCAGAGGCATTGGAGTAGTTCCTGTCCCGATTTTTGTCGCGCTGATAGCGATCTTTGACGTCATTCTGCCCACCTCCGTAGCTGCAAGCTGGGCCTTCAACCCACTACTGGTTTTTGCGACCTTGCAGACCCTGTTCCTCTTTGGAACCTCGGTCGTGGTCGCCTACATTTCTCTCAAGAGCTATTTGTCTGGGGGTTCGCGGACCATTCTCCTGCTAGGTAGCGGTACCTTGGCCTGGGGTTTCGCAAGCATGGTAGCAGCCTGGTTGCTTGGCCCTCCAGGTGGACCGAATATTGGGGTGACGATTAGTAACTCAGGCGCCCTCTTCGCGTCACTGTTCTACATCGCAAGCGCTGCCACTACGATACGTGCTAGTTCATCCAGAGACTCGAAGAGGCGCAAATCAAAGCTACTTCTTGCCTACGCTTGTGCGGTCGGCTTCCTTGCAGCACTGACGGTGTTCGCGCTTCTAGGCGCCACTCCTGCCTTCTTTGTTCCTGGAGCCGGCTCTACACTGTTGAGACAGGTGGTTGTAGCGGCGGCGCTATTCTTGTTCGCGGCGTCATCCCTCCTCTTCATGAGACTGTATCATGATTCGAGATCGGGCATCCTGTTCTGGTACTCGATGGCCCTAGCGTTGACGACAATAGGGTTGGCGGCTTTCTACTTCGGTAGAACCGTTGGGGATCCAATTGCTTGGACTGGTAGGATAGCTACCTATCTCGGAGGAATATACTCCCTCGTTGCAATCTGGTCCGCCATCCGAGGCTCACACGATGGCCTCGCTAATTCGCAATAGCCTGGGCCCTTCCTGTTTCGAGCATCTCTCCGAAAAATTTTGTCTGTAATCACTTCTGGTGACTATTCAACGTGCACGGCCGTTATAAGCCGCGGCGAGACCTAGAGCGATCGACGAGAAATGTGTCACGTCAAAATAGACCAAGAGAGAATAGAGCAAGCAACAATCAAGAACTGGCTAACAATAAACAACCTTAGACTGGCCACTCGATAGGAGCCCTTAGGAAATGGGCAATGTCTCCGTATCGAACGGCGCGACAGCAAAGCTCGGCCACGTCGGGGGCGACCTAAAGGTCGGCCACGCAGCAAGAATAGAACCAGAAGACAAGGTAATCCAGGTAACGGGACGAGTATTTTGTGACGGAGACGCCGAGTTTCAGGGAAGCTTATCATGCTCAGAGTTCTCCGCTCGCCACGGAAAAATCAGAGTCGAAGGTGACCTCAACTCCAGAGGCGAAGTAAGAGTCGACGACGGACAACTCGCCATCGACGGGTCTCTCGAGGCAACCGTGGTCACCGTCGACAAAGCGTTGAGAGTAGGCGGAAACGCCCGTGCCGACGATTTTGATGTAGGAGGGGTCCTCGAGGTTAGAGGAACTATCTCTGGAAGGAAGGTGGACGTGGGTGGCTCATTCAAAGTCCAGGGAACGGCCGAAGTGGACGAGGTTGATGTTGGAGGCACCGTGGACATAGCTGGCTTGGTCAAGTCGTCAAAGCTTGACGTTGGAGGGATGGCCCGGATAGGTGGAGGAGAAGTCTCAAAGGATGTAGATGTGGGCGGGAAGTTCGAATCGACCAAGCCGCTGAAATTTTCAAAGATCGACGTTGGCGGCCTCGTGACGCTGGTGGAGGGCGGCGAAGGGGGAGATGTTGATGTGGGGGGAAAATTCGAGAGCAAAGCCGACCTCTCGTTCAACTCTCTAGATGTCGGAGGCATGGCGTCGATCGATGGAAATGGAAAAGGGGTTGAGGTGGACGTTGGAGGACTCCTGCGAGTATCCGGAAGTCTCATGCTGGAAAAGGACCTGGACATTGGAGGCAGGGCCTACATCGGTGCAGAACTCAGACTCGACTCCCTAGACGTCGGTGGCTCCATGGAAGCGGATCAGATCATCGCCCAGAAGAGTATCGAGGTGGGAGGAGATCTCAAGACTATCAAGGGAACAAAAGGAGACACCGTCGAGCTGGGACACGGATCCCGAGCAAGCGGGCCGATCGTCGCACGAGAGGTGAGTGTCGGACACGGCGGCAGAGTCGAGGACGTTTACGCCGACACTTTGGAAATGGAGCAGGGCTCAAGAGCGCGCAATCTCTACTTCAGAGAAGGCGTCATTGAAGCAGGAGTCCACGTCGAGGGCGAAGTGCTCTACACGGACACGATCGAAGCCTCACCCGACGTAAAATTCGCAAAACCAGCCTCCAAGGTTAACGATCTACCCAAAGCGCCCCTCTGAGAAATTGCAGCCCGCCAAACGGTCCCGGATGGACATCTACGCAGAGATACTAGAGGCCTTGAAACGCAAAGGGTTGACCCGGATAACACGGGTCTCCTACGCAGTTGGATTACCCGTCGACCGGACCAAGAACTACCTCAAGGATCTATCGTCATCAGGGCTCGTCGGCATACAGACGGGCGAGGACTCCGGCTACTCGATCACTCATAGAGGATTAGAGTTTCTCGATGCTTATTGGAAGCTGAAAGGATTCCTAGACTTCATCGGCGGAGAAGCTGGCGAGCCAGGCCGCGGCTAAGCCACGTAGCTCTTGTATTCTCTTTCGAACTCACGGACGATCTCGAACTTGGGAAGTCTCCGAGACCGGAGCTCTCCATGGTGTTGGAAAGTGAGTTCTGGAAACATGACCGCTGGCCCGTCGATAGCCAGTTTTGTGGCCGGGTGGTCGGGTCCCAGGACCCGGGCGCAGATCTGACGGGTCAACCGTCTCACCTCTCCCTCGTCAACATATCCCAGCGTGTGAAGGTATTCGTGGAGTAGAGTGTAGAAGACGTAGGCGTTGAGGGTCTGTCGATCCTTCGCTATATGCGTGACTTGGTCGAGTAGGCTTCTGTTCATTACGATGAAATTGGAGCCCATCTGGTGGAAGGCGCCGATGTATTCTGGCAGATCAGCAAGGCCCAGCATCAACCCTGTTCGTCTCTTTCCGAGGCTACTCTTAACCGACTTCTTAACTAGCTGAAAGACTTCAGAGAAGTTGAAGCTCCGGTCCAGGCCCTCCGATACACCCATGCTGGTCGGGGGTATGTCAACATCCAAAATTCTAACCTCGAAGATGAACTAGAGCTTTCTATGACTAGTTTTGGCTGACCGGCTATTTAAGGACTGGATTCCATAGAAATCAATCCAGGGACACTTCTCGACTCACACGACAGACGAGTGGAACGCAGTGGTTAGGGCGATTGAACATGCTCTTCCATTCTACGAGTCGATCAGCGAAATAATCTCTTTGGGGTTAGCAGGACCTCTCAGGCGCAGGGCAATCCGTCGACTGGAAAAATACAGAACAAATTGGATTCTGGACTCAGGCACTGGCCCTGGTACAAGTAGTAGGATGATGCTTGAAGATGGATTCGAGAAAATCGCTGGACTCGACCCATCCCAAATCCTCCTGCAACACGCTAAGGCCACGGTCGGACCCGGTTTCCATCCAGTGCTCGGCGTAGCGGAAAGCCTCCCCTTCCGTCCCGATGCTTTCTCCGGGGTCCTCACATGTTTCTCTTACCGAGATGTTCGCGACAAAGCGTTGTCACTTGTAGAGTTTGCCCGAGTAGTGGGTGGAGGGGGTCGACTGGAGATAGTCGATATCGGAAAACCTGACGGGCTGTTCAGACAAAAACTGATTGAGCTCTACATCGCGGTGCTCATGCCGACGATTGCTAGATCCTTCATCAGAGGACGAACGAAGGAAAATCCCTTTCAAATGATCGTTCTAACTTTTCATAAGCTGGCGAAAAATCGTAGTGTCACTCGTTTGGCCGAACAGAAATTCGGCTCAGCGAGCCTTCAGGAGTTCCTGTTGGGCGGGATGGTAATCGTTGAGGCTAGACGAAACCAGCTGACTTGTTGAACGGGATCAATTCTTCGTTGTACTCATAGTGATCCCATGCATCGCGACTGAAATCAACCAGGAGGTCACGTAGGACAAGATGAAGACGCTAATCATGACCACAACAACCCCGTATGCCTCTATCCCGAGTTGGTTCAGCGCAGAGACCCCTCCCCCGAAGAATAGCCCGTCCGGCAGTGACGGGGGCACCAAACTTCCGTTCTGGAATGTTAGGCTCGCTAATGCTGACACGAAGGCTTTCTGAGCAAAGAATGGAATCATCAGGACCCCGAATGTTCCTCCCAGCAAGTGTCCTGGGAACAATCCTACTGGATCTGTGAACCATTTGAATTTTCCAAACCACTTCTCCCCCATCAGATAGAGTGGTCCGCCAAGCAGTCCTAAGACGACTGCGCTAAGAGGGCTAACGAATCCAGCGAGCGGTGTTATGACGATGAGACCCATCAAGATTCCGTTTGCGGCGTAGATGAGGCTCGGCGTCTCCTTCGTCATCTGATATCTGAAGAACATAACAGAGAGGAAAGCGGCAGCTGCCGCTAGGAAGGTTGTGAGTACAACGACCATTGCTTCATTGTTGAACGCGAGGACGCTTCCAGGATTGAAGCCGAACCAGCCTACCCAAAGAAGAAGTATCGACAATGTCAGCCAGGGAAGATTGAGCTTGACTGGGACCTGAGGGCTGGTTTCGAGTCCTCTCTTCTTTTCCTCTCGCCAGATCTGAAGGATAATTCCTAGGCCTGCTGCTCCGGCGGCTCCATGAACCACGAGTCCTCCTGCGAAATCCGCCATGCCCATCTGAGCAAGCCAACCTGTCGGATTCCATATCCACGCCGCGGGAAGGTTCCAGATGATGATGAAATAGACGATAGAATAGGCGAAGAACGCCTGCATCTTCATTTTTCGTAGTACGATTACTCCAACGAGGGCGAGTGTGACCGAAGCAAATGCGGTTTCGAAAAGGAAGTACGTCCCGATCGTTAGTCCTGTACTTTGCTGGGACCACCATGCACCGGTAAGGAGGCCGCTGATGTTTGTCGATGAGCCTCCTAGAAACAGTCCAGTGTAGAGCGGATTGCCGATCACACCGTTGATTGTCGGCGCGAATGCGGTGTTGAATCCGACAAGAGCCATGAAGAAGAGGGCCGATCCTGTGATGAGCATCGTCTTGAGGAGACTAATCTCTAGATCAGATCCAAGCTCTCCAATCTCCAAGAATCCGACAGAAATCGTCATGGTAAAGACGAGTAGTCCACAAATGATGACCCAGAGATTGTTGGCTAGTAGAATAGGGTCCGCCACTTTCGATCGGCCGACGACTTCAGGAGTGTTCGGGATTTAAGATGTAGGCACGGCTCAAAAAAATAATGCCTGGCCGAGCTCAAGGCTTAGCCAGAACGTCAGTAACGGAAAAAAAGAAAGGGGGTGGACTAGGCCCCTAGTTTAGGGATTCCTAGTACCTGCGATGCTTCTGATAACAGTCCCTACAGTAGACTGGTCTACCCTCTGTGGGCTGGAAGGGGACTTCCGTCTCCTTGCCACAGTCAGAACAGACTACTTTATGCATCGTCCGAGGACTGCCATACGAACTACGACTCATCGGCCTAGTACACCTCCTATCAGCGTGCACTAGGATAGGAATGCCACTAGCCTATAGACCTTAGGGACCCAGACCCCTCAATTCATAGTGATTGGACACCCATCTGGAGACCGCACGACTTTTTTCTCAACGAATCTGTATTGGAGGCAATTGAACTGTCGAGCAACGACTAAATTAGAGTAGGAAGGAATCAGCTCTCATGAACAGCTCAGAGATCCAGAAAACCCTCGATTCTTCAGTGGAACTACAAATCACGGTTATCGGAAGAAGATCTGGACGAGAATTCTCGACGCCTGTATGGTTCGTCCGAGAAGGAAAGACTGTGTTTCTCATGCCGGTCAGAGGCTCGAAGAATCAATGGTACAAGAATGTCTTGAAATCGAGACGAATCAAGATTTCATCTGGGAAAGTATCGGTCGAACTTCCTGCCAACACGATTAGCGACTCCAAGAGAGTCGCCTCCGTAGCCGACAAGTTCAGGAAGAAGCACGGGGCAACTGACGTCAAGAAATATTACACAGGATTTGATGCGGCCGTAGAGTTGAATCTTCCTTAGCAAGTATGCTCCACCGCGGACAACCTAGTTCCGACTAAGTCAAGGATTTCAAAACGGCCAACGCCTCGCCCACATGTGCTGTCGCCCTGGACTGGGACGAGAAGACGTGTCTTACGATTCCACTCTTGTCGATGACGAAGCTAACTCTCCCTGGGACCAATCCGAAGGTCTTCTTAACGCCGTAGGATTTTCTAACCGATCCGTCTAGGTCGCTCAGGAGTATGAAGGGAAGCTTGTGTTGCGCAGCGAAGGCGTCATGTGACTTTTGGTCATCGTTGCTTATTCCGATGACTTCAGCCCCGAGGTTCTTGAATTCCTCATATGAGTCTCGGAACTCGCAGGCCTCTGCTGTGCATCCAGTCGTGAAATCTTTCGGATAGAAGTAGACGACGACGTTCTTCTTTCCGTGGAAATCTTCGAGGCTAACATACTCCCCAGTACTGGTCTGGAGTCGGAATCTAGGTGCCGGGGTTCCTATCTCCACCACCGCTTACGCCCCTTCAAAGTCTTCCTTCTATCGCCGAAAACGGATCAGAATACACGGAGACAAAAAAACTTCTGACCTGCTTGGCTTGCCCGAAGACGTTGATCTCGTAGCTTTATCCTGAACTGTCAGCTGAATCCCGTTTTGTCGGCGGGATGTGGGTGTCGCCGTGCGAGCTCCACTTCTTCAGAGTATATTTTCTCAAGGTTAGACTGCTCATTCTGCTGCTTTTTCCACCGGCGGATGAATGAGCGATAATTTCTTGGGAATTCCTTGGCCACTACTATCTGTAATGATCTCGGTTCCGAATGTTGGGTCATGCTATTAGTGATGAACTCTGAATATATAAACGCATTGATGAACGTCTATATGTTGTCTCAGTGTGCGCGCGGTGCCGCTAAAACGGCGCTCAAACCTAGCCGACGCTGGAGTTCGGAGACGTATGCGGAGAGGACTTCATTGTTGACGTGATAGAAGCAGAACTGGCCTTGCTTCTCTTTCTCGACGACGTGAGCAGTGGCAAGTTCCTTCAGATGGTGAGAGACTGTGGGTTGCGAGACGTCGAAAAAAGCACCGACATCCGAGCAGTTTAGCTTTCCTGTCATTGCTAGCTTCTGAAGTATTGCGCGCCGTTGCGGGTCAGCTAGAGCCTTGCTGATACGATCAAAGTCCTCAGTAGCGAGCTTCATCAAAAATCAACTAGGTTCAACGCAACTATTAACATTTCGATATGCATCTATCCATTCTCCGTTGCCCCTCAAACCAGGAATGTTCCTATCGATAATATAGATGTTCATCAATATGTTTATATCCTGTTCGCCCCACATTTTGAGCATGATGAGTAAACAAAAGACAGACGGCAAAGTAATCCACCTTAACAACGGTGAGTTCGAGACCCAGGTTCTCAAATCCAACGTACCGGTTCTCGTAGATTTCTACGCAGACTGGTGTGGACCATGCCATGCGATTGCGCCGACAATTGAAGCCCTATCGAACGAGTTCGAGGGCAAAGTAAAATTCGTCAAGGTCGATGTCGATGCCAACCAGGAAGTAGCGTCGAGATACGAGATCATGAGCATACCGACGATAATGCTGTTCGAGAACGGCAGAGTCGAGGATAGCATCGTGGGAGCATACCCAGCGTCCGTCTACAAGCAACACATCGAACGCGCCCTAAATCGTGGAAGCTAACCACAGACAATCTTTGGGGCTTTACGATATGGATCACATCTGCCCAATCTGTGGAGGACTAAGCCCGTGCATCTATCCGTGGTCTGAGTCCCTCACGTCGTCTAGGTATCACGATTGTCGTTACTGCGGGTCTACCTGGAAGGAAGCTTCGAGCACACAGTCCCCTTAGGCCCGGACTCGCCAAGCCCTAACGGACGACTAGTCTCCAAAGGATCAAGATTGTTCCAATGATCCCGATCAGCATCGAGCCGAGATAGTTTCCTAGAAAATAGCCCAGAGGCCACGCGTACCTTGTGAACCAGTCGCGCATGAACGGGTTCGACTGATATTCTGACGAGAGAGCCGCCGACAGACCTAGTATAGCGAGGAATTGGCTAATCACAATTACTCCGAGTCTTCTCCCGATTGCTTGAGGTTTCTGAACGATTACCTTTGGAGCGACTTTGATCTGTTTCGGCCTTGGGTCGGGAATCAGGAGAGAGCTTAGCGCTCCTAACGAGACGAAGATGCCTGCTGTGAACGCAGCCCAGCGGGTCCCCTGTGTAAGCGCGTCGAAGATTATTGCCTGGGCAGCCGGCCAATTCGAACCGAAGCTTGCAATGAAGGATTTGTCGATGGATCCTGAGAGTCCTGAACTGAGAGCTGCTTTCAACACGGATCCCATCGAGCCAAAGTTGACCGCGCTTGCTGCGAGGTCCGCTTGTCCCACGGCAGATATCTGAGCTACCAATATGGCGCCTATCACGGCAATCCCGAAAGCTGACCCAATCTGTCTAACAGTATTGTTGGCTCCAGATCCTACTCCTGCCTTCTGCCAGGGTATGCTCATCAAGACTGTGCTTGTAACTTGGCTGATGGCTAGCCCGACGCCAGCGCCGTAGATCACAAGGATTGGGTAGAGGTAGTAGACGGGGTTGGAGATACTGATGATCTGAGACATGCTGAAGAGTGCAATAGCTTCTAGAAGCATGCCGGTGGTGATAATCCACTTGGGTCCAAAACGGGTGGCTAGAATACCCGCTATGGGGGCACAGATGAACACTGAAATGGCCATAGGTAGAAACGTGAGGCCCGCATTGATCGCCGTCAATCCCTTTACCGTCTGCAAGAATATGGAGATGATGAACACAGCTCCAAACTCACCCATGGCGACAATTGCGACGGTGAAGAGGCCATACCGGAAGCCTTTGTACCTCAGCAAGCTGAAGTCAAAAAGAGGCACTCTTCCATTTCTGGCGCGGCGAATCTCGTAAGAAGTGAACGCGCCCAGCAGAATGATTCCGGTTATTATCGAAACTAGTGGAAGCGATATCGGGTCTGAGGTCGGCCATGAAAAGCTTCCGATAGAGAAGTCTGTGCTCGGAACCAGCCATCCGTAAGTTTGGGCCTCAATCAGTCCGAACAGAACACTTGCGAGACCAATGGTGATGAAGATCAGCCCAGAATAATCAGTTGTGTATTTTGGATCCTTGAACCGGGTCTCTCTGATAACGAACGCGGCCCCGACCAGCGCGGCGGCTCCGATCGGAATGTTGATGAAAAACGCCCAACGCCAAGTAACGTATGTCGTAAAGTACCCTCCCAAGACTGGACCCAGAACGGCGGCAGCCCCAGCGGTTGCGCCCCAGATTCCGAAAGCTACGCCCCGTGCTTTGCCAGTGAACGTCGTAGTCAGAATCGACAAAGTGGAGGGAGAGGCCATCGCTGCCCCGAACCCTTGGATGATCCGGCCGACCAGGATTTGGGACAGGTTTTGGGAAAATCCGTCGATAACAGACCCAACGACAAATAGGGAGATTCCGGCCATGAAGATCCGTCTTCTGCCGAACTCATCGCTCAGCTTTCCCCACGAGAGCAGGAATGATCCGAAGATGAGAGCGTAGAGGGACGTAATCCACTCTAGGTCTTTCAGAGAAATTTGGAAGTCTTGCTTAATCTGATACTGAGCGACAATCACTATCGTTGCGTCAATGACGATGATTGCGAGGGAGAGGCTCAGGACGAGCAGAATGAGAAGCTGCTTAGGCTGGATCTTTCCTGATTCTGATTGTGCGGACTGGGCCGCCGATCCTTCCCAGTTCTGGCCAGACTCCTTGCCTTGATACTCCGCTGACATAGGAACACGCCGCTCTTATGGGGGTAATCAACCTCTCTTTTCGCAACTCCTTCGGGAGTCAGAATAGGATCTCAGATTCCAACATTTTATTTGCTTCATGACTCTCCGGTAGTTCTATCATGACGAATGAGGTCACTGTGATTACTGGTGCGAGCAGCGGAATAGGAGCGGCCTTAGCCAAGCAACTCGGGTCCAAAGTCATCAACTCGTACTCGCAGCAAGACGCGAGAAGGAACTGAAGGAGGTTGCGAAACAAGCCGGGACGAGAGCTTTGGTCGTGCCAAAAGATGTCACATGTAGAGCCGACGTTGAACATCTTCGAAACCAGGCTCTAAAAGAATACGGACATGTAGACGTCTGGATAAACAACGCTGGCCGAGGAATCACGAAGTCAGTGCTGGATCTAACAGACCAGGATGTCGACGAGATAACTTCTGTTGTTCTTAGATCGGTTCTCTACGGGATGCAGGCTATCATTCCTCACTTTCAAGAACGCGGCCGAGGACACTTGATCAACGTCTCTTCCCTTCTCGGAAGAGTTCCAATCATGAGCCACCGGTCGATCTAGTGCAGCGAAGAGCGGGGTCAACGTACTCACCGCAAACGCGCGCATGGACCTCAAAGCCAAGTATGCCGGAATTCACATCTCGCTGGTCATGCATGGAATGGTCGAGACAGATTTTTACAGAGTTGCCAATACGCCCCAAGTACCAAGAGCAGGCAGTCAAGTCGGCCCGATGATCGTCCAGTCAGCGGAGGAAGTCGCGGCACAGATTGTAGGACTGATCGAGAATCCAATGGCAGAGCTCTACACGAATCCAGTGTCGGCTGATCTAGTGTCGCGATACTATGTGGATGTCGGCAAGTTCGAAGAGAACATGGCCCAGCGAACAACGCCCAGCTAGGTTGCTAGGAAAGGCTCCATCGAGGCTCCGGTCAAGAGTGGTAAGGCTTCGAGAAAATGGGAGCAGCGTTCTTCTCGGAGTGTCAAGTGCTGAACATTCTGAACTCCGGTTCAGCCCCGGCCCGCACCGACTTCACCTTCCGACCCACACTGATAGGGATCTTAACCAAGTTTCACTTGGTTTCTTCTGGCTCTGTGGGCTTCCATGCTGGTCCTTGCGTTTTCATATGCGAGGTGGATGAGTCTCTTCGCAGCTTCAAGGTCTTCCGGCTTCTCAATCCTGAAGCTTACCCATCCGGCTTGAGGAGCGAATCGATGAGGGAGAGCCGTCCCATTATTCAGCTCTGTTTCCTGGTCGCCCTTTGAAAGGCGTATGTCGAGAAAAGACGGTCCGTGGTGGTGCATGAATTCGAGACCTTCAACTTGGAATTCTGTTCCTCCGAAGCGGTGAGCCGCTTGGGTCACGCCTGGAAGTAGCAATATCCACGACTTCAAGCTCTCGAAGAGTTCGTTCCGGTCGACCATGACTAGCCCTCACCACCTCGTCAACTAGATGCATGTATTTGTTGATCAGCATCTACCTTCGGCTCGTCATTTCATAGAGGTTGTATAGAACTAGATAACCGCTCAAAAGTCAACAGGAAAAAGTGACAATATGGCACAGCCCTCGAAACTTGCGATCCTCGGAATATCCGGGAGCGGGCGAAAAAGATCCTTTAACACTGCTCTGCTAGAAGCAGCGAAACAGCTTCTCCCCCAGAACGCAACTCTTGAGATCGTCGATGTTTCAAAACTACCATTGTACAATCAGGATCTTGAACATGAGATGCCCGAGGAAGTCAAGGAACTCAAGAAGAAGATTAGGACCGCAGATGCAATTCTGATCGCCACCCCCGAGCACAACTATTCCATCCCAGCGGTTCTCAAGAACGCCATCGAATGGGGCAACAGGCCGCCGAGAGACGCTTCGTGGAGCGGCAAACCTGCTGCAATCATCAGCGCCTCATCGTCGTTGCGAGGGGGAGCGAGAGCCCAGCTCCACCTCCGACAAATCATGATCGACCTAAACATGTACCCGATCAATAGGCCTCAGCTATTAGTCGCGAACGCCAAAGACAAATTCAATGAAGATCTACAGTTGTCTGACGAGGAGACTCTCCAGATCCTGCGAGATGTTCTCTCTAGCCTCGCAGAGTGGACGCGCAAACTTCAGCGATGATACTGGGTTCCGGACCTTCGTTCTTCCTGGGTCTCTGCTTTAGTCGAGATTTAGGGAGTCTAGAGTATGACTGAAGCCTGCCGGAGATAAACGGAGCGTTCTCGTGGATGAAAAGCCTATTATGATAGTACCATTGCGATAGAACCTTCGGAAAATTAAGGAGGACAAAAACACGTCTTTACTTTGGAAGAACAACCTTCTAGGACTTGCCGTAGTATTTCTAGCACTCGCCGCATTTCCGTCGGTATTTGCCGCCAGTACGCCCAAGACCACCAATGCAGGCTTCAACCAACCCGGAAATATTCTGATCACTGACCAGTTCAACAACCGCGTCATCGAAATCTCCCCCTCTGGCATCATCGTCTGGCAGTTCGGGAACGGTCCCGGCGATACTTCGGCGAACGCTATCGCTGGAACCAATGATGCTGAGCGCGTGGGCAGCCTCACACTGATGTCCGGCACAGGCGTCCCGCCTGGGGCTACTACGAACTGCAAAGCGGGCTGTGTCGACAACAGGGTTCTCCTCGTCGACCAAGGCGGTAACATCGTCTGGCAGTATGGCCAGTTCGGTGTGACGGGGTTCGGACCGAACCAGTTGAATACGCCAGTCCAGAACACGTTCCTGCCAAATGGCAACGTGCTCATCACCGACCAGGGTAACGAGCGGATCATAGAAGTCCAGCGGAGTAACAATGCCATCGTATGGCAGTACGGGCAAAACGGTATAGTCGGCATAGGTCGCAACCAGCTGAACAACCCGAACGCTGCTGAGCTTCTCCCCAACGGCCACATTCTCATCTCCGACGAGAACAACAATCGTGCCATCGAGGTGACTCACACGACGCCGAGCCACATCGTTGCAACCTTTACAGCTCACGGAACTGTCAGCGGAGTCGCGTTCGCTAGCCGGTTAGCTAATGGTGACACGTTGATCACAGACTCGAACAACGCCCGCATCGTTGAAGTCGACGCGAAAGACAACCCTGTCTGGCAGTACTTCACCAACACCCGTTCGGGCAGTAATCCATCACCACTGCCGACGCGGGCAGTAAGGCTGGCCAATGGCGACACTCTGATCAGCGATCAATTCAACGACCAAGTCATCGAGGTTACGACAACGACGAACCCTACAATCGTAGCCAGTTATGGTACAATCAATAGCTCCGGCTATAGTCCCAGCAACGCCAGCGTGATGAACGCGCCCTACAGTGCCTACGTGATAGGCGACTACACAGGTCTAACAGTTCCATAACACCTCCACCCCCCCATTTTTTTAGGACTCTTCGACTTGGGGTAATACCTCGGTTCAGAGTATCATGACTAGAGGAGGATCCATTCATGCAGGAACACGGTTACCTCCAGCCCACAAACTAACGTTACCCAAGCAGGCTCTCCTCTAATCGACAACGGAGACCTCCACCCTGGACAGAGTTTCAATTTCACTTTCTACAAACACGGATTCTATCCCATTCAGTGTTACGTACACCCCCAAACTATGAATGGGTGGGTCAATGTAACTGGTTCTGATATCCAACCGCCGCCGCCACTCGCAACACCCTCAACTAACTACACATCTTACATCATCGGAGGAGCGATTGCGGGGAGTATCGCAATCGGGTCGGTCGTCATATTCTTGAGACGTCGGACCCAAAAAGCCGGGAGCACTTCGGTGATCAAGTTCTAATTAGGATAAACACGACGCGAGAGTTTTCTAGACACGTGACTGTTTCGCCAAAGAACCGCGAATTCGTTCGATCATCTCTGGCGAGAGCCTGAGTGTTCTATGCTCATCTCCGGCGTGAACCTCAACCAGCTTCATCATTTCATCGACTGAATGTGTGCCCTTGGCTTCGAACTCGCACTCTCCTTCAAGAGGAAATCCTTGCACTTGAATTTGATCATGCAGCCTAAGCCCAGGCAGTACAAGGATGATAACTATTTGTCCGATGGTCGAACCTGAATGCCGATTAAGAAGTAGTGGAAACGGCCGCCGATTTTTGAAGAGTCTTGCCGCGTCTTCGTAGCACGAGAAACGCAAGAAGAGTGGCGACTACAACGATGGCTCCAATGATGGAGTAGAATATGGCGGGGGAGAGTCCTAAGATGGTTGAGGGCGGAGCTGAAGTCGTAAGAACCGCCACGGGCATGTTGGATGTGTTTGCGCTTGTGGCATGAGTCGAGTCGCCACCATAGGAGGCGGTCATGAAGTGATGACCTGTAGCAACAGGAGTGTAGGTGATTGTACAAGAAGCGATCCCGGTGGTTGTGCCTGCGGCCAGAGTACAGCTGTTGGTATTGGTGAAAGTACCGGTGCTGTTGGTTATGAAGCTCACTATTCCTGATGGAGTCCTCGGGCTAGGCGAGGTGTCCTTGACGGTTACGGTGCAAGAGGTTGAAGTGCCCATGACTGCTGGACTGGGTGAACAAGTGACCGTACTGGTAGTCGTTGCGCCGACAATGACGAGTTGACAGCTGCTCGTTCCTGGAGCGTTGCTGGAGTCGCCGGTATAGACCGCTTGGAAGCTGTAGTTTCCAGGCGAAGAGAGTATGAAAGACGCAGAGTCGGGCGCGTTGTTCGACGCAGCAACAGTAACTCTGGAGCCGACAGTCCCAGGTGTTCCGCAGTTGCCATTGGCGTACAGCGTGTAGGTGACTGTTCCACTGACGCCGGTTGTCGGATAGCCTCCCATTAGGACGGCAGTCTCGTGGACCGAGCTTCCAACCGGAACGTTCGTGGTGACAAGACCACCAGTGGTTTCAAGGATAACCGTTGTGCCGACGGTTGGACTGGCAGGTGAAACGGTCAAGGAAAAGGAATTGGTAGCTGAGCCTGTGTGGACCGTGTTTCCTGGGTAGCTTGCTCCGATGTTATGAGTTCCAGTACCTACGGATGTGGGGGTGTACGATGTGAGGCAAGCGGCTTGGTTTATCCCGACTGAGGACAGGGTGCACGTGGAGGGGTTGAACCCGCCTGATCCGCTTGTCGAGAGAGTGACTTGGCCAGTGGGGTTGGTTGCACCTGTCGTCGCCGTGTCCGTGACTGTCGCAGTGCACGTGGTTGGCTTGCCCACTGTGACTGGGGAAATACATGATACTGCAGTGCTCGTGGGGTTTACAGTGACGCCTTGGGTGACCCTCGCACCTAGGACATTCTCAGGGAGAGTGTTTCCCAGTGCATCCGCTACAAGAACACATACATCTGTTGGTGTGGCTACGCTACTGGGAGAGCATCCTGCTCCGTCTGCAGGGTAGAATATTGGTGTACTGGCGGTCGGGCCAACAACCTTGTATGTTACGTTGAAGGCCAGTCCAGAGCATGGAGGAGCATTACTACATTCGTTAGTCCCCGAACTCTCAACAGTGCTGGCCTCAACAACACCAGGACCATTGGCTGTTCCGGTTGTACACGTGCCAGTCTGGGCTAAACCGTTGACACAGATGTTCGTCAACGAGGGACTGGTGATCAACGGTCCCAGAGTAGCATTAGTAGGATTCAGGTAAGAGGCGTTAACAGCGACGTAGATGTCGAAGCCGCCCATAGGCTGAGAATTGTTGATGAAGACACCAACAGTAAAGGTCGACCCAACAGTAACCGGGCCAATAGTGGGTGCACTGTTGGAACAGTTCGTAGCTGTTGCAGGTGAAGTGATACAGACGAGTCCAGTCCCAGTGTACCCGGACGCGTGAGCGTTCAAGATCATCTGTGAAGGAAACAGCGAGACGACTAAGACAAGAGGGAGTAAGAGTATCAGACGCTTGTTCAAAGCGAGTAACTCTGCTAAGCCACTTCGCGGCTACTACGAATGCTCAGTGATACCTTTGCTTGTCCGTTAAGGGGACTATTCGTTGGACATGGGAAACGAGAGGCTTCTCGGCGAAAACAATTAGAAGTCTCCATTATTTCCCAAGGAAACCTCGTGTCTTTACGCCGGACTGTTCGGGATGATTATGCTCGATTGTAGGACTCACGAGTCAAAGGCCTCTTTTGGGAGGATGGTGTCAGAATCACGATCCTCGTTAGGCACTCAGGTGGTTCTTTCTTAAGTACCACCAAATCGTAGTTGAAATAGGGTACTCTTGCAGCTCGCCACAACTCAGCCCGACAAGAACGTTCAACAGGTCAGAGAATACGACCTGCTCCTCGATGTTGATTTCGCGGGTCTCAAATATGGCGGCAAAGTGACAGTAGATCTTGAATCCGTCGGAGACGTATCCCTCGACGCTGTAGGCCTACAGATTAGCAGCGTAAAGTCCGGTGGTAGCAAAGTCCCGTTCAAACATTCCGGGAAAGTCCTAGAGATTCAGACTGGCAAGCACTCAGGACCCTTGGAAATAGAGTTCAATGGTAAAGTCTCCGACAACTTCACCGGGTTCTACAAGGCAGGCTATGGTGACGGGTACATTCTTAGTACTCACCTTGAAGCAGTTCAAGCTCGCAGGGTCTTCCCTTGCATGGACCACCCCGCCTACAAGGCAGTGTTCAAGGTTGGAGTTCGAACCAATGCTGATCTCTCCGTCATCTCAAACATGCCCATTGAATCCGAGACAAAACAGGGAAGCAAGAAGACTGTCACTTTCAAGAAGACGCCGAAAATGTCCACATACCTCCTCTACTTGGGCGTTGGAAAATTCGTCCAGGAGAAGAACCGGCACGGCGCGACTGAACTCTACGCGGCCTACGCGGACCGGCCGACGGGCAAGATCAATACAGAATTCTCATTCGACGCTACCCGAAAAGTCTTAGACTATTACGAGTCATACTTCGGAATCCCCTTCCAGCTACCCAAACTCCACAATGTAGCCGTCCCAGAATTTGCCTACGGGGCGATGGAGAACTGGGGAGCCATAACCTACCGAGAAATTCTCCTGCATGTAGACAAGGACACGAGTATCCGGGCTAGGAAATCCGTAGCTCATGTGATCGCCCATGAGATTGCTCACATGTGGTTTGGAGATCTGGTCACAATGAAATGGTGGGACGATCTCTGGCTGAACGAGAGCTTCGCCACTTTCATGGACTTCAAGTCCACTGACCGAGCCTATCCAGAATGGAAGGTCTGGCAAGATTTTGTCCGAACATCCACATCAGGCGCGATGGGCCGCGACGCTCTGACCAAGACCCATCCCATCATGGCGAAGGTCCATGACCCTGAAGAGATTGAGGAATTGTTCGATGAGATCAGTTACGGGAAAGGCGCAAGTATCCTTCGAATGATCGAGGCCTATATTGGCTCCGAGAATTTCAAGAAGGGCGTCGCTCAGTATTTGCAGAAATTCCGCTACAGCAACGCCTCGGGTCATGATCTCTGGTCAAGCCTCCAAGAAGCATCCAGGACGGATGTAAGCCGAATCATGGAAGGCTGGATAAGCCAAGAAGGATTCCCGGTAGTCAAAGCCTCGTTGGTCGATGGTAGACTAACGCTTGAACAGGAGAGGTTCCTTCTGACCGGCGGGACCTCCAACCAAACTTGGCCGATCCCGGTCACAATGAACGTTGACGGCAAGACGCAATCGTTATTGCTCGACAAGAAAAGGGCCGAGGTAAATCTCCCAAAAGCACCGCGATCTCTCAAATTAAACGTGGATCAGACGGGATTCTACGTCGTCCAGTACAATGGAAAGGAACTGCTAGACCTTGTTTGGAAGAGCGGGCTCTCTCCGCTCGACCGTTGGGGATTGATCAGCGACGCCAAAGCCTTTCTCCTGTCGGGACGAACCTCTTTCAAAGAATACATCAAACTAGTCGAGAAATATCAGAACGAGGAGGAGTATCTTCCCGCGGTCGAAGTCTCCGACCAGCTCTCATTCCTATACCAGATCGCACCCTCAAAACTAATCGAGACTTCCCGCAAATTCCATAGCGCCGGCCTCAGAATCTTCAAGAGTAAGAAGGACGACAATAGCACTACCCTCAAGGGGATCATCGCCGCCCGTCTCACTCTTCTAGACGATGACTATGCAAAGAGGGCCGGTTCCAAGCTCAATGACCTAACCAATGTAGAGCCAGACATGAAACGATCAGTTGTTATGGGATACGCTAGATCTTCCAATGATTACGATGGGCTCATCGGCCGTTACATGAAGAGCACGACCGACGAGGAGCGACTAAGATACTTGGAAGGATTAGCCAGCTTCAAGAATCCTGAACTCGTAGCAAAAACGCTAGACTTCGCGTTAAGCGGCAAGGTAAAGCGACAAGACGTCCGGAACGTGATCCTCTACGCCACAGCCAACCCAGACGCGAAAATTGCTGTCTGGCAATGGTTCAAGAAGACCATGGCAAAATTAGAAGAGATGTACTCTGGGACAGCACAGTTCTCGATCATTCTGCGAGAATACCTCTCGATTGTAGGCGTTGGCCAGCTGGCTGAGGTCGAGAAATTCTTCAGCGAGCATAAAGTTACCGGAGCTGACATCGCGCTGGAAAGATTGAGAATCTACGACCAGCTCACGAGAAACATCACTGCAACCCCCTAGGTTCCACTGCCATCATAGGGTGGCTTGACTATTCTTCGGCTGTGCGCGAAACGAGGCTTGGAGCACTAATCAGCTAGCTAACAAAAATGGTACGGGGGATGGGATTTGGTCACATGTTTGCTAGTACGTACAAACAACTCACGGCAACTTTCTCGCAAGAGCTCCCGCCTTCGCAGTTCATTTGTACAACTTGGGTCTATATGGCCACTATGCCGGATGGGCCTCAATAATCGAGCCTGTTACTCTCGATATCACTCTCGCGAGAGAGAACCCTGCTTCCCTCAGCAAGGTGGCATATTCAGACTCGGTTCGTTCACGACCCGGCGACAGCACTAGCATCATCAAGTCCATTAATCCGACATTAGAGTCGGGATTGTCTGAAGGTTTCAGAACGTCTCCGATTATGATAAGGGTTCCATCGGGTCTGATTGCGCGTCTACAGTTTCTAAGGATTCTAATCGCGTCTTCGTCGTTCCAACTGTGAATGATCTGCTTGAGAACATACGCATCAGCCCCCTCGGGTACCGAATCGAAAAAGTTTCCAGCTCGGATCTCACATCGAGACCCTAGGGTTCCTCCTCGCAATGCCGTTGCACCTGTGACAACTGAGGGAAGGTCATAGAGAATTCCGCGCAGGGCCGGGTTCGCTCCCAGGATTCCGCGGAGCAGTTCGCCTCGGCCTCCGCCGACATCCACGATCCGGTCAAATCTGGAAAAATCGTACGCGGAAACCATGTCCGAGAGGCCTGAAGACTGAGAACTCATTGCTGCGTCGAAGATTGCTCCGTCATCAGGATGTTTGGAGAAGTGGTCGAAGAGGTTTAGGCCGAATATTCGTTCGAACGCTGGGCTGCCAGTGATGATTGTTTCATGTAGTTCTCCCCAGGGCTTCCAGATGAATGGAGCCCCAAGCATTATGGCCCAAGCCCGAACCGAATCCGGCACGTCGCTTCGTAGGGTCTCGCTAAGTGGCGTATGATGAAACCTTCCCGTAGCATCTTCTGAGAAAATGCCTAGGCTGTTGAGGGCCCGTAGAAAACGGCGGAGTGTCGGAGGGTGAGTGTTCGTTTCAAGCGCTAACTCTTCAGCGGTCTTGGGACCTTTCGTAATGATGTCGGCGAGGCCTATCTTTGCAGCCACATAGACTGTTTGAGCGGCCATTGCGCCCGGCCAGATTAGCTGACCCATCTGTCTTGAGGGTGGAATACTAACGGGCTGAGACACTTGGCCGCTCATATCAACATCATTCTGAGCACAATCTCACGCGTCCTATTTATTTCGTCCGAGTTTTTTGGATCCGGGCACTTGTCAGGGTCTTAGGTCTGAGAAGCCATTCCGCGAGCTGTTCTGTATTTACTAGTAAATCTGGTGCGGGGGGTGGGATTTCAGCACCAGTTTACTAGTACATATAAGCAGCCAAGGGACATACGTAGCACTCCACATCAACGTGCAATGTCTCGATCCTTTCTCAAACCGACCCAAGGACCCAAGATTATTGACCGTTGTAGCGCCTCAGGTAGACTTAAGACCTTGAG
>Ga0209237_1000353_pt1 | contig 25301 bp, 31 predicted proteins | sample GraSoi013_1_40cm_2_FD_185820 | JGI IMG/M metagenome (GOLD analysis project Ga0209237, IMG submission 185820) | Grasslands soil microbial communities from the Angelo Coastal Reserve, California, USA - Sample 10_02_2013_1_40cm (SPAdes) (version 2) | ecosystem: Environmental > Terrestrial > Soil >...
AGGAGATTTGCCCTCAAACTTGGTTCATACTTGATTATCTGGGCGTTTATTGTATTTAGAACGACCTCACCTTTTAGCGTGCTGACCTTCGTTCCGTTAGCCTTTGCAAGAAGATCTTCAGGACTAGCTGCGATAACCTCGATTACATGGTTTTTCAGCGCCTGCTCCGGTGTTAGGTTGTCGTTGTGCGTTACAAATCTGGCAACTTGCGTAGAGTTTCTTCCATGCAGCTCTGCTTGCGCAGTCAACTTTCCTATAATGGCGTTTACAAACTTTGATTCATTCGTAGGCTGACTTCCAATGACTGGCTGTGACGAACCTATAGTAGAATATGGGGCCATTGCAGCAAGGTCTGACGTCATGAGTATTATGGTACCAGCAGAAAAGGCGTGCTTTCCTGCTGGATAAACATAACCTATCACAGGAACGGTAGACGATTGGATGGCATCCATTATCTTGAACGTAGAATCTGCAGAACCGCCAAATGTATCCAATGTGATAAGAATTGCATTATATTTGTCAGTTGGTGATTCCTCCACCGCAGCTGAAACTTTTTCTGCAGAGGCCGGAGTGATAGGCTCACTTAGCTCAACCCATAAGACCTTTTTTTCTTGTTCAGCTTGTGATGATATCATTGGAAATAAAATTCCTACAAGGGACAAAACAAGTACAAATCTCACTTGAATCCCTTTTTTATTCATTCTTTGCATCAAGCAGAACTACTTTCTTCCGAATTACTGCTACTGGTGTCTGTCTGAGAGCGTTGTAGCTTTTCCTTGACGATTCCCAATATTGTACCAAGGTTTTGAGAATCGCCTCCGGTTACAACGATCATATTTTTCTCTCTTGCAATCTCAGCCCACGTTTGCAGTTCTCGGAGCCTCATTGCGGCCATGTGTTTGCTGTAGAATATTGCAGCTTGGGACATTTTTTCAGAAGCTATAAGTTCACCTTCCGCCATAATTATTCTGCTCCTCTTCTCTCGTTCTGCTTCAGCCTGCTTTGCTATAGCTCTTTGCATTTCTGCAGCTATGGCAACGTCCTTTATTGATACAGCTGAAACTTTTATTCCCCATGGTTCTGTAATTTCATCAAGTATACCTTGCAATTTTTTGTTCAATTCTTCTCTCTTTGTTAATACTTCATCAAACTCGACTTGACCAATGACATCTCGCATGGTTGTCTGTGCCAGAAGGCTTGATGAGGTAATGTAATCTTGGACTTTAACCACTGCCTGGTTAGCATCGTTTACTCTAAAGTAAACAACAGCGTCAACGTCAACTGTTACGTTATCTTTCGTTATTATTCTCTGCTTTGGAATATCAAGTGTCAGCAATCTTAGGTCGATCTTTCTAAATCTGTCTATGACAGGCAGTATGATTATAACACCAGGACCTTTTGCACCAATGAGCCTGCCAAGCCTAAATACGACAACCCTTTCGTACTCTCTGATTACCTTTATCGACGATGCTAAAATTATGAGGATTATAATACCAACAACTGCGGCGGCTATGCCTGTATCATATCCGATCTGAAGTGCCAGTTCAGCTAATTGCATGCATGAGTTTAGTTTATCTTTGAATTAAGCATTTTATGGTCAAGTGAGTTCATAGACAATCAGCAAAAAGGCAAAACCTCATTCAACATGGAGATTGGTGTCATGAATAGCGTATGAATCGTTTCCAAAGCTGGCACGACAATCTTAAATCAAAAAAATTAATATGTGAAATAATGAAATCTCTGACATCCTTATATGACGCGCGAAGCGAGAAATACCCGATATACCATTCAGGTATTCTAGCCTTTGTCATAACAACATGTCTTCCATTGAATGTTGGCATCAGCAGACTTCCAGTTATTGATGTTATTGCATTGTTATTGGCTGGTTTTGTCTCATTGTTTATGCTTGCCAGAAATGATCAAGTTGGCTTGGGCCTTTTAAATCACCTACGGATACCAGACAGAAAGCAAGCTGTTCGATTCGATAAAAGACTATCTGGAAAAAATATGGAGAGAGTTGCAGACCGCAAACTATCTCAACTTGAGACTCTCAAGCAAGATCCTTTCACTCTGACACAAAATGCGCTGGAATACATCATAACTACCCATGATGAACATCTTGATTCAGCAACTCGTGTAAAGCTGGAAGACGTACGCCAACGATTGCACAAAATAGCCGGTGAAATCTGTAATGCCTAAAATACATTCCCAATGATCCTAAAACAATTAAGAACAGGACGACAATAATCATCCCCGACTCACATACAAAGTCGGCGTATGACTGCCGTTATGATTACAATGTGATTTGCTGGAGAAGCTTTAAGATCAGTGCACAAGTTATGACTGTATGAAACGCAGTACAGTCATGATGATCATAGGAATTTCTATGCAGATCATAAACTGGCTATTTTCTTCGATTTCATCTCATTTGTTTGGCTTGACTACTGAGAATGTTCAGTCGATTAAAGGTATCTTAGGGATTGCATCAATTGCTGGTTGGCTAGTTTTTTTCGCAGGTCTTGGAATTCGACAGTTAGATAAAAGGAAGTCATTGGATGGTTCCAAAAGGGGAAAAAAATCCCGAAATTGAATCTACATGTATGCTCCACAGTACAAGCTTTTTTATTAAAAAAAATTTTTGCCAATTGAATCTTCCTTTAATTGAAAAAAAATTGCAAAAAGTAAGAAAAGATATCCTAGATATTCTTACTTTCTGAGTTTGAGTCCTAATTTTGCAGCAAGTCCCCACGAAAGCACAGTAAACCCAATTGGGAATACTCCGCTTGACAGGACGGATGGAATCTCTTGTATTCCACCATTGTTGCTGTAGACTGCCAAGACTATTGGCAAAACTGCCAAACCAATTATGCCCATCCTTTGTTGTGTTTTGGAGGTCTTGTCCTGGCTTGTTTGTATGTGTTGTGATGTCATTTTTTATCTAGCAGACTAGAATGCCAATCAAATATTTAGAGTGGGCCTAACTATTGATGTAGTCCTAGTTCACATATTGAACATTTTGACAAGTTTAGTTCAACTTTTGAACTTTCGTGTCTATGTTATCATTTCTAGTCTGATGTATTATAATGGATGATCTTGACAGGGAGATTCTCAACCTTCTCATTGCAAACGGCAGAATTTCTGCAAGAAATATCGTAAAAAGACTTGCAGACAGGGGAATTAAGATGTCAGAGCGAGGAGTAGGCAAGAGGATAGCAAAGCTTGAGCGTGAGAAGGTAATACTAGGATATACTGCCATGGTAGACCTTGCACAGGTAAACATGTCAGTTTCCCGCCTTGTAACTGTAAAATTTACATCTCCCAGAGATTTCCTCCAAAGACTAGAAGATATGAAAAAATACCTCACTGAGGCACCGTTTTGTGATTTTTCTGCACGCACAAACGGAGACATTGATTGGATTGAGCTCAAGTTTTTCAACAATTCAGATCAGGCAAAAAAGGAAGAAGACCTCTACAGGTCTTGGTTTGGTGATATAATTGAGGATTTCAAATCATACGACCTTGACATACAAAAGTGGGGATGGCAGATATTTGATGAAGCAAGTTTCGAGCGATTCATTCAACAAATGGTCAGAAAAGAGGGCAGAACTGACACCGCAAGTGTGACAGAAAGAAAAGGCCGCCAATTACTTGAATATCCCTTGCCAGGAAGGTAGGTCGTATTTTCGACCCAATCTCATTACAAGAGCTGAATCCCGTGTGCTCTTCTATGAACCATTAATTCTTCCTCGCTTGATACAACGTATCCACACATCTCACATCTTTGAAAACCAAAGTCTTCAATAGGCACTTCTTTAGCAAGAACGAAATTTGTGGAATCCATTTTACGTACGCTGTATTCTTGTAGGTTTGTTTCCTTAAGAAAGTAGCCTAGAATCTGTTCTATATCAGTATCATTTACTGTAACCTTTGATCCCTCAGTCTTTGCGCTAAAGCCTTTATCCGTTAGATAACTTCCTAGCTCAAGTGCTATTTTGTTGTCATACGCACAATCAATGACTATCATGATATGATTTTACAAGTACACTGTTTCCAATATGTCTTACTTGAAATGTCCTTTATTCATCCTGTGTGATTCAAATTCTGTAGACCAAAGAGGGAATTATGGCAATTAAATTCGTTCCATTTCGCCAGTCAAACAAGTCATAATGTGCGTGGTTGGGTGCAAAAGACGGGTTTACTAACTATCTTTCAATAAGGTTTGATAGAGGCGATATGCTGATATTTTTTATTCGTTCACCAATATGAATTAGATCAGACATATCAGTAGTTTGTGGAACTAGTACAATCAAAATTTTATCGTCATCTATCATTATTGAAAGAACAAGAACATGTGTAAATATACCTCGATCCGTCTGTAAGCCATCCAGAATAGTATCATAGCTCTCAACATCATACCGCATTGAGATCATTTTTGCAATGTCTGGTAGCTCACATAGGTCTACTACCTTTCTCATTGGTCCGTTGACTACCAGTTCGAGAACCTCTCCTTGTCTATCGGCAATGATTGCTATCTTCGGAGAGGAAGTAACTTGTTGGACCTGATTTATAATTTCCTGTTCTCTACTATCTACAGGCATAAAGTCCATACTGAAACAAGATTTTAGCTATTAAAAACTCGGTGTATAGTCAACTACATGACATATTGACCTCTTACACATGAAAAAATCTGTTCTGACAAGAGTTTATGATTTGCAGGCAGCGGACTTATAGCCACATATGACGGTCCAATTATTCTATGACATAATGCTTTACTGCCACACAAATTGCAAATAAAACTTACTCAAGGGATCGAAAAGATCTGAAATGCGAACAAATCGAGCTGGTTATATCGCAATACAAAATCAAAGATCTAGTACACAACAAATCAAGAATTATACAATACGTTTCAATTACAAACTAAAATGATATTAACTGAAAAGAACCACGAGTATGGCAGATAGGGCATTCTTCTTGTTTCAAACTTTCCTCCTTTGACTTTCCTCTGCGGATAAGGACTATTCCGTCAAATTTACAACTAGAGTTAGTACACCGTGCAGCAACTGCTATTTTTTCAAGATCCTGCTCCATTTCTCTAATCAATAGAAACTTGTGAATTATTTAAGATTGGTTTGCCAAAAATGGAAATCAAATGGAATTTATGGCGTTTTTTCTTGATCAAAGTATCGTTGATATTTTTTCTCTTTCTTGATGCGGCTTTGATGTCCTGCATAGAATTAGTCTTAATGAGAATATCAGGTCCTAATTATCACTTGGTACCAAATTTTTGTAAAATTGTTGAAACTTAGGGAAGAATGTGGCGTGCTATCTACCGATAGTATTCAGTTAACTCTTGGGTTTGGTAGGCGCATATATTCAATCTCAGATAATCTGGTAAGAAAATACTCAATTTGACCTTGGTAGGAAAATTCCTCCAATCTTTTCCTTAAAGATCGTCTAATTTCCTTGGAGAGACCTTCTCCAAGTTCTTTGCAGGCCCCGATTAAGTATTCGGGATTTTCGTAGCAGTTGGGTAAGTATGAATGGTACTTTTCAAACAAGATTGTCAATACCTCGTTGAGTAATTTCCCTCCTCCTATTTCTAACAATGTCTGTTCTACTGACAAGGCTACCAATCCCTTTCTGACTGTATTTAGGTCAGTCAATGACACGGAATCAACTAGAACAAACTATTTGCATGACAGAGCTATTTTTCAAAGATTGATGCGAAACTAAAATCCTGATAATTACACTGTTTTTTACTATATCAATGTGAATATTTTCAAATACAGTTCTGTACTTGTTTACTATCTTGCCATCACGTGTTGTCATGAATCCCTCATTAACCAATAGACCATTTTCGATTAGCGAATTCACCTTTCTGTAGCCCGAGGTTTGTGGTAAATTACAAGTCTCAAGAATTTCGGAGATAACCTTAGACTCACCCAGTACTGCGTTTAGAATCTTGGCTTTATCTTCATCCCCAAGTGAAGTCAGAATTGAAGTAGCAAGAATCGGATCTTCAATGGTAACCCATTCTTGGTTCTTATCCTTCGAATGTTCCAATGAAACTATGCCATCTAAGAACTTCTTTTCCAAGCCTTCTGTCCCGCCCCCGAAAAATTCTCTGAGAACACTATCCAGTTTAGGAAAATCTTCAATGGTTTTAGAGAGACCCATTCCATATCGTTCAAAAAGCCTTTGTTCAACTCTACGTAAGGTTATTTCGCCTAGATTTTCTCTTATTATAGCGTCTAGCGATTTTCCTATGAGGATGTCTAGGCCCGACATGAAATACAACGCAGAATGCTCCTAAAATCGAGTTGTCTGTCCTTTGAATTTATGACAGCTTCTAATTCACATATCACAGATTATTTCCTTGGATGTATAGTTGATTAACTAGTATTTTTTGCAAGTTCGTTGACGGAACAAAATTGTAATGCCATAATTTGCTCCGTTTTTTAGGACGCAAGGAGGGTCATTATTACGATTATTAAGATTGACAGACAACAGCTTATACGCTGTCAAGAGAATAATATCGACATGGACATTCAAAATCTCATCAGTGGCTTTACGGTAAGTTTGTTAACTTTCATATTCGGAATAGCGGCAGCATTCCTTTTGCGAAAAAAATTATTTCGAACAGCTACCAAAAAATCTACAACAACTAGTTAACGACTTAAGTTATGATTTGTTGAGAATGATTTGAAGATATAAGAATTTAGCATATAGACCAAATTCAAGTCGGAACCCTAAATTAGTCAATAGAAATGGTTTTCTACAGAAGAGAAAGCACAGGTGAATGCTTATTCAAGTTCGTGATGTGGGATTCTATTATCCGCTACGATCACGTCAAATTGAATAGTTTCAACAATCTTTTTACCAGAGTAATCATCAAACAAGTTCAATTTCGCGTCAACTACGAACTTGCCCAAATCTGTTATCTTGTAATTACCTAACAGAGGAGAACTGACTCCGAGTAGCGTATATGTTTGATTAGGTTGCACGACTCCTGCCCGGGTTGGACAAGTTCTGCTATGACCCGGATACTGTACTGCGCCAGATGTAAGATGTATGGCATAAGATAATGTCGGAGACGCGCAGTCACCATGTAGATAAATTGGTTTGTCATACACATTCTTAAACGTAATAGCGAAGACTGGCTCATCTCCAACTTCCAATATGGACGGATGCATCTCAACAGATACTATCTTTATCATGCCAGGCATTGTTGACGAAATATCGGTCACCACCACCTGAGGAGGTGTTGTTACTGAATATGTATCCTGATTCGGTGTAAAAGCTGTTTGACTATAAGCACTGCTTGTGTCTGATGGTGTGGACAACGCCCACCCACGTTCAATAAGCTTTTGCGCTGTTTGTGGCCTTACGCATACAGGATAGCTGTTTTCATACTTTAGTATCAGCTCAAAGCCTTGTTTGCATGAAATATTCTTTTGAACAATTCCTGATTTGAGCTGCTTTAGTGGAGTAAGTACCAAATTGTTAGACATTTGAGCCGTAGCAAGAGAAGTAGATAGCATTAGAAACACAACAAGAGATACCGCCTTCCATGGTCTTACCATCGGTAATCTTTAAAACTGCGTGAGAGATGAAAAGCATTGCGTATCAATTCTACGAAGCCATCTTAGTCAGATTTTGGTTTATGGGTGTAGAGTTTTCATTTTTCAGATCTTATTCTGTAAAATGCAAGCAATGAAACAAGGCTTACAAGTAAGATTGGGATTGCATATGGAAATTCAGGCACTGGCGCTCCTAGCCATTGAGTGCCAACTATTTTAATTTCAACCGGTGAACCAATGGGGTTTAATAAAAATTCCAATTCCCTATCCGAGTCATTACAAGGAGTAAAAGGACTTACTTCAGTTGGAGAGGAAGCGACAACTCTGTTATCTACGGATTCGGAAATAAGAAATGGGAGTCTGGTACCATCAGGTTTTGCTGAATCAAGCAAACTGGTTGGTATACACACACGTATTTTACACCAAGGCGCAGGTTTAGTTGCTACTCTTAATTTCAAGGCCGTACTTTCTGGAAAAGAATCCACACTCTCTGCACTACATGCGACATTATTGCCTGGATAAATTATCTCATCGGAAACGGCAAAGCCAGTACCAAAAACAGGAAATGTTTGGTTAACACTGAGAGCAAAAGCTGGATTGCTAATCAATGATAATGCAAGTACAATTCCCAAGAGTAGAATCTTCAAGAATAGATTCAGTTTCTATGCATAATTTAAAAGATTGGTGTAGGTTTTCTACTGTATAGATCTTAGTAGAACACCCCCGTAGAATTAGATTTCTTTTTTCAGATGATTGGCAGAAATAGGCAACAAAAAGATATGGTTGTGTTGGAAAAGGTCAGGATACTTGAATGGAACATCGAAAATGCCTGTATCTTAGACTATTTGTGCATCTAAGATGTATCAATATTTTAGGAAAACCATGCTGGAGAGTCCATGTTTCTGTGTGCGAAAAGATATGAGTGACATTACCAAATGCCCCAAATCACCTGATGGAAAACACAGTTGGACACCCATAAACAAGTTTGTAGACAAGTGCACTTTTTGCGGTCAGACAACCCAAATATTCTCTTGACTAAAACAAGAGACCAGATGGATTTCCTCGAGTCTACTTTTCCTTATTTTGACTGGCTTTTTCCAATGTTTTCAAAAACTCGTTGCTCTTGAGTTTTTCAAGATATAATCTTAGACGTGTAATCATCTCTTGTTCTCTTTGGGCATGCACTTTTTTTTCGATGCGGCGATACAAGTCGTAGACGGCTTCGTTGGTTTTAAAGTGTTTCTCAACTATTTCTCGCTTAATACCAAAATCTTCGATGACTTTCCACATTTCGTCCAGTGTCGGATGTTTCTCATTATGAGACGAAGCAATCATTTGGAGGCTATTACCACCTGTAAAATATTAACCCCAAGCCCTCTTATTAATCACACAGTGAAAACTAGTTAACTAGTGTTTCAGAACAAGATTAGAATGCCATTTCAAATGAAAATATTCTATGTGCAGAAGAAAAATAATAAAATCTACTGTTTGTGAGGAATCGTATGTCAAGCATTTATGAAACAAGTCACATTATTATTTCATGAGTGCAAGCGGAATTGCGATTGGTATAGTAATAGGAATGGTAGTCTTGCCTCAACAAAATAAAGATTCGCCGTAAACAAAACTACCTAATAATATTGCCAGCTTTGTTATTCCCACTCTTTTTGACAAGTGAAACTGTAGGGAAAAATGATGTGGTGCTCGGGTTAAATGACTTTGCCTACAGCTTCAATCATGAAGAAGGCGTGATATCAAATAAAACTTGCTTACAAAAGATACGAATTATTCTTGTAGAATAATCTTGAGCAAGTCTTAAATGATTTGCAAAATAATTGTGATTAAATGACAAACATGCCGGACTTTAACACAAGGCAGCTAATCTCCAGCAAACATCTCCTCTCGCATGCATGTAAGGCGTGTATGGAATATATTGAAGTCGTTCGAAGAATACTTTGGGATGAAATGGCAGGAGGAAGAGTTATGCAAGAATTAGTATCGGTGTCCCACTGCAACCACTTGCTAAAAACCAGCATTAAATAGCAAGCAATAATCAAGTTATAGGATTATCAATCTTGTTTCTTGTAGAGTATTGTGTGTTGTTGGAAACTGCTCAAGGCAGTAACACAGTACTGGGCTTGGAGCTCTTACTGATGAATTATGCGCGTTCCTTTTTAACAATTAAAACCAAATATTTATTGAGGCAAGCAGGATGATCTCTTATCAGAATCCCAACCCCGATATCATGTGAACCTGTTTGCCTGACACAGTATTATGAATTGATTGCATTCATGCAACTGCCACTAGCGATTTCATTAATTCAAATTTTTTCGCTAGTAAAATGATTCACCGAAATGGTGATAGAATCTTTTACAATCTCATCTTATACTTTTGAGATGATGTAGGACCTTAGACTTTGCTTCATCGTCCAGCTTTATGGTTTGAAATTCCGTATCTCGCAGAGATCCTTCTAAATCGTTGTCTGGTAGCCCAGAGTCTACTTTTTTCTCTAACTTCTCTATCCTAGTTATAAGATAATTCAATCTTGTATCAATATCATTTTGTACTTTATCTGAATCGCTTTCAGTAATCTTTCTCTTGAGAAAATCAAAATCCTTGGTGGAAATCTCTCCCTTGGCAACCCGACTCTGGAGAATCATCAGTGGATAATCATTTTCTGAGGGCATCCTGGGTTTATTGCCCTGAGTTGCATTATCACTAATTCTGGCGTCGGCTGATTTACTAATTGAGACTTCGTGTAATTGTTTTCCTTGCAATTCTTTGAATTTTCCTTTCAGATACTCCCTGTCGCTTTGATAAATTGACTTGCCATTTTCTAAGCAAGACTTGATTGCATCAAGCCTTGATGGCTCACCTATTCCCGTTTCTAGCAATTTTTCTATAAGGTCCAGAGTCCATTGGACTTTGTCATCCATCATGAATCAGATACCTTTCCATCCTTCTTTGCTGATATCTTGCATGACTTCCTGAGATAGCTATGATATAATAGAATTGAAGATGGCAAAATTGTAACAATGGGAATTTTCCTCATATTTCGCATACGATCCTTGTGGTCGTTGATTTGAAGAAATATATAAGCGAGATCTTCTCACTTTTGAAAATACCAAATTTTTTTATTCCCAATCTCATATTTCTGAAAATAATTCAAGACATAGCTGTTGATTTGTTAAAAATAAAAAAGGAGAAACTATGGTGTTATTGCCCGGATGAATCAGATGAGTTTGAAGAAGATGAACTTGCGTCCTTGTGGCCGTGTCCGTTAAGTTCGCTCGATAGTTGTTTTATGATACCGTGGGCATCGTGTAAGGCATTCCAGACATCTGCTTGTTGGGTTCCCTGATATTTGCTTGTGCCAACAGCATTTAGGGTGTTTTGGGCATTGATAAGATCTGTCTGTGCTTGCCCTATCTGGCTGCTGTACTGTCCGGAATTTGGATTTGATTTTATTTTATCAAGTGCAGCTTGTTCTGCAGCCAGTGCAGATTGAGCAGCAAAATGGAAGTTTATGCCACTCTTGCAGCCATTGTACTGGCAATAGCTTTGCAGCGCAGCCTTTAGCTGTGATGAATTGGTAGCAGAAGATATGGCAGCGGCCAAGTTGCCAAGGTTTGTCTGTGCTTGACTGATTAGCTGATTGAGCTGCGTTGTGTCTACTCCCTTGGATTGGAGAGTATTAATCCTGTTCTGCACCCTTTGTATTCCTATACCGTATGCCTGAACTCGAGCATTTGCAAACTGTTGACCTGCAGTAAACATACAGCTTTTGTACGTAGACCTCAGATTACTTTGATCATTTTTTAGCTTGGTTTGCTCATTACTTGTTGGTTTTGCATCCTTGATTGCATAATGCAGATCAAGCGTGGCAGTTTTTGAATCTGTCCTAAATGATTTCAAGTCAGTCTTAAACTTGGTCTTGTCTTTGTTGCTGGTGTCTGTGTTAAGTGCTTGCAAATCTGTGTTTATCTTACTCGAATCAGAACCTATTGTAGTCTTATCTATGCTTTGTATATCAGATATTGCAGCACTGATAGAGCCAGTTTCAAGGTTTGCCTGACATGTCGTTCGTGCAAGTGCAGCATTCAGATATGATTGTTCTACTAGCATTTGATTTTGTTGATTGTAACCGCTGTCCGCAAACGCAGCAGCTGGAAAAATCAGCAAAACACATGCCGCCAATGCAGCATATTGCATCCTTGTTTGTTGCATGGACTAGGTATAAGTTTTCATATAAAAGGGATTGCGTAGCTTTGTAACTTAACAAAGTTAACTGAGTATTAAAGACCAGCAGTATTTTAAAAGTTACAATTTTTCATTTTTGGAAATGACAATTAAATCGTTATTACAGAAATTGTTTCCATCAATTTAATATTTTTGTACAGTTACAATAAAATTAGAGTTTCAGAAAAAAGTGTCCGACTTTGCAAGCTGAGCCCATAGACTGAGTATTGTAAGGCTTGCATCTATCGTTAATATAATATCTTCTGATAATTACTGCTAACAAGTTTTAATTAGTAGCTACTTCAAATACTCCAACGTAAGGGATGAAGAACTTGTTTCATCTCCGTTCGCTTTTTTCAACTGGATGTAAATCGTATGTATGCCAGAACCCATCCATTTTGAGACATTTACTATCATATCCATTTCGCTTGCAGCGTTGCCCCTATTTTCGAAAGTAGTGTAGTCAATACAATTCTTCTCATTGTTTGACTGGATCTCAATTTTGTCAGTGGAACACTCTGGGTAATAATATCCAGGCGAAAGTTTGGGAGCCATGATGCCCGCAAGGGTTCCTGAATCATAATGTCCCAAGTTGTATGGCGCACGGCCATCAAGATCATTGGTAGTAAGTGTTACGGGGGAAGGATCAGTGTAAACGAGTATTTGGGATAATGAATATGACGCAGGTAATGACCCAGACAGATGTAGTTCGCTTCCGACTAGTTTTGCAGCATGCCAACTGATTATATTGTTTTCAAAATGTTCAACAAAGTAGAAACGATTGTTGTCAAACGCTATCCCAAAGTTAACATTAGTATGGTTTGGATCCAAGATATTGTCTCTGTGACCCCAGCCCGATGACGCGTCTTGGTAAACCATATTGTATTCGCTGTCTTTTATTTCCTTGAACAGATCAAATGCATTAGCGTAGCAATTTCCTGAAAAGCAGTGAGCCACCACATAACTGATGTTTTCTCTTACGTCACCCCTCCCTCCAAGCATTGTATATGTCACGTATGGCTTGAGACCATTCGAATTCCAATGTGAAAAATATTGTAACTTTAGCATGTCATCGGCGTGCTCTTGGGCAGAAGGCGTATTGCTAAGTGTTACAGGAGGAATCCCTTTAGCAGCCCTATCATCGTTAACTATCTTCAATGCATATTTATACAATTCTTCGCGCGTAGCAGTTGACTTTGGTTTGAGCGAATCTACGGCAGAGCTTGCCTGGCTCTGCAGTGACACACCAAGCTCCGATATCTTACTTTGTATCTGCCCAATTGTTTGTGGAGCAGAACCCTTTACGCTTGGTGCACTTGGCGCACTAAGCGGGGTCGGCACATATTGCAGAGCGTATAGGCAAATTACACAAATTATTACAATGGATACTATCTTTACAATACCTCTTTTTTTCCTGAGCTGCTTCCTATTTTCGGTTATGCATCGCATGCAAGAATCATTGATGGTGTCCACATTCTCTTTATGACAAATCTTACAACTAGCCAAACTTCATCCTTTTCCTGCCCGTGATCATTCTATACCATGATCCTAAAAATAAGATACTTAATGTCTAGGCTGTAACAATTTAGGATTGACCTCCTAAAAATCGAGTTTTTGAGTGTATTGAGACAAATTGCATGGTAATTAGACTAATTCTAATCTATCTAGAACCACTTGACGTTTCCAGTTTATCCTGTCTCTGCAAAATTAGCTTAAACTTTCATCATAATGAAAACTATTACTTTCATAGTCAAATCAGATCTAGGCTGTCTTTACCACGCGTTCAAGAAACTGCGTCCGTTTTCTGTTAATTTATAGAGTTGAGTTCCTTTTTCACATCTCAAAAGGCCATGTTCCTGTAAATAAGTCAGATATTCAACTAATTGTACATGTGATAAATATGCCTTGTACATCATCTTTGTCTTTGTAGTCCCCTCTCTTGCAGTCTCTAATATCGACGTAATGATTTCTGATCTACTACGGTTCTGCACAGCTTATGTACCATGACTTGTCATAAAAGTAATTTGACAGAATATTCTGTATCAATGTTCTATTTCCCTTTTACAGATTTCGCGCTCTTTTGGCTCTTTCCCACATTTACGTTACAGTCTGTCTCCTTATTGAAGTACAAACATCGCCTGAGACATATAACAGTTTAGAGGATAAGGCACTAACAATGGCATCCAACGGCTGGGTGAGACGGTTATCAGATTATTATCCAGTATTTCCTACCTTCACAATGAGAATCATAGATAGCCGTATATCGTTGAATCACGCATAATTACTCCATGTCCACGTATGGAGGCAGAATTGAAGAGTTTTCATTTTGTGTCATTGGTCTACTTTAAATCCGAAACTATGGAGCAATCTATACGCACAACCTGGGCTAGCTCTCCTGTTCGTGTCAGGAACTTCCATTCTTTTGTTCCGCAGAACCCTCAACAGTCTAGTTAGAATCCCTTCCACAGATAAGATCAAGATCCTATAAAAAATTGCGTAAATCAAGGTGATAGTATTTATCAAAATTATCCTGGCCAAAAATTAGAATCTGGTCTTCATTACCTCTGGTTACCAGTCATTACCAATGATTTATATTATCGGTACCAAATAGAGGTTCCATGAGCAATACAAAAGAGCCCACAAGGGATATCTTTGCGGAAGCAAGACATAGCTTTGAGAAAATCAATAGCAATGTTGAAAAGGTAATTCCACAGTATCTGCAGTCATTTACCAATCTCCAGCAAGAATATCTTGCAGCTTGGACAAACTTTGTTAGCACGGCTATTTCTAGCCAGCAGGAATTTGTCCACAAGATTGGGATAGACACAAGAGCACCGGAGGCAACAGTCAAAGTCATTCAAGACACTACTGATGAGGTTGTAAAGGCAATCGATGTGCAAAACAAAGTAGTAACGACTAGTCTGGATGCTACACGACAGAACGTAAAAGCAGCAAATGCTACTTTTAGTTCGCTTGCAGAGCTAAACCACAACATCGTCAACTCTTGGATATCTACGTGGAATAGAAAAAACTAAACCCCAACTTTTTCCTTTTTTTATTTCGAGCCAATTAAGAGAATTAATCAGTATTATGGCTCGTTAGATGCAGATTCCTTTCCAAGACTGATTTCATTTCAATGACTTCATGATTATCTGGCTATCTACGGATAAGATCATCAACATAGGATCTTGCCTCAGTGAATCTATCTAATGTAATCAGGCAACTTGCCTTACCCTAGATCGCATGTATGTATGATGGGTCATTTTTCAAAATTTTGTCATATTTTTTTATTGTGTCTTAGTGTTTTACACGTTCGGATAAGCTGAAAGCGGATCTTATGAGGTCTTCCTTTGCAAACTTTACTAGCAATTTTTCTTCTAGTTTCTCTTCAAGCTGCCTTTCAAAGAGGCACCCGTGGCAAACCACAGTTACTTGTTGTTCAGTTGACATTGTTAAAACAGAATAAGCTTTATCTTTTTTCTCATACATCCTGAAAGTATGTTTTCGTATTGCCTGGTATCGTGGACATTGGATTTCTGTAGTTTCCATATCTCGAAACGTAACTGACGAATTAGACCACATACAAACGCCATACAATCAATTTGAACAAACCATGATATATGATAGAGTTAGCCATGCATCTAAGCACCCGCCTTTTTAGCAGAAAACCACGATTCAGCTCATATCTACAATTAAGATGATTAAGGCGCATGAGATAGTGTTACGAATCATCTTTTCATGATCGTCGTACTTGAAATAAAAAGACACTCTCTCTGGAAAGCCAAGGTGCGTGTTTCGTTTAAGAAAGTCATTGCCTCTAACGTATTATTTATGACACTCGGTGCAATGATTAGAGCAGGAATAATCATAGTCCTATTCAGGTGGGACTTTTTTTAAAATCTTAGATACTGAAATATTGTGGTGCAACCACAATGAACCATTGCCAGAAAGATAAAACATCATGCTATGGAGAAGAGGAAGTACAAAAAACCTTACAGAAGACGATATAGAGAAAAATTGAGTAAGAAAGCCACTCGTTGAATAATCTTAAGTAATTGCAGCAACATTAAGATACCAATGATTTTCATAACCTTGATCAAATTCAGAAAGAAAGCAAGTGACGTAGTTGAAGTGGGAAAAAAAATAATGCAAAACCTACCTCCTGATGTCAAAGTAATCGGTACATACTGGACTCTGGGAAGATACGATTCTGTATGGATTTTTGAGGGAAAAGATCCAAAGGACGCAATAAAACTCTGGCTGCCAGGCGGAGAGGTTGTAAGAACGGAAACTTTGGTCTCTTTACCCAGAGATGAAGCGATAAGACTGCTCTGACTGGAAATCTTTCAATCTAGCTCAAATGATGGCCTGTATTGCACATCAAAGCCGGGACAGTAGGCCGCAAATTCCTTTATTGTAATGATTTTACATATTTTATCTTGGAATTCTGAATGTTCTGTGAATTTTCTTCTGCAGATAGGACACCGGTCTGGAAGAGTCAATAAATAAAATAATGACATCAATTATTAAAAGATGTATATTGCTAGAGTATTACTGATTTCAAGAAATTTTTGTATACCATTTTTCCTACTTATGTCTATGACAGCGACTTGAACTTTTTGGCAGCTTCTTTTGCAAACTTTTCCAGATCTTCTTTTGTTACTTTTGCCGGATCTTCTGAAGCTAATGCCTTCTCATATTCATCTTCGGTATTTGACTTCATCTTCTTTTTTTCTTCCATGATATACCCCTGTAGGTCCTTGTCTATTATATTTATCAGAATATCATTCCATCTTTCTATTTGCTACAAAATGCTTGATTATCGTCAGGATATAGGACAAAGTCCTAATTGTACGCTGATTGTAGTTTGTACCGACATACCTTCTGGTTTCTTCAATGGCACTTGCCTTGTCCCATATTTCGTGCATAGTTGACCTTTCAATGGCCCACAAGCTATCACCTGATGTGGTTACAAGTATTCTTCCTCCAGAATATTTTGCCTCAAATTCCTTTGATTGTAACGGAAGCGAAAATTTCTTCGATGATGCCAACTCTTTTGCCAGTAGATTCCAAAACTCGTCGAATTTCAACTGCGGTACAATATCAGGACCCATCATTTAACTGATTATAGTCTTCAATGAAAAACCCTAAAATAAAAAACCATGTGGCATGGCTGCTCTATGACTTCGAGACTCTACTGTTTGCCTAGTTTTGGTCCTGACCTGACGTGGAAATTCAGACAGCATCTACATTCTTTTTCTAGGCATTCTTTCTCCATAAAGTGGCCACAAATACCGCAGTCACAATGCCTTAGTACGTTTTCTACACTACTCATTTTTTCACCTGTAATATTATAATGCATCCCAAAGATAAAACTGTGTAAGGTTGTATAAAGACACAAAATAGTTTGTTTGCCTCAATTCCAGGTCATGTATAAATATTCTCACGTGATCTTATACTTTTGAATATAGCCTGAGGCAAGAAATATTATTGATATAACTGCCACTGCAAATACTAGATAAGATAGTGGACCAAATTCTGGCGTAGATGGAGCTCTGAAGCGGCATTGCAAAATACTCTGGGCAGTAATTCTACTAATGGACAAACAGTACACAGCCTGCTAGCTGAGACTTTGACAAGTCCTTTTTCATCTAAAACTTGATTCAACAGGCTCAGGTCGTATATTCCAGAGAGGGCAGGCTTACTGTCCAGAAATCCAATTTGGTTGCGTCATCTGCCTCCTTGAACAACGAAGTCGCAATTGGGTCGTAGGTCATATCCAGTCTTGAAAAGGCTTCCTTTAACATCTTCCATCTGAAATGAAAGTGTAATTTCAAGAGGTGTTTCATTTATCTGATTACTATTTTTATGCATGAAGAGGAGAGGAAGGTGAATCTCCTAATTCACTTAACCATACAGAAGATAAAATATTACCCCCCCAAAATTTGGGTTGTGGTAACTTGCATGCCTCATTTGCCTGCTAATTTATCCAATTTTTCTTCAATTCTTTAAAGTAGTTTTTGTATTTCATATCTTACGGCATTCGAATTGACCTTAAAGCTTCGCTAATAAATCAACGAGATCATGATGCTTGCCAATCAGATTCTTGTGCCTGAGAGAGGGTCTGCAGTTACAATCATATAATTTTATTTCGGATGAATTGGGCTGCATTTCTTACAGTACGTATTGTATCTTGTGTTGCCTTGACAGCTCGCAATATTTCCATGACTGTAGCACTTGTTTTGAGAAGATCCTTACCATCGTTTCCAAACGAATCGATTGCGCTTTTGGTGGATTTTATCAATCCTGCGGCTTCGTTAATAACGCCTGTCCCTTCTAGCTGTTTTAGGATACAAGCCATCTTGGATGAGGCCTGGTTGATGTTGTCTGAAATCAGGCGAAAATTTTCTATATTTTTTACCATTTCTGGGGATTTGAGAGCTTCAACGATTTCTCTTGCAATCATGGCAGTATCCATCATTTTGCCGAAGGATTCTTGCACTTCGGGCTTTCCTGCTTGGCGCACTATTTCTACTGCACCAAAGACAGCTTCTTTGATCTCTTTTAGCTTGCTGGTCTTTTCTCTCTCTACCATCTTAGGTCACCCCTAGAAGCAATGAACATAAGATGACTTTGCCCAGAGCAAAAAAATTCTCTTTACCATCTACAAATTGCATTATTTGAATTGCGTGCTCTAACAATTTGGAAACTAAGAAAGAGTCATCCATACAAGATTGTCTCCTAGAATTTCTTTACGATTACTTGATGATACCATGTCAGGAGCTCGTCTTGCCTCTGGTTTGCCATTGTTACTTGGCATTTCCCTTACTACTATCTTTCTTCCGATAGAATAATCACTACCACATTTTGGGCAGTTAAAACTATTCCATCCAATTTGAGCGAGAGCCACTTCTTCATCTGAATGGTTTGCGCAAGTAAATCTTTGTTCCGTCAAAAAGATCCCAGGGTGTTTTTCACAGAAAGAATGGTTGCATGTGGCGCATACTTCTCCGCGACGCTCAGAATGTGTGTCATATCGTGACTTGGTCTTGTTATCTATTCTTGGTATTTCTCTCATGCTCGCACTTGGTAGAAAAATTATATATCAATTTAAGATGTTTTTGCGACAAAAATGTTGAAAATAGACACAAGTGCAAATCTTGCTAGTAGCTAGTCGGTAACAAAGGTACAAAAAGTGCGTATTAGTATTACGGAACTATCAGTCATATGATTTTTATATGAATTTTATGCAGAATAAAGACACTCGGGACGAAATAATTTGAATAAAATTAATGCACCAAAGGGCCACCATGTAAAAGGTATCTTGATTGTGGCTCTAGGAGTTGCGGTAATATTTGTTGGATTCAAGGTAGCTTTTGGGGCAGGAAGCCCCTTTTATATAGTCTCAAGCGGTTCGATGACCCCGGCCCTTGGGGTAAATGACGTAATTTTGGTGCAACAAAATGTTCCATTTGACAATATCAAAATCGGCGACGTAATTGCGTTTATCAATCCAAGTGACCGAGGTGAACTCATAGTTCACAGGGTTGTCCAGATAATAAGCCAGGATCCATTGGAGATAAGAACAAAGGGTGATGCTAATGCAGATTCCATTCCTGGAATTGACCTGCCAATTACAAAGGATAATTATATCGGCAAGGTTGCCTATGTAATTCCGCAAATGGGGTACCTTGCAAAAATATTCCATCCACCGCTAAACTATGTCGTCATTGCCGCAATTGGCGGAATCGTTGCGGTAATACCATTCTCGCGACAGAACTAAGAAGAAGGATTTTTTGTTAACCAAAATCCAGTACAAGATATCTTAATAGTATCTGAATTCTTTTGAATACGTTGCTTCTGTGCCAGATTGACAGTATTTTTATCCAAATTCTCAGGTTCGTGGTTCCAAATATATCGAGATCACTTTGGTTAGTCCCCAGTTGGTAATAGTGATGTACCAGTTTCCTGTTTCATACGAAGACGAAGTAGGAAAAGCAATGACATACGAACGATCAAAGTTTGTGCTTACAGCAGTGTTGTATGTTGTTCCGGATGGACTTGTCAAAGAAGCCTTGACAGTAGTGTAAGACTTGCCCTCCCCTGTAATCTGAATTTGTTCTCCTTTGGTATAGATTGTCTTGTCTGTTTGCGCGGTAAATGAATACGGACTAGGACTAGTAGATGACATGTAGATAGAAAATCCTCTACTTGCTCCATTGTTGGTTAGGTTGAGATTCCAATATCCTGTTTCATACGACTGTGAAGTAAAATAATATAGTTGGTAAGAACCATCAGAACTTGTCATAGTAGTGATGGTATATGTTTTACCCGATGGACTAGTCAAAGCTGCGCTAACAGTAGTATAGGGTTGGGCTATTCCTGAAACGCGAATTTGGTCTCCTGGTGAGTATATGACAAAGTCAGTCTGTGCGGTAAACGGATTGGAATTTGATGAGCTTCCTGATTGTACACTAAGATAGAGCACTTTGGTTGTGCCCTGGTTGTTGACTGTGACGTGCCAGGTTCCTCGCTCAAGAGGCTGTGAATCAGTATAATACATGGTAAAAGTACCATCTGGCTGTACCGCTGCGTTTGAAGTATATGTCTTCCCTGATGGACTTGTCAAGACTCCAGAAACACTAGTGTTTGGCGCGCCTGTTCCAAAGACCTGAATTACATCACTTGGTAGGTATACAGCCTGGTCTGTTTGTGCATTAAACACAGATACACCACTTAGCGTTACTGAACCAGAATTGTAGCTTCGTTCGACTATTGTAATTGGTTGCGAGACCGAAAGTAGGCCTGATACTACTTTGACCTGGTAATTGCCAGCGATTATGGCACTAGGAAGTGAGAGATTGTATGTTAGCCTTCCAGCAGAGTCTGGTCTAGTTTGAGCTTGCATTATTACATATCCATTATTGTCAAGCAATTGTAATTGAACCGCTTTTTGTGGGTCAAGGCCAACTGCAATTATGTATATAACATCACCTTGAAGATAAGTGGACCTATCCAAGATAATTACAGGTTTTGCAGATGCGAGAGCAACTTGTTGTGCTTGGTTTATCTTAGATTCCAAGTCAGATAATTTTCCCCTAATATCTGATATGTCCCCCCTTAGACTGGCAAGAGACGAGACATTATTACTTAATGAATTGATTTGGGGTTTTAGCGAACCAATCTCGGCAGAATAGTTTGATATCTGAGATTGATCTGATTTACCTAGAATTGCTGAATTCACATTAAATAATCCATAAACTGCTGTGGATACAGTCACGGCAGCCAAGAGGCCTATGATCACAGTTGCTGACTTTTTCATATTCTCCCAAGATTGTTTTTAAATTATTTAGGGCTCACTTCTCATTGATACGAATCATGACATAGGAACTTTTTAATACATTGTAAATTGGCAGTGTAGCTGTTGTGCAGAAAAATAATTCTATCGGAACTTTCTCCTAGAAAATTCTTTGCTTGATGCGTTCAGAGTACAATTGGGAACAAGCTAACAATAATTCATAACACTATCCCAAAACATAGATAATAATTCAAAGTAATTCGGAGCAATCAGATCTTTTTCTTTTCAAGTTTTTCTATATACTCTTTCAAACGTCTTATCGTTTCTTGGTTACTTATATCATGTCTTTTCATGTCAATGGGATAACGCAATGTTAAACTCCTGTTGTGTGCTTTATCTTAAAGATCAATAAGATATTGTCGTACCAAATTTGGAAATAACCCCTCATGCTGATAGTTAGCAGGCAAATGAGACACGGGATCTGGAACTATTTACTATAATATTCCTGCAGACTCGTTATATAGAACCCACGGTATAGTAGATGAAATGACTTATAAAAACGACAAAACAGAATCTACTCAAGCGAGGATTGGTGTGCAAGCTGGTAAGAGAGGCCCTTTAGAAATATTTGTTAGTATACTTTCATGCCTAACTGGAGCAGAGCTGAAAAAAACGCATCTCACACATAAAGCAAATCTTGATTCCCGTTTGGCAACCAAGTACATTAACTCTTTAGTGGGACTCGATCTGATTTCCAAGAAGGATCTTTCTTTCTATGTCATAACACCAAGGGGCCGGGACTTTTTGAAACAATACGATGTACTAATTGGTATGATAGAACCGAAAAGTGCAAACATCTCACAAGGTCATTTACCAAACGACAATTTTGCACGGTCTTTATCTGACAATGTGTTGATATATTCTGCAAGAATTCAATCTTAATCATATTTAATCGAAATCTTTTACAAGGATATGCTCGCGCGCGAAAATTCCCTCATCTGGATTGTGTCTTACATTATGATTCGTTGAAGATTATTCTTGTTTACCGTTCTTTGAAGATACGTTCTATCTGTTTGTACGCCTCGACGTACCTCTTTCCCGTCTTAGTAGTCTTGAACATTTGCAATTTTGAAGAAGAACTTCTTACGCTTTCAACCAAATCGTGATTTTGAAGAAATTGCATGTATTGCGCTGTCTTTTGCGAACCAAGATTACACCTGTACTTTACATGGGTCTTCAAAGACCCATTTTCACACGTCTCTAAAATATTTTCCAATATGTCAATCCAGTCACGGTTTCCCCAGCCCGTTACACTCTGTTTTAAAATGTTATCAATGATGTGCAATTCTCCAGACATTGTTAGATATACCTGATATAATTTATTATTGTAGTAAATTTCCAATCTAAGATTGTTATAGAATTTGGATCCCTTTTTAAGGCCATTTTAAGAATGACCCTGCCTACAACAGGGATTACTGGCTGTATTCTCGTATTCTAGGTTGCATGTATGAACCTTATGAGATTGATCGCTTATTGCAAGTTTTAGAATTATTGTTTTTTGAACCTTGGTTTATTAGTGCCAACTAATAATCTTGCCCGTCTTTGCATTGATTGATACCTCCTTAGTGTCTTCACCAAATGCAGAGACAGCTGCTCTCACTACCCAAACGTTGTTTTCCATACCAACCTTTTTGACGCCAAGAATGTTATAATGTTGCTGCAAAAATCTGATTGTTATGTCTTCTGCTTTTTTACCATCAATCTTGTACGATGACGTAGGCACCGAACCCATACTCGTATAATAATAAAATATCATATAACCATTGTGACTTTCTCTTAGTTACGATTCTTCCTTATCTTTGTGATCTATTTCAGATCTCTGACCCTAGTCTTTTAGTCTACATAATTGTCGTAAAGTTTTCTTGGTTCGTGATTAGAAATGTCCTTGTGAATCACAGCACACGACTGATGCCAAAATACCAAGTTACATCGATAACATATCCACATATCCTCTTTTTTTAAGCTCTCACTTGCAAATAATTCTCAGTTAATAGTTTTTTTGCAGCCTTGCCTTATCTGCCTTTGGTAAAAATGTTATAGAACATTTTATTCATTTTGAAATATCATATTTAATTGCAATTTTTATCATAATCAGAATTTGCGTTCTCATGTTGCACCATAAGCATTGACTGTAAATTTTTTCTGCAAGAAAGTTGGTGTCACCTTAAAAGTAAATTTATCCTTAATGTAGTTACCTTGCAAACCGCAATAGACACGAACAGAAATACAGAGAAATTTCCTATTGAGGAAGTCAATCTAGCATACGATAAAGGTATTTCCCTTTTCTGTTCAGGTAAATACGAAGAGGCTATAGGGTATTTTGACAAAATTATAGACGCAAGACCGGCTTCTAAGATCGCGTTTGCTTTTAAAGGCCTAGCTCTTCAAAGATTGAAGCGGGGTAGTGAGGCCGCTCAATGCTATGAGAAAGCTTTGCTAAATTGAAGAAAACCAAGAGGAAGCGCAAATCACCGACAAGACGAGAGCAAGCATCCCAACTATGAAAGGGACTTTTGCACACAGAACAAGTAGGTACTTGCAAGTAAATTCCCTGAGAATCCTTCAAGTGGGATTATGCGGTATTATTCATTGAGTTTCATTGCTTGCCTTATCCACGGTCTGATTTGCAGCTCATCAATATTTTTTTTCGACTTTATCTTCACATGACGCATTCCTTTACCGGTTCCTTCAAGCAAACCCTTTGGATCCCTTAATTTTGTGGCTTTAAAGAAAAAAAAGTTAAGATAATCAACGGTATCGTAATTACCGATAGAAGCCATATTACACTTATAAATAAAGGTCAGATTGCCCCACTTGATACCTTCTGTTATCTTTTTATCCACACTCAAAACTATCGATCTGATCTTTGTTGCCAAAGTACGTTTACGGGTAAGGAGTATATCTAACAGTTCTTTAATTTTCCTATCCATTCTCTTTCTCATGATAATCAAATCATATCAAATTTCGGTTCTAGTCTTGTAAGATTCATCTAGTGATCGTGTTTGGACTCCATTGAAGATTTTAAAAATTAGTTTATTTCTCTAGTTGTTTGAAAAACAGATCGCTAGTTTTTTTAGTAACGCTATCGTTGAACTTTCGATTATGTAATGTATACTTATTCAGGGTTGGATGCACTTTGCGGATCAATCTTGAACCTTAGTAAGAGTATACAGTGTGTGGTGGTTATCAACAAACTTGGAAGGGCGGTTGAAAAGCGATTGCGGCCAAGTTATACTGATGAATTTCCTGATTAGATGAATGAGATGCTTTTCATGCACTGTGTACTGCAAATATCCATGAGCAAAGATTTTGATGAGCAATGTGGCCCTATTAATTACCATATATCTGAGAGAGGAAACCTGACCATGCTTACTTTTCCAATATATGATCATATAATACTTGTAATTACAAAAAAGAGTATTAGCCCTATAAGCCTGGCAAGAAAAATTGTCAATGTAATAGAGTCCAACAAGAAACAGCCTACCAATCACGCCATTACACAGAAAATGCGTCATACCTAGACTCATAGGCAATCCTAGCCAATGGGACCTGCAACATCAATGCAATATCGAAACTTGCTGTGGCATTACCAGCAACGTCTTGTGTGTTGCTACATCTAGGTAGATTTGGTAGTTACAGTAAATTGTGCTGAAGCCGAGTTTGATGATGCGTCTGTGGCAATAACGCTATGCGATCCTGTACCAGACGAAGGTACTGTAAATGTTGCCGTAAAGCTCCCACTAGAATCAGTTGTAATACTGGATGGATTTGTACTTACAGCCGTACCATCATATGATATTGTTATGCTAGAGCTTGAGGCAAAATTATAACCAATAACTGTAACACTGGTGCCTGCAGCTCCTGTTGTAGGATTTAGCGATAAAGATGTTGCCGGAGTAACTGTCAGTGAAGACGTACCATAGCTTCCCTGGTGTATCGTATCAGCATTTGAAGGAGAATATGTTCCTGTGATTGTAATAGGATAACGAGGTGCTGTTGCGGGTGTTGTATACGTTATCATACAACTGCCAGTTTGATTTAGCGTGCATTCAGATGAACTAAATGAGCCACCTGCGTTGCCGTCATCAAATGATATAGCCCCGGTTGGCGTATTTGTGGAGTTATAT
>Ga0209237_1000356_pt1 | contig 25234 bp, 25 predicted proteins | sample GraSoi013_1_40cm_2_FD_185820 | JGI IMG/M metagenome (GOLD analysis project Ga0209237, IMG submission 185820) | Grasslands soil microbial communities from the Angelo Coastal Reserve, California, USA - Sample 10_02_2013_1_40cm (SPAdes) (version 2) | ecosystem: Environmental > Terrestrial > Soil >...
CCGCCGTAGAGGAGTCGCACGGCCTGGCTCCGGCCGATCTCGTCCGCGCCGAAGATGTAGTAGATCGGGTCGAGCGTCGGCGGGTTGTACGCGTGGAGGAGATCCTGCTGGTCGAATTTGTAGCGGAACACGAGCTCCTCGAAGATCGGCGCGGCGAGCGACACGAGGATGAGCAGGACGATGACGGCGAGGGCGGCCATGGTGACCCGGTCGCGCCGCAGCCGGTACCACGCGTCCGACCAGAGCCCCGCCGCGGTCCGGCGGAGCGGCACCGCCTCGCGGCGCTCGAGGGTGACCTCGGCGGTGGCGGTCACGACGCCTTGATCCGCGGATCGACGACGGAGTAGGCGATGTCGCGGATGATGTAGCTCAGCACGAGGAGCGTGCTCGCGAACATGACGCCGGCCATGACGATCGGATAGTCCTTCGAGCGCACGGCGGCGTACGTGAACTGCCCGACGCCCGGCCACGTGAAGACCTGCTCCACGATGAGCGCGCCCGACACGAGGACCGCGAGGATGCCGCCGAGGGCGGTCACGACAGGGATGAGCGCGTTGCGGAAGGCGTGGCTCACGATGACCGTACGCTCGCGGAGCCCCTTCGCGTGCGCGGTGCGGATGAAGTCCTGGCTGATGACCTCGAGCGTCTCCGTGCGGAGGTACCGCGAGTAGTTCGCGATGCCCGCGAGGGCGAGCACGAAGGCGGGCATGAGGATATGGCGGAGGCGGTCGGGGATGTCCCACTGGTCGTGCCCGATCGTGAGGAGCCCCTGGCTCGGCAGGAGGCGCAGGTTCACCGAGACGAGGTAGATGAGCATGAGACCGAGCCAGAAGGTGGGCAGCGCGTGGCCGGAGACCGCGAAGATGCGGACGAATTTGTCCGTGAGCGAGCCGCGCTTGAACGCCGCGATGACGCCGAGCGGCACGCCGATGAGGAGCTGGAGCAGGAGCGCGGCGAGGGCGAGCTGGAGCGTATTGCCGAGCCGCTCGAAGAGCAGGCCCGCCGCCGGACGGTGATAGAGGATCGATTGGCTCGCGAGGGACGGCGGCCGGCCGACGTCGAAGAAGACCGCCGACCAAAGCCAGTCGGCGTACTGGACCGGCGCCGGCTGGTCGAGGCCGTACGTGTGGCGCAGCGCCTCGATGTCCTGCTGCGTGAGGTCTGTCGCGCCGAAGGTGAACAGGCGCACCGGGTCGCCGGGAGCGAGGCGCGAGAGCGCGAACGTCAGGATCGAGATCGCCAGGAGCGTGGGGATCGCGTAGAGCAGGCGCCGAAGGATGTACTTCAGGCTGCGCATCGCGGTCCTCCAGGATGACGCCGTGGCGGGGCGCCCTCGCGGACGCCCCGCCGCATCGCGTTACGCGGCTATTGCTTGAACCACCACTTCTCGATGTTCCAGTAAGTCGAGAAGGGACCCGGATCGAAGTTGCGCATGGTCTTGGGCGTGACGGCGATCCGGTTGTCGGAGAAGCCGAAGTTATACGGCTGCTCGTCGTTCAGGATCTTGTTGAAGGTCTCGTAGTTCTTCTTCCGCGCCGCCTGGCTGCAGTCGCCATTCGCCGGGGAACGACCGTCCTCCATGGCCTTGTCGAAGCCTGGAGCGGTGAACGCGCCGAAGTTGAAGCCCGTCGTCTTCTTCGCCGGGTCGGGGATCTGGCTCGAGTGCCAGATGCCGTACGGGTCGGGCTCGATGCCAAGCGACCAGCCGATGATCCAGCCCTGGATCTCCTGGTTCCCGTTCGTGAGCTTGTCGACCATGGTCTCGAAGGCCTCGAGCTTTGGGTTCACCTTGACGCCGATGCCTTTGTACTGCTCCGTCGCGACCTGGAGCAGCGTTTCGCGGACCTTGTTGCCCGAGTTCGCGACGATCGAGAACTCGAGCGTCTTGCCGTCCCTGGCGTAGAACCCGTCGGACCCCTTGGTGTAGCCCGCCTGCTTGATGAGGTCCTCTGCCTTCGCCTTGTCGAGCGGGTACTGATTGAGGGTCTTGGGGTCCGGTGCGGCCCACGAGACCGGCGGGTGGTGCTGGACCATCTTCGTGCCGTGCCCGAAGAGGATCTGCTTGACCACCAGGTCCATGTCGAGGCCGTACGCGAGCGCCTGGCGCACGCGCTTGTCGGCGAGCGCCGGCGCGCCCGCGCTCTTGGTGTTCCAGCCGATGTAGGTGTACCCGAGGTTCTGGTACTCGCTGATCTTCAGGTTTTCTTGCCGCGCGATGTCGTCAAAGTCCTTCGCCTCGATCGTGCCGTAGTTGATCTCGCCCGTCTTCAGCTGCGCGGCGAGAACGGTGGAGTCGGCGACGACCTTGAAGATGTACTGATCGGCGAACGCGGGCCCCTTCCAGTAGGTGTCGTTCCGCTCGAGGATGACCTGGTCGCCCTTGCGCCACTCCTTGAACTTGAATGGGCCGCTGGCGACCGTGGGCGCCGTGTTCTCAGGCGCCGCGTCGATGTTCTTCGTCGGATCGTTGTCGACGGTGTACTTGCCGAAGATGTGCGTCGGCAGCGGCCCCGCAGTCGTCCCGAACGCGTTCACAAGCGCCGGGCAGAAGGCCTTCGTGAACTTCACGCTGAACTTCTTGGGATTCGACTTGTCGACCTGGATGCCCGAGATCGCGGTCGCGGTGCCCTTGCACGTCGCCGGACCGACGCAGTAGTCGTTGAAGCCCTCGATGAGCTCGTAATTGCTCTTGCGGACCGTGGCCTTGCTGCGGGCGATGGCCTTCACGTCGGTGAGGTAGTCCTCCCCGGTGATCGGCTTTCCATCGGACCAGCTGGCGTTCGCGTCGATCTCCCAGTTGTAGGTGAGCCCATCAGAGGAGATCGTCCATTTGCCGAGGTTCGGCTTCACCTCACCCGTCTTTGGGTCCGGAAGATAGAGCGGCTCGTAGATCCGGCCGGTCACGTTCGACGAAGGAACGTCGTTCGTGAGCATGGGGTTGAGCGTCTTGATGTCGGCGAACGAGCCCTCGATGATGCGGCCGCCCTTCTGGGGCGTCTCCGCAGAGGCCGCGGGCTCAGGGCCTCCGCCCGGTTGGCCCGCGCAGGCCGTCGCGACGATCGATGCGACCGCGATACCTGCGATGAGGCGAGACGTCGTGCGCGCGAATCGGTGCATGCCCCACTCGCTCCTTTCGCTCTCCGTGCGGGTCAGAGTCTAGGGCGGCACGCAGCCGCGCGACCCCGACCCCCTCGTTGCGAAGTACCGGATACCGAGCGTGGGCGTTCAGAAGCAAGACTGAGCGACGAGCGGTTCATCCGCGAGGAGCGAATCCACCAGCCTTGAGCCCGGCCGGCGCCATACGCCAAGACTGAGCGACGAGCGGTTCATCCGCGAGGAGCGAATCCACCAGCCTTGAGCGCCGCACCGAGGTCAGGCCGCGAGGCCGCCTGAGCGAGGTGCCTGAGCAGGAAGGGCGCGTCTGCCGCGCCGCAGGCGCGGCTACCGCGGATGCCGAGCGCAGCGAGGCGTTGAACGACGGCGCCGAGGGAGGATTCATTCCGACCGAGACGCCGTCCACCAGCCTTGAGCGCCGCACCGAGGTCAGGCCGCGAGGCCGCCTGAGCGAGGTGCCTGAGCAGGAAGGGCGCGTCTGCCGCGCCGCTGGCGCGGCTACGCGCCCGGGAAGTGACAGGCGGCCCAGTGTCGCGGTTCGTGCTCGATGAACTCGGGGTCGACCTCGGAGCAGATCTGCTGCGCCTTCCAGCACCGCGTGTGGAAGCGGCAGCCCGAGGGCGGGTTCACCGGCGAGGGCACGTCGCCGGTCAGGATGATCCGCTTGCGCTTCGACTCGACGGCTGGGTCGGGGATCGGCACGGCCGAGAGGAGCGCCTGGCTGTACGGGTGCAGCGGCTTCTCGTAGAGGTCGACACGGTCCGCGAGCTCGACGATCTTCCCGAGATACATCACCGCGACGCGGTCGCTGATGTGCCGCACGACCGAGAGGTCGTGCGCGATGAAGAGGTACGTGAGCTTGAACCGGTCCTGGAGCTCCTCGAGGAGGTTGATGATCTGCGCCTGGATCGAGACGTCGAGGGCGGAGATCGGCTCGTCCGCGACGATGAACTCCGGCTCCACGGCGAGCGCCCGCGCCACACCGATACGCTGCCGCTGGCCACCCGAGAACTCATGCGGGTAGCGGTTCGTGAAGTACGGGTTGAGGCCGACGACGCGCAGGAGCTCCTGCACGCGCTCGGTCTTCTCCTTCCCCCTCGCGAGGTTGTGCACCTCGAGGGGCTCGCCGATGATGTTCCCCACCGTCATCCGCGGGTTCAGCGACGCGTACGGGTCCTGGAAGATCATCTGCATCCGCCTGCGCATACGGCGCATCTGCTCGCCGCCGAGCGTGGTGAGCTCGATGTTGTCGAACTTCACTTCGCCCGCGGTGGGCTTGTAGAGCTGGAGGATCGCGCGGCCGGTCGTGGACTTCCCGCAGCCGGACTCGCCGACGAGTCCGAGCGTCTCGCCCTTCTCGACGAAGAAGTCGATCCCGTCGACGGCGCGCACGGCGCCGACCTGGCGCTGGAAGATGATCCCCTGCGTCAGCGGGAAGTGCATCTTGAGCGCCTTCACGTCAAGAAGGTTCCGTCCGCTGCCCACGGTCGCGGTGCTGCGGGTGCGGACGTACTCGGTATCGGTCGGCGTCACTGCCATCTCGTCACCTCACGCTCACGGCGTCGGAGGCGGAGGCGGCGTCTCGGCCTCCGCGGCGCGGACGGCCTCGGCCGGCAGCTGCGCCACCTCTTGCTTGATCTCCTCGAGGACGCGCGTGTCGCCGATCTCGCGGCGCCAGTCCGTGGTCACGAGCCAGCCGCCTTCCTGCGTGCCCCAGCAGCGGGCCTCGTGGTCCGACTTGGCGTTCGGGATGTGCTTGAGCTCGGGCTCCTGCTCGCGGCAGATGTCCCGGCGGTACTGGCAGCGCGGCTCGAAGCGGCACCCCGGCGGCGGCGCGATGAGGTCCGGCGGGAGCCCCTCGATCGGCAGGAGCTTGCTCTTGCGGTGCTCGTCGAGGCGCGGGATCGAGCGCAGCAGGCCCCACGTGTACGGCATCTTCGGGTTGGCGAAGAGCTCCCCGGTGTCGGCCTTCTCCACGATCTTGCCGCCGTACATCACGTGGATGCGCTGGGTCATGCCGGCGACGACCCCGAGGTCGTGCGTGATGAGGATGAACGCGGTGCGGAACTCCTTGGCGAGGCCCTTGAGGAGCTCGAGGATCTGCGCCTGGATGGTCACGTCGAGCGCGGTCGTCGGCTCGTCGGCGAGGATGAGCTTGGGGTTGCACGAGAGCGCCATCGCGATCATTACGCGCTGGCGCATACCGCCCGAGAACTGATGCGGGTAATCGTCGACCCGCTTCTTCGCGCTGGGGATGCCGACGAGCTCGAGCAGCTCGATCGTCCGCTTCCGCGCCTCGCTCCTGTCCATCTTCAGGTGGAGCTCGAGCGCCTCGGAGATCTGACGGCTGATCGTGAGCACCGGATTCAGGCTCGTCATCGGGTCCTGGAAGATCATCGCGATGTTGTTGCCGCGGATCCCGCGGACCTCGTCGTCGTCCATCTTCAGGACGTCCTGACCGTCGAACATGATCGCGCCCTTCACGATCCTGCCCGGTGGCATCGGGATGAGCCGCATGAGCGAGAGGGCGGTGACGGTCTTGCCGCAGCCGGACTCGCCCACGAGCCCCAGCGTCTCTCCGGCCGCGAGCTCGAAGGACACGCCGTCCACCGCGCGCACGACGCCGTCGCGCGTGAAGAACTGCGTGTGCAGGTCCCTGACCGCTAGAAGCTCAGGCACGCCCCTCCCCTTCCCGTCGAAGGCCGCAGAGTCTACCGGGCAATGCCTAGGTCTTCATCCGCGGGTCGAGCGCGTCGCGAAGGCCGTCGCCGACGAAGGTGAAGGCCAGCATGACGATCGAGATGCAGAGCGCTGGAAGCAGGACCGGCCAGGGCGTGGTCGAGAAGACCACGAATCCCTCGTTGATCATCACGCCCCAGGTCGGCGTCGGTGGCTTGATCCCGATACCGAAGAACGACAGCGTCGCCTCGGCGAGCATCGCGCTAGGGATCCCGAACGCGACGGAGACGATGACGGGCGCGAGCACGTTCGGGAAGAGGTGCCGGACCATGATGCGCCGCGGCTTGGCACCGATCGCACGCGCGGCCTCGATGAACTCGCGTTCCTTCAAGGAGAGCACCTGGCCGCGGACCAGCCGCGCCATGCCGACCCAGTTCACCAGGGCGATGGCGACGAACATGAGCACGAGGCCTCCGCCGAGATTGCCGGCCGCGGTGTTCCGCAGCATCGCCATGATGATGAAGAGGAAGAGCAGGTCGGGGAACGCGTAGATCACGTCGGTGATGCGCATGAGCAGGTTGTCGACCCAACCGCCGTTGTAGCCGGCGAGCATCCCGACGCTGACGCCGATCAGGAAGATCAGCGAGACCGGGATGAAGCCCACCCACAACGAGACCCGCGTCGACCAGATGAGCCGGCTGAGGATGTCGCGTCCGAGCTGATCGCTCCCGAGTGGGTACTCCGGATTTGTGTACTGCGGGCTGCCCCAGAACGGATCGGCGAGGGCGTTCGCCGTCGTCTGTTGGATCGGGTCGCGTGGCGCGAGGAAGGGAGCGAGGATCGCGATCACCACGAAGACGGCCACGACGCCGAGCCCGACCATCGCGGCTCTGTTGCGGCGCAGCCGGAACCAGGCGTCCCGCCACAGCGAGCGCTGCTTCCGCGCGAGGATGTTGAGCTCCAAGGCACGCGTCTGGCCGGGCGAAGTAGTGATCGTCGCCATCAGCGGTCGAACCTGATGCGCGGGTCGACGATGCCGTACGTAAGATCAACGACAAGGTTCGCGACGGCGATGAGGACGGCGTACAGCATGTACGTGCCCATGATGAGTGGATAGTCGCGCTGAATGATGCTCGTAAGGAAGAGACGCCCGATCCCCGGGATGCTGAAGAGACCCTCGATGATGATCGACCCCGTGATGAGCCCGGCCGTCGCCGGGCCGACGATCGTCACGACGGGGATCATCGCGTTCTTCATGACGTGGGCGACGATGACCACCTGCTCGCCAAGGCCCTTGCTCCGAGCTGTTCGCACGTAGTCCTGGCGGATCGCCTCCAGCATGCTCGCGCGCGTGATGCGCGTGAGGAACGCCATCGCGCCGAGGGACAGGATCGCGGTCGGCAGTATCCAGTGCGACGGCGTGCTCCAGCCGACGAACGGCAGCAGGTGGAGCGTCACCCCGAAGATGTAGATGGCGAAGATCCCGATGACGAACGACGGAATGGTCGTGCCGACCGTCGCAAACAGCAGGCTGGCGTAGTCGACGATGGAGTTCTGGCGGAGCGCGCTGATCACGCCCAGAGGCAACGAGAACATGAGGGCGACCAGGAGCGCCTGGACGCCGAGCTGGGCGCTATAGGGAAAACCCTGGCCGATGATCTCGATGACCGGCCTGTCGCGGACGAAGCTCGATCCGAAGTCGAACCGGATCGCATTGCTCAGGTAGAGGGCGAATTGCTCCCACACCGGCTTGTCGATGCCGTAGAGGTGATTGAGCCGCTCGATGGTCGCCTGCGGTAGCGGCTTGTTCTCGTTGCTCTTCGCATCGAAGGGAGAGCCCGGCGCGGCGTGCGCCAGCGAGAAGACGATAAGGGCGACAAAGAACAGGGTCGGGATGAGCAGCAGCAGTCGCCGGATCGTGTATTTCAGCATCCTGCCGCGGTCATCCCTCCGTCTCGTGCCTTCTCGCGAGTGTATACCGCGTTACATTCGAGGTCGTTCAGTAATGAAGAGAGGCCGGCTCGTGGAGCCGGCCTCTCTCAAGGCGTTGCGAACGGTCGTTAGCTCTTCTTCGTGACGAAGATGTCGACGATGCGGAAGATGCCGATCTCGAAGTCGAGTGAGGAGTCGGTCACTCCCTTGAACCACGGCTTCCGTAGGTACTTCGTCGCGCTGTAGACGTAGAACGCGACGGGCGCGTCCTGGCTCAGGAGGCGCGAGGCCTGGACGTAGAGGTCGTCACGCTTCTTGGGGTCGGGCTCCTTGTCCGCGTCCTTCACGAGCTTGTCGAACTGCGGGTTCTTGTAGCCCGTCCGCGTGACGGTCGAGGACGAGTGGAACACCGTCGTCAGCCAGTCCTGCTGGTCCGGGTAGTCCTCGCACCAGCCGAGGGCGAAGAGCTGCGGCGTCGTCTCGGCCTTCTTCACGAGCTGCGAGAAGGTCGTCGCGTCGACAGGGTCGAGCGCGACCTCGATGCCGAGATTGGTCTTCCACTGCTGCTGGACCCACTCGACGCGCGTCTTGGTCCGCGCCGAGGTGCGGTACGTGAACTTGATGGTGCTGAGCTCGGGCTTGCCGGCGAAGCTCGACGATGCGAGAAGCGACTTCGCCATGGTGACGTCGTACTTCTGGAACGTGTCGTCCTTGTCATAGCCGGGACGGCCCGGCGGGATGAAGGACGTTGCCGACGCGCCGATCTTGATGACGTCCTTGATGAACGCGTCGCGGTCGAACGACTTGGCGAACGCCTGACGGACCTTCACGTCGGTGAACGGCGCGCGCGCTGTGTTAAAGCCGTAGTACGACGTGCAAGAGCCGGGCACGTCGACGACCTGGGCCTTCAGGTCCGCGTCGCCATCGACCGTGCGGAGGTCCTCGGCGGCGACGCCGACGGCGTCCAGCTCGTTGTTGCGATACGCGGCGAAGGCGACGGCGCCTTCGTTGATCATGACCTTGGTCCACCGCTTCAGCTTGGCGGCGCCGCCGGTCTGCGGATCCTTGTAGCTGTCGTTGCGCTCGAAGACGAGCTTCTCGTTGTGCTTCCATTCGGTCAGCTTGAAGGGACCGTTGCCGATGAACGTCGCCGGCTCGGTCCACTTGTCGCCGCCCTTCTCGACCATGTCCTGGCGAGAAGGAACGCCGACCCAGGTGGCGGCGATCGCCTTGAAATAGGGAGCGGGCTCGGTGAGGGTGAACTCGATCGTCTTGTCGTTGACGACCTTGATGCCGAGCTTGCCCTTCGCGGCGTCGAGCTCCGCCTTCGTCGCCTTCTTCGTGTCCATGTTGTTCCACGCCTCGCAGCCGACGATGACGTAGCCAGTGAACGAGTACTGGCCCTCGACGGCCGGGTCGCACAGGCGCGTGAAGCCATAGGCGAAGTCCTTCGCCGTCACGGGCTGGCCGTCCGAGTACTTCATGTCACGGAGCGTGAACGTGTACTTGAGGCCGTCGGACGAGACGTCGGGGTCCTTCGCCGCCGAGCCCGGGATCGGCTTGAGGGTCTTCGCGTCGAGCCGCATGAGGCCCTCGAAGACCATCATCGTCTGGGCGACCTCGTTGACGAACGATTCCTTCTGCGGGTCGATGGTGTCCGGCTCGGAACCGGTGTTCGTGGTCAGCTCGCCGTTCGGGTCCGCCGCCCCTGCTTGCGGGCCGCCCTGCTGACCCGGCTGCGTGCACGCCGTGGCAAGAAGCCCAGCGATCACGAGCAGCGCCAGGACGGACCAGATACCGCCTCTGCGTTGCATGCACTTCCTCCTCGCTGTTCTTTGGTCGCGTCCGTGTGAAGCTGCGTGGTCCAGGAACAGGGGTGTCCCGCCTCCCTTTGACGGCGCCCGCTGCTGGCCGGGCGGCCAGCGGAGCGAGCGGACCGTGTCATTCTGAGGTCCGCTCGCACGCAGCGTCAATCGACAGCGCACGATGAACCCTTTCCGACCCCTACCGGTAGCGCTGCGGCAAGGTTCAGGGAGCCGCGAAACGCCAGTCGCGCGCGCTCCATGTGAGCGCGTCCCCGGCCGGCGATGGCTGGACCCCCGTCAGTGCCCGCGGCGCTACGTCCACCTGGAGATGCTGGTACAGCGGAAGGGCCGGCAGCTCGCTGCTCCAGACGCGCTGCATCTCGGCGTAGAGCGAGCGCTTCTCGCCGCGGTCGGCGGTGCTCCGGACGGCCGCCGCGAGGGCGTCGAACCACGGCCCAGCGAGCCCTCGGTAGACCTCCGTGGCGACGTCCGGGTCGTCGGCGCGCTGAGGAATGAGCGCGAGGTCGAACTCGCCGCGCGCGACGAGGCCGAGGACATCGGCGATGGGCCGCTCGCGGACCTCCGCGGCGATGCCGACGGCGGCGAGGTCGCCCGCGACACGGCGCGCCGCATCGGTCCGGCCGACCGAGCCGGAGGCGACGAGGAGCGCCACGGTCATGCGCTCGCCGCCACGCTCGAGGATCCCAAAGTTCCCGCGAACAAAACCCGCGGCCGCAAGCAGCGCCCGTGCCGCGTCACGATCGGGTCGCGCCGGTGGCGTGTTCTCCGCCGCGGCCCAGAGCGGCGGGACGAGGTACGAGGCCGGGATGCGGGCGCGTCCCGCGAACACGTCGTCGACGATCCCCTGTCGATCGATGGTGAGCTCGACCGCGCGCCGCGCGCGCGCGTCGGCGAAGCGCGAGCCGCCGAAACGGAGCACGTCGAGCGCCTCGCTCGGCGTGTAGTACGCCTGCAGACCGGTCCGCTCGGTCCCGTCGGCGATGCGATCGAGCGTGCGCGAGAGATCGGCTTCGAGTGCCGGCGACGGGGCAAGGTCGATCTCGCCGTGCCGGAGGGCGTCGAGAACGGCGCGACGATCGGAGAGGAACCGGATCTCGATGCGGCCGAGCGCGGGAGGACCGAGCACATGATCCTTGAACGCCGACAGCGTCACCCCGAAACCCGGGATCCACGCCGCGACCGCGAAGGGCCCGGCGTGAACGGGTTCTCGCGCGAACTTCGCGCGCGCGCCGGCGTCGGCGGCCGCGAGGACGTGCCGCGGCAGGACGCGCGCAGCGAGCGGGTAATCGGCCCAGCGCTCTCCCGCGCGGTAGGCGAAGCGGACGTCGCGTTCGCCGGTAACCTCGACGCGCTCGACGTGATCGGCGATCCAGCGCGCCTCGCTGCCGGCCGGCGCGAGGCGGTCCTGTGCGAACGCGAAGAACACATCGGCCGCGGTGATGGGCTCCCCGTCCTGCCAGCGCAGCCCCGACCGCAGGCGGAAGTCGGCGACGAGGCGTCCGTCCGGCGCGGTCGCGTCGTGCTCCACCCGCGCCGCGCCGTTCTCGAGCGTCGGCACGGTCATGGCGAGCCGGGGAACGAGGTCGCCACGCGCGTCGCGGCGGACGAGCTGCTCGGTCACGGCGGCTGCGACGAGGCGCGCGAACGGGTCGTCCGCGAAGACCGAGGTGGGCTCGCCGACGATGCCCACGACGACGTCGCGCCGCTCCGGCGCGGGCGACGCGCAGGCGACGAGCGCCGCCGTCGCCAGCAGCAGGCACGCGAGCAACGCGCGGACCGTGCCGGGGCTCCTAGCGGAGCGCGCTTTCTCTGACCGGCTCCGGCGTGTCCGCATCGTCGGCGCCGCGCGGGATGCCGATCGACGGATCGAGGAGATCGTTGATCGGGGCGTAGCGGCCGATCCGTACCCAGCGGTAGAAGAACTGGGTGTCGTCGAAGCTGCGGCTTACGTGTACGGCGACGCCGTCGCTCTGTTCCGCGGGGGCGGGCGCGGGCTCGCTGGGCGCTATGCCGGCCACGGCGCTCGACAGGATGAACGCGGACACACCGAGCGCGACCGTCCCCTCCGCGAGGCGCGTGGCGAGACCGAAGAGCGAGGCGAAGGGGCCGGGGCTCGCGGGGGCCGGCCGGAGCGCCAGGCGGACGCGACCGGGGGCGACGAGGGTGTGCGCGGCGCGAAGCGGGGCGAACGCGCGGCCGAGCGCGACGTGGGTCGCGACCGCGTCGCGGAGCGCGTCGGCGCAGCGGTAGCAGCGCGCGGCGTGCGCATCGAGCGCCCGGCGGTCGCGCGGGTCGACCGACCCGGCGAGCACGGCGACGATCTGGTCCTGGGCGATCCGGCAGCTGCGCGACATGAGCGTCATCGACGATCCAACCTCACGGGCTCCACGATGAGCGAAGCTGTCCGCTGTCTACCTGGACTAGCCATGAAGGCGGCGCGCGGTTCGAGGCCGAGCTCCGGATGTGCGGAAAGATGCGTTCGCAGGCGCCGCAGGGCGTAGTGGAGGCGGGACTTGACGGTCCCAATCGGGCAGTCGACGACCTGCGCGATCTCGGCGAGGTTGAGACCGTTCAGGTAATGGAGCACGACGACGAGGCGGTGCTTGGGGCCGAGGAGGTCGACGGCTGCGAGCACGACGCGCCGCAGCTCGGCGAGCTCCGCGAGGTTCGCCGGCGAGCCCTCATCGCTCGTGACCGTCTCGTCGATCGCGTCCTCGAGAGGCGAGAGCACGACGCCCTTTCGAGGCCGGCGGTTGTACGAGAGATTGACAGCGACCCGATACAGCCACGGCCGGAGGGAGTCGTCGGGCTCGAGCCGTGCGAGGGCCCGGTGAGCGCGCGCGAACGTATCGACGACGATCTCGTCGGCGGCCGAGGGGTCCTTTGTGATCGCCAGTCCGAGCCGGAAGATGCCGTCGCGGTGCCGGTAGAAGAGCGCGTCGAAGGCGCGCGTGTCCCCGTCCCGCGCCGCGTAGACGAGCTCGCGATCGGACCGCGCTTCGTCGGCTTCGCCGACTCGCGCTTGTGCTCTTTTAGGTTTCACGTACGTACTCGGGAAGATAGCGGCGGATCTTACGGAGACGGCGTTCGGGGCCCAGCTTCCCTATTTCGACGACCGCGCCGGACTGCGGGGCGTGTAGGAACTCGCTCTCCGAGGTGGCGAGGGCGACGTGGGTCACCCGATCGGCCCCGAAGAAGAAGAGGTCGCCGGGCCTCGCCCGCTCGACCGGCCGGCCGAACACGGCCTGCTGGTCCGCATCCCGCGGCAGCCCCACACCGTTCAGACGGTACACCTGCTGAACGAAGCCGGAACAGTCCAGACCGCGCTCTGTGGTACCGCCCCAAACGTACCGTGAACCGAGGAAGGCCTGCGCGGTAGCGAGGAGATCGGCGGGCCTCGGCGGCCGCCGCGGCAGATCGTCGAGAGGTGCGGTGTCCGCAGCGGCCACGTAGCCGCGGCGGAAGCCCTTCCCGCGACGCCAGCTCAGGACGAGCCAGTCGCCGGCGTCCCCGGACGCGAGCTCCGAAAGGCGTGCACCCGCGGGGATCTCACCGATGATCTCCGCGTCGACCGCCGCGTCCGCTCGCACCGACGCCAGGGTCGTGGCGACGATCCACAGCGGGTCGGGATGCGGGTCGCTCTCCACGGACAGAGTGTCCGAGCGGATCCAGCCGAAGTAGTCGTCCTCGCCCTGGACGTAGAGCCATTCGCCCCGTTCGCCGAGCACGCGCAGCCGCTCGCCGAAATGCGCCTGATCGACGAGCTCGGCCGCATCGTCCGCCTCGGCACGCAGGTCGACGACCCCAGACGCGACGGTGGCCACCTCCGGCCACACCATGGCGACGCGGGTGCGCGTCGTCAGCTGGGTCGCTTCCACCGGAGCACGGGCTTGCGCGCCGCGGTCACCTCGTCCAGACGCCGCAGCGGCGCCTTCGTCGGTGCGTCGTGCACGGATGCCGGATCGGTCCGCGCGCGTTCGGCGATCCGCAACATCGCGGCGGCGAACGCGTCGAGCGTCTCCTTCGTCTCGGTCTCGGTCGGCTCGATCATCAGGGCTTCCGGCACGATGAGCGGGAAGTACACCGTCGGCGGGTGGAAGCCTTCGTCGATGAGCGCCTTCGCGACGTCGAGCGCAGACACCCCCTGCTGCTTCTGCCGCCGCGCGCTGAGCACGAACTCGTGCATGCACGAGCGGTCGTACGCGACGTCGTAGGCCTCGCGCAGGAGCGCGAGGAGGTAGTTGGCCGCGAGGATCGCGTCGCGGGCCGTCTCCACGAGACCCTCTTCGCCGAGGGTGCGCATGTAGGTGTAAGCGCGCACGAGGACGCCGAAGTTCCCGAGGCGCTGCTTGATCGTGCCGATCGACTCGCCGACGGCGTCGGGCTCGCGGTCCTCCCGCGCGGTGTCGTAGTGGTAGGAGCCATCGGCCTCGCGGACGATCCACGGCTTCGGCAGGAACGGCCGGAGGGGCGCCTTGACGCAGAGCGGGCCCGCCCCGGGACCGCCCGCGCCATGGGGCGTGGAGAACGTCTTGTGGACGTTGATGTGCACGCAGTCGAAGCCGAGATCGCCGGGGCGCGCGATCCCGAGGAGCGCGTTCATGTTCGCGCCATCGCCGTACACGAGCCCGCCGACGTCGTGTACCGCGGCGCAGACCTCGCGCACGCGCTCTTCGAAGAGGCCGATGGTGTTCGGGTTCGTGAGCATGAAGCCTGCGACGTCCGGTCCGAGCGCCGCCTTCAGCGCGTCGAGGTCGACGTTCCCGCGTGCGTCGCTCTTCACCGTGGTGACCTGGTACCCACACATCGCGGCCGATGCCGGGTTCGTACCGTGCGCCGAGTCCGGGACGATGATGCGACGCCGCTGTCCGGCCTCGCCGCGTTTCGCGTGGTACGCCTTGAACACGAGGAGCGCGGTGAGCTCGGATTGCGCGCCCGCCTGCGGCTGCAGGCTGACGAAGTCCATGCCGCTGATCTTCGCGAGGAGCTGCTCGAGCTCGTACGCGAGCGCGAGCACGCCCTGCGTCGTGCGGTACGACTGACGTGGGTGGATATCCGCGAAGAGCCCGGCGACGCGATCGTTGACCTTCGGGTTGTACTTCATCGTGCACGAGCCGAGTGGGTACATCCCCGTGTCCACGGCGTAGTTCAGCTGCGCGAGGTGCGTGTAGTGGCGCACCACCTGCGGCTCGGTGAGCTCCGGCAGCCCGAGCGGCGTCGTCCGCCGGAAAGCCGCCGGGATGTCAGCCGTCTCGGACGAGCGCACGTGCCGGCCGTGGCGGCCGGGCCGGGCGAGCTCGAAGAGCAAGGGCTCGAGGGCGGGCAGCGGCGTCTTCGCGCCGAGGTCCGGGACGGCCTGCGTGCGGACCGTCATCGCGCCGCCACCGCCTCGCCGGCGCGCGACGGCTTGGCGATCGCGTCGACGAGCGCGTCCTCGTCCGCCTCCGTCGTCAGCTCGGTGCACTGCACGATGACGTCGTCGCGACCGCGCCGCCGGCCGTCCACGTAATGCGACGCGGTCGCCTCGACCTGGATCCCGCGCGCGAGGAGCGCGCTGCGCAGCTCCCACCCGCCCGTCTCGCTGCTGAGCGTGAAGCGGTCGAAGAACGGACCGTTGTTCGCGATCGCGTGCCCCGGGATCGCGGCGAGGCGCTTCGCGAGCGCGTGCGCACGCGTCACGCCGGCGCGCGCGGCCGCCCGGAGTCCCTCGGGGCCGAGGAGCGACAGGTACACGGCCGCGGTGATCGCGGCAAGCGCCTCATTCGTGCAGATGTTGCTCGTCGCCTTCTCGCGACGGATGTGCTGCTCGCGCGTCTGCAGCGTGTTCACGAAGCCGCGGGTGCCGTTCGCATCCACGGTCTGGCCGGCGATACGTCCGGGCATCTGCCGCACGAGCGGCTCTCGGCAGGCGAAGATCCCGAGGTGTGGCCCGCCGTACGACATGGCGATGCCGAGCGGCTGGCCCTCGCCCACGGCGATGTCGGCGCCGAGCGCGCCGGGCGGCTCGAGGAGGGCGCAGGCGTGCGGCTCCGTCACCTGCACGCAGAGCGCGCCCGCCGCGTGCGCCGCCTCGGCGATCGTCCTGACGTCGACGAGCGTCCCGAAGGCATCCGGATGTTGCACGACGAGGCACGCCGCCCCGGCCGCCGCCGTCGCGAGCTGCGCGGTCGGCGTCTCGACGACCTCGAGCTCCGGCCCGCGCGCGTACGTGCGAAGCGTTCGCCGGTAGGTGAAGTCGACCTCCGTGCCAACGACGACCTTGGTGCGTCCGGTGAGACGGACGGCCATGAGCGCGGCCTCCGCCGTCGCCGACGCTCCGTCGTACATCGACGAGTTCACGACGTCCATCGCCAGCAGCTCGGCCATGAGCGACTGGTATTCCCACACCGCCTGGAGCGTCCCCTGGCTCACCTCGGGCTGATACGGCGTGTACGCGGTGAGAAATTCGCCGCGCAGAGCGAGGGCTGGGACGGCCGCGGGAATGTAGCGCCGCTGGATCGCGCCGCCGATGAAGAACGGGCCCGATCCCGCGGTCGTGTTCATCGCCGCCAGACGCTCGAGATGCGCCTGCACCTCGATCTCGGACATCCCCGCCCCGACGCCAAGCTTGGGATAGCGTGCGTCCTTCGGGATCGCCCCAAGGAGCTCGTCGACGTCGCGCACGCCGACCCGCGCGAGCATGGCCTCGCGGTCCTCGGGCGTGTGCGGCGAGTACGGGTTGCTGTTCACGCGCTCGGGTCAGTCGCCTCCGATACCGGCGCTCTCGCCGATGTGCGAGCGGTAATCGGCGGCGTTGAGGAGCTTCGTCAGCTCGCCCTTGTCCGCGAGGCGCACCTTGAGCATCCAGCCGTCACCGTAGGGCGCGCTGTTCACCAGCTCGGGACTCTCGATGACCTTCACGTTGCGCTCGAGGACCTCGCCGGAGATCGGCGCGTAGATGTCCGAGGCGGCCTTCACCGACTCGACCACCCCAAGGCTCGAGAACTGGCGCACGGTCGCGCCCTTCTCGGGAAGCTCCACGAACACCACGTCCCCGAGCTGCTCTTGCGCGAAGTGTGTGATCCCGATCGTCGCGACGTCGCCGTCGGCACGGACCCACTCGTGCTCCTTCGAATACTTGAGGTCGTCGGGGACGGCGCTCACTCGGGCCTCCGATAGAAAGGTGTCTTCACTACCGTAGCCGGAACGTCGCGTTCGCGGATGCGCACCGCGAGGCGCGTTCCGACCTTCGAAATCTCGGTCGGGACGTACGCGAGGGCGATGTTCTTGTCGACGGTCGGGCCGTAGGTCCCGCTCGTGACCGTCCCGATCGGTTTGCTCTCGTGCACGACCTCGTGGCCGTGCCGAGCCACCCCGCCGTCGATGACGAGGCCGACGATCCTGCGGCGAGCGCCTTCGGCCTTGCGCTTCGCGATCTCGTCCCGGCCGATGAACGCCTTGTCGAGCTTGCACGTCCAGGCGAGCCCAGCCTCGATAGGGTCGGTGCTCTCGTCGATCTCGTTGCCGTAGAGCGAGTAGCGCGCCTCGAGACGGAGGGTGTCGCGCGCACCGAGGCCGATGGGCAGGAGGTCGGCCTCGCGGCCGGCTTCACGGAGCGCCGACCAGACCGCGCCCGCACCCTCGCTCGCGACGAAGACTTCGAACCCATCCTCGCCCGTGTAGCCGGTCCGCGCGACGACCGCGCTCGTCCGAGCGAGGCGTGCCCCGATGACGCCGAAGGGGTGAAGCCTCGTCACCTCGGCGCCGCTCTCGGCGCTGAGGATCTGCGCGGCGCGCGGGCCCTGGATGGCGATGAGCGCGGTCCCGGTCGAACGATCTTCGAACGCGGTGTCCGCGCCGAGGAGCTCCAGAACGTGCGCCCGATCCTTCGCGATATTCGCGGCGTTCACCACCATCATGAGCTCGTCGACAGTGACGCGATACACGATGACGTCGTCCACGATCGTCCCGCGCTCGTTGCAGAGAAGCCCGTAGCGCGCCTGCCCCACGTCGAGGCCCGCGACGTCGCTCGAGACCAGCCGATCGACGGTAGCCTGCGCGCCCCGGCCGCGGAAGTGGAACTCCCCCATGTGCGACAGGTCGAAGAGCCCGGCGCGCGAACGAACGGCGCGGTGCTCGGCGACGATCCCCGAGTACTGGATCGGCATCTCGTAGCCCGCAAAGGGGACCATCTTCGCACCGAGGCGCCGATGCTCGTCATAGAGCGGCGTGCGCCGTAGCGCGGTCTCTGCCATCGCGGTCACGCGGCCTCCCGCGCCGCGGCGACCGCACGGTCCAGGACCTCGCGGTACGTGTCGAAGCTGAGCATCCGGCGCGCCTCGGCCAGGGGGACCCAGCGCACCTCGTCGTACTCGTGGTCGTGCGCCGAGAGGTCGCCACCCGTGGGCTCCATGAGGAAGAAATGGACGAACTTGTGGACGCGCTCGCCGGGCGCGGCGAACCAGTAGTCGGTCTGGCCGAGAGGCCGGAGGATGCGCACGTCGAGGCCGGTCTCCTCGCGCACCTCGCGCTCGGCGGTCTCTTCGATCGACTCGCCTCTGTCGGGCGTCCCCTTGGGGAAGACCCAGGTGCCGTCGCTCTGCCGGCCAGCGAGCACGACTTCCCAGTCGTCGTTCCCGCGTCGCATCACGACGCCGCCGGCGGCGATCGCGGTGCGCACGCGGGATGGACGCCGGGAACGGATCGAGGGCATTCGGGCCTCCGGCGGGGTATCGGGAAGATTCTAGGGAGGCGGGGGCGTGCTTACAGAAGCCGCGTGCTGTTGATGACGAGGGCGAAGCTGCAGTGAAGGAACTCCGCGGCGCGTCGCGACAGCATCATGCGCGGCAGGAAGATCTCGAAGTACTCCATGATCGGCGCGACCTCGGTGTCGACCGTGAGCTCGAGCGTGATGAGCTTCTCTTTGCGGCTCACCTTGATCTCCGAGGCCGTCGCCGCGTAGTTCACGCGGTCGTGGATGTCGAAGGCCGTGGTCTTGGGGTTGCGGACGCGGCTGCGGTGCACGTCGCTCTTGTCGGCGATGATCACCGCGGCCGACACCGCGCTCACCGGCAGGCCGCCCTCGGACTCCTCGTGGTTGGCGATCGCGCCCATCACGATCGCGACCTCCTCCGTTGGGAAGCCGAGGGCGTCGAGGATGTCCTTCGAGAGGAGCGCCCCGGTCTGGCCGTGCTTCTCGCGCGTGATGACGTTCCCGATGTCGTGGAGATAGGCGGCGATCGCGCCAAGCTCGCAGCGGCGCGCCTCGTGGCCGAGGGACTTCAGGATAAAGCGCGCGCCGTCGGCCGACGTGTTCGCGTGCCGCTCGCCGTGCTCGGTGTAGCCGATCGCGCCCGTCTGCTGGTTCGCGGAGCGAATGTAGGTCCGCACGCGCTCGTCGGCCTTGATGACCTCGAGCGTGGGCCCCTGACGCTTCGCCTCGACGGTCGTCTTCGTCTTCGTCTCGGCGCGGTGGACCTTCTTCTGCTCGTCCGGCGCCTTCGTGTCGTCGGTCCGCGGTGAGGGGACGGCTTCGGCCATCGGGAAAACTCTAGTCCTTGCCCGTCGTCCGGAGATCGCTACTCCGCGTAGGCTTTCTGAAGGCGTTCCGCGACCTGCTGCATCCAGCGCAGCTCGGTGAGGCCGGCGCGGCAGACGACCATGCCGCGCGTGAACGCGAGCCACGGCTTGAGCGTCCCGCCGAGGAGGCCGAGCCACGTTTCGCTCGTCGCGTCGACCTTCGGGCCTGGACCTTTCATGTCCGCCGCCTCCGCGTGGAGCCTCCCCTCACCGGCCTGGAACTCGATCGCGCGGTCGATGTCGGTGAACCGGAGGAGCGCGCGGCCGGCCTTCACGTCCTTGAGCGCCGCGCGAACGGTGTCCGTGCCACTCGCCACGGTGAGGATGCGCAGCACGAGGTCTGGCACGTCATTCCCGGAGCCGTCCGACTTGGCGCGCGCCTCGGCCTTGGCGAGGACGGCGGCGAGCTCTTCCTTCGTCACTGGTTTCCACGCAGCCACGTGTCGAGATCCTTTCGGGCCACGATCCCGCGGATCACGATCACGCTCTTGGCGTCGTTCACCGCATACACGATGCGTCGCTCTCCGACACGGTAACGAAGCAGTGGCTCGGCGGCGCCCTCCAGGGCTTTCACATGCTTACCAGCGGGCCGGGGTTCGGCCTGGATCGCGTCGATCGCCTCGATCAGACGCTGACGTTCCATCCCACGGAGCTTCCGGAGAACGCGTGCGGCCTGGCTAGCGAACTCGACGCGCCACATGGCGCTTCGGCTTCTTCGCGACCAGCTCTTTCCTCAGCTTGCTCCACGGCGTCGTCTGACCCCGGGCATATTCGGCGCGGCCACGCTCCCAGAGACGGACGAACTCCGGCGCGCGTGCAAGGATCATGTCTTCGACGTCCTCGCCGAACGGCAGCAGCACGGACACGCCACGTCCACGCTTGGTCACCAAGAAAGCTTCGCCCTTCTCGACGCGCTCGATGATCTCCGACGTCCTGGCCTTCAGCTCTCGGATACCCACAGCAGCCAAAGATCCGCCTCCAAAGTAGCCTCACGTGCAACTACATCCGTATTGTAACTACGCGAGCTTCATGTCGCTGCGCACGGCGACCGACAGCTCGGTGCCGCGATGACGGAGCACGAAGAACGCGGCCGCGCCGATCATCGCGCCATTGTCGGTGCAGAGGCGCGGCGGTGGGACGCGCAGCGGATGGCCGATGCGCTTCGCGATCTCCGCGCGGAGCGCGAGGTTCGCCGCGACGCCGCCGCCGAGGAGCACCGTCTCGACCGCGTGCTCGGCGGCAGCCCGCGCGGTCTTCTCGGCGAGGATCTCGGTGATCGCCTTCTGGAACGAGGCCGCCACATCGGCGACCGGGACCGGCCCTTTCGCCTCGAGCTCGCGAACTCGACGCAGCACCGCCGTCTTGAGCCCGCTGAAGCTAAAGTCGTAGCGGTCCGCCAGGACGGCGCGCGGGAGCGGGAAGGCGTTCGGATCGCCGTCCTTCGCGGCGCGCTCGACAAGGGGCCCGCCGGGGAAGCCGAGACCGAGGAGGCGCGCGACCTTGTCGAAGGCCTCGCCCGCGGCGTCGTCGATCGTGCGGCCGAGCGGACGGAAGCGCCGGTGGCCTTCCATGAGCACGAGGTCGCTGTGGGCGCCGGACACGATGAGCACGACCGCGGGGATCTTCGGCTCCGGCGGGATGTCTTCGGTCTCGTAGAGCCAGTTCGCGTAGACGTGGCCCTCGAGGTGGTTCACGCCGACGAACGGCAACCCCGCGGCGAGCGCGAGGCCCCGGGCGTAGTTCGCGCCGACGAGAAGGCACCCGATGAGCCCGGGCCCGACCGTCGCGGCGACCGCGTCGATCTCCTTGAGGCCGCGGCCGGCGTCGCGGAGGGCCTGCTCGGTGAGCGCGTCGATCGCGCGCAGGTGCTCGCGCGCGGCCACCTCGGGGACGATGCCGCCGGTGTCCTGGTGAACGAGCTGCGAGGCCACGACGTTCGCACGGATGCGACGCCCGTCCTCGACGACCGCGACGCCGGTCTCGTCACACGAGGTCTCGATCGCGAGGATCCGCACTCTTACTCGTCGCGGTCGAGGGCGGTCCGGAGCCTCGCCACCCGGTCCCGCACCGAGCGCTCGCGGAGCCGCTCGGTCCACATGATGAGCGCGTCCTCGTTGTTGTCGGAGTAGTAGCGGCGACGCACGCCCGCCCGGCGGAAGCCGTACTTCTCATACAGCTTCTGCGCCGCGAGATTCGACGCGCGGACCTCGAGCGTGAGCCACTCCGCGTCGAGAGCCTGCGCGACCTCGAAGATGCGGACGAGCATCCGCTCGCCGATCCGCAGGCGTCGCCGCTCCGGAAGCACGGCGAAGGTCGTGATGTGCGCCTCGTCGACCATGAGCCACAGGCCGGCGTAGCCGACGATGCGGTCGCCCTCGCGGGCGACGATGTAGCGCGCATTCTTGTTCTGCGTGAGCTCGTGGCGGAACGCGTTCGCGGGCCAGGGCACCGGGAACGAGGCGCGCTCGACCTCCTGGACCGCGGCGATGTCGTCGACGCGCATCTCCTCGATGACGACCGGGAAGGTGGCGACCACGGCTAGGACCTCTTGGGCAGGCCGAGCGCCCGCTCGTCGGCGGGCGGCGCGGCGAACGTCTGGTCGAACGAGACGCGGATCGACGGCTGCCGGACGTAGAGCGGCTCGATCTCGCTCATCTTCACCTGCGTACGGGTCTCGAGCTCCTTCCAGCCGAGCTCGGCGAGGTATCCCGCACGTCGCATGCGCGATGCCGGAGGCGCGAACAGGGCCTTCGGGCCGAGGAGGTCGCGGAGCGTCGACTCGGTCTCGGGGTCGATCTCGCCGACGAACAGCGTGTGCGTGCCGATCTGCCGGCAGATCTCGGGAAGCGTCGCGACCATGAACGGCGAGCGGCGCAGCCACCGGCGATTGCGCTCCTGGTAGAAGGCCGCGTAGTAAATGTCGCGCCCCGCGGGAAGGAGCGGGCAGGTGCGCTGCTTCGAGAGCGCGTGCGGGTACGCGAGGACGTCGAGCGTGGAGACGCCGACGAGCGCGGCGCCGCTGCCGCGCGCGATCCCCTGGCCCGCCGCGATCGCGACGCGCAGCCCCGTGAACGAGCCGGGCCCGGTGGCGACGGCGACGCGCGTGACCGCCGAGAACGCTGTGCGCGTGTTGACGAGGATCCGCTCGATCGCGGGGAAGAGCTCGTCCCCCTGCCGGCGCTGCGCCTGCCAGGTCTCCTCGGCGAGGACGTCGCGCCCGTCGAAGAGCGCGACCGACGCCCAGGAGGTCGACGTGTCAAGCGCCAACAACACTGGTGCGCAGCTCCTGGACGAGGTGCGTCGAGCGCGGGCCGGTCGCGGCAAAGACGACGCGGCGCTTGGTGTCCGCGATGTGCTCGAGCCGAACGTCGACACGGTCGTCCGGCAGGGCGTCCCCGGCGCGATCCGGCCATTCGATGACCGTCACCCCGCCGGCGTCGAGCGCCTCCTCCCACCCGGTGTTCGTGAGGTCGGCACCCTCGAGACGGTAGAGATCGAGATGGAAGAACGGCAGCCGGCCGCCTCCGTGCTCGCGCAGGATGATGAACGTGGGGCTCGTGATCTCCGCCGGCTCGATGCCGAGGCCGGCGGCGATCCCGCGTGCGAGCACGGTCTTTCCCGCGCCCAGCTCGCCGCTCAGCGCGAACACGTCGTTCGGCGCCGCGAGCGCGCCGAGCCGCTCGCCGAGTCGTTCGGTGTGGAGAGAAGAGTGGCTCACGAGGTCGATCGTCGCGTCATGAAGAGGTCGCGCCACCCGCCGCTCCGCGTTCGAATTTGCGGCGTTCACGGAACAGTCGAATGGTAAGGCCGAGGAACGACCCGAAGAACGCGGCCCACCCGAGGAGCCACACCTCGGATGGGATCGCGCACAGCGCGGTGAGGCCGTAGCCGCAGCCGACGAACCCCGCGAGCGGAACGAAGCCGAGCAGGCCGATCACGCTGCGCCTGCGCGCGAGCGCGCGCTGCGCGGCGACGAACTCGCTCCGCCGCTTCTCGATCGAACGGGATTCGCGGCGCGCGACGGTCGTCCCGCGGTCTTCGCGTTCGTCGCGCCGCTCGCGTCTCCGCCGCCTCCCCCTCGCCACGAGATGCGAGGCTAGCGCTCCGCGTCGAAAGGCATCACGTTGGCCGTGGGGATGACCTCGCCGCCGCAACGCAGCGCCTCAGCCGTGACCTCGCTCGCGAACCGCGCCTCGCCCGCCGTGGCGCGGCCGTTCGCGAGCGGGCGCACCGCGCCGTAGTCGCTCGCAAGCGTGAGGTCGGGGGCATCCTGCGCGAAATCGCCGGCATCGGCCGGCGCGAAGACGAAGAGCCGAGCGGACGAGGCATGGATCGCGGCCCGCGATCCCGCGAGCGCGGCGAGAGGGGCGAAGACTTCGCGCGGCAGCGGTGCGGTCCCGAAGCCGACGAGACAGAGCACGGTCGGGCTGTCGTCGCGCGTCGCCGAGCCGGCGGCGGTGATCGCGTTGCCGTACACGACACGCAGTCCGGCGGCCGGGGCGGCGCCCGCGACGAGGCCGGCGATCGCGCACGCGTGCGCGCGCGTGATCGCCTCGGCCCCGATGCGCGCGCCGCCGACGAGGATCCGGCCGCCCAGCCGGACGTCGAGGCGCGACGGCTGCAGCTCAGCGGTCGGCGCGTCGACCCCGAGGGCGAGCTCGCCGACCGCATCCGGCCCGTACGCGGCGAGCCCGGACAGGCCCCACGCCGCGCCCGCGACCGCTACGCACGCATCGTCGGAGCGGACGACCTCGCCGTCCAGCGTCGAGCGCACGATCCAGCGGGCGGCGATCGGTGCGAAGTAGAGGTCGCCGTCGGCGGTGAGGTGCATGAGGCGCCCGTCGGTCGGCGCGCTCAGGGTGCGCGCGAACCGGCGTCCCGTACGCGCGAGGACCGTGCCGCGGACGACCTCGCTGCCGACGCTCACGCGCAGGACGCGGGCGAGATCGGCGGCGGCGATGCCGAGACGCCGCGCGCCGGCGAGCCGTACCGCGTTGCCCGCTGTGGCGCCGGCGCCGACCACGTCGCCCGCCCGCACGGGCGTGCCGACGTCGCGGCGCTCCGCGACGCCGATGGGAAGGGCGTGCTCCGCGGTCCACCGCGCGTAGCGCCAGGCCATGATCAGACCGGGAGCGCCGACACTGCGGCGTGCCAGCGCGCGAGCGTAGGAATGCGCTCGGCGTCCCGCTGCGGAAGATCGACCGGACGGCCACGGGCATCGATGAGCAGACCCAGGCCGCCCGCCTCGACCGTGCCGCGCAGATCGGCGCCCGTCGCGGTCAGCTCGACGCGGCCTTTCGCGGGCATGAGGAAGAAGCCGCCACGAGCGACGCGCTGCTCGGTCTCGCCGCCGGCGTGTCGTAGACGGATGACCGCCGAGCGCCTCGGCCAGAGCGGCGCGACCACCGCGACGGTCTCGTAGGTGCCGGCTCGCTCGCGGATGATGGTCGCGAGCCCGGTCGGCTCGAGCGCGTCGACGGCGACGATGAGCGATTGCGCCGCCCGGGGGAACGACGCGAGGCGTCCGCCGAGCGCCACGACGGGGGCTGCGCGCATGCCGGTGACGTCGAGGCCTGCCGCGGCGCCGTCACGCAGCGCGCGGGCGATCGCCTCGCGCGCCAGCGCCATCTCGAGGGCGAGCGCTCCGGGCGACGTCGGGACCGCGTCCGGCCAGCGCGCCCGGTTGAAGACGCGCTCGAGCAGCGCCGGCGCGTCGATCGGCGCGGGGAGCCAGCGGCGCACGCGATCTATACCGCCATCGGCCACGACGCGATCCGCGCCCGCCCCCACGCCCAACGGGACGGCGTGGACCGCGACGATCTCTCCGGCGGGACGCGCGAGCACGCACGAGGTCGCCATTCCGCCGACGTCGACGACGAGCGTGTCGGTCCCCGCAAGCGAGGCGATGTTCCGGGCCGCACGCTCGGTCTCTTCGGCTCGCGGCGGCGTTGTCTCGGCGTCGCGTCGCCGGAGCGCGCGCAGCGCCGCGACGACGCCCGCATCGGTGGCGAACGTTTCGCCGAGGATCGGCGCGGCCCTGGTGGCGAGGGTCGCGGCGGCGCGCGCGTCGCCGAAGACGACGAGGCGCGGCATCGGCCGCTGCGCGGAGCACCCCAGTCGCACGG
>Ga0209237_1000359_pt1 | contig 25206 bp, 25 predicted proteins | sample GraSoi013_1_40cm_2_FD_185820 | JGI IMG/M metagenome (GOLD analysis project Ga0209237, IMG submission 185820) | Grasslands soil microbial communities from the Angelo Coastal Reserve, California, USA - Sample 10_02_2013_1_40cm (SPAdes) (version 2) | ecosystem: Environmental > Terrestrial > Soil >...
CGAGATAGTTGTTTCCAATGGAACCTTGTTTCACAGCATCGGTCTTACCGTATCTGTCGAGCCCAACCCAGACTTCACCGTTACCACCCCGGCACTAGTTACCTTCCTCTTTGGCGAGACAGGCAGCACAACTGTCGATTTTGCAGGACAGTACGGGTTCACGAGCACAGTGAAACTGGCCGTTCTGGTCGCTCCCCCAACAGGGCTCGATGCGACCTGCGCCCCGGCGATGATTCAGAAGGGGACTGGATCTTCGAATTGCATCATCTTATCCTCAACCCCCGGATCATACGTTTTGACGGCAATGGGGACCAGCGGTGAGACCACCCATTCGGCCGGTGCGATTGTCACGGTTGCGAAGCGAAGCACCAGTACATCGGTATTGTGCTCGCCGAGTACTGTCGCACTCAACCAGGATTCCACGTGTATCGCGACCGTCTCCGATGTATCCCCAGGGTCGGCGAATACTCCTACCGGTACAGTTAGTTTTACCAGCACCGGTGTCGCTGGGGTCTTTAGTGCGACAAACTGCTCATTGGTCACTGGAAGTTGCTCTGTCACTTTCACGCCTTCAGCTACTGGTATGGCGAATATTGATGGAAACTACAGTGGCGATTCAACTCATTCGGAAAGTATAGCCACCAAAAATAGTACTCTTGACGCGAGACAGGCCTCAACCAGCCTTTTGTTGCCATTTATCGCGTATGGCACGATGGGAGGGCTAGTCTTGATAGACATTTTCTTGATAGTGCGACGTGCAGGGAAAAAACCACTTCAGCCACGGCAAGCTCTGGATATGGATAGTTGGCTGACGATAGCTTTGGCATTTTAGGAGGGTTTAATCGGCGCTCTTCTCACCAGTCTCACGGATGACTGCGGCTTGAAGTGGGAAACTCATTGCCATACTGTGTATAGTAACAGGCACCGCCGACGGTTTGATGCGCTAAACAGTCCTAGAGAAATGATTGAGGCAGCGATAAGGAAAGGGCTGGGGGGAATGATCATAACGGACCACGACAGCGTGAAAGGAGGGCTGGTCGGGAAAGAGGTCGCCCGGAGACACAAAGACTTCAAGGTAATCTCTGGAGCAGAGATAACAAGCCGCGCTGGGCACATTCTCGCTGTAGGCATCGATGAGAACCTTCCGAAAGGCATGGGTGTCGAGGAGACAGTTGAGATAATTCATGACCTTGGGGGAATTGCGGTCGCCTCGCATCCCTTTTCGAGCCGTGTCAGACCATCGGTCGGCGATTATTGCCTCTTGACGGATGGGATCGAAGTGTTCAACGCGACAAACCGAGGCCTAGCAAACTCTAGAGCTCTATCCCTCGCGCAAGCGCACGGGCGGCCAAGTACTGCGGGGAGCGATGCACACTGGGCGAGAACTGTAGGATCAGCAGGGATAATCTGCGACGATCCGCTAGAGGATATTCCAAAGGGAAGAGTTGTTTTGTTTGGAGATTATGTCAGCACTTGGGACATGAAGGCATTCAATTTTCGACAATTTGCATCCGCATTGCCCAACAGGCCTCTCTGGAAATAATCCCTGAAGATTTCTAGTTTGATTTTGCCAGTGTTTCGGTCGACTCGTTGTCTGGGTATGCTCTAGATAGAGTTCCCTCATGATTGTCGATGATCATTCTAGGGGTTTTGAGGATTTGGGCATGGTCCTCCGCGTTCTTGTCCAGATCGGAAGCGATCCTGTGCCAATGATCCGGCACGGTGGCGTACACTGGCTCGAATATGGCCCACTTGTCAGTGTAGGAGAAGAATTTCGAGCCAGCTTTCATCAACAACAAGTACGCCTCTCCAATGGACCCTTCATCAAGGGTCTTGACGTGATCCTTATGATATAGCATTAATCGCTCTTTGTGGCCCTTCATCGTCTTTGTCCTCGCCAGCTTCCACCTCTCGAACTCGACTATCACTTCTCCTTGAGAAATCCTACAAAGGGGACAGAGCTCAACGGCTTGAACTCTCCCCGCAACCTTGACGCTGGTGCTGGCAGGTTTGTCCAAGGACAATTCCAACTTCCAATAAACAGGCTCATATCGCACATTAGAATATTGCCTTCCGCTTCGATAATTCTACATCTTTGGATTACTACCGATACAAAACGGGCGGCCCTCCCGCGACTCCTTATAGGAGCCTCGCGAAAACACCAACGTATGCCCTGGCATGTGTAACCGGGGACACACGGTACAAATCTAGCTCGTGGAAAACAGATGTCACGCAAGCAGCGGATTGAGTTACTCCTTTTTTCGCAAACCGTCATCATATCCCTCTTGCTTTACTGGATGTTCCTCGAAGCCCAGTCCAACTCTTTCTTGAAAGCATGGTTATCTCAGAACTTCCCACTTGGACTAGTGCTGCTCAACGCGTGGGTTGTCGGTGCAGCAATTGTCGAGCTCGGTCTCGTTACAGTTTTCTGGATTATTCGATTGGAGAGCGAAGGAGCCGCTCCTAGAGTAAGATCCAGACAAGCCGCCGAATCAGTGCAAGAACTGCGACCTCGGGTTCCCTTGGCACGCGACGTGGACCTCGCGTTCTCAAGCTCGAAACCTTTCTACGAAACGACTAATATGCCGATCTTGATTTTAACCGCCTCGCTTGCAACGCAAGCTGTCTCTCTCTGGTTCGTCACAGCGTCAACTTTTCGAGTCACAATTTTCACGGCCAATTCCTTTTACTATTATTCCCACCTCCCATTCACTTATTGGTGGGGACTGGCAGCCGCACTGATGCTGTTCTTCACTCGTCCCATTTTCCGAGGGCGGTGGCGGATCGCTCTGGATATTTCCGCCTTGTTCCTGCTCGCCTTCTATCTAATAGGGCTCCCGTCTTTCGCCTACCAAGACCCAAGGTTTCTGGATACTTACTATCACACGGGGAACTCGCTCAACCTGCTCAATTATCAGGGCTGGCTAAACTCTCCCAGCTGGTATGGTCACCAGTTCCCAGGAATCTTCCTGTTCATTGGACAATTGGTTTCGATTGCCGGAATCGACCCGTTCCAGCTAATGAGGTTCTATCCTCTGGGCCTGTCACTAGTCATCGTGTTCATGGTATACGCCATCATCAGGATGTTCAGTTCTCAATACGCATCTATCGCCTCAGCCACATTTCTGGGTGGAATGTGGTTCCAGTTTCACATCTCCCCCCAGAGCCTGGAACTGGTCCTCTATCTGGGTGTCATATTCTTGATTTTGAAGATAATTGAGGATGCGCCTCGCAGGAAACTCTGGACAGCGATGGGATTAGCGTCGATCCCCATCTTTGTAGGGAGCCATCCCGAGACGCCCCTTGCCGTCAGCCTAGGCCTTGCCGGCTTTCTGGTATTGTCCCTTTTGAAATCAAAGAAAACGTTCCAACAACAAACATTGCGATTGATGCTACCATTCAGCCTCATGATCTGCTTTGTCATATTCTGGTGGTTTTTCATCGCCGTCGACGCGCTAAATCTTGTCGAGACAACGATCCTAGCCAAGGCCCTGCTAACTCTATCCCAGCTGCCGATCGGAATCAGGACCCAGGCGTCCCTTCCGCTGACGCCATCGTATAGTTACGGAATAACAGTCCTAGCGGAGCAGGGGGTCTCTGTTTTAGTCTGGGCTGTCGGACTCTTCTACTTCCTCTTCCTACGGAAGCTCCAACCGAGGGAGCTATTTCTCGGAGGTCTCTTTCTTGCTGGAGTATCAACGATACCTATCGCAGTTTTCGGCCGAACGGACGTTCTCCAGAGAAGCTACCTCTTCGCCCTAATTCCATTCGTCATCCTCACTGCTTGGCTTCTCGAGCGCCAATCAGTTCTCACCCTTCGAGGAAGAGACCTCTTCCGATTATTCAGAACCGGATTCATCATCATGATGGTCCTCTTCGCCGTCCTCATACCGATCACGAGGTATGGAATCGACCCATTCCACTACATACCCGGCTCCTCGCTCTACGCCGCCAACGTCGCCTCTGGGCTGCAGCAACACTCCATTCTGTTCCTTGAGCCAGACGAAGATGGCTGGCGGTTCTACGCCGGTCTAGACGGTGCTATTAGCCAACCGAAGCTGGAACAAAACAACATCGCCAACCAACCTGGAGGCTTCGTAAAACCGAATAGTGATGCAACTCTTCCGGACTTCAATCTAACTTATTCCAAAGCTGACAGCACAGCCGCCTACATTGCGCTTCCTAGTTATTGGCAGAATCTATACACTCTAAGGTTCGGGCACAACTCGACCTACTACATCGATGTCAGAAACAACTTCACCGGTAATGTCACCCAAAACTTCAACCTGGTCTACTCGACAGGTACGGACGATATCTATGCGAACCCCAGCTTGGGCTAAAGAGAGGAATATCCCTAAACTGCGTTAAACCAGATTTGGAGCCAGTTGCCACTCCCAGAGTTTGGCCCGTATACAAATGAGTTTGAAGCCAGGTCATATGTCCATAGCTCGAAGAAAAATCTGAACTTCAATCCTTTGACCGCGCCAACAGGCGAGGACACTTGCTGACCATTAATGGTCATGTTGAGGGTTAACAGTCCTCCAGCCTGCTTTTCGGAGTTGATGCTCCAAGCGAAATCGATAGAGGCTGTCTGCCCGTTCGGAATGAACCTTGAATTGTTTCCGATCTGCGGAATAGTGCTTGCGGGCGCAGTGGCACTGGGATTCTTGCTAGTGCTGTTTCCTAGGCGGTAGACGATTCCCACATACTGGATGGATCCCATCTGGTTCGTCACCTCAAAATGCCAGCTCAGAACCTTGTGAGTGGTGACGTTCGTCCCCACCCCGGAAAAGTAGTTGGATAGAGAGCCATTCTGCGAATAGACTCCCCATGCGAAAAATGACTGAGCCGGAGGCCTACTCAGAGCGTAGTAGGCAATGGAGCTATACACCAGGCTAAAAGTAGCCAACAAGACCACAAAAACAAGGATCCTTCGTCGCAATTCTTCGCCCTTCAGCCCAAGCGTACCCGGCGCAGCCTCATCTTTCGGACGAAGTCCTTGACGCGATGGAGTTCAATGACCAACAGCGCGGAGCCCAACCCCCCTGCGAAGGCTAGCGAATATGCGCCTAGTTGACTTAGGAAGGTCTGGGTTCGAGCCGCGCCAGCTGCACTCAGAGCCTGGACTGTAGTCGTGGTCGACAAGTCGAGAGACAAGCTTGCATAGACCCCTGATCCAGTCTTGTTTGTCGAAATTAATTGGGTTGCATTCTGTTCATAGAGCGAGGCGAGATTCAGATTGTCTGCAAGGCGGAAAATGACTGCGGGAGGAGCGCCCGCCATATCGGCCTGCTGCACGAGTTGAAAAGCTTGGACAATCTTATTCCGTGCAATGTCAACTGGGGTTGATTGGCCGGCAACATTGTCAGTTCTAGCAGCGAACGAACAGGAGAGAAGGAGGAGAGTCCCCAGAAGGGCGAGTTGACGGAAGCGCATATCTGGGTCTCAAGGCTCACTGGGTGAATTAGGCTTTAGGATTTGCCTGAGCTCACGAAGGAAGCTATCGCCGCTATCATAGCGAAGCGTCATCCTCCAACTCTCGCTATTCTCAAGAAATGCCTTGAAGATGAGGGGATCAAGGTCAGCGATGAGAAGCTTCTGACTCTGATCGGGCAAATGCAATCCGATGGGGAGATCAAGTTGCACCCTGCGGCAAAAGCCGGCTCGTTCGAAGAATACCTGACGTCTTATCGGGATACTTGGTGGATATATCTCACCATGGTCGTTGCGGTTTCCGAATCGTTACTCGTTTTCTCGCAATCCCTGACGGGGCCTCTGTTACTTCTCAGAATTGTATTCGGACTCGGCATGCTGGGATTCATTCCGGGTTATTTGACAGTCTTGACAATCCTCCCGGGTAGACAGATGAGCATTCTAGAGCAGCTAGCCCTCAGTATTTTCCTCAGTGTTCTGATCTCCATCACCATAGGAGTACTGCTTGGTTTAGGCCCCTTCTTCCAACCATCAATCAACATATTCCTCCTATCTGTCTACGTGATCTCTGCGGACTTTGCGGCTGGATATCGGTCCTACGATTTCCTCAGAAAAGCTCACTAGCTGCCCTGCCGGGAGCGCAGAGGAAATGTCGTCCCAGACTTTTCTGTGAACAGTTCTTGGGGAGGCTCGAGCGTTAACAGTCGTAACGCCCCATCGAGAACTCAGCTGGCGGTACAGCCGAAGCCTTTCAACGTAATCTCCCAAGCCTGGAAGATCAGGCTTTCTCTTGAACGCAACTTCGGGATCAGTGTCCATGAAGAACGAAAAATCTGGCTTCGGAAGTAGGCGGAGAAGCTGGAGACCCAATCTCGCCTGGCCAGGCTGATCATGTAGACCGGCCATTCCATCGACTACCATGTCGAGCGCGTATCTGTCGCATATCACCGTTCGACCAAGAACCAGGGGAAAAAGAAGTTTCACCCCCGTCTTTACGATGTTCTCGATCTGAGTGAGAATGCACCATAGGGAGGATAGACCCCCTCTGTGAGGCAGCCTCGTCTCAACTATGTAGACTCCTCCTGCCCGATGCACCCTCGCGTACCCTAGCCTTCTCAAGATTACTAGCAGGGGAAGAGAGAGTACTGGCCGCCAGCGGCTGCGAATTCTTATGACATCCACGTTGATTCTCCGGAAGCTCTCCTCAAGCAGCTTAACCTGGGTGGTCTTGCCGCTACCGTCTACTCCCGAGAAAGCGACCAGCATCCCGCGCTTGCGAACTCGAAGAGGACTCCCTTTCACCATTCGCGATTTTCGCATCACACTCACCTTGCGCTCACTGAGACCGGAATCCTAGTACCGGGGACCTGTTGCCAGTTCAGCTGGGGACCCCTGAGACTAAGCTTCACTAAGCCAACCAGCAGGACAAACTGGAAGCCCAAGAATGCTACAGCACCGAAGATCCACGAACCCGTCCCTTGAAGAGCTGCAATATCAGTTTCCCGATACCGACGTAGCAAGGAACGCAGAATCGCAAGCGCAGGCAACGACACCAGCGCAGCCACAAGAAGAGCGATCAGGGCTGAAAAAGGGGAAAAAACCACAAGACTGAGAAAGAAGAGCAGGGAAAGAGTCAGAAGCACAGGCGAAACGATGTGGACAAAGAATTCGAAAGGAAAAACCAATGTACCGTATCTTCCCAGGTCCTGGTTAAATAAGACCCTCGAGTTCTGGAGGAGAGCATGCTGATTGTTCATCCCTCTCCTAAGCTTATGCTGAAGCTTAGGCCTCAGCTTGCCAGCTTCTGTCTCAAAGAACGAAACATCGTGAGCGTAGACGGCCTTGAACCCCTTTGACCTAACCATCACTGTGAGTTCGACATCGTCGCATACGCTCCCCGGACGCAATGGTTCCAGAAGCTCTCGCCTGTAGGCAGAGAGCTCACTTTCGCACATGAACGGAGTATCGGTCTCAGCTTCAGCCATCCTTATAGCAGTATATATCCGTCGATAGTCCGCCTCTATGCCAGTCAGCAACGATTTCGGTCCAACTGGCACTTCCACTCCAGAGACAGCGCCTACGTCGGATCCCTCGAAATTCTCGATCAACCTCCATAACGAGCGTGGAGGAAAGGTGACATCAGCATCTGTCAGAACAATTATTTCAGATCGACTACCCCGCAAAGCTTCGTTTATCGCCTCGCTCTTGCCACGCCGGACCGGCTGTTCTATCAGAACAAGATTGATCTCGCGCCGATGCGCTGTGGCGAATTTATTGACGATGTCCCCAGTTTCATCGCTGGATGCACTGTCAACCACGACCACCTCAAGCTTGTCCCTTGGATAGTCAAGTTGGAGAACGTTTTCGAGCTTCTGCTGGATCACTGCAGCTTCGTTATATGTAGGAATAACCAGGGAAACAGTCGGGACAATCTGACTCATTCTTCGGAGATGGGGTCTTACGGAACCCTGGTACAGCAAGGCGAGACAAACGGTATACACTATGATGACGATGCCTATCGTCGCGTAGTATAGCACGTCCAAAGTAGATACGAGGAAGGTCACTTGGACATCACGACCTAGCTCGCGGAGCCTCTCGGTACCTCGATCGCACCTGTATTGCCCAGGCGTTCGACCTTGAACCCTTCCAAGCCGTAGCACGTGACAAAATAAAGATCAAGCTCCCCAATCCTATCTTTACTCTCGCCTGAAGCCACGTTAATCATCCCCGTAGCCTCAATGCGTGACTCTTGGCGATAGTCCCACCATCTAGCCAGTTCCCCAAGGGTCATGATATCGCAAGTGGAGTCCGAGCGAAACGACTCTAAAAGACGACGATATTCCTCTCGGCCACTCTCTTGACCGAACTCATAGTCCGGGTGTACAAGGAGAACACAAGCCCCGCCAATCTTCTTGATCCATCTCGAAACCTCAAGGAGTTGATCAACGGCCTCTTCGACGCTCAACCCTCCTACTCTGATGAGCTGGTGGTCCTGCGGCATCGACACCGGCATCTCGACAAGACCAGATATCATGAATGGAAAAACAGTTCCGACTCCGTGAGGTTTGAGCGATGTCGGGGACAAAGGTTCCCAGCTAGGCATTGAGGAATCGTACTCGTAGCCCGCCTTTCCAAGCGCCTCCACAAGTTCTCGTCCGTGCTGAAGAAGCGGGGCCCTGAATCCTCGAACCTTTTTCCTTGAAAGAAGCTCAAGCCGCTCCCTGCAACGTCGCACCCTGTCTACCTTGTCTTTGAAGCTCGCGAAGAGCAATCGGCCATCATGCTTCGTGTCATGTCCTGCGACTTCACCTGTCTCTGCAAGCGCAATCAACAGCTGAGAAGGTAACGGGTAGCGATCGCTGGGTATGTTCCATGTAGAACGTATCCCGATCTCCTTTTCAACCTCGATGAGCCGGCCGGCACCATCTTCGAGTCCGACTCGTGTTTCTACGTCATGGCTGACTGCCAATGCGTAGGATTTTCCTCGCCTCCAGAAGCCAATTGTGGGAATCGGAGAACCGGAAGCAATTACCAGAGCTGCAAGAAATATCGACCTTAGACATTCAACGGGGCCCAGAGCTTCTTCTCTTAACCCAGTAATGCTTCCCTTCGCTTTGAAGACCCTGTTTCTAATAGTGGAAGGAACTGCCCTATAGGAGAAGGGCATCTTCGTTAGGAGACGGAATCTCCAGCTCGGGCTCTCGTCCATCCTATCGTATATTAGCTGCTGATAGTTCGAGACAAGATCCACTGAGAGAATATGGACCTTTGATCCACCTACCTTGTATAGAATGGCGGTGTCGCCATCTTTCAATGCGGGCTCAAGGTTGGGCCCCGAGAATCGGTAGAGTTTGGTTCGCATGGACACGGAAGCACCGGGCGCAACTGGCAAGCAAACCAGTGTTTCCTCGCTAGTCACATTCGACCCAAATTGCTGAGCGATCTCTTTTGCACCATCGATTCCTGTCGGCGAAATAATCACCGGACCGGGTCCTCGCATGTCAACCTCTTTTGGCAGGCTAGAAGTAACGAGGAGCGGTCTTCCATCCAACTGATTCTCGAGAGTGTAAGGCACCTTCCAAAAATCCGCGTATTCCCTCAAAATGGATAAGTCACGATTGTTGTTCCCGACCAGAACAATTGGGGCGAATTTCTCGTTCAACTCTATTTTCTTACTCCTAGCCTGAGCATGAATAGTGGCCCTACGATCTGCCACCAGTCTTTGGACGGCGAGATATGAGAATACTTTTTGTCTTTCATAGCAGAATAGTCTTTTGAGACGGGTCTCTCAGTGAACTTGTAGCCTAGCGTGAGGACTTTGTAGTGCAGGTAGTATTCAAGCTCGTAATTGTCAAGCCAGCTCTGCCATACGTTGATGCGCGAATCCTCTACGATTGAGGCTTTGTAGGCTCTGAATCCATTGGTTACCTCGGTGCATCGGACCCCGGTCATGAAGGACCAGACGTAAGGGAACACCCTGGTGAAAATACTTCTTAAGAATGGGTTCTTCTCTCGGCGGCCGCCCGCGAGAAACCGGGAGCCCTGGACGTAATCGTATCCCTCCTCTATAATAGGAGTGGTCAACCGAGGGATTTCGCGCGGGTCATCCTTACTATTTCCCGCCATGATAACGATGAGAGCGAAACCATTTTCGAGCGCGTACTTGTATCCCTGTCGTATGGCATAGCCTATTCCGTTCCGGGCGGGATTCTGGATCGTCTTGATTGGAATTCGTATTTGCCGACTGGCCTCTTCAATTGCTCCTAGTGTCACAACGCCCGGCTTGTCTGCAACCACGCATATTTCATCGACGTAGCCAGGTTCGAACCGTCCAAGAACAGTACCAATCGCGTCCGATTCCCCGTAGACCGGGATTATGGCTATCGTCTTCAACCCTGCAATGATCCTTTCACATTCCTCGGCCGCGTTGATTCAACCTGAACAGGTACCTTTCTGTTGACAACTCGCGCAGGGTTCCCGAACGCGATGGCGTTGTCAGGTATGTCTCTGGTGACAACTGAGCCCGAGCCGATGAGCGCGTTCTCGCCTATTGTTACTCCTGGATTGATGACGGTTCGGGCACCGATCGATGCGAACCTCCTAACTCGAGTCTCTAGGAGTTTCCATTCACCGTGGGCTTTCGGGTACTTGTCGTTGGTGAACGTGACGCTCGGTCCTATGAACACGTTGTCTTCTATAGTTACCCCAGTCGGGATGAAGACGAAAGGTCGGATCTTGCAGTTGTCGCCGATCGTTACGCCTTCTTCGACGTAAACGAACGCGTCTATCTTGGTGTTCTTTCCGATTGTGCAGCCGTAGAGGTTTACTTGGTCAAAAACTCGGGATGACTGAGCGAGTTTTGATTTCTTGAGAATGGAGTATTTTGGGCGTCTCCTCACTTTGCAGGTATCTCCTCGGCAAGGGGCATATGGACTTCCACGGTCCTTTCTTGACGGAGAGATTCCCGTGCAGCCTCCAAGATGCTGACAACCCGGGCACCTAGCATCCCGTCTGAGAGGTTGGAGAAAGGCTTGGAGCTCAGATTGCCTGAGATACAATCGATGAAGTGCGTAACTTCCTTTCTAATTGTGTTGCTGGGCGAGATAGAGATCTGAGTACTGTTCGAGGCGTGAAGGACCCCTTTCTGTTCCGCGCAATCTAGGTAGGCCATACCCTTGCTACCTACAACTGTAACGTCTCTGCGCTTTTGCCGGTCTAGCCAGCTTACCTCCACTTGAGCGGCCAATCCGCTTGGGTGTTCCGCCGTGATGAACGCAACTTCCTCGTTCTCCTTGGTCCTGTACCCTTTCCCTCTGCATGTAATCTTGTTCGGCCACATATCCAGGAGATAGTTGCATATGTCGAAGGGATGAGGCGCAAGATCAGTTATAACTTCCCGGTATCCTTGGGGAGGTAGGAAGCCCGTCCATCCAAACCGCACGTAGTAGAGCTCTCCGAGTACTCCACTGTTTATGGCCTGTCGGAGTTCTCTGACTCCGTTATTGAATCTGTGAATGTGTCCCACGCATAAGACCCTCTTGTTTTCTTGCGCGATCCTGACGAGCTGGTACGCCTCCTTCGAGTTTAGTGTCAAAGGTTTCTCTACTAACACGTTCTTTCCATGTTTGAGGAAACTAGAGGCGACTTCGAAGTGGGTAGAGTTGGGCGTGCAAATGTGAACTCCCGACAGTTCAGGGTCGTCTAGCAATCCCTGATAATCCACGCGATAATCTGACGGTCCGAATTCTTGTTCGCACTGGGCTAGCATGGTCGGCGAGTTATCCACAACCGCATGAAGCTGGACCCGTCCAGTGGTCCGGCTGATGTCCAAGACCTCACGAATGATCTTCTTTCCCCAGTAACCTGCGCCTATGACAGCGATTCGGACTTGATTTGTCATGCTCACTCGACTGCCTCTTTACTCTGCATTAGATTCTCTGACGAGCCGGGAGACGGTCCGGACTTGTTCCTCGGTGATGCCTGGGTGAATGGGTAAGCTGAGCACTTGTTCCGCTAGCCTCTCCGCTACAGGAAACGATCCTTCAGAGTACCCGTATGTTGCTCGGTATGGAGCTTGAAGGTGAATCGGTACGGGATAGTGAATGGCCGCTTCTACTCCATTCTTCTCGAGATGCGCTGCGAGTTGGTCTCGGCGCTCGCTCTGAATTACAAACAAGTGATACACAGGTGTCTCTTTGGCCGTCTCGGCTGGGGGTAGCTCTACGCCTTCGATGCCGCTCAGCTCTCTTCGGTAGAGGTTCGCCATCTCTCGCCGAACCTTGTTCCATCCGTCCAGTTTTCTTAGCTGGACACTTCCTATGGCAGCGTTTACCGTATTGAGTCTCGATGTATAGCCAATCCGGGACATTGTATACTTCGACGCTCGGCCACAATCTCTGAAGCTGCGAGCAGCGTCAGCAACTTTCTCGTCATTGGTCACGATCATGCCGCCATCGCCGCATACCGTCATGTTCTTGCTGGTGTAGAAAGAAAAACAACCAACACGTCCAAGAGAACCCACTCGTCTTCCATCGTATTCTGCACCGTGAGCTTGACAGGCATCTTCCACGATGCTGATCCCCTTGTCTTCGGCAAGGTCTCGAAACTCGTCCATCCTTGAAGGTTGTCCGTAAAGGTGAACTGGAATGATAGCGCGAGTCATCGAGGTGAGCTTCGTCTCAACCTTGGCAGGGTCAAGGTTGAATCCGCCATTTTCTACATCGGCAAATCTTGGCTGGGCGCCTGCGTGGATTACTGCGTTAGATGTTGCGAAGAACGAGAACGGGGTGGTTACGACCTCGTCGCGCTGTTCAATTCCCATCGATTGGAAGGCGATTTGAAGAGCCGCCGTACCAGAAGCGGTCGACACCGCATAGCGAGTGCCACAATATCGGGCGAATTCCTCCTCGAACTTGTACACACTCTCTCCCATGACCAGCTTCTCATTTTGTAGAGAGAAGATGGCCGCTTGGAGCATCTCCTCGTCTACTACGGGCCTCATCAGCGGAATCTTGAATCCGTGCTTGACTTGCAGTACTGTTTCGGCCCCGCCGCTGGGATTTGCAGTGAGGACCGTTTCTCGGCTCGTTGTTCAGCCACCTTAGCGATGGACTACGATTCGCGAGTTTTAACCCTTCCTAGACAGAATAGTCACTTTCAATCGTCGTAATGACAAAGAAATCCGAAGATATCATCCTGCTTGCCACGAAATAGATGGCCGGAATTGGATAAATATAGCCGTGAGGAGAATTCGTTGCGCGAACAGTTTCGAGGAAACCACGTCCCGTGGACAACAGAATGATCTCGGTAATTTGCCCTGGACATTTCCCCATGACATTTGCTCTAGACCTCTCAAACAAATCCGATCATAAAATTCGAAAGAGGGTACAAGTAATGGTCGTCTGCTCTCTCTTAGTAACTCGTGGGGGTTGAACATTCCTGAAGCTGAATTTTCTGGAAGAAATAGGTGGCGTGAAAACCGCCAGAAGAGAGGCCGAGTCACTTCTCCTCGCTACTGCCCTGCTAAGAAATGACAAGGTCACGGTGAAGGACGAAGGTCGGATGTTGAAGCTAGCCAGGAAGAACAAAGTGCTTTTGCGAGCTGCTGAACTAACCCATTTCCCCTCGAGCGTCATTGACGAAGCCAAGAGAGACGTTGACGAAGCATTTGATCTCTACAATCGTATGAGCGGCGTCTTCGCAAAGCACGGGGTTTCATTCGTTGCGATAAAATCGTTCGACTCCCTCCCTGACATTGGACACGACATTGACCTCCTCGTTCCTTCGCCCGCAGAACTCGCGGAGGCGGAGAAAATCTTGGTCAATGAATACGGAGTCCGGCCTCAAGGACTCACTCATTGCGACAGGTTGCTTGGAAAATTCAGCTGTTTTCTGCCAGGCTACAAGCACGACTTCGAGCTTTACCCAACGATCAGCCAGCTCGGCGAGACCCACCTGGACCCAGTCCAGGTCTTGCTTCGCCGAAGGAAGGCGACCGTTGAGGGCCATGTCGTGTGGATGACCTCCGATTCGGACAGAGTACTAATACGAGTTATCCACGCAATGTTCCGCCACAACTTCCTCAAGCTGTCAGACATCTTGGATTTCCTGAGGCTGATAGAAACCGCCAACTTTGAAGAGGTCATAGAGAAGATTGACAATGCCCGTATCGGCGATGCGTTCATCTTCTATCTACTGTCAATAGAGCGCTTTCTGAAAGCATGTCGAGTTGAGAATCCCGGCTTTCAGGTATTGAAGAAAGAAGCTCAGGAGAGGTTTGGCAACGATAGACTAGCGTTCCTCAGACGCGATAGACTTGTCCTTCCCTATAGGATCCCCGCATCTGCCATTATCATGCTTTTTCTGTTGAAAGCTGCACGAGACGCCGCCAGCGCAAGATGGAGGAGCTCGATTTCCTGCCTAGTCGCCCCACCGCTCATTATACTTGATTTCATCAGCGCCGCGTTCAGAGCTGGCGGAAGAGGTGGCGTATGGTAGTGAAGAAGATCCTACTAACGCTCAGCGGAACCCACGGTTCTGGAAAATCCACTAACGCGGGAAAATGCTACTATCTTCTCAACAGATCAGGATACAAGTTCTCCTATCTGAGACACCAAGACCTCCTTGATCCATTCGGATTCATCGTTAGACGAGTTGCGAGGATACTTCATGTTGAGCCGAATGAATTAGAGCGGCTAACACCGACCAGAATTGCTTGGTCTCTCTACCTTCTCTTCATCTACTGCCCAATCCTAGTCGGTGGAATACGGCTCCGCCATTTGTTCGGATCCAGCGTCGTATCAGATAGGTATCTGTATGATCTTATGGTAGGATTCAGAGACAACGGCATGACGGTTCCATCAGAGGTATTGTTGATGAGGCTCCTTCCGCACCCTGACATCTCATTTGTCTTTGAGGCACCAGAGCAAAGAATTCTAATGGACAGACCCGAGCACACCGCCGAGTTCATTCGCAAGGAACAATTTCTCTATAGACAAATAGCAGATGAGTTCAACCTTCGCAAGATCAACACAAGCGACCCCCCCTCGATCGTTTGGAACGACATGCTTGTGCAAATCAAAGCAGTCTTTGAGGACAAGGCCCCAATGGAAGAGATGATACTCCAAAAGGTAGTCAACTGATGAAGACCCTAGTCATAGGCATCGACTCGGCTTCCCCGTTTCTGATCCAGAAATGGATAGATAGGCTTCCCAACATACGTTCAATCTTCGAAACTGGAGCCCATGGAGTCTTAAAGTCGATCGTTCCGCCGGAAAGCGTTCCCGCCTGGCAATGCTTCGCAACAGGGAAGAACCCAGCGAAAATCGGCATATTCGGGTTCACATACATAGGAAGAGACCGGCACCTAAAGTTCGGCAAGACTACCCCGGAAATAGGATGCCTCTGGGATATTTGCTCGCAGAGAGGAATCAGAGTAGGGGTCTTTAACGTTCCAGGAACCTATCCACCATACCCTGTAAACGGCTTCATGGTCTCTGGCTTTCCCGTTCCGACCCATAAGATCTGGTCCTACCCTAATGATTTGATGAGAAGGCTTGACTCAGCTGTCGGCGGTTATGAGATCGACGTGCCGCTAACGAAACCTAAAAACATGAAAGGGGGCGAAAAAGCATACCTTCCACAAGTTCAACGGTTACATGATAAAACCCTCCGGGCTGCAGAACTGTTGATGGAATGGTACAACCCCGACCTCTTCTTGATGACATTCCAAGCGATAGACCTGGTACATCACGACTTCTGGAAATATATGGACGACCAAGACTCGCCGTATTCCAACGTATTGCGCGATTGGTACATCAATATGGATGCTGCCATCGGAGATCTCCGTAAGCTAGCGGGGAGAGAGACAAATGTGCTAGTCCTCTCCGACCACGGATCAGCCCCGGTCTCATCAGCGCTGTTCATCAATCAGTACCTGGAATCGAACGGTCTTCTCACAATCAAGGGTCCTGTGAAGCACAAGGGCGAAACCTATACGAAGCTAAGGAAATGGGTGTTGAAGACACTTCCCCCAGGTGCCATCGCAACTGTCTACAAAATGACACCTGATTTCATTGGCCACAGACTCACGGAGTCAGCAGCAATTGAACGAACACTCCAGAACTTGATTGATAATATCGACTGGGATAAGACACTGGCTTTCTCGACAGGAGGACACCAGGCACATATTTACGTCACCTACGACTTGGTGGACAAGCTGCATCCCATAGAAGCCTCTCAAACCAGATCAAGCGTCGTGGAAAAGCTCTGTAACTTGATTGACCAGCTGACAGATCCAAAGACTGGCAAAAAACTATCCCCCATATTTCATTTCAAGGAAGACACGTTCACTGGACCCTTCCAGTACGACGCACCTGACCTCTGCGTCGAACTCTACACTGAGAACGAGAAGATCCAAGTAAACCCGAAGCTGGGAACCAAACAGCTCTGGAGCTCTTCTCCACATTTCTCATCAATACATACGCGGGAAGGCTTCTGGGGGATGACCGGTCCGAGTATAAGGCAAGGACTCGAGCTAGACGCGGGACTTCTAGATCTCGCTCCAACGCTCCTCAAATCACTAGGGATCACACCCCCAATTGACTGCGATGGACATGCCCTTGACCAGATCCTGATCTGACAACCAAAGGAACGATCGAACCGTGCCCAGTCTCTCACCAACAAACTCTCGAATCAAGAGTGATAACAAACCTTGCCATTGGAGACGTTCATAACGGTGCGAGTAGCGATCAACGGTTTCGGCCGAATCGGAAGATGCTTCTACCGGGCACTTTTGGAGGACAAAGGTTCAGACATAGACGCGGCCGTCATTAACTCAACGTCTCCGCCACGAACACTCGCCCATCTCTTGAAGTACGACTCAAACTACGGAACTCTCCCAATTAATGTGGGTTGGGACTCGGAAGGAATAACATGCGCAGGGAAAGAGATACCGTGTCTTAGCGAGACGAACTCATCAAGGATCGACTGGGGAAAGTTCGAAATTGATGCAGTGCTTGAAAGCACTGGACAGGGGCTTCAACGCGAGGAGCTCAAGACCATCATCACTAACGGAGCCCAGACAGTTCTAGTCAGCGCTCCCTCAGAAGAAGCGGACATCACCCTCATACCGGGCTGTAACCTGGAATCTTATGATCCTATTCATCACAAGATCATCTCGATGGGCTCATGCACCACGAACTGTCTCGCTCTTAGTCTAAAGGTCCTAGACGATAATTTTAGAGTCACACGCGGATTTGCCACGACCGTCCACTCCTACACCAGCGATCAAAGACTACTCGATGGATCTCATGAGGATCTTCGACGTGCCCGAGCAGCAGGCCAATCCCTCATACCAACGCGAACCGGAGCCAGCCAGACGATCGGCAAGGTCCTCCCTCGCCTTAAGGGCAAGATTACCTGCTCGGCGATAAGAGCGCCTACCTCAACGGTCTCGCTTCTCGACCTCGTCGTCGAATGCGGTAGAGACGTAAGCAGAAACGACGTTAACAACGCGTACGAGCGTGCCTCAACAGAGAGTTTGAACGGAATACTCGCAATCTCGAACGAGCCTTTAGTCTCGATTGATTACAAGAAGGACCCGCATTCAGCGATAATAGACGGGCTTTCAACTGGAACCAACGGTTCAATGGTCCGCGTCCTAGCATGGTATGACAATGAATGGGCATACGCAACACGCTTGATTGACACGTTCAAACGAATCGAGCGCCCTGCTTTGATGCCTCAGGTCCGTTCGCAAAAATCTTCAGAGGACGACCAAACAGCTCCCGCGAGTTTGAGTCGTCGAAGCCGACGAGCCGTGCGTTGACGAGCTTCCGACCAGCTTTATCCGACCTCGTCCGGCTGAAGACCCCCCTCGGACAACTACTCCCAGGCACCCCAATAGAGACAATACCGAAGTTGAAGGTGCTTGTTGAGCGGAGCAAGCCCTCCAAGGTCACAACGGTTGGAGACATTGTCTCTCGGGAGACCCTGTCAGCCGGAATCCAAGTCAACCTGAGAATAGTTGACCAGATGACTCTTCGAAAGAGGATTCGTCCGGTCGAGATGAAAGCAGAGCGGACCTACAGAGTGAGGAACCCGGCAGGAGTCATAACAAGAGAAGCGTGGGACACGATCAAAAGGGCCCTGAAAGATCGAGAGGCAGTGATCTTCGTGGACGGTGAAGAGGATCTGCTGGCGATTCCGGCCGTTCTTGAGTCCCCTGACCATGCCTTCGTCATCTATGGACAGCCATCAGAAGGTCTCGTTGTAGTAACATCGTCACCTGAGAAGAAGAGTGAAGTCAGAGAAATTGTGAACCGAATGACCGAGGAATAATCTTCCCAGCATCACGATCGAAGTTCAAGCTCGAACGAAACGTGCACAGATCATCCCATAGTATGTTGGGACCGCGTATGATAACAGATTCCCTTTCATCTTAACGATTCTTGTTAGACCGGCCAGCATGGCCATCTGCCAGAGGCTGTCCGGCTTCGCCTCCTCGACAAATCGTTTGCTCAGCCGAGAAATGGACTCGATGCGATTCCTCTGAATTGCTCGTGAGACAAGCAGATCATATTTGGCAGCGCTTCGATGATACCCATAAGGCTCCGATTTCTTGTGAGCGTGGGCCTGATCAGCACTTGCGATGAACGCGATGCGCCTCTTGCTCTTCTTGGCGATCTCTGCAATCACCATCCCGAAGGCGATATTTCGGCTAAGCGGAATCTCTCTCGACGGCGTGACTATGACGGTTCTCGCCCTGACCCGTTCTTCCCTGGCAACGAACCACATTGGGACAAGGGTTCCCCAGTCCATTGGCATATCTGACGCGGGCCCTTCAGCAGTCCCGTAATTTGCGCCTACAACCGGCAGGCCCTTTCGTGTTGACTCTTTGAGGAGGTCTTGGGCGAATTCTCGGTCGCATTTTAGACTCAGGCTGACCTCTCTTCCCCCAGAGCCTTTCAATTGGCCGGTAGAGTTCTCCGTTGTCACGATCGCGATGTGATTTTGAAGTCTCAGGTTATGCGGGCTCGCGATGACGATCGTGTGGGGCCGCACTTCTCGGATGTCTCTGGCGATCTTGCGTACGGACTCTCTCGTGTTCTCGTATAGGTGTTCAGTTTTCCGATTTGCCAGCTGCGGGATTATGTCCCCGCCATGTGGCATTATGCAGGCATATTCTAGAGGCATTTCCCAGTCTGATTAGCCAGTTAAGCTGCCTTCCAGAAGATTCTTCCGGTTGCCTACTGTCGTCGCCGAAGGAGCGTTGACGTCGCGAGTATTGAGGGGAACAGTATTCCTGCTCCCGCAAAGAAGATCGCCTGGATCCCCAAACTGGCAACGAACCCGCCGATGATGTTCCCGATTGCAAGACCGATACTCAAAACAATGCTGTAGAGAGCGTTCGCCGAGCCTCTCTTGGCTTTGCCCGAGATATCCCCTACGTACGCAAGAATTGCAGGAGCAATTGCGGAGGCTAGGAAGAACATTGGCCAGAGGAACAACTCATATTTCACAAAGCCACCGCCGGGCCAGGACCAGCCGAAGAGGACGAGAAATCCAAGTTCTCCCAATGCGCCTACGACCATTATTCTCGTCCTCCCGATCTTGTCGGATATGTGGCCGAACAAAATTGCTCCCAGTGCGAAGAGACCGCCGAGAACCCCGAGGAAGATCAGAATCTCTCGTGTAAGAACAATTGGGGGGTTGGAATCTCTGAAGGCCTTCGGTAGAAGAAAGTACATTCCCAGTATTACGGTCTGGGCGATCCAGACAGGGATCACGGGACGTATCTTGCTGCCTATTCTTCTCTGTCTTATCTTGGGCTGCTTGAGCTCCCAGACCCGAACCGGCTCAACGAGAAACTTCGCCGCCAATATTCCGGCGAAGAGGAAAACCCCGGCGGTTACCCAGAAAGCATATGACAGCCTATCTGCGAAAGAGTTGACCAATACCCCTCCGACTCCGAACCCGAGTCCGTAGCCTCCTAGGTTCGCGAGGTCGAATCCTCCCATTTGCTTCCCTCGATTGGTCAGTTTGGTTGCGTCACCCAAGAGTGTCAGCGAGGTTACCGCGGTGATTGCAGCTGAGACTCCCATCATTCCGTGAAGAATGGAAACATTCAACAGGTTTCGGGTGAAGCCGATCGCCGCAGTGAGAATCGTGATCATTATCATTCCGATAATGTGGAGTCTCTTGCGGCTGAACCGGTCCGCAAGGCGGCCGATTGGCAGGGCTGATCCTGCCTCGGACATGGGGTAGAGTGCGAGTATGACGCCGATGATGTAGCTTGGAGCTTGTAGATAGAGTGGGAAGAGGATGGTTATTGATCCGAATCCTATTCTTGTGAGAAAAACGGCCACGTAGAGGTACAGAACCATTCGCAGTCCGACCTTACGCGGCAAGAAGGCACCTGTCTTTGTTCGGGGTCTATGTTGAGCGTGTAATAGGCTGAGTGGTCCTATTGGTGGGATTACGCGGGAAACTAGCTGGGATCGGCGGGGGTGAAAGCGGACGATTGGCCGGCTATATTCCTCGCGCTAACTGTAGCACATTCAATCCGATCTCTTCATCCTTGGCCTTGACTAGCTTTCCCGGTAGTTTCCATATACCGATCTCGACCATATTGGCGGATGAACCTTCGTCCATGTGGCCTCCGATAACGGAAAAATCCCTGCGACCAAGGGTTACGTGTACATGGGGGAGGGGATGTCGATTCATTGTGGCGATGTTGCCGGAGAGGTTTAGGATTTCCAAGTCATCATCGAACGTCTCGTAACTGTATTTTCTTGTCTTGAAATCGTAGTGGCCGAGTTTGACCTTGCTCAGTGAGCCGATGCCTTCGAGTAGGCTAGCGCTCAGCCTCTTTGCTGTTGCGAATTCTCGTAACGATTGGAGGATGTCGTCTCCGGATTCGAGCCTTAGGACGTACTTGTCTGTTCCAAGTTGTGTGTAGATCATGGAGGGACCTAGCTATTCGAGGTTCTGGTTAAACCTAGTTAGATTACTGCCTATTTTCTATGCAGCTACTGGAACGGTGGACGAGCCGTAGGGAATCACTGCGACATCGTTTTCGTAAAGCTTCGGGTCGAGGGTTCTCAGCGCGTCATCTATTGATCTGAACAACTTGATCCTCGTCTTGTTCAGGAATTCTTCGACAGCTGCCGGCGCCGTCGGTGAGACCACGATGAAGTCTGTCTTCTTGTCGTCCAGTGAGAAGCGGTTCGGTTTCTGGGAGGCCTCCGTAACCTTTCCGAGCTTGGCGCGCTTCTTCAAGTCCTCAATGACCTTGTCGGGTTCCATCTTGCCGTAGGTTTCCATCTCGGCTTTGAACGCGTCTCCTCCTATCCCTGTTTCCAGCGAGGCAAGTAGCAACACCGTGGACTTAGGTTCGTGTGAGGGAATTACTAGTCCTGCGCCGAAGGTTGCCGCTTTGAGGGCCTGGTACAGGTTCGTTCCAGTAGGTCCGTCTGCAACTGTGACTACTAGCGCGAATGGGCGGGAAGTGACAGAGTGGGCCCTTCGGGAATAGTTCTCGGCGAGTTGCTGGTGTGCAAGGTTGGGGTCTCCATAAGCGGCTTTGACCAGGCTACCGTCCTGGTTGAGCACAAAGTCTAGAATCCGGTGTTCTATCTTCATGGATTCGCGGAGAACATTAGGAACCTCGTTCATGTCCTCTCTCGTGGGGTTGCCCTTGATCGCGAGCTCTCTGCAGTTCGGGTTTCCGATTACGTATCCATGATTGGTGGTTATTGTCTTGAGGCCCGAGCAACCAGGCAATAGAGCTTTCGCGCCTCCTTCATAACCGGCAAAATAGTGTGGCTGAACATTGAGAGTTGATATCAGAAGATCTCGGTCGAACAGCTCCTTGTTCAGCTCGACGGGCGTGCCTCTAGTTGTAACTCCAATCCACTCGTACTTGCTCGCGGGGTTCTTCACCGAGCTTACTCGGATGTTCTTCTGGTAGCGCTTGTAGATGTCTTCCCCGACGACTTTCTTGATGAAGTCCGGCTCGGATGGAACGTGAGTTCCTCCGGCGCAGATGATTTTGATATCATCTGTTTTCGGCTCGATCAGGTTGATGAGTTGTGAGATGAAGGGTGAGTGTTTCCTGGTGAAGTCGGAAAAGATGATCGCAGGGCTCCAGCACTTTTCCTTCTCGAAGGGTTTCGCCCCTATTGGAGTGGCAAGGGCCTCGCGGAAGGCAAGCTCGACGGGCTTCGTGGGCAGGGGTGTTGGTCTTACCCAGCGAATCCTGTCGGGGGATAGGAGCTTGCTGCCGCCGAATTGGTCTAGAACGGAGAGGCTGACCGTGCTGGTCAAGGCTACGTGTAAAGTGCGTCTGTAGCCGATTTAAGGATTATAGAATCCGGCTCTGTCAACCTGTCGGTTGCTGATCACTTTCGTTGGCCTATCCGTGAAATATTTCTCTTGCATATCTTTGTTGGTAGTCATCAGTCGATGAAGCCCAGTCTGGAGGCGAGATGTGGGTTTTGACCCGAAATAGCCGACTGGGCCGATGCTGGGTAATAGGTTGCCTTGACCCAGGCGTAAAACCCTGACTTGCAAGATGGTCTAGCTGGCCTGGTGAATGCCAGGCGAGAGCCGTGAGGTTCGCGGCCGTCGCGTCTGCAGGTGAAGCAATGGTACAGGAACCCCAGACTGAGGGCAATCCTGAAAGTCGATGCAGATGAGTCAACAACCGAAGAGTTGACAGAACCTAGAATCCTATCTCGTCTGCGTCTGTATTTTTGTAGACAAAGAAAGGAGGTCCGCCCTTTGCCTAGGGCGGATTGAGGCTAACGGCCTGAGGTATTGGAGGTGGTTACGGGTGCACCCTTGAAGGTGTATCCGAGGAATCCTCCGATGAGGCCTAGGATCAATCCGACAAAGTTCAGTGAGATTACCGAGAAGACGAGCACGAGTATTGACCCTATTTTCCTCTGAGCCGCGTTGTTGTACAGCAGCCAGGAGCCGACGAGTGTCAGTATGCCTGCGATGCTACCCCATACCAGGATCATTGACGAATCGATGCCTGGTATCAGCAAAGAGCTGACTGTGCTGGCTATGAAGGCACTGATCAGGGTGATTAGCCCTGCAAGCGCTGACAGCGCAAAGGCTGCTGTTGGCTTTGGAGCGACGTTTACTGCCAAAGTTCATCCTGACAGGTAACCCACGCTTGTAGACTATCAACGAACTGTAACCCCTGACCATGTGCACCGCGCACCGCCGCGCACAATCACAGCAAAGATTCTGCAAAGCGGCTTTGTCCCGCCTCCAAAGGCTCTCACGAGGTTAGAAACGGCTGTTTCGCGAAAGGGCAGAATAGATGCTTTCAGCGAATAGGCGTGTTCTCCACACGTTAGGGTCGAGGACACAGATTCGGGCACGGAGGAAGAACGGACAGGCAGGGGCTGGTGAACGTGGATTCTGAGCGTTTTCACGAAGGAAGGGGCGCGGGAAAATCGACCACCCCGAGGGGTCACTAGAAAAAGAATGCTTAGACATTAGTTAGCGGAAAAGAAAAGTTATGAGAAAAATAGTTACGGATAAGGCGGATTTTCTTTGAACGAGTGTTATCCACGGGCATTGGTTAGGAGAGTTGTATCTCGGCTTGGAAACGCCGGAACAGTACTTCCTCACGGTTTCGTTCAAGGTTAATCTATTCACTCCCCATTGTGGCAATTTAGGAAAGCTCGGATGAAGTACAGGGTTCTAGGCAAGACTGGCCTGAAGGTAAGCGAGGTAGGCTTCGGCGCCTGGGCTATAGGTGGAAACGCCCATGGAAATAGCTACGGTCCCACCGACGACAAGCTATCCCTGGCAGCGATACAAAGGGCGCTGGAACTGGGATGCAACTTCTTCGATACAGCTGATGTCTACGGTCACGGACACAGCGAGGAATTACTGGGCCAAGCTCTCACGGGGCACCGATCCGAGATCATCATCGCCACCAAGGTGGGCGGCGACTTCTATCATGGAACTCCTAGAATGAACTTCAACCCGGACTATCTCGAGTTTGCGGTGGGGAAGAGTTGCGAGAGATTGCGCTCCGATTATATTGACCTCTACCAGCTGCACAACCCGCCAGTCCAACTGATCAGGGAAGGGAGGGTCTTCAAGACCCTGGAAAAACTCAAGGCGTCCGGAAAAATCCGTCACTACGGCATATCGATTCATGATCCCCAGGAAGGCCTACTAGCAATGAAGAACCTCGAGTTAGGCGCTGTTCAAGCAGTCTTCAATATTCTACGCCAGGAAGCCAAGAACCAACTGTTTCGAGAAGCAACCAAGAACAATGTTGGAATCATCGCACGAGAACCTCTCGCGAACGGGTTCCTCGCGGGCAAACGTAAGCCCGAACCCACCTTCCCCGTAGGCGATATCCGGCACAACTTTCCCCCTGACTACATCTCGCAACTCACAATGGCAACGGATGGGTTGAGATTCTTAGAATCGAATAGTCGAACCCTAGCACAAGCAGCACTGAGGTTCGTGCTAGACCACAAAGATGTTTCGACAGTTATCCCGGGAGCGAAGACACCAGGGCAGGTGGATGAGGACTTCGCCTCCTCTGAGTCTCCCTCGTTGACAGGCGAGGAACTTCTTCGGATTAAGTTCCTGCGCGATCAAGGATTCACTTAGTCGGACCACACGAGCATGGAGAAGAGTCATGAGATACCTAGTAAGGCTTGCTAACATCCAAGGCTACACGCCGAAAGACGTCAAGATGATGCAAGAGAAGATTCGAGAATTGTTGGGCTCTGAAGACAAAATAGGCAACCTAAGGATAAGCTCTAGCGCGATCGAGTTCGACCTCTTCGCCGAGCCAACTCATCTCAACAGACCCAAGAGTCTCCTTCAAGCCAAGATCTCAAAAGTGGTCACGCTCAGGTCCATTGACCCACGCGCTTCATCAAGAGGGAAACGCGAAACTCTGCAAGAAGGAATCGACTTGTTCAATCAGGAAAGGTTCTGGGAGGCCCACGAGGCCCTAGAGGAGATTTGGCATCCTGCAACCGGTGGCGAGAGAGACGTCATTCAGGGCCTGATCCTAACTGCAGCAGCTCTTGTTCATTACCAGAAAAATGAAAAAGCCGTTTGCGTCTCCATCCTTGGAAGAGCTATGGAAAAGTTGGGCACACTCGACAACTTCAAGGGTCTCGACACCAAAAAGCTGAGAGCCGATATTCAGCAGATCTTGAAAGACAACACGCCCACGCTGCTTCAGATCGAATGGGTCAAAACGAAGACTCGCGCGCAGCCCTC
>Ga0209237_1000360_pt1 | contig 25186 bp, 17 predicted proteins | sample GraSoi013_1_40cm_2_FD_185820 | JGI IMG/M metagenome (GOLD analysis project Ga0209237, IMG submission 185820) | Grasslands soil microbial communities from the Angelo Coastal Reserve, California, USA - Sample 10_02_2013_1_40cm (SPAdes) (version 2) | ecosystem: Environmental > Terrestrial > Soil >...
CCGTCACGTCCTCTTCGTCTCGGATGCGGTTCGCCACGAAGTTGTCGGCACGTACGATCCGCGGCTCCGGACCTCGGCGCTCATTACCAACGGACTCGCCCTCGACGAACTCCGCGCGGCGGGCGGCTCTTCGGATTCTCCCGAGGAACCGGGCTTCATTCTCTACACCGGACGTCTGCTCGGATGGAAGGGATTGGCGGTCCTCCTTCGTGCCATGGTCCACCTGCGGCGGCCGGAACGATTGGTCGTGACGGGGAGCGGGCGGGTCGACGCGTGGCGTCGGTACGCCCGGTCGCTGGGCCTCGGACCGGACCGGGTCGAGTTCCTCGGTGCCATTCCACGATCCGAGTTGCTCTCACGGCTCCGGCGTGCCACGATGGTCGCCCTCCCGAGCTTCATGGAGAGTTGTCCGTACTCGCTCATCGAGGCCATGGCGTTTGAGAAACCCGTTGTCGCCACCGCGATCCCGGGCACCGTGGACATGGTCGAGGACGGGGTCTCCGCCCTGTTGGTCCCGCCGGGTGACGCGAAGGCCCTCGCCGAGGCGATCGATCGCCTCCTCGGAGACGAAGCGATGAGACGGCGCCTCGGCCGGACCGCGGGCGCGGTCGCTCAGGAGCGGTTCTCGTCCGCTCGCATGTGCGCGGAGACGCTCCGATATTTCGAAGACGTGCTCGCGGCATCGTAACACAAGGAGGATCGAGCGGGTGGGGGGAAAGGGGCCGGTGGTTCGGAAACGGATTGTGCATTCCCGCGTCAACGAATCGCGGGAGGGGATCTGATGCGCGTCCTCTTCATTGGAGCCCACGTCGGCAAAGGGGGAGGCCTCGCCCTCCAGACGTTCCAGGTGTTCATGGGCCTCCGTCGTCACATCGATGTCGACCTGCTCTGCCTCGACGCGCTCGGAGTCCATCGGACGATGGCGGAGATCCCCGGCGTCCGTTTCGCGGGGCCGTTGGTGTTCCCGAAGGGCATCACCTATCTGGAGCGGGCAGTCCGCGCGGTCCGGGATGAGTATGACCTGTTCCAAGTCCTCGATCCGTACTTCGCCTTGCCTGCCGCATTCTGGGCTCGCGTGTTCCCGCGGGCGGTCTTCTTCGGGACCGATCCTCGGGCCGAGGTTGGATGGCGGTACGGTCCTCACATGAACGCGTTCATGCGCCTCGTCATGGCGCCCCTCATTTCAGGCACCCCGCTCATCGTGAACTCGCAGGCCCTCGCCCAGCGGTTCCGGCGGTACCACCCCCGCATCATCCTCGGCGGCGTGGACACGCGCCGGTTCGACCAGCTGCCGTCGAAAGCCGAGGCCCGTCGTTCGATTGGGATTCGGGAGGGCCGAACCCTCCTCGTCACCGTGGGGAAGGTGATCCCGGTGAAGCGGTTGGAATGGCTGATGGAGGTGGTGCGGCGTGTGCCAGGGGTCGACGCGATGGTCGTCGGCGGATACACGGAGGAACACTACAGTGACGAGTACTATCGAACGTTGCTCGCGACGTATCCGGATATCCGGGATCGAGTCACCTTCACGGGCGAGGTGACGTGGGATCAGGTGCCCACGTATCTGGCCGCCGGCGACGTCTTCGTCTTCCCCTCGAAATTCGAAGGAATGCCGAACGCGCTGCTCGAGGCGATGGCCGCGGCGCTCCCCGTCGTCGTTTCGGACATCCCGCCGCACCGCGAGCTGATCCAGCATGGACGAACCGGATTCCTGGCGCGGGATCCGATGGAGATGGCCCATCAGGTTACGACCCTCGCGAACCACGAGGACCTGCGACACTCCGTGGGCGACGCGGCGCGGGCATATGTCCGGGAGCACCTGGACTCGGAGGCGTGCACCGCGGCCTTCCTTGAACTCTACAAAGGTCTCGTCGCAGGCGAGCCGGATCGCGGCGCGCCAGCCGACGAACCGGTCGAGCGTTCGAATACTCACCGCGACTGAGCGACCAGCGCGGACCACATGTCGACATACTCGTCCATCGCTCGGTCCACGGAGAATCGCTCCACCGCAATCCTTCGGGCTCCGTCCCGGAGTCGTCGCTGCAACGCCGAATCCGCTTCGATTTCCAGGAGGCGTCCTCGGGCCTCCTCGGACGAACGGACCGCAAAGCCGCTCTCTCCGTCGACGACGGCTTCGTCGGTGCCCGGGGTGTCGGTGGTCAGGATCGGGATGCCCATCGCGAGCAGTTCGGGCCAGACGAGTGGGGGTGCGGCGATCGACCGAGGATCCTGGATCGGGCAGAGGAACACGTCCGCGGCCGTGCACGCCGATCGGAATACCTCGGGGGCGTTCACCACGCGGATACCCGGCCGCTCGAAATTCCGGAACTGCGGTTTGAAGTGTTCCGGCTTGAAACAGAAGATGAACTCGAGCGGACGACGCTCGAGCGTGAGGGTCGCAATTCGGATCGCCTCCTGCAGGTCCGTCTCGTTCGTCTGCTGAGTGAAGCCCGTCCACAGGACGACGAACTTCCCCCGTGCAAGGCCGAGGCTCGCCCGTGCGGCGGCCCGCTTGTCGTCGGTTGGCGGCGAGAACCGGGATATGTCGATCCCCCAGCGGATGCGGCGGATGCGTCCCGATGGAAAGCCGAGCTCGAGGAGGCGCCGACGGTACGCTTCCGAAAACGGTACGATCACGGCGAAGCTCGAAAAACTCGCCAACAACATGGCGTCATACAGGGGTCGATTGCGATGATACGTGGGCGCGGAAAGGGTCAGTGGGACCTTCCGGCTGATCGCGCGGAGGACCACGGTCGCGGGACCGAAGTTGTCCGCGAAGTGAATCACGTCCGCGCGAAACGTGCGCTGACGCCGTCGGACCTCTCGGAGGATGATCGGCACGTTCGTCGTCTTGCTCACATAATTGTTCACGCCCCCGAACTGCGAATGCTCGGCATTGAACCGGGCGTCGGGTCGAAAGTAGATCGGGATCTGGGGAACATGGCGGATCGGGAGGCCGTCCCCCGGCGTCGCTTCGATGTCCACAGACAAGGCCTCGACCTCGTGACCGGCCTGGAGGAGTCTCCGAATCATGTCGAGCCAGAAGTTCTTGTCCCCGGCGTGGCGGAACGGCAGGATCCGTTCGCCCACGATCATGATTCTCAGCGCGAGGTCACCGATTCGCTTGACGTCTCCTATGTATTTGAAATCCGTGCACGCGGGTGACCTCGGACTCCGGGACCGAGCGATCTCGGCGGACGCTCTCGCGTTTTCACAGGGGTCGACCGGCTCGGTCCGCGTCGAAACCGTAATCCCGCGAGTGGACCATAGGTAACAGCCAGCGGCAATCCTTGGGGCGGTGGGTGACCTGGCGGAGAAGCGCGTGAGCGGGGGCCCGGAGACGATCCGGTTGGACGATCTCTCGCAGCTGAGCGACATCCGGGACGAGTGGGTGCGGCTCATGGCCCAGATTCCTGCGACATCCTATTTCCAAACCCCCGACTGGGTCTTGGCCTGGTGGGAGACGATCGGTGGAATGCCACCGACCGAACTCGTCCTCTGGCGGGGCTCGTCCGGCGCGTTGGAAGGAATTCAGTTCCTCAGTCGTCTCAGGCGGCGCATTCATCCGCGTCTGCCTCCCGCCTGGCCGATCTGGACGGTCACAGGCAGCGGCATTGGGGATGCGGACCACGTCGGCTGGCCCGTCCTCCCTCAGCACCGCGAGACGGCTCGGCATCACGCGTTGCGCCGCACTCGGGGCTCCACGTTGCTCTTCCAGGACCTCGATCCGGAAACGGGTGTTCCGTTCGTGCCTCCAGAGGCTCGATTGCTGTTCCGGAATCCATGCCCGCGACTCGCTCTGCATCCACCCGATGACATCCCCGCGAGCATGCGTCGCACCCAGCATCATCTTCGTCGGTACGAGAAAAGAGCCGACGCCGCGGGGATCACGTTCCGATGGATCCCGTGCAGGCAGATGGACGACGCATTCGTACAGCGTTTCTTTGAACTTCACAAATCGCGGATGGCGGAAAAGGGCGTGTCGAGCAAGTTCCTCTCGACCGAAGCGCTGTTGCGTCGGCTGATTGCGCGCGGTTCCGCCGAGCGGGGTCCCATTGCAATGGTCGCCGAACGGGACCGTCACATGATTGGTCTCCTTTGCTTCCTGCGTTGGGGAGACACCCTCGCGTACTATCAGAGCGGATGGACTCCCGAATTTGCATCCGTCGAACTCGGGAGGCTGTTATTTAACGAATCGATCAAGGGCGCGGGAGCGAACGGACTCCGGACGATGGACCTGCTTCGCGGGAATGAGCAGTACAAGTATCGACTCGGCGCGGTCGACCGGTGGGACGAAACATGGATCCGACCCGGTGGCTTGTCCGGTTCGATCCTCAAGCTTCTCGTGCCGGCCTATCGGTTCGCGGCGCGGCGAATGTGGACGGGCCATCCCTCGAAAGCATCGTGACGGCCTTGACGGACCACGGGCCGGAACCGCCTGGTTCCGCAGGTCGCGACGGGGCTGCCTCGTGCGGGCGCGATCGTCGCGGGCCTACCCGCGTTCCGTGCGGTGGGACATCGCGCGGTCCCTCCCGGGAACCGGTCGATTGCGGAGGACGTACGGGATCGCACTTGGAACGAAGCGATGTCGCTTGCTGTCGATTAGCGTGAGATCCCCGACGCCGGAAAGCGTGTGGATGCCATCGGGGAACGGGCTCTCCGAGAACGGCTCGACGGTCGCGGCGGGCTCCTCCGCGAACTCCGTGGGGGTCAGGCGCACAACTCGGTTGATCACAATTCCGCCTCCATACATTCGCGAGCAATCTTGGGCTGGTCGGTACAGCATGCCGCCGTGAACGAAAGGCGTCCCGGCGGGCCGCGACGATCGAATGTCCGCCTTCACCGGGTTCAATGCGTGCGGTTCCCAGGGTCCCTCGAGGTTCCGGGCGTGCCATACGAACAACGGCATGTTTTCTCCAACGTCGCGATCGGTGCAAGTGAGCCACCACCGGCCACCGTGACGGAAAACGGTGGGGTCGAGGGCCGCGACCCCCGATAGAAGGGTGCCAACCTTCTCCCAGCGTGTCGGGAACTCGACCGCGTGGTGAAGGCCAATCTCCCTCGCCTCGTTCGTCTCCGGAATACAATAAATCTCCCCGCGGTCAACCACCAGGTACGGATACGACGCGTGGACCGGCAATTCGATCGCAACCCTGGGCATCCGTGGCGTCCCGGTCGCGGTGGCCTCGATGGTCCCGATCACGCCCTTCGAGGTCGCATACCGGAAATCTTCGTACAGGATGTGAGCAACCCCGTCGATCTGGGCCCCGAACGGATCCGCGATGAACCGCCCGCGCTCCGGAGGATCGAGCCAACGGACACGTTTCTCCCCGCGCGCTTCGAGGAAGTCACTGATGGGCACCTCGGCGATTCCGATGCACCATTCTTCGTGGCGAAGGAGAGCGCGCGCGGCCCGACGGACTGCGTGTCGGGTTTGTCGGACGACGAATCGCATCATCTGACGGTTCGAAGGAGTGAGCGATGGGGCGACCGGCGTAGGCGACGATGGGCCCTCCAGGTATGCGGTCTGGCCCAGGAGGAGGTCTTGACACACGTTCGCCGGCCATCCCACCACCCCGAAGTGCACCTCGTCAACGTTTTGTCGAAGGGAGTGAAGGGCCGTCCGAAAGTACCCGGTTCGGAGTGCGATGCCGCCGCCGCGACCCGCGACGCGGCGAAGGACCGCGCGCGTGACCGCGTCCGCGTCGTAAATGGGCCACAGACACGGCGGGATCCCCCGATACGGGGGTTCGTCGTCGTGCTGAAACGACCATACGCCGTACCGCGCCGCATGCAAGATTTCGCCACCGAGGATACCCAAGCCGCATTGGAGAAGGAAATCCAAGTCGTAGGCACGGATCCGGCGAACGTCGGATTCAGCGTATCGGTGAGTGAACTCGCCCTGGCTCGTCGGATCGCACCGCACAGATGGGACGCCTTGGAACGCGAGGGTCATGTCCACCGTCCGGAGTGCCCGGGGAGGGTGCGATGCGACATACGCGCGGAACAGCAGGCTCCCGCGTCGTGAGCCGTCGAACGATCCTTCCGGATTGAAGGCGAGCAAGGCGAGACTGGTTCCGGGGACCCGGCGCAATTCCTCGATAGATCGAGCCTGCCACGTTGGGATCTTTGGGCCGTCGCACAGGATGCCAAACCGAATTGGGCGGGGCGGAGCATTGCCTGGGAAGGGCCCCTCGGACATTCGTGCGCGAGACCGCCCCGAGATTATTTAGCCTATTCAGGCGAATCCCAGCCGCGCCGGCTTCCGATGTCGGCCGAGTCAGAGGCGCGGGCTGGTTCTTGGAAACCCTTCGGATTGCGATTGTCACCGAAACGCTCCCGCCGGCCCAGTTGAACCTGCAACCATGGAGATACCTGGGGGATCTCGCCGGAGCGCTCCAGTCGGAGGGTCACGAGGTCTCCGTGGTCACGAGCACCGAGGGCGTTCAACGATGGATCGGGGTGCCCGTCGAACGCCACGCCGACCGACACGATTACCGTTCCGCTCCCTCGCTTCGGAACGTGTTGCGAACCGGGCGATTCGACATCGGCGTGTGTCGGCTGACCGCGGGATTGTTCTTCTCGATGCCGCGGCATCCGCCCCGGGATGGATTTCGAGGACGCCTGATCGGGATCTTTCTTCGGCCCCTTCACAGCGGGCGAGACTTGGCGAAGCGATTTCTGGATCCGACGTTGGCCGCGGAGATTCGTCACGACCGGCATCACGCCGCGTTGTATGCGTCGCGGCTGCTTGGGACTTGGTCGAACGCTCCCGCGTATGTGGACCGCTACGTATTCCTATGGGATACGGACCGACAGTGTGGGACCGCAGCGGGGCTCCCGCCGTCATCCTGTGCGGTCATCCGGCATCCGTTCGATCCGTTTTTCCTGGAACGCGGACCTCCCGACTTGGGCCCGCGGCTCAGCGGCATCCTATCGCCCGCTCGCCGACGCGTGATTTTCACAGGTCCGCCGGAGGAATCCCGAGGGGTGGGCGACATGCTTCGGCTGGTGCATCGGCTTCCGAGGGACCCGGCGACTCAGGTCGTCTTGTTGCTCCGGGATGGGGCGTACTCCAAACCGCTGATCATGCGGACCCGTATCGGTGCTCACGAACTCGTCGTCGTTCGAGGCCTCCTTTCCCGAGAGGAACTGCGGGCCTCGTACCGGGTCTCGCAGGTCGCGGTATTTCCGTATCGGTTCGTGCGGACCGGACTTCCCCTCGTCGCCCTCGAGGCCGTTGCCACCGGGTTGCCCGTGGTGACGACGCGGGTCCATCCGATCCGGGAGTTGGAAGGGCGGACCGGTCTCCTCTTCGCGGACCCCGCCAACCCGCGCGATCTTGCTCGGACGGTTCAAAGTCTCTTCGACGAGGGAACCCGAGAGCGGATTCAGCGCGCGAATCGGCAATGGATTCAGACCTCTCCGGACTGGCGATCGGTCGCGAAGACCTTCGTTTCCCTTTCGGACGGGACTCGTCCACCGCGCGTGCGCGAAGGTTCTTGAGTCCTCGGACTTTTCCATTCCCGAGCGTGCTCTATTGATTCCGGGCACAGGAGTCCGTGCGAGGGCGGCGCCGTTCCCCTATGTCGGGCTCGCTACGGCCGTTCTCCTGCTTCACGCCATTCTCGTGGCGGTTCTCCCCGCGAACCCGTATCGCGCCGCCCTATCATTTGCCGCTCTCTTTGCGGTGGGCTATTGCACCGTCGCGCTGATCGTCGGCGACACGATTCGGCTTTCGGCGTCGGAGATTCTCGCTTTTTCCATCGGGCTCACCATCTTCGTCACCTCCTTGTCCGCCCTCGGCGTCTCCCTTCTCGGGATTCCGATTACAGTCTTCGCCGTCGTCATCGTCGGATTGCCAATCGCCATCCTCGCATGGTTCATGCGACGCCCCGGTGGAGGTTCGCTGACAGCGGTTACCAGGTTCGCACACGGCGTTTTCGATTTTTCGGACTACTCGAGGTCGGAGAAAGGAATTGTTGCCGCCCTCATGGCGGCGATCACGGCCGCCCTCGTCGTCCTCATTGCGCTCTCAGTGGTGCACTATCCCGACCAACTCTCCAGCGGCCTCGCCATCACCGGCGACGGGGACATTCTCCCGACGCAGTTCTACGTGGGCCAGCCACGGAACATCAGCGTCTCCGCCTTCGCCGGTTCGACAGGAGGTCCTTTCACGCTTCGGATCCGGCTCTTCCCCCAGACCGCGACCGGGAATGAGACGTTCCACAACGTGGTCCTGACGTCCCCCTTGCGGATGGATGCGTTCGCGGAACACAACGAATCCTTCATCCTTGGTTCGGGGGAGTCCTGGACCCGCCGGTTCTCGATCTCAATCGAACTGACCGGCGACCTGTACCTTCGCTTCGACTTGTTCCAAGTGATTGGCTCCAGCCCGGTCCTCGTTGCGACGAACACCTTGCCTGTGCACGTCAGGCCCTAAAACTGTTGAATCGACATCACGCGATAAACCGAAAACGTCTCATCCTGGTAGACCAAGGCGAAATTGGGATCTGTCGCGAACTTGCCGATTTGGGCCGCGGTCAACGGGGTCGGCCACAGCCCTTCGTGGAGGAAGTTGGGGCGCAACAGCGTCATCAGGCTATCCACGGCGACGTAGTCCCCGATATGCAGGATGTTCCACGCGTTCGCGTCGAGGGTTGCATTCGCGAACAGCCGAGCACTTCCGAAATCGGCCGGCATGTCCCCGAATCCCGAGAAGACGTCGACCGCAAGCTGATCGCCCCAGATGCGGCACGTATTGAGGGGAGCGCAATTTGGGTCGGTACTGAAGTGATCCGCCGCCCAATCCGCCGCCCGCAGCGAGTCGACGCCGAGGAACAGCGGCGAGTCGGTGGCCTGGTACTGCGGATACGGCTCGAAGAACATCCGGAACGTGATCGGGGCGAGATTCCCGCCCATCACGATGGCGGCGGAGATCGCAATGACGACCGCCGGCGGCGCCAATTTCTTCTCTCGTAGGACCCTCAGCATGCGTCGACTCGATTTCCAGAAGTCCGATCGGCCCCACCGAATCAGGGTCGCTGCGGCGAAGGGCGTGACGACAAAATTCGTGTATTCGTTGACTCGAAGCGGGACATAGTTCAGCGCTGTGGCGATGAGGGGAAGGGTGACGAAGATCAGGGATAGCGCCACGATTCCGTTGGCGACGGCAAACGGGTGGTGCCGGGTCACGCGATACCGTCGGACTGTGAAGAGAGCGAGCAAGAACATGGTGATCAGGGAGGCAGCGAGCCAAGTGATTTCGAATGTCGTGAAGGTCCGACCCAGAGGTGGCCTCGGTGTCCCCGGAATGGTTTCCTCTGGTGCAATGAGGTTCGTGACGGCGGAGACGAGCGTCTGCTCGTGGCCGAAGAAAATCGGGTAGGTAAAGACGTCGATGTAGACGAGCAGGAGCAAAACGAAGTACACGAAGAGAATCCCTACCCGAAGGGCGGGCAGATCCGGCCGGTATCGACGACGAAGGATCAGGAGCGAGAGAGCTCCGAGCCAGAACGCAAACACGTACGACGTGAGATGATGCGTCATCACGATCGCGGTGCCCACCACGACGAACATGACCTGCGCGCGGTGCTGGGCCCGGACCTCCACGGCTTGGCTCAGCAGCAAGAGAGAGAGCAGCGAGAGTCCGAAAAAGATGGTGCCGAAACCTTGTTGGACCGGCTCATTGAACAGGATGGAGGGGGTCCCCAGGTACAGGAGGACGGCGACCGCCGCGGTCCGAGGTCCGAACAGTCGTCGGCCAATTGAGTAGACGATGGCGGGAATCGCGAGAACCCTGAGTATTGGCTCGATCCAGAGGTACCCGATGTCGGCAGGGAGCGGCGCATTCAAGATGACATACCCGACGAACACGTTCCCGACCGGATAGAACGAGTACGTTCGCGCGAAGGCGAGTCCGGTCCCGGGGTCCCAGAATCCCGTGTCGATGAGGTCCTGCGTGAAGGAGAAGTTGAAGATTGGGTCCGTCGAGTATACGACGCCGTGCGGAGCGGCAATCGGATACAGGAGGAAAATCGCGATGATCGGGGCCAAGAGGAACGGAATTTTCGGAGTTCGAACGAAGGCCACGTAGAACGGTGCGCAGATCATCGCGAGCGTGATGAGCAGGAACGCGCGCTGCGTTCCGACGGCTCCGGTCTTGAGCCGATAGACGACGTAGATTAGCCCGATGAAGCCCAGGAGACACGTGACGAGGGCGGCGATGTCGAGCGTTGCAGGGCGCCAGACGCGCTTGGCCAACAATTCGTCGGAGCGCACTCCGGACCTTAAGGGTTAGCGCACCGTGATGTCGAGGACCGCTTCATCGTCGGCCCGTGACGACTCGATAGGTCGCGCCATGACGCCGGACGCGCCCGGCCTTCTCGAGGCACCGGAGATGGTACGACGCGAGCTGCCGGCTGATGCCGAGCACCTTGGCGATCTCCGCGGCCTGCGCGTTCTCCATCCGTCGGAGCGTGAGCAACACACGGAGGCGGATGTCGCGATACTCCCAGTGCCGCGCATAGAGCCGGTTCACCTCGGCTTCTCCGCCGGACACGTAGTACCGGCTCCGGCCGTTGATCTCCTGCTTGTAGATGAGTCCGTCCTGGACCAACGAGTTCAGGTGGTACCGCGCGGTGCCGACCGCCAGGCGGAGGGACCTCGCGACGGACCGGAAATGGTCGCCTGGGAGCAGGCGCAGATGGTCGTAGATCTGCCGGCGGACGGGATGCTTGAGTCCGGCCAAGAGGCCGAGTCCGATCAACAGCGAGCTTCCCCCGTACGGCAGCACCCGCGCGCTCGTTCGGGAGGTCGCCCAGACGAGCATGCTGATCGCCCCGACAGTGCTCGCATAGGCGTAATCCCTCCGGCTCCACCCCTCCATGAGAACCTGAACCCCGTCATTCATTCAACACGACGTATTTCAATTCTCTGGTGACAAATATTGTCCCACGCGCGGAGGCGCATCCGCGTTCAGCGTGCCGCTTCGACCTTCGAGGAACGGACTTCCACGCGCTGCGGAGCGATTGCCGGTGCGACCGTCAAGCGAGCCACGAGTTCTCGCACGGCCTTTCGGACGTACCGTTGGCTCACCGACCTCGGCGCGACGACGAACAGGAACGCCTGCGAGCCGACCTTCGTTGCGACGATCTGTCGATCGCCGCTCGCGACCGAGATCGAGCGGGAACTGGGCCCGCCAAGCGCCTCGACGATCGTGTCGACGGAGGCCAACATCGTCGCTGCCATCACGCTCACGACGTCCAACCGGATGCCGTCGCGCGTCCATGAGGCCAAGACGGATCCGGTCCTTCGGAGGAACAGGACCGCGTCGAGCCCGCCATCCGTGTCGATCGCGGAGAGGAACGACAGCGAGGCGTTCTCCAGTGCGGACAGCGATTTTCGACCCAGACCGACCCCTTCCACTCCCCCGGAGGCAGACCCATTGGTCTATCCCCTCAAAAAGGTAGCCATGCACGCCTGGAGCTGCGCCGACATGAAGCGACGGACAAGGTCTTGCCGATTCTTGTTCACGCGCTTGCAACGTTTCCGCGATTCGCCGACATTCCAACGAACGATAATGGCGTTTCTGCCTCCGCCATCGTTCGGTCGCTTCGCCGATGTCTTCGGCAAAACGTGTGCCAGAAATCAGATAGCATACCCTTTGCTGAATACCGGATGAGATCAAGGGCCGTGGACGCGAGGGTTCAGGGCGGGGCCGAGCGACTGGCGCGGCCGCGCTCACGAGATGTCGAGACGACGTTGCATTCGACGTCAACGTCTCGCCGGGTTCCCGACGCGCGGTCCCTGGATCGACGTGCGTTGGGTCGGTCGTAAGGAATCAGGTCGTTGGAGGAGGGCAAAGTCGGATGGGACAACCAGGGGACGAGTGGCCGTTATCAGGAGGAGCTATCGGAGCGCGAGCTCCCAGCGGTCCGACCATCGGCTCATTCCCGCTCCCTGCGCTGCCCGTTGATCCAGCTCCCCAAATCCCATATGGAGAGATCGCGAACCCGGTCCTCGAGAGCCTCTCGATTCTGTTGCCGGCCCTCAACGAGGAGGACGGAGTCGCCGACGTGCTCAACCGGATTCCGCGGCTGACGCTCCAGCAGAGAGGTTACGCGTACAGCGTCCACCTGCTCGATGGCGGTTCCACGGACCAGACCCGTGCGGTCGCGAAGCGGCTCGGGGCCGAGGTCTTCATCCAGAGTGGAAACGGAAAGGGATCCGCGTTTCGGGAATTCGTCCCGAAGATTCGCGATCAGTACGTCGTCCTCTTGGATAGCGACGGCACCTATCCGCCGGAGGTCATCCCGGACATCGTCGGGAAGCTCGGTGCCGGGTCTCCCGTCGTCCTCGGCTCCCGCCTCCGAGGCTCCATCAACGACGGTGCCATGTCGATGGCGAATCGCATCGGCAACCGGGTGTTGAGTTGGCTGGCGTCCTTCCTGTTCGCCACACCGATCTCCGACGTCTGCAGCGGCATGTGGGGATTCGTTTCCGATCGGCTCAAGTCGCTCGGCCTGACCGCGACCGGATTCGAACTCGAGGCGGACCTGTTCGCCGAGTGCGCGCTGAAAGGCATCCCGATCACGGAGGTTCCGATCCGATACGACCGCCGCATCGGCGAAGCCAAGCTCCATTTGCACGAGGGCGTCCGAATCGCCCTCGCACTGCTGAAGAAGCGGATCGGGTCCGGTGCCGCCGCCGCGGCGAAAGAGCCCCGGCTGTCATTCAGCAGCTTGCACGCCGAGCACACCGAGCGCTAGGAAGCCCCTTCGCGGATGAAAATCGATGAGCCGTGTAATCGAAACTTCTTTATGTAGGAATCTCCTCGATAGGGGGCAGGGTGGGGTCCCATGAACCTGCTTCGTCCGCGCAATTTAGCCTTACTTTTCGCCGCATACTTCGGCGTCATCGGTTATTACGCGGTGCAGGCCGCGCGGCGCGCCAGCTCCGGGGCTTATTCGGCCGGGATTTCCATCACGATCTACCAGACGACGATGGTCGGAGGCGTCCTGGTCCTCGTGGGGATCTTCATCACGGCCTCGATTTCGCCGCACATCAAAGGCGGGCCCCCTTCGCGTTCGACCGCGAACCCCCGGACCGGCCTCGTGACGCGGAGGCTTCGCCGAGACTCCGCCCAGACGTCGACCGATTACCGAGCGAATCGGCCCGCCGAATCCGCGTGGCCAGACGCCGATGACTTCCTGGCAGATGCCTCGGACTTCGACCGGTCCGGATACCAGGATCTTGAACAGGCTCAGGATGCCGCGGCCGTGTCGGCGGCCTTGTCTCGGTTGGTACCGACGGGCGAGCCTTCCGCCGCGGGGACGCTGGCGGAGCGCCTGTCCGGAATGCGCGCACGGAGCTCCGCGGTACTCGTCTCCGAAGGGAAGGAAACCGCGGGCGTCTTGCTCCGGCTCGTCAACGACATGAAACCACTCTTGGCTGCGGCGAAGAAGGTCGGTCTCGACCTGCCCGAGCTCCGGCGGTTGGTCGCAGAGGCCGCAGCGGGCCATGACGCCGATCTCTCGCAGCGCGTGCGACTCGTCGAACAGGTGAAAGGCACGCTCGAAGCGGCGCTCGTGGAACGCATCGCGGAATCGGTGCAAAGGGTGCTCCTCGACATCGAGCGAATGAAGTCCGCGACGCAGCAGGTGCACGCGGCCGAGATGACCGCGGCCGAGGCGGTCGCCTTGCTCGACACCGGTAACTATGCGGGCGCCGTCGATCGGGCAGAAAAGGCGCGCGAGGTCCTGGAGAAGCACGTGGTCGCGTTGCCTTCGCGACTGGAGGTGGCGTCCGCCCCAAGTTCGTTCGTTGCCTTGGCAGGTCCGGCCTTTTGCGCCGTGGCGTTCGTCGCCGTTTCGTCGATGTTGTTGCCGGGCGTCGATAACTTCTTGCTCTTCAACCGCGAGTTGAACACCGCGGCCATTCTCTCCCTCAGCTACGGGTGGTTCGGTCTCATCATGTACGCGCTCATGTCCGTCTACTATGTGATGCGCCCGGCTTCGACGAAGCCGTCCGCGATGGAGCGAATCGCGCGCCGACAGTAGGCCGGTTCGTCGAGTGATCTCTGCGTAGTCGCCGATTGACGACGCGATCCGCCCGCGAGAAGACCGTTCTCGCATGGAGAGATCGTTGAGTCTCAACTATACGCGTCGAGAATTTTTTTACCGCATCGTGTTATCGCGCGCGATTATCGCCGGTGAACATTTTCAAGAATACCATCATCGACGCCGCCTGACATCCGGACGCACCCCCGGGGAAGGTAATGGATTCACGACGTTACAGCGCGTTTGTTGCCCTTTCGGCGTCCGCCCTTCTGATACTCGCGGGCCTGCTGGTCTCGGGGATTGTCCCCTTCAGCACTCCCGGTAACAGCGTCGGCCTGGGACCGATTTCTTCCAGCGCCACCGGGAACTTCGACCAGCTTGTCGTCGTCCTCATGGAGAACCACAATCTGAACGAGATCTACGGCCCCGCCCCCTACATGACTCAGCTCGCCGACCAATATGCATTCTCCGAAGGTTGGTCGAGCATCACGAACCCGTCGCAGCCGAACTACATCGCGCTTCTCGGAGCGAGTACCTTCGGCGTGAGCGGCGACGGGAACCATCCGAACCTGAACCATCCCACCTTGGTGGACTTGATCGAGACCTCGGGCCACACCTGGAACGCGATTGCGGAAGGGAGCGGCTCCGGTTGTTCGATCAACCCGGATCGAGGCGAGGACCACTTCCCGTTCCTATCGTATACGACGATTACCGGCAGTGCCGCGCGGTGCGCGAGTCTTCACTCCGGCGGCCCGACGGACGTCGTCGCGGCGCTGAACGCCGGCACGAACTTCATCTGGTTCACGCCGACGGACCAGCACAACATGCACGACAACTCCGTGGCGTCGGGCGACGCGTGGCTGCAAAGCTGGGTGCCCGGCTTGCTCACGGCCATGGGGAGCAAGAAAGCCGCGCTCATCATCATGTTCGATGAGGCGTACACGAGTCCTCCGTACATCTACATGTCCTTCAGCGGCACGGCGACGAAGCTCGCGTACAAGTCAACGGCCTCGTACAGTCACTATTCGCTCGCGAAGCTCTTGGAGGACGTCTGGGGCGGTGGGAGTCTCGGTCAGGGGGATGTGAACGCGCCCTCTCCCCTCGAGTTCTTCAACGCAGGAGGACCGGACTTCACGCTCTCCGCGAACCCGGGAACCGTCTCATTCTCCGCGGGTCAGTCGGCGACCTCCACCGTGAGCCTGACCGCGAGTGGTGGCTTCACGGGGACGGTCGATCTCACCGCGGTCTCCGTTCCGACGGGAGTCACGACCTCGTGTGTTCCGACCAGCATCAGCGGCTCTCAGACCTCCACGTGCACCTTGAGCGGGACGAATGCGGGCACCTATGCCGTCACGATCACGGGGACGAGCGGAGCGCTGGTTCACACGGCTCCGGTGGCGGTGACGATCACCGCGGCCGGACCCACGGCCCGGTTCGCGTACTCGCCCACCGTCCCAGTCGTGAACGATACGATTACCTTCGACGCGTCCACTTCGACGGACTCCGATCCAACTGCGACCTTGCAGGCCCGTTGGGACTGGGAGTCCGACGGCACCTGGGACACCTCGCTCTCCTCGACCCTGACCGCGCAGCATGCGTTCGGGGCATCCGGCACGTACACGGTGATGTTGCAGATCCAGGACTCAAACGGATTCTCGGACACGGACAGCAAGGCGATCTCCGTCTTCGCATCGGGAGGCGGAGGCGTCGGAGCTCCTCCGGGGTACGGCTTGACAGATCCGACGCTTCTCCAGGCACACGGACCGATCTACATCGGGAGCGATGCGCAGTTCACCGCGGCGAACGGCGTTCGCAGCGGGACGGGGACGATCGCCGATCCATACATTATCAGTAACTGGTTCATCGACGGGAACCTCTACGCGAGCTCTCAGGCCATGCTGTGGATCGAGGGCACCAGTTCCTACGTCGTGATCGAGAACGTGAGGATCTCGAATCTCCTCGGCACGAACCAGTGGGAAGCGTTCCAACTCGGTCACTGGCCTGCGACGATCAGCACGCAGCACGTGACGATCCGCCACAACGAGGTCGTGAACGCGCAACATGCGTACGGCATCGGGATCCGCGAGGGATCGAGCGACATCCGCGTCGAGGCGAACTACGTTCAGCTCGAGGCGAACTTCGACTGGGTCTACGGCATCGCAACCGACCGCGGGGTCCACGGCATCACGGTCTTCGGGAATTACGTGAACGCGCACACGAGCGGCACGTTCCACACCGTCGGCATTCACCTGAGCGACTACCACGTCACGGACGGGCGCCGGGCAACCGGGATGGTCGCGATCCAGAACACGGTCGTGAACGCGACGGCCGGTGGCATCATCTCCGAGAGTTCGGTCGGCACGATCATCGGATGGAACCTCGTCTACATGGACTACCCCGGGTCGAAGTCCATTGCGGTCGACTATCCCCGAGGCATCGAGACGGAGTGGTTCTCGAACGGGACCCTCGTCATCGGGAACGTGATCCACACGTTCCACTGGGGGATCCAGGTCGGATCGGACCAGGGAGTCATCGCCTCGAACACGATCTCCGATGTCGACTTTGCGATCTACGTCCTCGATAACGCAGCGTGGCCGGGCATCAGCACCGCGGCGGACACGGTGTACGACACGACGTACTCGAGCGTCGCAATCACCCCGATCCGCCTTCCGACGGGCTTCCAGGGGACCGTGGTCGACCTCGGACCGGGAATCAAGAAGACGGACCTCACGCCGGTCCTCTTCGTCACCTCTCCGGCGGCGACGAGCGCGACCTTTGACTGGTCCCGCACGTCCCTGAATCTCTCGGCGATCGTCGGCGGCATGGTCGTCTTCGACACGGCCAGCACCGGCGATGCGCAGACGTCGCACGCTTCGTGGACCGGCACGCTGACGAATCTCGATGTGACAAGCCTCTCAGCTGCTGGCGTCTCCTTCCAACTCCAGAGCGCCGCCGCGGTCGTCTTCGACGGCACCGGCTTCACCCCGAGCACGACGTACAACGTGACGCGAACAAACACCGGCGGCACGAGCCGGATCCTCAGTGCTCAGTCGACGCCCCTCGGCGGCCTCTCGTTCACGGTGCCAAGCTCAACGCCCTCGACCTACGCGGTCTCCCCGGGAAGCGTGAGCGACATCACGCCTCCGGTGACGACCTACAGTGCCTCGGGCACGGGCGGCGCGGGCAACTGGTACACGTCCGCGGTGACGGTCACGTTGTCCGCCACGGACGACTCGAGCGGGGTCGCGGTGATCCACTTCCGGACGAACGGCGGGGCGTGGCAGAGCTACTCCGGCCCGTTTACTTTCCAAGCCGCTGGATCCCATGCGATCGACTACTACTCCACGGACTACTCGGGTAACAACGAGACGCTGCGCTCGGTCACCGTGAACATCGACGGCACTGCGCCGAGCTCATCGGTCCAGCTCGCCGGCACCCAGGCGGGCGACGGATCGTACATCTCCACGGTCGATGTGACCGTGACGTCGACGGACGCGACGAGCGGAGTCCAATTGGCCCAGTACCGGGTGGACGGGGGCGCGTGGCGCTCCTATTCGGCCGCGTTCCCGGTCAGCGGAAACGGGACCCACACCGTCGATTACTACGCGACGGACGTCGCGGGAAATCTTGAGAGCGCGAAGAGCTTGGTCGTCCGGATCAGCGGATCGTCGTTCGGGCCGCCCGTCACGGTGTTGCACGTCGCAGGCACCGCGGGCCAGAACGGCTGGTACATCTCTCGGGTGAACGTCACCCTGACGGCGACGAGTCCGAGCGGCACCGGGATCTTCACGATGTACAGCGTCGATGGCTCCGGATGGACGCAATACGCGCAGACGTTCATGATGGCGGAAGGCCGACACACGCTCGACTACCAGTCCTGGGATTCCGCCGGGTTTGTCGAACCGAAAGGGTCCACCTCGATTGACATTGATCTGACGCCTCCTCTGCTCGACGGCTCCCCCAGCGGTCTCGTGACGACCCCCGACGTGACGATCACATGGACCGGCAGCGACGGTGCCTCGGGCGTCGCCCGCTATGAGGTCTCGATCGATGGAGGGCCGACGGAGTCCGTCGGCATGACCACGAGCCTGACACGCCGCTGGTCCGACGGTGACCACACGGTCCGGGTGACGGCCTACGATGCGGCCGGGAACCAGGATGCCAAGGTCATCAGCTTCACCGTGAGCCCGGCGTCTTCCGGGGTGTTCGGTGTGTTCCAGACGCTGCCCCTCATCCTGCCCGCGATCGCGTTGTGCATTCTCTTGTTCGCGGTCGCCTTCTGGCGCCGGCGTCTTCACCGCAACGAAGCCGAGGACCGAGGCGAGCCGGAAGCGGACGACCTGCCGCCCGAGGACTACGATTCCTCGGAGTGGTAGCGGCGGCCTCGACAGTCAGTACTCCTTTCGCCGTTGCCTTGCCCAGATCAGTGCGATGGCTGCGGCGACGATGCCGCAAAAGAAGAGGGCGACAACGATGTGCTCGTGATGCAGCTCTCTCGTGTCGAACAGATCCTGCAGAGAGAAAAAATCGATGTCGTTCAACATCACGAAGAAGGCGAGTCCCCAGAACACGGCGAGGAGCGCGATGCTCAACGAATACTCCTGCAGTCGCGTGGTCCTGCCTCGGGCGCGGGAATCGAGCCCACCCTTTCAATCTTTCTCGCCGAGTCGACAGACGGATTCCTTGGCCGCCCTCGCTCGCAAAACGCCTCAGGTGTCGAAACGAGATCGGTCGTGTTCCGCCTCGCGGGAACCACTTTCGATAGACGTACAAGCACCACTATATACGCTGCTTGAGGTTACGACGCCGCCCCTGATGGTGACCCCCATCCCACACACCTGGGCCACCCGCATCCGCCGCTCGTTCCTCTTTCCGCCGAAGCGAAGCCCGAGCTCCGCGCTCGTGCCGGCACTTGTCCTGATAGGGCTCCTCCTCGCCGCCTCGTTCGCAACTCTCGCCGCGGCTCCGTCGGCACACGATGCCTCATCGGTTTCATCCGCGTCCGCCACGGGCCGCAACGCAACGCTGTGGCCCTTCTCCCGGGACAGCATCTGGAACCTGCCGATCGGCGCGAATGCGGCGTACGTCCCGGGCAACATCAAGAAGCCCACCGCCTCCGGAATGACGACCGACGTCGACGTCCTCATCCTGACACCGACCGCACCGGTCACGAAGGTCTGGGAGAACAGCGACGCTTGGAGCGGCGGAAGCCGATGCGCCGCGCAAGGCGGCGTCTTGTTCGAGGCGCCGATCCCGACGGACTTCGTCGTCCCCGGGGCGGGGTCCGGCAACCCGGATGGCACGACGCCGAACTACGCGACCGCGATCCTCGCGGCTGACGGCCACACGCTCGTCCAAGGCCAACCGATGGCCCGCTGCACCGCGGGGGGGACCGCGACGATGTGGTGGTGGGACCATGGGAAGGAAGACCTCTTTGGGACCGGCAACTCCGGCGCGCACGGCGGCTCCATGCTGTCGAGCCTCGGCGGGGTGATCCGGCTCGGGGAGCTCGTGCCGGGAGGCGCGATCCATCACGCGTTGAAGGTCAACCTACTCGGGGCGGATAACTACTACAGTGGCTCCGGCGGATACCGCTGGCCCGCGACGACCGCGGACGGATGCGCCCCCGGCTGCTACGGCGGATCGGTCCCTGCGCTTCGGATGGGATCGCTACTCGCGCTTCCCCCTTCCATCGACGTGAATGCGATGGGCCTGGAGACGGGGGAGCCGGCGAAGATCCTCGCCCATGCCTTCCAGGACTACGGCGCGTACACCGTGGACGATGCCGCGTGGTCGGTCTACGCCGTCGCGACGGAGTACAGCCCCTCGGGAAAAGTCGACGACGAATTCGGGGCGGCTTGGAACTTCACGATCAGCCCGTCGAGCCGGAACGTCCCCTGGGCGCGGGACATGGACCGGATCTTCGGCGCCCTGGCGGTTGTGGACAACTGGGACTCTTCGGAATGGCAGGTCGTATCCGCGTCGAACGGGACGCAGGGCGCGGGCGGGGGAGCCCCGCGGGTCCCCTGGGCTCCGGACTTCGGCCCGGACAGCGTCCCTCCGGTCGCGACCGCATCCCTGTCCGGGATCAGGGGCACGGCCAACTGGTTCGTCTCCCCCGTGGACGTGACGTTGACCGCGACGGATGACTCGAGCGGGGTCGCTTCGATCCATTATCGCACGGACGGCGGGACCTGGCAGCTCTACAGCAACCCGATTACCGTTCAGGGAGACGGCTCCCATACGATCGACTACTACGCCACCGACCTCGCGGGGAATAACGAGACGGCCCGAACGACGAGCTTCCAGATTGACACGGTCGGACCCGTGAGTTCGGCCCAGGTGTCGGGCACCCTGGCGAACGACGGTTCGTACCTTTCCCCGGTCACCGTCACTCTCACGAGTTCGGACGCGACGAGCGGCGTCCAGTCCGAACAGTACCGAATCGACCGAGGACCCTGGACGGCGTACAGCGCGCCGTTCACGATTGGCGGGAACGGCACGCACGTGGTCGACTACTTCGCCACCGATGTCGCGGGAAATTCGGAGACCGTCCGAAGCCAGTCGATCTGGATCACCGGTGACCTCCATCCGCTCCCGGTCAGCACCCTCAGCTCGGCAGGGACCGCGGGGGCCAGCGGTTGGTACGTCTCCTCGGTGACGGTGACTCTCGAGGCCACGAGCGGGAGTGGAGGCGCCGTGTCCATCGCGTATCGCCTCGATGGGAACGCGTGGGCCACCTACGCGAATCCGATCGTCTTGCTCGACGGTCGTCACGTATTGGAATACCAGGCCACGGACGCGCAGGGATATTCGGAGCCCGCGAAGTCCGCAGCGATCAACGTCGATTCGACCCCGCCTTCCCTTGTCGCGAACTCACCGAGCGACCCGCTCGCTCCCGACGGCTCGATTTCATGGTCCGGATCCGACAGCGGCTCGGGGATCGCCCGGTATGAGGTGGCCATCGACGGCTCCGCGTTCGCATCCGTGGGTTTGCAGACCACGCTCACCCGTACCTGGACGGTGGGAACCCATGTGGTGTCGGTGCGGGCGTACGATGCCGCCGGGAACATGAAGTCCGCGGTCGTCCAGTTCAACGTCGCGTCGAATCCGACGCCCGCGGGCCCTCCGGGAGCGCCGCCGTCGACGCCACCCGGGATCCCAGAGATTGTCGTGGGCCTCCTCATGCTCGGAATCAGCATGTGGTACCGCCCCCGCGTGAAATCGCGGCGCCCGGTTCCCGCCAAGTAGGGCCGTCAAAAAGTGTTCCACAGCGACTTTGGCTCCCGGGCTCTGTGCGGGTTCCGTGGAACTTCTGGAGGGAGCGTGCTATCTCGTGGAGGAGCCGAAGCCGCAGCTGAGCTTCCGCGTCTACCGCGAGCTCGTGCGCCAAGGCATCCCCGGGATGTGCATCACTCGCGTCTACCCCGACCTCGCGCGGGAGAAGTTCGGTCTCGAGGACGGCCGGGTCCTGTGGCTCGCGGACACCCCCGCGGACGATGTCCTCCGTCCGACCGCGATCGTGAACCTCTCGAAGGCGATCGAGGTCTTCCTCGAGGAGCATCCCCAGGGCGGCGTCGTCCTCCTGGACGGCCTCGAATACCTGATCCTCCGCAACGGGTACGACGTGGTGCTGCAGTTCATCGAGCATCTCAGCGACCTCGTCGTGCGCGGACGGGGGATCGTCCTGATCCCGCTGAGCCCCGCCACCTTGGACCGGAAAGAAGTCGCTCGGGTCGAGCGGGACCTCGAGCTGGCGGACACGGACGCGTGGCGAGCGGAACTGGACGCCCGGGAGTGGAGCCGACGTCTCGGCGGGTAGGTCGTGGTCGGCCGCGATCGGCTACGATTCGGGCGGCCGGGCTTTTTTGCGTCGTCGATAGATGAGGAGGCCCGCGACGGCAGCTACGGCGATGACTCCCGCGACAATTTCCGGGAGGATGGATATGAAATCAAACGGAGGGCCTCCGGGCATGACGCTCAAGGAGATCCCAACGGCCTTCGAGTTGCCGGACGTGTCCGTTACGCGCGCGTCGATCGTGTGATCCCCGACCGCGAGGGGGAGGGATTGGGTCCACGAAGTCGTCCCGGGCGCCGTCGTCCACGCGCCTCCGTCGACACGCACCTCGACCTTCTGAATCGCGATGTTGTCGAACGCGGTTCCGGTGACACTCACCGGCGACCACACGCTGCTATGGTTGGACGGCGAGTCGATGACGATGGTCGGCGCGACCGTGTCGCTCGCTGGCGGATTCGACGTGAAGAACTCGGTCATCGCCGCGGCACCCGCGTCGTTCGCGGTGAGATTGGGCAGGTTCCAGTTCGACTCGATCGTGGCGAGGAGCGAGAAGTGATTGTACGCGACGGACGAGGTGTAGGTCGGCTTGACGACGCGACCGGCCCAGACCGTGTAGACCGGTTGGCCATACCCCTCGTCGAACGTGATGTACAGCGCGGCTCGCTGGGTCGTGAAGACGGGACTGCTCAAGATCCGCTGGACCAGGTCGGCCAGGTACGCATCGCCCGTGTCAATCGGGCAACTGTGGATGTCGTTGCAGGTGTTCGGCGTGAGCCACATGAAGTTCGACGCCGTCGACGTGGATCCCAGATCGTTGATCAACGCGCTGTCGGAGCTACCCGCGGGAACGACCCGGGTGCATCGGGTCGCGTCGTTGGCGATGTCGCCGTAGTAGACGAACGGATCGTGTCGGACCGCGTAGTTCCCGGAGTTACTGCCATAGCAATTGGACGGCATGTCCTCCATGTACGCCTTCCAGGTGTAGCCCGCGGTCACGAGTCGGTCCACGATGTTCGGCGCGGCCCACGCCGCGTTCGTGCACGCGTTCGACTGCGGGTCGCCGTCGTAACCGCTGCAGCCGAAATCGCTGCCGCCCGTGAGGCAGAGATAGTTCGGAAGACTCGGGTTGACGTTGCAATAGCGATCGTCCTGGGCCAGTCCCCATGCGCCCGCGAGGTTCGACATGTACGTCGCCGTGCCGCCGCACGACTTGAGGATGTCACACAGGTTGTGATTCTCCATGACGATGACGACGAGGAAATCGAAGAAATTCGTCCCCGCGGCGGACGCCTTCGGGATGACCCGGACGAGCGCCGGTCGCGGTGGATGGGTGGACCCGGCGAAGGCGGCGGCGGACACGACCACGGCCAGGAGCAACGTCAACGGCATCGAACGCCCTCGATGTCCCAAGGTTTCTCGATACACTCAATCAGCGCTCGAAGCGACTGGGGCCTTAAATCCTTGGTTTACCACCGGTCCAGGACTGTGATCGAGGGGGACGCCGGCCTCCATAATTGACGCGTTTGATAGTGAGACCTTGGTGCTTTTAGCCTGGGGCGCGCACGCAACACCGGGAACCCCAGATGTCCGTGACCGCATCGGCGCCGATTGACCTGTCCTCGGCGGTTGGATCTCAAGAACCCCTCGAAGCAGTGCTTCTCATCACCCGCACGGGGGCGCAGCTCGGCGCGTGGACGCGGAACTCCGTGCCCGTCGATGTCCTGAGCGTCATGGCCGCGACCCTCGTCGGATCGATCGAGACGCTGATGACGGCCCTCGGGGCGGCGAGCCCGCGGGAGGTCTCCCTGATGATCGACGGCCGCCGGGTCTTCGTGAGCAAGGTCAACGCCCAGGTCGTCCTGGTCATCGTCGCCGCGGGCGGCATGACCGAGGTGGCCCTCCGAGCCGCCATGCGCCAGATCGTGAAGTCGCTCCCGCCGTTTCCCTCCGATGCGGAGGGCTTCAGGCGGGCCGCCCGCGACCGAAGGCGGTCGTAGCCCGCGCTATCGTTTGACGAACCCTCTTCCCGCGAGGAGCCAGGGGTCCCGGACCTTCGGTTGCTGGACGACCACCGTTTCCTTCTTCTTCTGCTGGCCAGTTCGCTTCGGGCCGCCTCGCCGAAGCCTCGATCGGCCCACGAGGAACGCGTGGGCCCCCACGAGGGCTCCGATGCTCGAGAAGACGAGGAGGACCGGGATCGTCGGGTCCACATCGCTGGTCAACGCCGGAGGGCGCCCGTTCGCGATCACCGTGATTTCGACGACGTGCGCGTTCCCGGACGTGTCCGTGGCACGCGCATAGATCTGGTTCAGTCCCGCCTTGAGCGGGATGGTCCCAGACCAAGACGTCGTTCCAGTGGTCGGCGTCCACGTCGCGTTGTCCGTGCTCAACTCGACGATCGCCACATTATCCGAAGCGGTTCCCACGACGATGAGGTCCTCGGATCCCACGATTGCGCCGTTCGACGGGGAGAGGATCGTGACCTGTGGCGCGATCTTGTCCGGCCTGAGGACCGTGACCGAACGGCCCGTGGTGTCCGCGAGCCCGTGCGAATCGAGGATCTCCAATGTCACCGCGTACGTTCCCGCGGTCGTGAAGACGTGGGAGGCCGTCAGCGAGGAGGACCACAGGGTGTCCCACAGGCCGTCGCCTTCCCAGTCCCATCGAGCCTGGAGGGACGCGCTCGGATCCGCATCGGAAGAGGACGACCCGTCGAAGAGGACCGAGTGGTTCGCGACGGGCGCCGGTGGAGAGTAGGTGAACCGAGCCGTCGGCCCGGAGCCCGTCACGCCGACGAGGATCGACGTCGCATGGGACAAGGTCCCGCTCGTGCCGGTGACCACGACCGTGTACGATCCGGGCGCCGTCGCGTTCAGCAAGCACGTGGACGCCTGCGTGCCGCTGATGCTCGACGGGACGCACGAGGCCGTGACGCCCGCGGGAGAGGAGGCTGCCGTCAGCGAAACGGTCCCCGTGAATCCCCCCGAAGGCTGAACGGAGATCGTCGAGGTCGTGGATTGACCGGCGACGAACGACACGCTGGCCGGATTCGCGGAGATCGAGAAATCGGGAGTGGGCGGCGCCGTCACGGTCACGCCGATCGAGGTCGTGTGGACAAGGGAGTCGTTCGTTCCAGTGACCGTGACCGTGTACGAGCCGGCCGCCGACGCGCCCAGGGTGCACGTCGACGTTTGATTGTCGTGAAGGCTCGCAGGGGAGCACGACGTCGAGACGCCCGGAGGCGTCGAGGCCTCCGTGAGCTGGACGGTCCCGTTGAAGCCGCCCGTGGAATGGAGGGCGATCGTCGAGGTCGCGGATTGACCGCTTACGA
>Ga0209237_1000361_pt1 | contig 25131 bp, 23 predicted proteins | sample GraSoi013_1_40cm_2_FD_185820 | JGI IMG/M metagenome (GOLD analysis project Ga0209237, IMG submission 185820) | Grasslands soil microbial communities from the Angelo Coastal Reserve, California, USA - Sample 10_02_2013_1_40cm (SPAdes) (version 2) | ecosystem: Environmental > Terrestrial > Soil >...
AGATATACGAGGCAGAAGCAAAGGGCACAATCAACGAACCGGAGAAAAACCAGATGATACAACCTTACAAGAACGACCTCAAAAGAGTAGACGCTGAAATCGACACCTACAAGAAAACAGTCGACCTCTACGAACTAGAAACAGCCAAAGAGGACCTCTTCAAGAGATTCCAGGAAACATTCCTCGACATACAAGCCCGTATAGAAAAAATCCGACCAGCACTCAACCTATCCACTCCATCAGAGACAGAACCCGACGAACCGAAACAATCCCCGGCAAAGGTCGAACCCACAGACCCGACAACTGAAGAACCGCCTCCAAAGGAAAGACCCCGGGAGAAGGCGCGGAACAAGGCCGAGGAGAAGATCGAGACGATCAGGGAAGAAGTGCTCAAAGCGATGGAACGACTTGAACAGATAGAAACAGAAGGATAGAGAGAACGCAATGAGCTGGGTAGAAAAAGCAAGGCTAAGCGCAGCCGCGCAAGCCGTCCGCGAACTAAGAAACGGAACCACAGTCGGGCTGGGAAGCGGAACAACTGTCCTCAAAGCCCTAGACCTAGCCGCGGAAAGAATCAAGAAAGAACACCTCAACATCAGCTGGGTCCCAACAAGCTACCAGATGGAGATCGCGGCGAGACGACTTGGCCTGAAAACAACAACGCTATCCGAAGATAGCGAACTGGACCTCGCACTAGACGGCGCCGACCAGGTTCAGTGGAGATCTCTAGATCTAGTCAAGGGCGGAGGCGCGGCCCTACTAAGAGAAAAGATCGTAGACTCTACTACCAAGAAACTAGTCGTAGTGATTGATGAGAAAAAGCTCGCCAAGACCCTAGGCGGCGAACAACCAATCCCCGTCGAGATCACCCCCTACGCCTACCACTCAACACTTGCAAAGATCAAAAAGATATCCGAGAAAGCAGCATTGAGGGAAGCGTCAGGCGGCAAGATAGGACCCGTAGTCACTGACAACGGAAACCTGATCATCGATGCATACTACAGAAACCTTCGACGCCCCGACATCATTCACGAAAAACTCAAGGAGATCCCTGGAGTACTGGAAACAGGACTCTTCCTACAAATGTGCGACACGGCATACGTAGGCCGAAAAGATGGAAAAGTCGATATTCTACGCCGAAGCTAGAGCGACACTGAGATAGACATTCACCTGCGCGCCGCAACATGCATTCATCTCTCAACCCCTGTAACCCTCCCAAGACAAAATGCCGGGGGCGAGACACAGGGACAGCCCTGTGTGCCGTTACCATGATTCTATCTCCGGCATTGACGATAGCCCCAGAGGGCAGATGTTATCGACACCTTGAACTCTAGCCGTCAGCGGTTTTCCTTGCTATAACGAAAAACCAATCCGAGAAGAGCCCTCTATGCTTTCTCCAAACCGATAGCCTGATACCCTTCTTGGGAAAGAGCTTCAGGGCCTCTCTAATTGTGAATGCGTGGAATCTGACCGGTGCTCTTCCGATGACTTCGGTGTAGTCTCCAAACTCTGTCCTCCTCCAAAGGAATTTCTCCGAAGCCCAATTAGCATAGTATTTCATGAAACTGAAGAAGTGTCGGAAGCTCCAATATCGGTGGACAAAATTTACAAGAACAATTCCTCCCGACCTTGTCACTCGAACAGCCTCGGAAATTATTTCTAGCCTGTCCTCCTTTTCCAGCCACAGTCTGTATTTTTCGCTAAGTGTGGAGCCGAACGAGACGACGTAGTCAAAGCAATCGTCACGAAAGCAAAGACCTCTTCCATCTGCTCTAACAAACTGGCATGAGGCACCTTTCTCTCTGTTCAACTGTTGCGCGTGGCTCAGGGTGGGCATGTCGATCTCGACGCCAAGTGCATCGAATCCCTGAAGATTGAGGTAAACGGAGCTTCTTCCACGACCGCATCCAAGGTCCAAGAGGCTACCATTCGACTTCAAGAAACGCGTGATTACAAGGAGCTCAAGATCCGCTATCGTTTCTCCGGCAGTTGGAGTCGTGGCAAGTCCGTCGTCCCTATGCAATAGTGTTCGCGTTTCTACCAATTGACCACTCTCCACGTAAATCCATAGGTGCCGGGGGCGGGAGTCTCGGACAGGAGTGTTTTCGAACCCGCGACTTCCGGATCTCCCACCTTGAAGTTATGAGTCCGGCGCTGTGGTTCCCCTTTCGGGGTCTGACCAGGCTGAGCCACCCCGGCAAAACAAGCCGCCAAGTATCTGCGGCTAAAAGCATTCCTGACAAATCATTAAACAAGACCTCAACCCCGGCCTTGACATCGGCAAGAGGATTCTCAACTGAAAAAATACGATTTTCTAACTCTTGACGATGTAGAAACAAGGGACAAACGGGTCTTCCTCAGAGTTGACATCAACGTCCCCCTAGATCCTTCCACTCACCAGATCCTAGATGATACCCGAATCAAGGCAATATCGAAGACCTTGTCCGAGCTCGATGAGGCTCGCGTAGTACTCGGCTCACACCAAAGCCGTCCCGGAAAAGACGACTTCACCTCGCTCGAACCCCATGCGAACCTCCTAGCCCAATACTGCTCACAACAAATCAAGTTCGTGGACGATGTCATCGGACCTCACGCCCTCGAGAAAATCAACAAGGTCCAGCCAGGCGAGATCCTAGTTCTCGACAACCTAAGGTTCTGCGCCGAAGAAAACATCGACGACAAACGCGAAAAACTCGTCAAGACCCACTTTGTCCGACGCCTAGCACCCCTCTTCGACCTATACGTTGACGACGCCTTTGCAACAGCCCACAGATCACAACCCTCCATCACCGGTCTGCCAGAATTACTGCCGAGCGCAGCAGGCCGTCTGATGGAGAAAGAACTGGACGCGGTTTCAACCCTCCTTGAGGAGCCAAGGAGACCCTGCGTTTACTCTCTCGGTGGAGCGAAGGTCGAGGACAAGATCCCGGTCATCGAAAACATACTGTCGCGAGGAAAAGCGGACAAGGTCCTGTTGGGAGGAGTGCCCGCAAAACTGTTTCTTCGAGCACGGCAGATAGAGACGAAGATCGACGATGGAGAGATACGAGATTTCAAACAGTTCATAGACCGAGCCAGAGACCTGACAGAGAAGTACCGAGATCATATCGAAGTCCCTTTGGACTTGGCATACGAGGACAAGCAAGGTAAGAGAGTCGACAGACCTGTTGCGTCGACTCGCATTGAACAAGAGGCTCTTGACATCGGCTCTAAGACCCTAGAGAAGTATTCCAAGATTGTAATGGGGGCAGCCACGACAGTGGCAAACGGGCCCCTTGGTGTCTTTGAGAGAAACGGGTTTGACAAAGGAACAAGGCAACTATTGGACTCAATGGCCAAGAGCAACGGCTACACGGTGATTGGAGGAGGACACCTGGTGGGTCTTGCATCAATCCAAGGAATTGAAGAAAAGTTCAGCCACGTCAGCACCGCGGGCGGAGCAATGCTCTCCCTCTTGTCCGGTCAAAGTCTCCCGGGGGTGGACGCGCTGGTCCGGGCCGCCACTAGGATGCGCCTGGCAAACCCTGTCGCCTAGAATACAGGCTTGCCGAGAGATTTTATCTGAGACGGATTCCGAGACAGTTTCGATGCGCGCCCCGGTAGCTCAGTGGTAGAGCGACGGCTTTGTAAACGTCAAAAAAGCCGTAGGTCATGGGTTCAACCCCCATCCGGGGCTCCACTACACTTGATGAGGTGGAGATTCGGACTCTGTTTTTGGTCCGCGCAGAAACGAGAAGACTGCTGAGCCGAGGATCAGGAAGGATAGGACGATTAGCGAATGCTGGAGTCCGGCAAGGAAGGATCCCAGATCACTACTTGCTAGTTGCGTGACTCCTCCTAGGCCAACATTTCCCAGGTTCACAAGCTTGGAGTAAGGAACGTCCGCGGTCATCAGTGCAAGCACAAGTGGAATGCTGGCCACGATGCTAGTGTTGATGATCGTGGCTCGGACCCCGGATGAGATTCCTCTCTTGGAACCCGGAACCGAGCCCATTACAGAGCTCGCGTTAGGACTGCGGAAAAGCCCGATACCAAATCCGACAAGCGCCAGCCAAAACGCAATCTCCGGATAAGACGTGTTCAGATCGAGCCGGGACAGGGAGAAGAATCCGGCGGAAGCAACGAGCAGCCCCACACTGCTCAATCCTCTCGCACCCCACTTGTCGGAGAGCCATCCGCTCACAGGTCCGACGAGAATCAACGTCACGTCCAGAGGGATGAGAAATATTCCCGCGTGCAATGGATCATACCCCCTTACCAGTTGGAAGTAGAGCGTCATCACGAAAGCTAATGCCGCAAATGCTAGCCCGCTCAGGAGGTTCGCTATGTTGCCGGCAGTGAACAGCCGGATCTTGAACAAGGACAAGTCAAGTGCGGGGAACCTCGCCTTTCTCTCGATCATGATGAAAATGGCGAAGCAGAGGATGCTCCCTCCGACCACGGCTTGATTCGCGAGGTTCGTCAAGCTGCCGAGCGTGAGGCCCAAGAGTAAGAAAGTGATCGCGACAGAGAATGTTATGGCTCCCGCCGCGTCAAACTTCTCCCCGACAGCCGGCCGAGAAATCTCCTTCAGTCGCTTTCTAGACCAGTAGGTTCCAAATATTCCCACTGGAACGTTTACGAGAAATATGGAGCGCCATGTGAACAGCTGGATGAGAACGCCGCTCAGCGTGTATCCAGTAATTGTCCCTGCGTTAATAGCGACCTGGTTTATCCCGATCCCCTTGCCAAGATCCTTGGCCAAGAACGCGTCCGTGACGATGGCAACGCTATTGACGAACAATAAAGCGGCGCCGATGCCCTGGACGAGTCTGAAGGCAAGAAGCGCCTCAGCAGTAGGGGAAAGACCAGAGAGTAGAGATCCAAGGGTGAAGACCGCGAAGCCCATGTTGTAGAGCCGGACCCGTCCATGCATGTCAGCCCAACGACCAATCCCGACAAGGAGAACCGTGATCATCAAACGGTAGATCGTAATAATCCAGACACCAACCACCAGGTTGGTTTTCAGATCAGACACGACCTGTGGAAGCCCGACCACCACGATACTGGAGTCAAGAGTCGCCATGAAAATTCCCACGGTGGTAACGGTCAGAACAACCCACTTGTACTCCAAGAGAAACCGACACACAAACAAGCAGTATTTTTCCGAAGGAACGGAAAAACCGGAATATAAACCCCGGCCAGAAAACCCGTAAACCCGGACCACTCCTGCTGTTCCACGATCTTACGGAAAACGCGAAACCCGCGAGATCTTCAAACTCTCGAACGAGACAAGCAAAGAAAACTCTTCAAACCTCAAAAATCCAGACCAGACTCGCCCATTATCAGCCCTGTTTTCGAATCTGGTGCCTTGTCCCTAAAATACATAGCAAATCGTTCTTGACGCCTCGACAAAACACCATGCGATCCACGCCTGAACTGTGCCCTGAACCGCCCGTCTCGCCCATAATCCCAGCCAGCCAGACAGCAAATATTCACGGGAGGAAGGGGGGTCTTGCACAGAGCATCTCGCGATGCAAAAGCGGTCCCTCCGAGCGCTCGGGAAAACAATCTTCACGATCCTATCCAGTCTCATGTAAGGCGAAAGCATTTCTTTAACAAGCATGGCGGGGAAGCGATTGATTCCAGCTTGAGCAGGCCCCAAACACGACTCGTCGACGAACTGTTCGCCCTAGACTCCCGGATCCGCTACGTTGCCCTCCTAGACCGGAACAGCAAACTCCTAGAATCACGTATGAGGTCGAACGTGATGAGCCTGACCCCAGAGACTTATGACCGGAAATTCATGGGAAGCGTCCCACCTATGATCCTGGACACGTTATCCCAGCTTGAAAACCAGTGCGGACCACTCGCACACATCTCCATACAATACCAGAAAGTCGACCTAGTCATCTTCCCCCACAACAACCAGATCGTCGCCATCAGCCTTGAACCAGGCCCCCTCGAACCTATACTCCGCAAACTCAGAGACAGCCTCAACCTGCACATCCACATCTAACCCATAAACAGCCAACTCCCCAAAACCGCAACCTCCCAGAAAGATGATCCGAACTCGACACAGAAGGTAGCGACCATTAGAAGCCGAAAGAGGAAAGATGCGGTGAAAGGTTATACAAGAATAGAGAAGCGGTACCCAGCATGCCACCACAACCGAGGGAATCCTACCAGCAAGTCTTCAAGCTCCTACAAGCCCACCACGAATGGTTCTCAGGAGCCATCCCCCTAATAGCAAGCGAAAACATTCCCAGCCCCGCAGTCAAGGAAGCCATCCTCTCAGACTTCGGCAACCGCTACGCAGAAGGCTGGACGGGCGAAAGAGTCTACGCCGGCTGCCGATACATCGACCAAGTAGAACAGATCTGCATGGACCTCGCCAAAGATCTATTCCAGGTCGATTTCGCCGACGTCCGGCCGATATCTGGAGTGTGCGCAAACCTCGTAGCCTACACAACCTTCACGACACCAGGAGACACTATCATGGCACTAGCAATCCCGGCCGGCGGCCACATCAGCATGGGAAAGAAAGAGTTCGGAGGAACAGCAGGATCAGTACGAGGACTAAGTGTCGAGTACTTGCCGTTCGACACGGAAGAGATGAACATCGATGTTGACGCTTCTGAGAAGAAGATCAGGAAATTGGCAGCCGAGGGAAAAAAACCAACATTGGCGATGCTCGGTGGCTCCGTTCTTCCGTTTCCTCATCCGATCAAAGATCTTGCACCAATATTCCAAGAATACGGAACCAAAAGCTGCTACGACGCAGCCCACGTAGCAGGCCTAGTTGCAGGACACCAGTTCCAAGACCCGATGCACGAAGGCGTCGACGCAATGACCTGCAGCACCCACAAGACGCTTCCCGGACCACAGGGCGGACTGATACTCTCACATCTAGAAAACGCAGAGAAGATCAAGAAGGCAACCTTCCCAGGCAACGTCAGCAACCACCACCTTCACCATCTCGCGGGGAAAGCTATAATGTTCGCTGAGATGCTCGCCTACGGAAGAGAATACGCGGCCCAGATCGTCAAGAACAGCAAAGCCCTCGCCCAAGCGCTTCACGAGCTTGGATTCAAAGTCCTCGGGGAAAAAAAAGGCTTCACAAAATCTCACCTTCTAGTCGCGGACATTACCAAATATGGCGATGGAAAGACTATCGAGAAAAAACTGGAAGATGCCAACATCATACTCAACCGCAACCTTCTGCCCTATGATATCAAAGAAGGGCGACATTTCGAAGCTCCAGGCGGAATACGGTGCGGAGTGTCAGAAGTCACGAGGCTAGGAATGAAAGAATCAGAGATGAAGGAAATAGCCCAGCTAATGCATCGAGTTGTCGTCAAGGGCGAGGACCCAACAAAAGTAGGCAGAACCGTAAATGAGTTCCGAAAAGGATTCACAAGAGTACACTATGCTTTCGATTCCACCAGAGACGCTTACGAGTACGTCCAGCTGCGATAACCAGGCCACCCTTATTACAGACCATCCCTCCCGAACGCAGGAAGCAGAGGATACTAGTTGAGCACCAAGCGGGAGAAAAGACGCCGAGACGAAGCACCGATGCCCGCTGCAAGCGCGGGGCTCTTGCGCTTTTTCGAAGAAGATACCCCGGGAATCAAACTTAGCCCCCAACTCGTCGTCATATCCGGCGTAGGACTAGTAGTCCTCGCCCTCATCGCATATTTCCTTCTACCCGTCACCTGACCCAGCTAGGGTCTCGGTTGGAACACTAGTAGTCCTCAAACAGTTTTCTCTGGTTCATAGTGGGAACCGCTCTCGCGTCAACCCCGAGTTCGGACCTTACTGTTCGTCTCAGCTGCTCAGCGAACCCTGTGAAAATGTACACTTCTCCGGGCCGGCACGCTTTGATAAAGGATACAAGCTGCCCGAAATCAGCATGACTGCTCAACGGGAAAGCCGCTTCACGCCCTCTCAACGACAGAGCCCAGCCTGTGGCAAAAGCCCTCGCCGCCTTCCTCCCAATACTCCTCCTGTCGCCTGGAGTCGTAATGTAAACGCATGGCTCTTTCTCCAAGATCTCCCTCCCGTCAGCGGAGTCTGCGGATAGCCAACTCAACGAGTGGCCACCCTTCCGGTAGGCCTCATTCACTCCATCGAGACGCGGATTAACGATGACGCGTAGGTGCGTGTAGACGTTGAAGAGGCGAACCATTTCTTGTGCCTTGCCAGCAGCGTAAACGTGTAGACAGGGAACGCAACCTTGCTTTATCATCTCCACAGCCCACTCAACAACACCTGCGTAGATGGTCTCACGAGATGGAAAACGGTAGATCGGCGAGCCGTACGTAGCCTCGATCACGAGAACGTCACACCGGTGAGGCTCGGCCGCTTTTGTTGTCAAGGTATCAACGCAGTTAATGTCTCCCGTGTACAGAATCGAGGTCGCTGGCGTGTGGACAAGAAACTGGGCAGATCCCAGCATGTGTCCCGCGTTTAATGCTCTAATCTCGACGCCATCGATCGAGACTTTGCGGTTCAGGTCGATCGCGGCGAAGTTAGAAACTGGGTGGTTGTTCAGAGCAGTGTGGATATTTTTCGTCTCGACAGTTGACTGTTTCAGGCCCTTGTGTCCGAATCCGCGAGTGTGATCGCTGTGAGCATGAGAAACGAAAACCCTTGAAGTCTGCGGGACTCTCCGAAGCTTGACGGGGTCCATCAAGATCGTTACTCCGGACGCGGCGACCATGAGCCCGTCGAGCCAGGCCACTTTATCGCCGTGCGCTGGGCTTTCCCTCCGAAACCGACTCCAGCCTTTGAATAGCGTCCAAGTGCAAGAAAATATCACCTTTAGGCTCCCGGTTCACGATCTGAGGAATGGGGCTAACAACTGTAGAACGGAGAATTACCGCTTCAGACTCCGTTAACCAGACTCCGGGTGGCTCGTGCGAGACAACCGCAAGCAGTCCCTCGTAGCCGAAATCGCGGTTAATCACTGCCAGTACTCTCTTCCCGACCAGCCTCTCCAGCATGTGAAAAACTGTCGGATTTACTGCGGACATGTGATGCAGATCGCTGCTCCGAAGAGGCGTTGACGTTCCACGTTCGGTCCCTTAAAAGCAGGGTGGACAAGCATTCTGAGACTCGAATGACCGCGCTACGAGGAGTCCTCTCGTCAAACCCGCTCTGGTTTGGCAAGGTTAATCTTGCAGGAACGAGCTCGCTACAAACAATTGACACTGAGGCCACCATGTCAAAGACACTTCCCGAGACTGAGATCGACGACGGATTCGAAGATGAAGAGCCAGCTCCAAATATTGTGCGGATTGGCAAGAAACCGACGATGAATTACGTGGTTGCTTGCGTGACGCTGTTCAATACCGGAGTGCCGGACGTGATGGTGAGAGCTCGTGGCCAGTCGATTAACAAGGCTGTCGAGACAGTCGAGATGCTCAGGAGGGCTTTCTTCAAAAACGTGCAGATCCATCTGGTAAATATTGGGACTGAAGAGGTTCAGCGAGAGGATGGCTCGATTGCAAGTCTCTCCACGATCGAGATAACTCTCGGAAACTGAGCCCAACATAGGCCGGATAATCTGCGCAATCTTATTAGTGGCAGAGAGGTGAGCACGTCCTCACCGATGCCAGCGGCGAAATATCCGAAGATCGTGGTTACTCCTCCAGGTCCAAAGGCCCGAGCCTTGCTCAAAGAGGACGAGTCTCTGATCTCTCCTTCTCTCGTTAGATTCTACCCACTCGCTGCGGACTCGGGTCAGGGATGCATCGTAAAGGATGTTGATGGAAACGAGTTTATCGACTTCAATTCTGGCCTTGTCTGTCTCGCAGTAGGCCATTCCCATCCGAAAGTCGTTGGTGCCATAAAGGCTCAAGCGGAGAAACTGATTCACTATTCATGGACCGACTTCTATTATGAAAAAGTTGTTCAGCTGTCGAAGGAACTTGTCAAGATAACTCCAGGGAACTTCCAGAAGAAAGTGTTTCTCAGTAATAGCGGGACCGAGGCTATTGAGGCCGCGATGAAGCTTGCAAAGTGGCATTCGCGAAAACACAGTTTCCTCAGCTTCACAGGCGCGTTCCACGGAAGGACACTTGGAGCGCTGAGTCTTACCGCGAGCAAGCCTGTGCAGCGCCGACACTTCTTTCCGATGGTTCCAGGTGACACTCACGTTCCCTTCGCGTACTGCTACAGATGCCCGTTCAAGATGACTTACCCAGAATGCGACATGTACTGTGTCGACTTCATACAGGAGCAGGTCCTAGACAAGTATCTGCCGCCGGAGGATGTTGCGGCGTTCTTCATCGAACCCATTCAGGGAGAGGGCGGATACGTTGTTCCTCCGCCAGAATATTTCAAGCGGCTGCGGAAGCTGTTGGACAAGAATGGGATTCTGATGGTCGATGATGAGGTGCAGGCTGGGATGGGGCGGACTGGGCGCTGGTTTGGAATCGAGCACTGGGGTGTCGAGCCTGATGTTCTTTGTACATCGAAGGCTTTGGCGTCAGGCATGCCTATTGGTGCTACTGTTGCGAACTCTGATCTGATGGACTGGGAAGGTGGATCCCATGCAAACACTTTCGGCGGGAATCCGGTGTCATGTGCCGCGGCGATAGAGGTGATCAATGCGATCCGGGATGAGCACCTCCTCGAGAACGCAACGAAACAGGGAGACTACCTGATCAAACGGTTGAAGGAGATGCAAGAGAAATACGATATCATCGGCGACGTTAGAGGGAAGGGATTGATGATTGGCGCGGAGATCGTGAAGGATCCCAAGACGAAAGAGTCCGGTGATAATGAGGCGCACGAGATCATGATGAAGTCCTTCCGGCGTGGACTTGCTATGATCACGGCGGGTCACTCGACTCTACGAATCGCGCCGCCGCTGATCATCTCGCGGGATCTCGTCGACTCCGGACTAGAGATTCTAGAAGGCGCAGTAAAAGAAGTAGCGAAGTCTATCAAATAGAGCTGTCTTTTCGATCCTCTAGAAATCCTGTTTGGGTTCTTCTCCACGGTAGGTATCCGTTCTGAGGACGCGAAAGAAGATCCCAAAAAAAAAGACTCACGAGATCTCTTTTCGAGAAAGGCACTCTTGCAGCAGAGGGTCGGAGGGTCGGGGCATGTTCCAGATTCGAGATCAGGGCTGAAAATAGGCGAGTTTGGCGACTGGAATCCAAGAACCGGCCTGGGCGATAGGTTGCGGTCACCGAGTCTTCGGGCGTTCATGCGAGACTTTTGGCCTGGTTAATTCCTTATCGTTATGTTCTGACTTTACCAGACTAGAAACTGTCAATCCAGAGTTGGCGAACAAGACAAAGACGAAGAACGATAACCTCCTAAATATGCGGCGAGAAGGAGCATGGACCATGGACGAAACGGTTCTTCCTCTTGTGGAACCTGATCTTGTCGGAATCTGGAGGAAGAACGTCTGGTGGTTCGGTTTCCGCTGGCCGTTCAGCATGGTCCTCTTCTCCTGGGTCACGGTCGCGTCAGCACTGGCTCCCGAGTTTCACCTTGACCGTTATCTGTTGACGATGCTGGCAGGATTCTTCGGCCTCGTCATCGGAGCACACTATATCGACATAACAGCGAGCAAAGACAAGTACCTCCCCTACTTCCCAAAGATGAACCGGGAAGCGATCAGGACTGTCGGCATTCTCGCTGTCCTGGCTGGCATGGCCGTGGGAGTCTACATGTCACTCCTCTACTCCCCATGGTTCCTAGTGTTCGTGATCATAGGTGGATTCTTCGCTCTCTTCTACCCTATCGAGAAACCCAAGTGGCTTCACACCTATCCTGGTTTTGGGTTAGCCTGGGGTTTCATGCCCAGCTTGGCAAGCTACTACATTCAAGGAACGCGAATAGATCTGTTGGGCCTAGGCTTGGCGGTCTTCCTTGGAATAACAGTGGTCGAAATGCATCACATGGCCGTGCTGACAAACGAGAAAGAATATGGCGCCGACCTGACGAAGAACGCCCGGCTACTCTTGAAGATCCATAGAACAGCAGCCTACTCGATCGGACTAATCCTACTAATATCACGACTAGTGGGATGAATTCTCGCAAGGAGAGGAATGAAGAAACCATCTAGTCAACTTGAATCGACCGGACCGAGTAGATCGCGTTCCAATAGTTCTGGGAGTCATAAACCAATGGCCCTACGACGTGATCTGATCGCCGACGGAAGGAACTGAAACCGTGGCTTGGTCTCGGGAGTCAGCTCCAACACTAGCCACCCGCTCTGGTGGTTGACATTTCCAACGTCGAGCAGCTTCTCGTACTGAGGACCAAGGCCAAGATCGATTTGCCAGTCGCCATCGTCCTAGAGGTTAACGGATTCTACCATTCCACTCCCCACCTGGCAGTCTGAGATGACTCGCAAGCGGAGAGGATTTGATACTCCTTCCAAAGGATTACCCTTCCGACATTCGGGCGACGGGGGCGAGGCTACTCGCTGAGGAGCGGACCGGCTTGCAACATTAAAGCGGACGATGAGGAGCGCGGCCGCCACCATCAAGAATATCGGGATCGAAAGATAGCGTCGTCGAAACCTCACGTTGACCGTGCCGAGATTTCTTGACATCCTCATTTAACAGTGTAACATGGGGTTTCCCCTGCGAACAACGTCCCCGATTGCCTATATCTTGGCGGCGCCCTTTGAACCTAAGATAGCGCAGAGCTCTTCTTCAACGGTGCCGAATTTTTTCGGGGTCTCAATAAATCTTCCAATTTCCTTCCAGTTCTTGTCATAAACGATTATTGTAGGGATCGCTCGAATATTGAACTCTTCAGCCATGTCCCGGTAAGCGTCATAGTCCACGACGCGGGCCTGCAGCATGTTGTTCTTTGCCATTATCAACGACTTTGCGAGGCCGGGAATATACGCGACACAGTCAGAGCACCAGTCTGCTGAGAAAACAATCAGATGATGTTTCTCGTCGACCCTTTCAAGCGTGTCAATCGAGCTGGCTTTGGGACGGTACTCCTGGAGTCGGCGTTTCATCGACTGGCGGGACTTCTCAACTTTGATTTCGTTGATGTAGTCGAAAGGGTCCTTCCCCACTCTTAGCGCCATCATAGGCTTTCAGCAGAATTTCTATGTTTTCTCGATTTGAGTTAGGAACACAGTCGACGCTTCCAGCTCTCCATTAGATGACTGTCGGGCCTTGATTCCTGTCAATCTTATGGCGTCTCCCATTCTTAGACTCTCCACAAATTGAGCATGATTATCCCACAGGGCGACCCTGATCTTACCCGTAGCGTCTTCCACCCTAATATTTGAGACCCTTGTTCTCCGACCTTCCCTCGTCTCTATCTCTCGAGGATCAGTTCGCTCGACCACCACTCCACGGGTAGTGTACAGCTTGGGACCAGGTTTGATTGATGCGATAGTCACGGGAGGAGGAGACTCGATGCTGACAAGAGGCTCTTTTGTTATAGAGGACTTTGATCCAGCGTTTAGGTAGACCATTCCGTTCCTCTCTGTGATCCACGGATTCTTGATTGTGATTATGCTTCCTTCTCCCATGGAAAGAACTGTCTCCGTGTTATCATCCCAGAACTTCGCCATTGTGAGACCTTCCTCGTTCTCGCACAAAGCCCACGCAGGCCCGTTCTCCCCTCTGCTCTTCTGTAGCTTTCTAATACGAACCCGCACGGTTTCGGGAGATATGGTTGCTGGTGGGCTCTCTTGGGATAGGGTAGAGCTAAGCGCGGGTCCTGTAGGAGAGGTTTTGCTCAAGACTTCGATGTTGCTTCGAGATCCAAGGTGAAACTCGACTTCCCCTGCAAGTCCCAACCTGGTGTAACCATGTGCAAGACGGAGCCTGGACCCGGTTCCGAGCTGTTCTTTCTCGACGATTTCTGCTAAGGAGTCCCAGAGGACGCAGGTAATCTGTCCGGAACCATCTTTCAGTTTGACTCTTACTAGTCTGCCGACGGACCCGTCGGACCGCTGGAACTCGCGCAATTGGCTAATGGAGAGTATTTCTCCTGAGATGGTCGCGTCGGATAGTCCTGCTTGGACGCTGGAAATCCGTTGATCTGAAATGTTGACTGCCTCTCCCGATAGACCGGCAAGTTGCTGGGCAAGGAGTCGTGTTGCTCCTTCGTCGGATAGGAGACCATGTGAATCCTGTTTCTTGCGTTCGATGAGAGAGAGGAGTTCTTCTCTGGGCATGCCGGGGTTTTTTGCTAGTATGTGATTGAGGAGATTTTCAGAAGGCTCTGTCATGCAGGTTCTAGTCCCAGAACATTCGGGTACGCTCGAACTCTCGCTCCGCCCTTAGAACGCTCAGGTATAAGTCATCTTCTCTCGCTAACCGGTTTCTCAGAATTCGAGTCGCGGTTGTCGGTCCGACGCCTCTAGCTGCGAGAACTATGCCGGCTCTCTTTCCATAATTCTGAATCAGCCCGGCAGATCGCCATGCTGTCATCCATTCTTTCTCTTCTTCAGGACTTAACTTGCTTCCTCTCTTTTTCTTGTTAATTATCGGGCCGAGTGCATCGTTGCTTCGATATGTTGCAGCGATCAAGGACGATCGACATTTTGGACACCGAACGACTTCTCGGAGAGTATCGACCCCTCGTATGCTGTCCCATTGCCCGCAGTTCATGCAGAGTAGTCGCAGGTTGGTGGAGAGCAATCTGCTCTTCACGACCTCGATGATGGAAGCTTCTTCGACTGCGGGTCTGAGTAGACCGTGCGGGACGATCCTGTCAAGAATGGGAAGAGCAAATGGGGTGCATTGACCCACATCCCGAGTAGTTTCGATCGCGATCTCCCCGGATCCAACCCTCTCAAGAACTCTCCTGGCGCCTTTGACATCGAGTTTCTCTGTGAAGAGTTCTCTACGAGCCTCGTCATTAGCGATAGAGCTCTTGAAAATGTCGACTAGGAGTCTTGCTTGGCGAGCTTTGTACTCTGCTTCTCGGCTCACAGCACCGAGCCGGCGGAGGACGTGCCAATGCCTCCAAGCGAAGAGGTCCGAGGCGTCGATTGTGTCTCCAACAATCTTCTCCATATCGTCAGGGGAGAGTTTTCTGAACTCTTCTGCAACCAACAACGCGCTAACTGGTCGAGGGAAGATTAGGGCGAATCGATACTGGTCGACCTGTGTGCCGATGTTTGATCCCAGGCGGGACCCGAATAGGGCGGCCATAGCGGTGGCGAGGGTCTCGTTGACTAAATTTCCGAAGCAGGAATGTATTACCACGCTGTTCTCGAAGCTTTCGACCAGGACCAGTTGGTCGGAAGGAATCGGAGCCTGACGCTTCTGAGCGGAGAGAGTGGACTCTACCCGGTCAACCTCACCTTGCTCAAGAAAGCCGTCGAGTACAATTCCATGCGAGAGGAGTCTACGGGCACGTCCAACTTCTTCGGCAACGTCAATCTGGACAGGAATCATATCTCCCTCCCAGCCCGGAATGGCGGTCAGGCTTGGAGGGGCTGCCTCCACCTCTACATGATACTGTTCCTCGTCGACTGAGAGCACTTTCCATGTCTGGCCGTGGAGGATGAATTCTGTTCCGCTTGCGCATCTGCGGGCGACGAAGTCTTGGTCGAGGCTTCCGATCCGTCTTTTCCGGAAAAAGTCGAATACAGTATACTTCTGAACGTCAGGTATGACAGAGAGGTTTGTGAAATAGTACTGAATCGCCTTCGGGTTGCGGGCGGTAAGGAACTGGTCGAACTTTCTCAACAGTCTCAACTCATCGAGCTGCCCGATAACACGACTGAGTTCTACTGGATTGATCTCGCGGAACGGGTAAGAGCGGTGAACGACTTCGCCGATCTCCTCAACTGTCATTCGACCTTTCTGAAGTAGCAGGCCGATTATTTGATGGGCGAGAACATCGTACGCCTTCTCATGAATGATTGGCCGTTCGAGCCTTCCTTCCCTGGCTCGCTGGATCAGAACCGCGGACTCTAGAATGTCGTCCGTGTTGATGGTGAGAATGACTCCGCGCGAAGTTCCACCTAGGGTGTGTCCGCTGCGACCGACTCGCTGGACAAGACGTGTCGTCTCTCGTGGCGATGTGTATTGAATGATGAAGTCGACGCTGCCGATGTCGATTCCGAGCTCAAGAGAGCTTGTGCAGATCAGTGCTTTGAGTTTTCCTTCTTGGAATTCTTTCTCTGCTTCTTCCCGCAACTCTCGCGACAGAGAACCATGGTGTACTCGTACAGGGATGCCGGCCCCGATTGCCTGAATCTGGGCGGCTAACGCTTCCGCATGCTCTCGCGTGTTGGTGAACACGAGGGTGGACTTGTGGGATTGTATGATGCCGAGTATCATTCGAGCCCTAGAAACCGTTGACGCTGGGAGGCCGAGGTTGACAGACTCTTTCTGATCTCCTGCGCTAGGATGGACAGAGCGGACGCTGATCTGAAGCCCCCGTGTTTCATCGGAACGTAGTACCGTTACTATTCGTCCTGATCCAACTAGGAACTGGCCGATGCGCTCTGGCTCTCCGATTGTGGCGGAGAGTCCGATTCTCTGAAACTCAACGCCAGTGAGCTCTCTGAGTCGTTCTAAAGCAAAGGATAGTTGGACCCCCCTCTCATCGGTCGCTAGTTCGTGGACTTCGTCAACGACGACCCATCGGACCGAGCGGAGATGCTCTTTCATTCTCTTCCCGATCAGAATTGCTTGGAGGGTTTCAGGGGTTGTGATCATCACGTCCGGCGGGTTCTTTGCCTGTCGTGATCTCGCGCTGATCGGAGTGTCTCCATGTCGGACCTGGATTTTGATGTCGAGATCCTTTCCCATCTCCTCAAGTCTACGGAGAAGGTCTCTGTTGAGAGCACGGAGCGGGGTTACGTAGAGAACTGATATGCCACGTGGCTTTCCCTCCGCTCTAGCTTCGATTAACCTGTCGAGAACTGGGAGGATGGCCGCGAGAGTCTTGCCCGTCCCGGTTGGAGCGATCAGTAGAACGTTTTCGCCGCTGAGAATTGCCGGGATGGCCAGTTCCTGGATCGGGCTGGCTTCTAGGAAACCTTCTTTCTCAAGCCTTTGTAGGACTGGGGGCTTGAGGGTTGAGAAGGCCGACTTCCGCATCTACTCTACTAATCGTCCTCTAGGACGATTTATTCTTCTTCTTCGACTTTCTTCTTCGATTCGCCTGGACGTTCAGCCGCGATGTAGAGGAAGATCAGGATCAGTGTGACAAAGCTGAAGATGTACAGCAGAAGCTGGAGCAGGGCAAATTCCTGGTCTGGTGGAAGGCTGTAGGACATATCGGCTCGCTCGGCCTCGTTCTCGCAGAACGCCGGAAACGGCTACTAAAACCTTGACATTACTCGCGAGTAGAGATCGAGGTCAGCTTCGAAGTAATCTCTGGGTAGCGTGAATCAGTCATATCGATCGCGTCATGCTTGCTCATGGCCTCGGAGAGCTGTTGAGCGATGATGTGATAGCATAATTGTTTCTTGTGCTCCATTACCCGGAAATAATAATCGTCGCAGGTGCAGAACAAGCTATCCGGGAGAACCTGATAGTCTCGACCCCGACCGGCTACAACCCAGATCGTTCTGCCACTGGGCGAAAACTGGTACTTCCGAACTTTTCCAGCTTCCACTAGCCCGAGCGCTTGCTGGAACCTTTTCTGGAATACAGTTGTTAAGCTCTGCTTCTGTTCTTCGGAGAAGATACTGGTCCGGCCTATTTCCTGGCACGCTCCTTTGAGTATCCTGTTTTCGTTTACGATAGGTGACGAACTAGTTCCCTACAGGGAATGGTTGTCATGTGCTAAGAATACCTTTTCATTGGACAAGGTCAATTTCGAATTAGCGGGCATTCTAGTGGCTGACGATGTCATTGTGAAACCAGTGGCCGACCAACCGGCTCTTCTCCTAGAACGTAAGGGAGAGCGGGTTCTGGTAATCGCTGACTTGCATCTCGGCTGGGAGGTAACTTTGGCGCGCCAGGGAATACATGTTCCCTCTCAAGTGCCACGGCTGCTTGACAAGCTTCGAAAGATCCTGGCTGAAACCCATCCCCAGCTCCTAGTATTATTGGGGGACGTGAAACATGCTGTTTCGAAGGTTGAGCTGGAAGAGTGGAAATACGTTCCAGAATTCTTCGACAGCCTCGTCGAGATCATACCTGATGTAGAAGTTGTGCCGGGAAACCATGATGGTAACCTTGAGCCGCTGACGCCGTCGTCGGTTAAGATCAACAAGTCCAACGGGATGGTTCTTTGGGATACTGTTGGATTATTCCATGGCCACGCTTGGCCTGCGCCGCCGCTCCTTGGTTGCAAATTTCTCGTCATGGGCCACTTGCATCCTGTGGTTGTCTTCAAAGACCCTTTGGGGTTCAGGATCACCCGGCAGGCCTGGGTGAGGGCGAAGAGTGATGGAGAGAAGCTCGCGGCAGGAGTCCTGAGGCGTGAGGACGCGAAGTTCGAAGGGAATGCTGCGGAAGAGGTGAAGAAAAAATTCGGGGTGTCAGTTTCCGACGCTGACTGTGTCATTATGCCATCATTCAACGATTACCTCGGCGGACAGCCGATCAACCGGAACTATCAGGAGGGATGGACAGAGTTGTACAAAGAGTACATGGGACCGGTCTTGCGTTCAGGAGCGGTGGACTTTGAAAATGGCGAGGCGTACTTGTTTGATGGCACGTTTCTCGGTAAGGTTCAGGATCTGCGACGTCTAGCCCAGTAAAAATCTCGATTGCTAGTTTTGTTCGCGGGGTGCGAGCCTGGCGAGAATCTTGCTCGTGTCTCCGCCGTTGAGCTTGGCGATCTCTCGAAGAAGATCATAGTAGGATCTGACGTGTCGCTTTCCGTCACGGCCATGGTATAGGCTTACATTAGCATACATTGTAGTGACTAGTTCGTGGTTGTACATTGGATATTGTGTGTCGCCGAGGCCTAGTTCGCCTAGTTGTTGGCTGATGGCTCCTTCGCGGAGCTCTAGGACTTTCCGGCCTTTACGTTGGCGGTTTCTGTTCTTTAGTCGTGTTCCTTCTATGCGGCAGTCATCGCTGCAGTATTTCTCGGAGAACCAGCCTAGGAATTTGCGTTTGCAGACGACGCATGTCTTGAGGACTTTCTTGTCGACAGCCATGTTATTCTAACCGTGTGTCTTTGGTCCCGTATCCCTTCGTTTGTTGAATATATGGTAGAGAGGTCCCGGTATAAAACTGGCATGCCTCCCACGGCCCATAACCGGCACGGACGATCGATTGACCCTGCCTCGTACTACGCAAAAATCATCGTCTCATCAATCTCGCCGGTTCACCTTTTTGTCAGAAACAAAAGAGTCGAAGAGATGGATTGGGAAAGGTAAGAGCTAAAGCAACATCACACTTTGGGGACAACAAGGGGCTGTCGGATAGCCAGGTCTAGAGGACGATAATATCCTCGATGCGTCCGGACAATCCGCGTGGCTTGGGAGCAATCTGACGCGCCAGGAACCCACGAAATCGCAGGTTCAAATCCTGCCAGCCCCACCATCACATCCTTCCTCTTCATAGCGTACCGACCAATTCACGAAACGCTTATGAAAATGTCTGAGGATGTCATCCCCCATGCCAAGCGAATTAGTAGCTGACAAGATCAGGAATCGAGCGGTGCCAGCCCTAGCTGTCCACGATGGAGAGCGAGCGCTTGATTTCTATGCAAAGGCGTTCGGTGCAAAGGAGGTTTCTCAGCGGACACCGTGGGAAGGAAAGATTGGTCATGCGGAGATCGAGATCGAAGGCGCGCAAGTGATGCTAGCCGACGAATTCCCGGCCTTCAACAAGAGTCCCAGGACTCTCGGCGGGACGCCAGTCATCATCCACATCGATGTGAAAGATGTTGATTCGTTCTTCAAACGGGCGGTTGCGGCCGGCGTGACGGTCCTTCAACCCATCAAAGATGAACCGTACGGGAGAATCTGCAGGCTGCAGGACCCATTCGGACACGTGTGGCGCTTCAACACCCCACCTAATCAACACCACTGAACATCCGCGACAAGCGCCTCGCGAGACTCTCAGCCATCAACTCTTCAAAGTCGACGGTGGCGCAGAGAGACCATTTTCACTGTCAAGTTGAGAGAAATACCGGGAAGATGAAAATTATTCATCCTGTTCTGTATGGAGGGATGGCAACTTTTTGGTAATGCCGTCGATCAGACTATCGGGTTGGCTTTGCTCAGAGTCGGCGTAAAGAAAGTAACACAAATGTAGTCGACCCCGTAAAGTCGGGCCGAAACATGTCAGATGATCATTCCCAAGTGGAAGTTGACGGTGAGCATCATAGTTTCCAAGATAAGTTGTTGGAAGGACTGGTTGGAAAATGGCGGGTAGATGGGAAAATTGCTGGTCAGCGGATAGAACAATATTGTGAAGCCGATTGGGTTCTCAACCATCAATTCCTCAGAGTCAATTTCATAGATTCTGCATCGAGGAATCGTAAGACCAAGGACAATTCTAGCCGTGCCGAGTACGAGGCGATGGTCTTCATTGGTTATGATAACATGAGCGAGCGATACGTGGTCCACTGGATCGATGTCTTTGGCGGACGCTTCTCGGAGACGCTTGGGTTCGGTGCCGCGAAAGGTCGCGATTCGATAAGGCTTGTATTCGAGGGTCCTTCAGGTCCTCTTCACAACACGCTAACATGGAACCAGAAGGATGGATCTTGGTCCGTCCTGATAGAGCAGAAAGACGGTAACGGGAAGTGGACAGTTTTCACAGAAGAGACTCTTCGAAAGACAAAGTGAAGGGACCATGCGACTCGTGAAGGAGATCGAGGTAGGTCGCGGGGGAGCTCTGAAGGCGGGCTACTCTACGCCAGGAATCGTCCGGGACAAGGCGTTCGAGTCAACCCACCGATACATCATTGTTTCACGAACTCGAGCTTCTGGTGGCGCGATGTCGGGCTGGCACCACCATGGAACACGACACTTGTACGGTTTCCAGGCCGCTGGTCGGATGCGGTTGGAGTATGGCCCGAGACGGGTCGACGCTGTCGTGGTAAGACCAGGTGACTTCTTCCACATTCCGCCCCGACTCGTGCATCGAGATGTCAATCCAGATAAAGACCGAGAGTTTGTCGTCGTGAATATTCTTGTTGGCAGAGGCGAGCCCGTGATCAACGTCAAAGGTCCTCAAGGCGGACGGGATGGGGAGAGTGTGAAGAGAGGCGGCGAGTTTCGTCGGCCGAGACGAGGAGTGCAGAAGCAAGAACCCGTCAGTTACTTGCCTAGGAAATAGGCACCGACGATGGCTATGACGAAAAAGACAGCGAGCACGAGGTAGCCGAAGTATCTAGCTATCATTTTTTTTCTTTAGAAGCGGTCTCGTTTGTCGCTCCCGACAGAGTCAAGTGTTCTCCGGCTATTTGGGCGTAGCGCGTACAAGTGGAAGTTCTTGTGAGCCTTTGTAACACTCTACTATCCACGCGGGGGCCGCGTGGACTTGTCCAGGGAAGAGGCGATTGAAAATAAAGGGGGGAATGGGAGAATATGGCCTGTAGGTTTGGATCTCTGTCTTCAGCTGTTGCTCGTTTCGGCATCTACTTGTGGCAGGATAGGATGAAGGTTGTTGACTTTGGCAGAGCGAGTGATTGGACGCCTGATCCTCCGGGGATACCGTTCCAAACTGTGGCTTGTGCAGAGTAAACTCCACTAGAGCATATCGGAGGTGTGAAGGTTGTTCCGAGTCCGACTGTGACCAACTGTCCTGAGCTTAGTGTTTGTAGGAGGCTGTATCCAACGAATATTGTGTTGCCGGTGCTGCTGGTGAATTGGACTTGGAGGTAGGCGCCTGAGATTGATGGCGACCATCATTGGTTGACTACTTGAGATCGAACTGTGACCTGTAGTCTTGACCAGAAACGATCCCGGAAGAAGGAACACGATTGCTAACGCGATGGTGATGAGAATCTTGCGTAGCTGTTGACCCTGCATAAGTCGCCGAGAAATACAGAGAGTGCACTTAAGGAAAATTCCGCACACCGAAAATTTCGAAGACCGATAATATTGCCCGGCGATACAAGTTGAGAAGTGCTGGACAATAGATTTCGACTCTTGAGGTTTTCTCTCGAAGTCGGTCTGAACTGAAGGAGGTTGATCGTTCGTGCAAAGAGGGGATTGGTCCTGGTCGTTGATTCTTAATCGGTGGCGTTGAACGAGAGCCTTGAACGGGCTCTCTTAGCTGAACCTTCTGGACATCAAGTACCAGAAGGTTCCATATGCTTTTGCGGCGCGCTTTCTTTCTTCGAAGCGCATGGTCATGAAGGATTCGTGGGCTCTTGCACGTCTCATTGTGAGGCGGATAGAGCTTTCTCTGACCAGGACTCTGGCGTTATTATTTTCCTTCATAGCCGTATTTCCTCTCGGCCTTTGGCCACCGGTCCTGTATTTCACTCAACGATTTGAACAGGAGAGCGGCTACGAGTGATTTTTATCAACTAACTGTGACGAGAAAAAGTAGAAACGACCGGCTCACCTAGTCCCATTAAGCCAAAGCGGGTAGCGTAGACGGGCTTTGTCATCGAAGAATAGGAAAGTCCGCAACATTGGATTCCTGTGGCACCTAGAAGAGGCGCTTCCTGAGTCAAGATCGAAGAACAAGGGTACGATCAGGGCAGCACTGCCAAGGGACAGAGGACTTCTGAGAAAAATTATTGTTGAAGCCTACCTACCTGAATGGTCGTGGTGGGTTAGGAAAATTGGCGGAAAGGAAAAAGCTCGTGACGATCTAATGTCCTACGTAAGCGAGTTCCTGCGAGACCGCAAGAAGCGCATCTTCGTCGCTGAGGAAGGTGGAAAGATAATTGGATTCAGCGGCGCCGCCAAATACAATAGAGGTACCGGGACGATAGGTTATGGGGTCGCAGTCTTGCCTAGTTTCCGCAAAAGAGGAATCGGTTCAATATTGCTGCTCGCCGCTCTTGATTGGCTAAAGAAATCTGGGGTAAGATTCGTGACGCTGGAAGAGGAAACTTTTGGCTTTGCGAACCAAGACACTCCCGCCATGGTCCTTTACAAGAACCTCGGGGGAAAAGTAATCAGCGATCAACCTGTAACAAAGTGATCGAGTAGCCACCCGAGTCAACAAACCCGAATAGGATAGTTCTATGAGAGTAGAACGACGTCTGCGCGATGATCTTTCTTAATGCGCAGAGAGACTTGATTTTTTCCCAGGCACAGGTATGAGAAGAATCAGCAGGACGCTTCCACCTACGATTCCTGTGAAGTAAATGTAGATGCATGGTTTGGCCAGTACTTGCCAATCAATTCCGGGTCCGGTAGCGACACCGCTTGAGTCGCAGCCGTATAGGGTCTGGTATGTGACAGCACCATATATCCCCGCGGCAACGACGGCGGTGGCGAGAAGTATCAGGACAATTCCTCGGCGGCTGAGTCTAGCGATGCGCATTGTGCGCAGTAGATTTTCGGTGATGCTTTATCAATTTACTAATGGCCGCGGACTCAGCGAACTGCCGTGAATGTGAACTGGTTGCTTCGCGAAGTCACGAGGGTGATCGTGTAGCTATAACCGGCGGTGAATGTGAACGGAGTACCGGAAAGCGTGCAACCGGAGCAGCTCGACCCGATCGTCACAGATACTGGAACAACTTGGTTAGGAACTATAGTGGGGCCAGAATACGATAGCTGTGCATACTGGTTTCCGGATGCGTCTTGCACATAATAGCTGATGAACTGGACGGAAACTCCTCCAGTGTTCCGCAGGTACAAGGTCAAGTTTGTGCCGGAGGCGAAAGAAGACGAGTCCAGGTTGAGAGCTTCCTGAGCAGACAGGACGAACGTGTAGGCGAACTGGTTGTTGTACCCCGTGACCAATGTTATCGTGTAGGTGTTGCCGTCGGTGAACGTGAAGGGTGAGCCTGAGAGGACGCAAGAGCCGCAGCTTGCTCCAATCAGGATGTTTGCCGTTCCGACCGCGTTGGGAGCGATCACCGGGCCGCTCCAATTTGATAGAGTGTACTTGTCGCCGCCCGCATCTGTGACAAAGTATGAGACGAGGCTGGTGGTAACGGTGCCTGTGTTCCGAAGGTTGAGAGTCGCGCTTGTAGGTGAGTTGAAATTGAAGTATTCCAGGTTGAGCGATTCATAGCCGCTGACAGGGGTCACCGAGAGTGAGACTTGGACATTGTGGCTCAGTGGACCCCTGACTCCCGTGATCATGATCACGTAGCTTCCCGCTGTTGAGTTAAACGCGTTGACGAAATAGTTGGTTGAATTAGTCCCGCCTGCTGGTAGACGGAGGGAGGTAAGGTTCAGAGAAACACTTGGAGTGTTGATTCCGGAGGGAAAGATGTTCACGGTCAAGGCTACGTTTCCTGAATAGCTGAGAATACTCGACACGGTCAATGCTGCGCTGAGAGATCCTCCCTGAGTTGTTGTCAACGAAGAGAGATTCGATGAGAGAGCGAAGTCGGGAATTGGAGGCGGCGGCGGTGGGTCTATTCTTGCCGAGACGGTTATCGAGTGCGAGACAGCGTTTGCTTTTCCCTGGACTGTTAAGCTGTAGTTTCCCAGAGTTGTGGAGCTTGTTGTTACAATAGTTACTGAGAAGAACGCGGGCTCGCCAGGCGTCAACTTGACAGACGACTGGCTTGTCGTCACGACCGGAGGATTGGCACTCGTCGTTATCGCGGCGGTGACGCTCACGTCACCACTTAGATGATTCAAACTCGCCATTGTTATCGAGACGGAACGGCTGTAGCCCTGTTGGATGATAACCGAGTTGGAGTCGGATGAGAGGGAGAAGTCGCCTTTAGGTCCTAGTCCGAGAATGGAACCGAACACGGAACCGCTGAGCGGTGTTAGTCCGAAGCCGACGATTAGTAGACCTGCTCCGGCTAGTGCTGTCAAGAGCACGGACAATAGTCGGACGTGCCTTCGAATATTCATGATTACTAGGGTTTCGCTCCGGTTTTCTATAGGAAATATGTTACTCCTGCCACCAGGCCTAGACAGTCGCAGGGACCAGATCTTTAGGGCTCGCCGAGCCGGTCCAAGATAGACCGCTGGGCCATTGCGCTGGAAGAGTCTTCAGGGTTCTGTTAACTCTTCGTCGGTTGAGTTAGCTTCGGGGCATCGACTCCGGGGATTACCGTAGGCGTCGGGTTCCCCTTCATTGCTTCAACTGCTCCGCCTTGCGCCTCGTCGATCGGAGGCCGGGA